>Ga0070762_10001166_pt1 | contig 11923 bp, 8 predicted proteins | sample HubBroMetageREF2_FD_66726 | JGI IMG/M metagenome (GOLD analysis project Ga0070762, IMG submission 66726) | Reference soil microbial communities from the Hubbard Brook experimental Forest, New Hampshire, USA - Hubbard Brook CCASE Soil... | ecosystem: Environmental > Terrestrial > Soil > Temperate... | reverse complement strand
CTGGAACACTTGGGGCAGGTAATCTCGGCCTGCTTATTGATGACGATCTTTTCGAAGTGTTCGTCGCAGATATCGCAGATATATTCGTAGATGGGCATGATCTTCTTCCCCTGACGATTTAGTTCCTAGCCATTATACCAAGAGACACCAAATCTTCCTCATCGAGAGGAGCCCGATTGGTAGCCCTCGCTTCCGGCCGCCACGGCACCCGATCTAAATAAAAAACGGCCCCGATTTCTCGAGGCCGTCTTGGTTGAATATCTTGGCTGTAAGCGCCTTTAGTCTCCCGCAACGGCCTCAGCAGTTGCTTCAGTCGACTTCTTCGTCTCCGCGGCATGCCCGTTGCCATTCCCGTTTGCTGGAGCAATGGTCACCGGCTTCCCCGCGTTGGTAAAGTTGGCGGGCACAGCCTTGGCGATGTCGCTCACGGTGCCGATCTGCACTACCGTCGGCTGGGGCTTCTTCAAAACGAGTTCTTCGTAAATCGCGCGGACCTTAGCCTGTTCCTCGATCGCCTTTTTGCGGCGAGCGCGGTTCTCTTCGGCTGCGGTTACCGGAATATCGTGCTCGATGTGGCGAACGCGTGCGGCATCCTCGGCGTCAATCACCAAGGAATGCTCATACGAGCCCAGATTCACGCTCTTGCCCTTGGCGTAAATCTCATGTTTGCCGTGGTTCTTGTACCACTCGGCAACGGTCGCGTTCTTGTGCATGTTCTCGATGATCTGCCGCCAGCCCACCCCGGTGTTGTACGCGCAGAAACTGATTTCGCCCTGTTGCGTGCCGTAGGGGATGATGCACATTTCGGTGCGGCGGAAGTCATAGTTAAACAAATCCTGGAACCACATACCCGCGATGAACAGGAAATTCCAAGGATCGGTCTGGCGACGCTTCATGGCGTCTTCGAACCCGCGCTCTGGCGAAGTGCGCCCGTACTTGGTCGAGGCACCCTTGGTCAGCGCCCAGGTCTTATCAAATTTCTTGAACATGTCCCAGAGCTTCAGGCCCTTGGGTCCTTGGAACGGGTGGTAGTTCTTCAAGAGGGCCATGGCCATCATGAAGTTCGAAAAGTTCTTGCCGCGCGCCGCGTCGGTAATTGCCGTGACGTCCTTGGTCAACCCCTGCGCATCGAGGAAGCGCGGTACCGGCGCCCATTCCTTGGTTTCCTTGTTGATCATGATCGCCGTGCCGACGCCGCAATTCGGGTGGCATCCGCAAGACAGCGAACCCCACTGCGATTCGTTGCCCTTCACCATGTCCGCAAAGCCGGCGAACGTGCTGATGAACGAGATGGGGAACCAGTCGCGGGTCGGCTCAATGCGGCCAACCTGGTTGCTGACGTCCTGCGCCAGGTGCGAAAGCGTGTAGCGCTGCCGCAAACGGCGTTCCGGGGTAATGTCTTCGTCGCGGCCGGTGAACGAAACTGGTTGGAAGCTCACGAACGAGATCTTCTTGGGGTTTTCCATCGCGAACTTCACGATCGAGCCCACCTGATCGTTGTTCACGTTGTTGACGATGGTCACCACCAGCACGATTTCGATGCCCGCTTCGTGCATGTTTTCGATCGCACGCAGTTTCACGTCAAAGAGGTTGCCGATCTGGCGGTGGCTGTTGGCATCGTTGCCGATACCGTCAAACTGCAAATATGCGTAGCGCAGGCCGGCGTCAAACGCCTTGCGCGCAAATTCCTTGCTCTTGGCAAACTCAATGCCGTTGGTCGCAGCTTGTACCGAGTTGTAGCCCACCTTGCGCGCGTACGAAATCGCGTCAAAGAAGAACGGGCTCATGGTCGGCTCGCCGCCCGAGAACTGCACGGACATCTGGCGGCGTGGCTTGATCTTCACCGCGTTATCCAAAATTTCCTTAACTTCGTCCCAGGTCAATTCGTGTACATAGCCAACCTGGTTCGCGTCCATGAAGCACGGATCGCACATCATGTTGCAGCGATTGGTCAGGTCGACGGTCAGCACCGATCCGCGGCCGTAGCGGACGTTGGAAGAGCCGTGCTTGTGCAGGCCTTCGTCGTTGTGCGCCGGAATGTCGCGGCCCGGGAACTGCTTCTCAATCCACTGCAGGAAGTTTGCGTCGATCGCCATCATGTCTTCGTAGTGGCCGTGCTGCGGGCAGTCCTTGATCATCCAAACTTGCCCATCGCGCTCCACGATCTGCGCCTTAATCTCGCCGACCTTCTCGTGCATCAGGTCGTGCCAATCTTTTTCGCCGGCGATGATTGCTTCGCGCGCTTCCTTCACGCATGCCGGGCAAAGCGAATCCGTTTGGCGAGGAAAGCCGAGCGTCGGCTTGGTCTTCTCCCAGGATTTCAGCAGCGGCTTATCCGACCACTGCGGGGTCACCGATGGATTGGGATTCTTCTTGTTGAAATGTTGGATGGTATTGAAGGTCACGCCTGCGGTCTTGCAAAGTACCCAGTCGATCGACCGAAAAAATTGTGTGCTCAGGGAATTAGGCATACAGCTGTAGCCTCGCTTTCGAAAATTGATGCCCCACTTTGGTGCACGTGCTTTAGGTGCTTTACAGCGATTTGAGCCTTTTTGTTGCTACCCCCAAGGCTGTCAAAAGCCTACCACGCTCTCTTTGCGCGGCCCATAAGTCTTTCAACACCTATAGTTTGACAGGTCACGGGGGAGAAGCCAGAAGGTTGCGGTGAATGGCATATTTGTGGGGTCAAACGGTGCCGGGGACCAGTGAACGGAGGCTTTTCGTAGTACGAAAAGGGGTTACTTCTAGGAAGCAAGTACTCCGGGTTTTGTCAGTCGCGGCAGGTTTCCGCTATTCGTTCAGCGTCGGGTGAAGAACCGCGACCAAGAAATGCGCGAAGTGCGCTGCGCCATCGTCCATCTGCAGCCACCGCACCACACAATGATCGGAAAGATATTTCGCTACGCGCGTTTCGGGAATTCCCAGATGATCGGCGAGCTGTGGCTTGATCGATTCGCCGCGACGCACTGAACCGCTACGCAAGAGGTTCGGAATTGCCACCCGCAGTGTCTGGCAGGCTTCCACGTAGTAATAGGTTGTCAGATCAGAGTCGGTAAGCACCCAGACCCCAGGACCAGCCGGTGCGCCCATGGCGTCTTCCAGCTTGATTGGGTCGCAGGTCAGTAAGCGCCGGAAATTCATTTCCAACTGCGTCAGCCGCGAGGCAAGCCCGGGATCGCCATAGCGTCCGCGTAAACTTGGCGCTGGAGCTTCAGGACCCTGTTCGAACGAACGCGACGGAACCGGCCGAGCTGGCGCTTCCTCTTCTTTGGCTTCTCTGGTCCGCGCCGAAGAGGATTCCACTGCGCGTGATTCTCTTGTTCCCGATGTTGTCGAAGCTGAAGATGATGCGGTCGATGACTCGCTGCTGCGTCTCGCTGGCCGGTGCTCTCGTCCGCCACGTCGCCCACGCCGGCGCTTCTTATCAACACCTCGCGGAGCGGGTTCTGCTTCAACCGCTTTGTTGGCGCTCGGCGGATCCTCTGCTCCTGAAACCACGGCCATCTCTTCCAATACCGCCGCGCTCTCTGGCGCCTCGGCCGCTGCAGACTCACTAGCAGCCGGTGACTCCCCGGCCGCTTCCGTGGCAGTTCCCGCGGGCACTTCCGCAGCCTCGGTGGCCCCAAGGCGCGTCGCGCTTTCCTGCGCTTTGGTTTTCCAGTCAGAGCGGCGGAATCGTTGCGCAGCAGTCAAATACCATTTACCCGCATCGGTCGAATTGCCTGTGGATTCAAAATAGCGAGCTAGTTCAAACGCCACCATGGCGTCGCGCGTCTTTGAAAATAGGTTGGATAGCTGTCCTGCCGGGTCTTTGCCGGTTCGCGCTCTGCGGATGCGTGCTGTGATTTGCTTCCAGTCTGCCATACGTTGTGAGCATTCTAGCAGCCACGCGCCCGTTCTACCAGCAGTCCCATTGACATTCAGGCTCTATCACTTCGGCTAGCCTAGGCTAATCGCGACAATGCCAACTTCGCCGCGTGGTAGCCGCACATGCCGTGCACTCCACCGCCTGGAGGCGTCGAAGAGGAGCAAAGAAAAATGTCTTTTGCCGAGGTTGCGTAGTGCCGCCACGTTGGGCGGAAGAAGAATTGGCGTAAGTCCATCGCGCCGCCGGAAATGTCTCCGCCAACTAAGTTCGCGTCCATTTTCTCTAAGGCTGCTGGAGCAAAAACTCGCCGAGCCAAAATGCAGTCGCGAAAGCCTGGAGCAAATCGTTCAATCTGTTTTTCTATCGTTTGTTGCATGTCAACCGTAGATCCGTTCGGCACATGGCAATACGCCCAGGCTGTGTGTTTGCCACCTGGTGCGCGCGAAGGATCAAACAAGCTTGGCTGCGCCACCAAAACAAAGGGATGCTCGGAGTGGTGTCCGGCACGCATATCCGATTCCGAAGCCGAGATTTCGCCCGAACTTCCTCCAACGTGCACCGTCGCCGCGCGCAAACACGCTGTCGCCTTCCACGGGATTGGGCCGCTCAACGCATAGTCGATCTTGAAAACTGCCGGACCATACCGATACTTACGCAACCGTGATGCGAACGCGTCTGACAGCTGCGCTCCTCCCATCTCCACCAACTGCGCGGGCGTTACGTCGCACAACGTCACGTCGTACCCGCTCATGGCCGCGAGGTTTTCTATGCGCGCCGACGTCCGAATATCGCCACCCAGTGCCGCAAGCCGCCCGCACAACGCTGCGGTGATCGACTTTGCTCCTCCACGCGGAATTGGCCAACCCACCGCGTGTGCTGCTGCGCCTAGCAACACGCCAAACGCCGCGCTCATTGGCTCGTCCAAACTCAAAAACGAATGCGCCGCCAATCCTGCAAACAGTGCCTTGGTTCGTTCATCTCGAAACAGCGCTCCAGCCAGCAAATTCGCCGGAGGAAACGCCACCAGCCCGAAACGCACCATCAAAAACAAATGTGGCGTCAGCACGTGAACCGGCTGCAACACTTCCGATGAAAGCGTGGGCCACTTTTCCGCGAAAGACTGCATCAGCCAACGCCAAGCCTTGCCATCTCGGCCGAGCTCCGTTTCGGCATCGCGCAGGTTCCGCTCCAGCGTGACCGCGGTGCCATCATCAAAAGGATGTGCCAGCGGACAGGGTGAATGAATCCATTCCAGACCGTACTTCGCCAACGGCAACGACGAAAAAAATGGCGAGCCCGCGGCCAGTGGATGAACAGCCGATCCAAAATCATGCAGGAAACCGGGCAGTGTCAATTCCAACGTTCGCGCAGCGCCTCCCGGTTCAGGCTCTGCTTCAAACACCTCCACCTTTACGCCCACCTGCGCCAGCACAATCGCTGCCGACAATCCGTTCGGCCCAGCGCCAATGACACAAGCTCTACAATTCATTTAAGCTCACACTCATACAAACTCTGGCTCATCGCAAGAAACCCGTGAAGCCTGGCCACGAGAAATTACTGACGAGGCTTTTCGGCCGGCCATTCGAGCACTCCCGTTTTACCATCCGCCTCGTGCTCCAGCTCCGGCGCGTACAATCCCAGATATTCCCGCCGCCACCACATTCCCTGCGCACGCTTCTCCGCCATGCTCGTGAACCAGTATTGCCAAAGCACCGCACGCACCTGGCGCGGTGGCCCATTCGGAAATGGATTGCTCGCAAACAGCGAAAGCACATCCTTATCGTTGCTCAATAGCCGCTCTTCCGTTCGCGGCACCATTGGATTGGAGCGCCATTCGCCGAGCGAGGCGAACCACAAATTCCAGTCAAAGCGTGGCTGGTACGGCGCGTAAATCCCCGGCGCCTTACTAGGATCCTCCGGCTTGAACCGGAACGGATACGCCAGCCAGTGTTGCCCGTCATCCGTCCCCTGAAATTCAATTTCGTAGCGTGCCGGGGTCATCACCGCAAATAATCCGTAACGCTCTGCCACGCGAAACGGTTCCAGCGCCACGATCGGACTAACCGGCAGCGGCAAGTCGCGCCACAGCATCCACAACATCTGCACCGTCGAAGCGTAAAATAGCCAAGTGAGGATCACCGCGGTTACAGCCATCCCAGCCAACTTTACCTGCCGCCCCCCTTGCGCGGTTTGCTTTGGAGGATCAGCTTTTTCTGCAATCGGAGTACTGCTTGCCTCGACAGGAACGAGGGCCTCCCAGCGGGAGGGAAGAAACTGCGCGATAATGCGGTCATCCAACAAAAAGATGCCTAACGCCAAAACCAGATAATTCAGAAATGCATAATTCGCCGTAAGGATCACGCCAATCTGCCACGGCGTCACGACGAAAAAGCAAATGATCCGCCAGCGCCTGGGCAGAAACAGCATCCACACCAACGCCAATTCCAACGCCAGGGTTCCGAAGGCTGTCGCCGCGTGGAACCAATGCGGCAAATGCTGCACATACCAGCCAATCCACGTGGGCAGCGGACCATTCTGGTAATACTCGTCCATCGCTGTGAAGTGCCGCCACTCCGGATCGCCGCTGATAATTTTGGCAACGCCCGATTCGAAATAAATCCGGAACCATTCCCACAGCAGCAGAAAGACACTCGCCCGCATTGGCGGATGCTCACGCCCCAGTCCCGGTCGCCATCCTGACGGCGCAAGAAACAACGAAATGAATCCAGCCTCCAGCAACATGCCGTCCGACTGGTATCCCGAAAAATCCGACGCTGCACTTACGAACGAAAGAAAACACACGAAGCAAAACGCCAGCATGCCCCGCGGCCAAATATTGAAAATGAGTAACATCGACGCGATCAGCCCGACCCAGCACAACGCCATCAGCATTGGCGAACTGCTGTTGAACCACAGCAACGTCGGCGCGTACCAATATTTTAAATGACCTGCCGAACTGGCCACTGCTTCCAGATACTCGCGCGCGGGCAGAATTCCCTCGGGCCCGATGAGCCCGCGAATCTGAAACACCAGTGCCAAAAACGCGGAAAAATAAATCACTCCCAGCGCCCGCAGGAATAGCCACCGAGGCAGCAATCGATCTGTAGCGCCGCGCTCGCTGCTAAACAACCATCCCATTACTATCCGGGGGTTCCAGTCCACGCAGCCAGTTGTCCTTTCTTAGCGTCTTGCCGCTTTGCGCCTGATAAGGGAGGCCATGTCGCTGTCGGCGACACTGATGCTTAGATGTATAGCAGATGCAGCCGGTCGAGCGGCGCCGCCATCCCGAAAGGCAAAATTCGGCACTCCGCGAGCCCGTGGCTCCTGCCTCTTACTGATTGACGACCGACAAGATACGGAAGTATGCTTTCCACGTCACTGAGGGAGCCCTGTATGCAAGTTTCACGCTCAATAGCCGCCGCTCTGCTGTCCGCCAGCCTAGTCACCATGCCTGTCTGGGGCGCACCCGCGCCGAAGCCCTCGGCCGCACTCGGCACGATCATTGCTGCACAGCACGCGCGCGTGGGTTCCACATCCGCCGAAGTAGGCACCACGGTTTATGGCGGCGATTCGATCATGACCGACCACGAGGGCACAGCACAGATTCGCGCTGGCGCCGCGCGCCTTTTGCTGCTCAATTCCAGCAATGCGATCGTTGACGATTCCGATGGCACACCATCTGCCAAGCTTCTCACCGGCACCGCGACATTCTCGACCGGCAACGCTCACGCCTTCACGCTCTTCGCATCCAAAGCCGCAATTCGCGCCGATTCCGACGCGCCTACAATCGGCCAAGTCACTTTTCTTACCGCCAATGAATTGATTGTGCGTTCCACTCGTGGACCACTTTCTGTGACCGTCGACGGAGAAACCCAAGTAATTCCTGACGGGACCGCGTACCGCGTCATCATCGATCCACCTGCAGACATGGCGCAGGGTCCGGAAGGCGCAGGGGGAGGGCAGGGCAAATCCAGCCGTGGCGGACCACCACTGCGCGCAGGACGCAGCCGCTTCCTCATTATTGCGATCTCGATTGCCGCGGGAGCTACCGTCTTCGCGGTGTACAAATCTCTTGAGAGCGCGGATCGCCCGTAAGCTCGGCTCTTTCACAAAAAGTATTGGCCACCGCGAAATTCCGAGGTGGCCATTTTTTTGCGATGTCGAGGCGTTCGAATCTAAAGGCTAGCGATAACCTCAATCTCTACTAAGGCGTCTTTTGGCAATCGGCCGACCTGTACTGTGGAGCGCGCGGGGGGAGCTGTTGTGAAGTACCGCGCGTACACTTCATTCATCGCCGCAAAATCATTCATGTCTTTGAGAAACACCGTGGTCTTCAAAACATGATTCAACGAAGCTCCGCTCGCTTCTAAAATTCCCTTTAAATTATCCAGCACGCGTTCCGTCTGCTTTCGCACGTCCACTGCCGCAAATTCTCCCGTCTTCGGATCCAGCGCAATCTGTCCAGACACGAACAGCAGCCCATTGGCCTTAATCGCCTGGGAATACGGCCCGATCGGCTTCGGACCACGGTCGGTTAAAACAATGCTTTTCATAGCAATCTCCTGAAGTACGGTTGGAAAGAATAGCAGATGTTCGCCGCAGTCGTCAGACCCAGCTCAGCGGGGCTTTCGTCCGCGTGTGCGTACAAATCCGGTATTGGAGTGGTTGCGGCTGGCTTCCCGTTGCGCGACGAATGTTTCCGCTTGAGGGTCGTCCATGCCACGCGCGATGACTTCCAATATTTGCTTCTCGGACATTCCGGTATTTTTCAGCCGGCCAATCTGCTCGCTGGTCAGCGTCGACAGACCCTGCATCCGCCGGTGCATAATCTCTTGCACCGTGGGATTCGAAAAGCCGATCAGTTTGAGGGTGATTGCTTCGCCGCTAAGAATATCGATCTGGTCGGATTGCGCCATCTCCAGGATCTGTGCGTCAGAGTAGCCCGCGTTCGAAAGGTGAATCGCGGATTCCGCATTCGAAAACTCGTGCTGGTGCGCTCGCGCTGCCTTGAACAACGCCAGGCACGTGTCATCTGAAGCCCCGGACTGCTTTAATTTCGTGATCTGCGCCACTTCGACGTCCGAAACCTTCATCCGTTTCAATTCGTCGATGCTCGCCGTCCACATTCCGGACTGGTCCAGAGCCTGATAATTCACCTGCGGCTTTTTCTCGCAACCACCGAGCGCCAGCAGACATACTCCAGCGACTATGAGCGAAACTCGCATGTAACTATTGTAAGAGAGGCGCCAGCGCTAGAATTTGGCTGTGCCTTCGTGGATACCGGACCAGCGGACAGGGCCTCGCCAGCCGCCTAAAATGAGGCTTCTACGAGACCTGGTAGATGCGTTCCACTCCGTACACCCCGTTAATTCGCCGTATATTCGACAGGATCGTTTCCAACTGTCGCTTATCGGAGATTTCCAGGCTCGCCTCTACCCGCGCATTCTGGCGATCCGGGCGGCTCTCCAGATGCCGAATGTTCGAACCCGCGTCGCTGATAATCGCCGTAATTTCCGCCAGCAAGCCAGCGCGATCTTTGGCTCGGATCGACAGCTCGACAGGGAATGTCGCTGCGGAGCCGGTGCCCCATTCCACCGCAATCCGCCGTTCCGTCTGGTACAGCAGATTTTGCACATTGGGGCACGTCCGCGTGTGCACTGCGACGCCGCGTCCGCGCGTCACGTACCCGACGATATCGTCTCCCGGAATCGGGTTGCAGCATTTCGCGCGAAACACCAGCAAGTCGTCGTGACCGCGCACGATGAGCGGCGCTTCGCCAAATCCCAGCATCCGCTTGACGGTCTTAACCAGCGTTGGCTTGGCATCCTCGCCGGCCTTCTCTTGCTCTTTATTCGGCTCACCAAAATAGCGCGCCAAGACTTGCCGCGCTGAATATTTTCCAAAACCCACCGCAGCGTACAGATCTTCCGGTCTCGAGAGCCCGTACTCTTCCGATAGCTTTTGCAAATCTTCGTGGGAGATTTTCTTAAGACCCTTGGGGAAATTGCGCGACTCATTCTCGAGCAACTTCTTGCCCATCTCTGTGGCTTCTTCGCGTTCCTGCGTATTGATGAAGTGCCGAATTTTGCTCTTCGCGTGCGAAGATTTCACGAAGCTCAGCCAGTCTCGGCTTGGCTTGTGTCCCTTCTGGGTCAGAATCTCCACGACGTCGCCACTCACGATTTCGTGCCGCAGCGATACCATCAGCCCGTTCACTTTTGCGCCGACACACTGATGCCCTACTTCCGTGTGCACCGAGTACGCGAAATCGACCGGCGTCGCTCCCTTCGGTAATTCGAGCACGCGCCCCTTGGGGGTGAACGCGTACACTTCCACCGGCGCCAGATCCACCTTAAGGGTCGATAGAAATTCTCCCGGCTCCTCCAACTCCTGCGACCACTCAATCAGTTGCCGCATCCAGGCGATGCGCTGGTCGTCTCCGGTCGAAACCGGACGCCCATCTTTATACTTCCAGTGGGCCGCCACGCCTTCTTCCGCGATGCGATGCATCTCCTGGGTACGAATCTGTATCTCGAACGGCTGACCGCCATGAATCACCGTGGTGTGCAGCGACTGGTACAAGTTCGGCCGCGGCATCGCGATGTAATCCTTGAATCTTCCCGGCACTGGCCGCCAGATGTGATGCACCACACCCAGCGCTGCGTAGGTATTTCGCTCCGAGTCGGTGATCACCCGCACCGCCAGCAAATCGTAAATCTGGTCCAGGCTTCGCTCCTGCCGCGTAATCTTGCGGTGCAGCGAATACAGCCCTTTAACACGCGCTTCCAACTCCGCCGGAATGCTGTTCTCCACCAATCGGGTGCGAATGGTGTTCTGCACGTCTTCCAGAAATTTCTTGTGAATTGGAGCTTTCTCGCTGACTTGTTTCTGCAACGAGAAGTACGCATCCGGCTCCAGATACCGGAAGGAAAGATCTTCGAGTTCGCCCTTGATCACCGCCATTCCCAGACGGTGCGCGATCGGCCCATATATATCCATGGTTTCGCGGGCGATCCGCTGCTGTTTCGAAGGCTCCAAGTACTCCAAGGTGCGCATGTTGTGTAGCCGGTCCGCCAATTTCACCAACACTACGCGGACGTCGTGCACCATCGCGAGCAGCATCTTGCGGACGTTTTCCGCCTGCCGCGCTTCTGGCGCCATCATGTTCAAACGGCCAATTTTTGTGACGCCTTCCACCAACCGCGCCACTTCTTCTCCGAATCGTTCCTCCAGCCGCGAAAATGGAAATTCTGTGTCCTCGATAACGTCATGGAGCAGCGCAGCCGCCAGCGCCGTGGCATCCATGCGCATATCCGCCAGGATGTGGCCGACTTCGAGCAAATGGCTTACGTACGGCTCACCCGAATAGCGAAACTGGTCGCGATGGCGCTCGGCCGCGATTTCATACGCACGACGCACCAGCCACGGGTCTTCCGAGGGCCGGTTGGTTTTCAGTTTTACGAGAAGTTCTTCCAGGCGCGAATTGAGCTCGCGCTCGGTGCGGTCGCGGTTGAAATTCAGGGGAAAATTAGTGGGCGACGGCATACTCTAGTTTACGCCTCCCGGCTTCCTCTACAAAGCGCTTAGGCCTGCCAGCATGGCCATAGACGCAGCGCTTAGCCTACTATCGGCATAGGGGGAGTGGTCGCCCACTCTCCCCTGCCACACCACCGTACATGCGGGTCCGCATACGGCGGTTCAGTAAGTTGAGCCCTCGCGGGCTGGAGGTTCGAGTCGTCGTTCGCCACAAGGGCTTCGCCGCTCTGCAGGTTTCCGTTTCGGCTTCACCGTCTTCTGAACCTGCAAAACTCAGCCGAAGCTGATTGGCTGGCGCCGTGCCACCCATGAGTTCGACGTTCTACTGCTCGCTCTCACTGTTTGGGCCTTCCTCACTCGCGTGAGTACTACGCCCGCTGCTGACTTCTGTTGCAGGATCAGCGTGGATTACTCCGCGCTCAGTCACGAATCCGAGACACGCAACAGATCTCCCGCGATAAGTCCGACTGCTTTCGATACGCGACCGCCGGATTTACCACCAGCGTCCTTGATGGATAC
>Ga0070762_10001165_pt1 | contig 11926 bp, 9 predicted proteins | sample HubBroMetageREF2_FD_66726 | JGI IMG/M metagenome (GOLD analysis project Ga0070762, IMG submission 66726) | Reference soil microbial communities from the Hubbard Brook experimental Forest, New Hampshire, USA - Hubbard Brook CCASE Soil... | ecosystem: Environmental > Terrestrial > Soil > Temperate... | reverse complement strand
GGCGGCCGGCGCCGCGCACAGCAAGGACCAGCACGGCGCCCATCAACGGCAACAGCGGCAGCAGGTAGCGCGGCTCTCCAAACGCGGGCCCATTGCCGAGCGCGTTGCTGACGTACGACGACGCTCCGATCATCACCAGCACACCGATCGTAATAGCGGCGTAGACGCCGAGCTCGGGTAGACGCGCTCGGAGCGCGGCGCGACGGCTGAACAGCTCACGGCCACACAACAACACGACGATCGCCGCCGGCAGGAGCGCAATGGTGTCGACCCATGTGGGGAACATCGTGTCCATCCAGCCATACAGACCGACCGATCGATCAAACCAGATGTCCTTGTATGTCACCAGTCCGTTGAAGTAATGAATCATGCCCGGCAGGCGCGGCAGATATATCTCCCACACGTAGCTGAGCACGTCGAGCAGCGGCTTCGCGTCGAGCTCGCTGGTGATTCCCGACAGGATCCCGAAAAGCGGATGCCCGGCAGCCAAATTCCGCGCCGCGTAGAGCGTCACCGGTGAGACGCCTATGCCGGCAGCTATCACAGGCGCGAGCAGTGCCTGCCGACCCCTGGCTTTCACTCCACTTAGGAGCAAAAGCCCCAGACCCACAAACACGCCAAACGCGAACCCGATGAAATTGAGCTTTGTCATGAAGCCAACGGCGATCAGCACTCCCAGCACCACCGCAAGACGTCGGGTGAGCCCACGGCGAAACGCGCGCGCCAGACACAGGAGCACTGCAGCCGCAATCGGGTACAGCATCGAATCTGGGTTCACGCTGCCAGACATGAAACCGAGCAGCGGCTCCAACGCCACGCACAGGGCGCCCACTGTCGCAGCCCAGGGAGAGCGTGGCAGGATCTCGCGAAGGAACAGGAACGTGAGCAGTGCAGTCATCGCGCCAAAGAAAGCACCCACCAGCCTCATCAGCTGCAGCTGATCGAGCATGTTGCCGCGCGCAATGATGTAAGGGATCGCCTGAACCAGGTAGTACAGCGGCGGCTCGGAGGTGGCAATCCCCGCTTCTCCAGAGCCTCGCAGCGAGGCACCCGCGTGGACGTCTTCCAGCAATTGCTGCTGCTCGGCCAGCGACGAGATAGCCGGCGTCTGTGGCGAATGTGTCACCTGCGGATAGTGCAGTCCCTCGAGCACGAGCTGCTCCTCGGCTGAGTAAACGCCATTCTGCTGGCCGTTTTCTGGCAGCGCGCGATTTTCGACCAGCTGCTCCACGTAAGCAAAATGATCGGCCTCGTCCTTGCCCTGGAAGGGTGGCACTATCAGCGACCACGACACAGCATTGAGCAACGCGATCAAGGCACACACCCATGCCGCGACTGGCACGCGCCGCAGCGCTGCAACCACAGCCCGCGAGCGCCTGCCCGGCAACTCGCTCCCGGAGGCAGGCGCGTCCCATCCCTGCGGCGTCGGCGTAGGCTCCGTCGGGACCGTTTCCGCGGGCGGCTGCGTCACCGACCGGGCGTCGATCGATGCCGCGCCTGAGCGCGTCCATCCAAACGGACCAGGACTCATGGCAGCTCCCGCAACGTGATCCGCACGGCGAGCAGCCCCGCCGCACCTACGAGAGCCGCGATCAGCAGTACCACCCAGGCCCCGCTGAGAGCGTGACCGAGCCCCATGCGCCGCGCCACCGGCAGGATGCGCGACCACCAGGATCCCTGACCGCCAGCAAGATATTCAACGCCCATACGTCCGCCAAGGCGACCTTCGCCGGTCGCCACTGCCGCTTCCCGCGCGGGCGCTTCCCGCCCGAACGTGAAGATCGGCTGGCTATTGGGTCCCACGGCGATACAGAGCGTCACCTGCGACGCAGTCCGCTTCAGCGGCGTGACTGGCACCGTCACAGACCCGCCAGTCCAGTCGCCGGCGCGCGTTCCTTCGGCCAGAACCTGCGAGCCGGAGGATGCCGTCACCCTAACCCTCGACCCGTAGAAAGCCAACAGCCAGACACGGATTGCGGACACTCCAGCTGGCAGCACTTCGTTGGCCTGACAGGTTTCCTCGTCGCTGACGGTTGCACCCACCTCGCTGTGACCCACGGAGCTGGCCCTGACCACGCGCGCGGGCGCGCGCGTGAGCGCCACAGCTACAACAGCGAGCGTCAGCGCGATACTCACGCCGAGCGTCACCTTGACAGCCTTGACAGCCCTCATGCGTTCACTTGCAGCCTCCAATGCCTCGATCCCGACGCGTCGTCGTGTTCGTGTTGGCCGAAAGAAGGCCGTCGCCCAGTTTGCGTCGCTGCTCAGAAGCAGTCAAGTACGGCACCCCCGGCTAACCCCTGCGGCTAGCCGTGTGCCATGCTCAATGAGCTGCAAATCGCGTTTATCCGGGCGCGGAGCAACATGGCGCCTGTGGGAGACACGGCGAGGGAAATCGGCTACGAGTAGCTCACTGGCTCTCGCGAGGATCGGCGAGCGCGCAGAAGCGCCGGCCGCGCTCCTGGAAGTCACGATAATTGTCGTAGCTTGGAGCTGCTGGTGAAAGCAAGACCACCGAGTCAGGCCGCGCCAGGGTACGAGCGAGCGCCACTGCCTCTTGCAGGTCAGCCGCCGGCATCGCACGGGTCGCCGGCGCGCCCGCGTCTCGCGCAGACGCGATCAGGCGCGCACCGGTGGACGGCACGCCGATGACGCGCGCACCGCTATCCGCGAGCACACGGCCAAGCTCTGCGTAGTCTTGTCCCCTGTCCTGTCCACCACCGATCAGGACGATCTCGCGGCCGGGGAAGCTTGCCAGGGCGGCGAGCGTCGACTCGGGCGTGGTCGAGATGCTGTCGTCGACCCACAGCACCCCGTCGCGTTCTGCCACCGGCTCCAGTCGATGCGCCAGCGACTGGAAGCCGCGTAGCGACTCCAGCAGCGGCGGCGGCACAAGACCGAACGCTTCCAAGGCAGTCAGCGCACCACACACGTTCAGCGCGTTGTGCTCGCCGCGCAGCGGCAACTCAGAGATCCCGGCAACCAACGTCCCCGCGTGCATGATCGCGCCCTCTGCCACGTCCCAGCCGTCCGCCGCGCCGAAGCGCCGCATCGCAATCGCGGAGCCGCGGACGTCGGTGCCGGAGCCGCCAGTGGCGGTCGCCTCGACCAGCAGCGCGTCGCGCGCGTTGATCACGCCAACGCGTACGCCCGCCAGCGCCAGCAGGCGCAGCTTCTCTGCGCGGTAGGTCACCTCGGAGCCATGCCAGTCGGTGTGCTCGCGGAACAGGTTCGTCACCAGCGCCACCTGCGGCCCAATCTCCAGATCGGCGGTCTGGTAGCTGGATAGCTCGACCACCGTCACCTCTGCCGGCTCTGCGTCCAACAGGTCAAGCGCAGGCACGCCGATGTTGCCAGCCAGATGCGCCGTCCTGCCAGCTGCACGTGCCAGGTGGAACACCAGCGCCGCGGTCGTGCTCTTGCCCTTCGTGCCCGTCACGCCGATCACGCCCTCCCCGCCGCGCTCGGCGAGCCATAGCGCTGTGGCCGTCGTCACCGGCACCCCCGCCGCGCGCAGCTCGAGTAGCTCCGGGCGGTGGATGGACACGCCGGGCGAGCGCACGACGACCTCGCAAGCGCTCAGCGCCGCAAGCACATCGTCCCCGCCGCCATGACCGTCGCCTGCGACGGTCACAATGCGCGCCGCCGGAGCCCTCAGCGTAGCCCGGACGTCCTCGCTGGGAGGCTCATCGAATGCCGCAACCGCGATCTGTGCCGACGGCAGACGGCGAGCGAGCTGCTCGGCGAACGAGCGGACCTCGCGACCGGCACCCCATACGCCGATCCTGGTGCCTTCAAGCTCCGAGAACCGCACGCACATCCGCCATTAGCGCAGTTGGCACATCGTGCTGCTCACTCAGCGCCAACACCTCCCGCGGGTCACCCACCTGCGAGGAATACAACGGCAGCACCTCCGTCTCCAGGCGCCGCAACACGCTGTGCTCACACCAGCGCGGATCCTCTGCCAGGAGGCGAATCGCCGCGAGGCTCTCCTGCTCCTCGCCCACGCACTCAAACGGCTTGTGCCCACCAGTCGCCGTCAGCAGCGCGAAGCCATCGAACTGGCCCTCCTCAGCGAGCAGATCGCGGCCGAACACCTCGCGCAGGTGCGCCGGCGAGCTGAAAGGCGCGAGCACCAGGAACACGAAGCGGCACTTGGGACACTCGCAACACCACGATGCGGCACGCAGCGCCGGGTCGATGCGAAAGATCGCGTTGCAGCTCGTGAACGCCGCGTGGTAGCGCTCCATCCGCGCGAACGCGCGCGCGATCGCAAGCTCCGACGCAGGGCGCAGAACGGAGAACAGGCGCGGCCCGCCGGCGATCTCCGCGACAGCCGCATTCAGCAGCAGCTCCGCGCGCCGCCCCTTGCTGAACTGGTGATTGACGTCCACGCCATCCCAGCTGACGTTGCCCGCGGACGCCGAGCGCTCGTTGGCCATCACCACCGCGTCAAAGCCGTTCAATGCCGCCGTCAGCAGCGCCACGCACGAGACGATCGCCGTGATCGGAATGTGGCCGTTGAGCGCACCAGCCCTGTTCAACGCCGCCAGCCCAGGGTCCAGGGTGCGCCGCGCCAGCAGACGGGGAAGCTCCGCAGCCGCCACCGTGCGCGCGATCGGGGGAGCATCGCCCACGGAGAACAGCGCCAGCTCAAGGCCCGAGCGGCGCACGATCTCGAGCGCCACCGCCGAGTCCTTGCCACCGCCCACCGGCACCAGCACCCGCTCCAGCCCCAGCCCCAGCCCCAGCCCTCCAGTCTCGCCCGCCGCGTCACCGCTGGGCGCTGGGGCCGGCGACGACGACGCGCTGGGAAACTTGGGGCGGGGCAGCCCAGACAGGCCGTTGGTGTATGCAAGCTCGCCCAGTCCCTCCGAGTAGAGCGCTTCCAGCAGCCGCGCCACCGCCGGCGGCGGCGCACCCGTCTCGCAGCTGACGTGCGGCGGCAGCGCGGTCTTGAAGTAGCTCACACCAGCCACCCAATGCAACAGCGACAGCAGCCCCTGCGATCGCTCGATGTCCGCCTCGCGCAGAGCGACCCCGACCGGAAGGTCGAACTCCTCGACAAAGGAGATCTGCTCGTCGAGCGCGTAGCGCAGCGTCACGTGCCCGCGCGCGTCCAGCTCACGGCTGACGAAGCGAAAGCTGTGAAACGAAGTCGGGTCAAGCAGCGCAGGGGACTGCTTGGCATCGGCCGCCATGGCCTTAGCCTAGAGCGAACTCCTCCCGCGGCTCGGGTTCGCCCGTGAACATCCACGGGATGCGCTGGCCGATCACCGCGCCTTGGAAACGCTTGCGCCTGCCATACACCACCCACGTCGTATCCACCGCTCCGTAGATCTCCTGCACGCGCAGCACATCCGGGTGTTCTGCCGCGTAGTGCAGATGGGTCAAGCCCGCGTCGTACTCGCCCGCCAGCAGATGGCGGGCCACAACCGGCTTGGACGGCTCGTCGATCAGCTCAGACCAACGCGTCAGATCCGGGTAACCACGCGTCGCCGAGACGATTCCCAGGCTGCTGGGCTGCTCCCTGTCCCTACGCACGAGCAGCGCAAGCTCCTTCGTCGGGTAGATGAACGTGTCCACCACGAACACCTCGCGGAAGTAGCGCTCGGTCACGAGGTGAACCTGCACGTGAGCGCTGCACTGCACCAGGAACGTGCTCTCGCTGTCGCGCACCCGATCGATCGCGCCGAGCAGGTCTTCCACCAGCACGATCTTCGCGTCCGCCAACCCCTGGAACTCGAGATAGCGGCGCAGCGCCGCCTCGTGACAGGTCCCAGCCGGCCCCAGCGTGACGAACGTCGGGCGACTCATGCCGCATCACCGTTCGTCTCCATCGGCGGTGCCTCGATCAGCTCGACCTCCGGCAGCAGCTCCATCAGCTGCTCATCCGACAGCGACTCCATCAGCTCATCCTCCATCCTGCAGGTCGCAGCTATCAGCAGATCGAACAGCGCCGCTGTGAAGTCCGGCGGCAGTTGCAGCACCACGCCACGCGCTCTGTAGCGCGCCCGTACGTCGGCGACGCGCTCCGGCTGCATCATCGCGATCCCATGGGTGCGCTTGTACAGCGCTATTTCACGACAAACCTCAAAGCGATCGCCGAGCAGACGCGTGATCTCCTCGTCCAGTGCATCCAGACGTCGCCTGAAGGACTCCAGGCCGTTCATCGCTCACCCCCTGTGTTCTCGGCGTCCCCGAGCAGGCCCCTGGCAAAGGCGTAGCTAGACGCAGCCAGGGAGTCGAGCGCGTAGCCGCCCTCCTGAATGACGCACACCGGCAGCCCTGATGCCGCCAGCAAACGTCCGATCTCTATGAAGATCTCCGGCGAGAAGCTCCAGCAGCCGTGGGGGTCACCCGCCACCGTGTCATAACCCAGTGACAGGACCAGAGCCTTCGCGCTGCAAGCGAGCTGCTCGATCGACTCGGCCACGGCCTCCAGGTAGCTCGCGTCGCTCGGAGCCTCGTCGAACTCCACCACCCGCTCACGCTCGCCGCACGGATGCGCCGTCTGCGAAGCGACGTTGACGACCGGCCACGCATGCAGCGAGTGCAGCAGCGTGTCACCCATGTGCGCAGCGATCGCCGCGGTGCCGTTTGGATAGTGGATGTCGAGATCGAGGATTCCCACCGGCCCGATGCCGGCTTCGCGCAGCGTCTGTGCAGCCGCCGCTGCGTTGTTCAGGTAGCAGCAGCCGCCAAGCCAGCCCGGGCCGGCATGGTGACCCGGCGGACCGCACAGCGCGTAGGTGAAGCGTTCACCATCGGCGATCAACCTCGCCGCCGCGATCGCCGAGCGAACGCCCTCGAACGCCGCCACCGTCACCTCACTACAAACAGGCGTGTCAGGTGCCATGCCCGGCGCCGCGAACTCCGCCATCAATGTGGGCCCGCCCGAGGGGCAGCTCGCGAGCGCGCGCAGGTAGGCGGGCTCGTGCAGCGTGGCCAGCGTGTGCGCAAGCTCGTTCCTGCTCGCGCGTGCGGTCGATGCGTGCGCACCCGGATGGCGCAGCAGACCGGCCCGCAACTCAGACAGCCGCCGGTCGTGGTCGTGGGCCTGCAGCCGGCGCCCCTCGCGGTCGAGCACCCACGGCTGGATCGCCGGAGCACCCGGCTGGCGCTCGATCATCAACATCCTGCTCACGACAGAACCCTGCGCATTCGCGGACCGTTCGGGCTGAAGCCGTTGCCCACATAGAACGCCTCCGTGGCCGCGAACTGGTCGAAGCTCTCGCGCGGCAGGCCGACCTCCACCCGCTGGAAGCCGCCGGCGCGCGCGAGCTCGAACAGCGCCGCCAGCAACCCCGCGCCGACCGACTGACCGCGCCAGCGCGGATGCACCCACAGATCCTGGATCAGCGCATACCGGCCCGGCACGTGAATCGCCGTCTGCCAGCTCGCGCCAAGCACACCCACGAGCCCATCGTGGGACTGCGCCACCAGCACCACACCGTCCTTGGGATTGTCGATCAGCGCACGTGCAGCCGTCTCCATCGCTGGCAGCGCAGGCGGCGTGCCATCCAGCTCGAGCAACAGCTCCCGCACAGCCACAGCCACGGCTGAAGCGTCGCCATGGCTGGCGGGACGCACCCTCCAGGTCTTTGCCGACGCAGCCGCCACGGGCCCCGGCTCACCGGCCTGTGCGAGCTCGCTCACAGCGTCCCGCTCTCCACATATGACGGCTCGAGCTCGACCGTCCACGCGTCAGCGGCGTCGCTGCCAGTGACCGCGCGAGCGATCGCCGACATCGGAGCGCGCGCCTTCAGCAGCAGCTCGTCGAACTCCTCCGCCGGGTCTGACTGCGTCACGATCGCCCCGCCCGCACCAATCGTCGTCGCGCCAGGACGGATCACGATCGTGCGGATCACGATCGACAGATCGACGCTGCCATCGAGGCCAAAATAACCGAGCGCGCCCGAGTACACCCCACGCGCCTCGCGCTCGATGTCATCGATGATCTCCATTGTGCGCAACTTTGGCGCACCCGTCATCGAGCCGCCTGGGAAGCACGCGCGCACGCAGTCCACGGGCGTGCGGTTCCCAGCCAGCACACCGGTGATCGTCGAAGTCATCTGATGCACCGTCCTGTAGCGCTCGCCGGCCATGAACTCCGACACACGGACACTGTCCACCTCACACACGCGTCCGAGATCGTTGCGCAACAGGTCCACGATCATCAGGTGCTCGGCAAACGTCTTTTCGTCCTGCATCAGCTCGGCGCGCACCGCCTCGTCGCGGGCGGCGTCATCCGCGCGCGACGCCGTGCCCTTGATCGGGCGAGCCTGCACGCGACGGTCGCGACCGACCGACAGGAAGCGCTCGGGCGAAGAGCTCAGCACAGCGAACTCACCTAGCTTCAGATACGCGGCAAACGGCGACGGGTTGGTGCGTCGCAGTTGGCGGTACAGGTGCCAAGGCTCAGGGCTCTCAGAGGTCGAGATCTGGTCAGTCAGACACACCTCATACGATTCCCCCGCCGCCAACGCAGCCTGGCAGCGAGCAATGTCCACCAGGTACTGGCGGCGTCCGCGTCCGCAGCGGAAAGTCACGGCGCTCGGGCGTTCGGCATCCCGCTCGATCCGCTCTGGCTCTGGCTCGGACGCGACGGGCGCAGACAACACATCGGAGACGACGATTTCCGCGTCGTCCAGCCAGCGCTGCGCGTCAGCGTCGCCGTCGCCCGAGCAAAGTGCGAGCAGATGGGTGCGCTTGCCAACATGGTCGACCGCCACGATGCGGTTGGCGAGCATCATCACCGCGTCTGGGAGATCTGAGCGATGCACGTTGCGCGAGCCGCAGTCGGCCTTGCACTCATATCCCAGGTAGCCGACAAAGCCACCTACCAGGCCCCTCTCCAGCCCGTCAGGCAGCTCGATTGCACCGCTCGCCAGCTCCTGCTCGAGCACATCGAAGATCGATCCGTGCTCGAGCGCCGTACGGGCACCGCGACGGACCGTCACGGCCGCCTCCTGCACGTCGTATTCCAGTAGGCAACGGTCATCGCCGAGCGTGCTGCCCAGGTAGGAACAGCGGGCCAGGCGCGTGGGCGCATCGGCGCTGTCGAGCCAAAACGCATACTCCGCCGCACCGAACAGCCGCTCGAAGACGGCCTCCGTCGACGGCTGGCCCTCGAGCGAGCGGAGGTGCAAGCGCATGGGCGAATCGCTTGCCGGGTGAGTCACTGCGGCGGCGGGAGGCTGGGGAGGCGTCACAAGCCTCCTCGCGCCCAGGGCCCGCGACGGCTTGTGATGGCGCGCAAGCGCGTAGAAGTTCTCGATCAGCGAGCGGCCGTGCTCGGTGGAGATCGACTCGGGATGGAACTGCACACCCCACATTGGCCGGTGGCGGTGCTCGATCCCCATCACCACGCCATCTTCCGTCCAAGCGGTCACACGCCCGTCGGGGCCAATTGGACCAGTGACCGCAAGCGAGTGGTAGCGCACGACTGAGAAGCCCTGCGGGATGCCCGCAAACAGACCGTGGCCGACGTGACGGACATGGCTCACCCGCCCATGCATCGGCATCGGCGCCGCCTCGACCATACCCTCGAGCAGGCGTCCCAGGCCCTGGTGACCGAGGCAGATCCCGAGTATCGGGATCTCACTCCAGCGCAGTATGTCCGCGCAGACGCCAAAGTCATGCCAGCGATCCGGGTGCCCCGGGCCGGGAGAGATCACGATTGCGTCGAAGTCCCAGCGCGACAGCGCCCCCCAGGAGACCGCATCGTTCTGGATCACGATCGGCTCCTCGCCGGAGACGGCCGCGAGGATGTGAAAGACGTTGTAAGTGTAAGAGTCGTAGTTGTCCACCAACAGCGTGGTCATTGCACCGGCTCCAATCCCAAGCCACGCGCCCCGCGCTCCAGCAACGTGTGCACGACTCGCTGCACTGGCTCACTGCGATCGCCCTCCAGCGACCAACGGGCCAGATGCACCGCATAACGAGCGAGCGGGCCGGGGTCTAAGCGCTCCACCGCTATCCGCAGGTGGCGCCGATGCAGCTCTGACTGCACGACCGCGAAGCGGTAGTCGGGATCTCGCGCAAGCTCGCCGGCGGGCGCCGCCGCGTGACCCTGACGCGCTCGCGCCAGCACCAGCTCCCAGCCCGGGCTCTCGCGCACGTCCAGCAGCTTCTCGGGGTGGAAGTCCACGCGGGGGGTGACCGGGCGCGGCACGAAGAACCCCAGCGCAACCTGACCAGCGATCCGCTCAGGCGAGCCGATCCTGCTCAACAGCTCCTCGTTACCTGGATCGGACTCGATCTGCGCCTCCAGCCACTCCGTCAGCTCATCGATCAAAAGCGCTCCCTCCTCGCTGGACGCGAGCGCTCGCTTCTGCCTGGAGACCATCCCGTGGAAGATGTCGCTCGTCGGGTGCATGCCCCGCCCGCCGTCAGGCATCAGCCGCCCCATCAGCTGGCGCCTGCAGGTCACGTGCGAAACCCACTCCGACCCGCACACCTGCACCGAGGTCATGCCCTCCAACCCCGGTGCAGCCATCCAGTAAGCCAGCGCGCGCATGTGCTGGGTGGGCAGATCGTCGCCGCGCACGAGCGGGAATTCGTCGAAGTCCTCCCGCTCTGTCGGGTAGATCACGACCCCGTCCTCGCGGCGGCGCAGCAACCCTTCGCGCAGACCACACGCCGTCAACTCCGCGGCCTCAGACAGGAAGTCCGACTCGAAGAACACCCGGTCAAACGCAATCCCGAGCCGCTGCAGCGTCTTGCGCTGGCCAGCGATCACCCAGGCACGCGTCTTGTACCAGAGCTCCAGCGCCTGCCGGTCCCCGCTGAGCACGCGCCGCAGCAACTCGTCCGCGTCGTCGTCGCGCATGTTCAGCTCGCGCGTCAGCGAGTCCTGCGGCTGCCCGTTGCCGTTGCCATTGCCGTTGAACGAGCGTCCCGCCGCCACATACTCCGCGTAGCAGCAGCCAACGAAGTGGTCGCTCTTCTCGTTCTTGTCAGGCCACGCCTGTGCATGGCGACCGCTCTTCATCACCCCCGCCATCGCCTCGCCCATGCTGCGCCCGGCGTCGGAAATCAGGCTGCGCCGCTCGACCTGCGCCCCCGCCTGCTCGAGCGCAGCTGCAAGTGCGTTGCCGATTGCCAAGTTGCGCAGATGGCCCACGTGCAGCGCCTTGGTTGCGTTCGCATCCCAGAACTGCACAGAGAACCGCCCCCCGCGCGCGAGGTCCGCTAGCTGCTCCTCGCCACCGTCACCATCTTGCAGGGCGGCGCCGGCCGCTTCGATCCAGTCACTGTCGAGGTGAAGCTCGACCCCACCGTCGGTGCGCACCATCGCATCCACCCACGGTTCGCGCTCGACCTGCTCGAGCGCGCCCAGCGAAGCGGCATCCTGCTTCCATGCCGGCGAGCGCGGCACGAGCTTCACGTCAAAGCGATCATTTGGACGCAACGGAGTCCGCGCGGCCCAGTGACTACCAGCCCCACCGTTCCCCGGAAGGTCCTCGAAATAGTCAAACAGGTTTGTATCCATAGGCATCCCGTTTTGGTGAATTAACCGCATTTGGAGAATTGCGATTTGTGATGCACCAGCCGGGGCTCGAACCCGGATCGACGGCGTTTAAGGCCGCTCCCTTAACCGATTAGGGCACTGGTGCGACGACCCAGCTCAGCAACCCCGAGTGCCACCACCCGGACAGGTTGCGTCGTGGGGTATGTGAAGCCACCATACGGTGCGTTGTGGCTGAGCGCACCTTTTCAACGACGGTAGGTCTGAACGAGGGTGAAGATGAGAGCTGAGGTGAACTCCAGGTGTGAGGTCGATGGGAAACCGGAGCAGATCGGGCTCCCGCCCGGCCCGCGCATGCCGAGCCCACTGCAAGCGCTCGGCTGGTCACTACGCCCATTGGCCTTCCTCGAGCGCTGCAACCGCGACTTCGGTAGGACGTTTGCGCTGAACGTT
>Ga0070762_10001164_pt1 | contig 11929 bp, 12 predicted proteins | sample HubBroMetageREF2_FD_66726 | JGI IMG/M metagenome (GOLD analysis project Ga0070762, IMG submission 66726) | Reference soil microbial communities from the Hubbard Brook experimental Forest, New Hampshire, USA - Hubbard Brook CCASE Soil... | ecosystem: Environmental > Terrestrial > Soil >... | reverse complement strand
AAACGACTCCGAAAATTGTTAATGGATTATTGGACGAATTGTTTGCGCATTAACGGAGCGGCCGCATGCTATGCTTTCCTCCGCTGGTTGCTACAAGCCGGAGGAAACGCGACATGTTGCTTGGTGCTATCGAAAATGTCGCTGCATCGCCGTCCCGCAGAGGACGTTACTTCCCTTCGCGTGCGCGTGGCGGGTCACGCGCACTAATCTTCGCCGAATATTTCCCGCCCTACATGGGATCCGACCGCCGCCTCTTCGATCTGATATCGAACATCGACGAGTGGCAGGTCGATGTCGCGGTGGTCCCTCCGCTGCGCGTGCTCATCTGTGGTGAAGGCACTGAGGAGGCTCTGCGACTGCGCCTTGAATACCACTCCGGCTCAGCGGCAAACGTCGCGGAACGCTGCCTAGACGATCGTGAAGTTTGCTATCTCAAACTGACGGCATCTCTTCGCCGGCTGTGGAGTTTCGGCTGTTCGCCCCTGGCTTACGCCTGTACTGTCCCAAACTTGGTTATGCAGGCCGTAAAGCTGATTCGCCGGAGTAAGCCGGACGTCGTCGTTGCCGGACATCCCTCCTATCTCTGTGGGCTCGTGGCCGTCCTCTCGGCCCGTATCGCCGGCGTTCCGGTCTTGCTCGATTATCCCGACGCGTGGACTCCGCTTGCGATCGAAACTGCGGGACTTCGGCCGTTGGGTTTGACCGCGCGCATACTCTACGCGCTAGAAGCGTTCATCGCCGGACAAGCAGACCGGATTACGTCGATCACCGCCGAGCTCGCGGACTACGTTCGCAACACGATGAAAGCCGAGGCTCCGATAACGATCGTTGGCAACGGTGGCGACGAACGTACTTTTGCATGGGACACGCCTGCCGCGGACCGCATGGCATTCAATATTCCCAGCGATCACACGGTGGTCGTCTATAGCGGGCGGCTCGAGTGCTGGTCCGGAGCGGCAGCCCTCGTTGAAGCGGTCAAGCTCGTGGTTAGGCGGCGCCAGAAAACGACATTCCTCATCATCGGCGATGGGAACGCCGCTCAAGCGCTTCGGCAGGCGATCCGCGCCGAGGAGCTTGAGGCACATGTGGTATTTCTCGGCTATCGACCCTTTGCAGAGATGCCCTCGCTTATCGCGCTCGCCGATCTGGCCATTATCCCTTTCCCGCGCACTCCGACTACGAACGTTTGCGCCCCCATCAAGCTCTACGAGTACATGCTTATGAAGAAGGCAATAATTACGACTGAGCTACGAGGAATTCGCGAGTCGGTTTCGGAGGACCACGTTCACTTCATCGCTGATCTCGAGCCGCAGACCCTTGCCGGTGCCATCTTGGAGTTGTTCGAGAATGCCGATCGACGCAAAGACTTGGCCAACCGCGCCTACGAACTGGCGACGGCGCGGCTTACCTGGAGATCTATCGCCATGCAGTTTTCGGGTGAAATGCGCAGGACCGTCGATGCCCTGCCGGCTTCGCGGCGAGAGCGCGCTGCGGCGGTCAGGCTACATGCGACGGTGAAGTGACGAAGGCGAAACGCCTCGATCGGAATTTTATGCAAAGCGCCACAAGCGTGAGCTGAATAAGCCAGACGAACGCGCAGGCGGCGATGAACGCCTTCTGGGGCTCGTAGTAGATGCTGAACTGACGCGGAAGCGCCGTCAAGAGGAAGGCGTTCGCGTAGCCGTCGGCGACGCCGTGCCATACCGCGGTCGTTCCTTCGACGTGCCATCCGGGTGAATATCGCGTTCTAAAGACTAGTAACCATGGACCTTTCGCTTTCGATCGAGCCTGCACGTCGGTACGCCAAGGAGACCGTAATGCATAGCTCCATGTCGCGGGAGAAAATCGTCGGACCGGAATGTTTCCTTCCCGACCCCGCGCGAGTCGATAAACGACCGCCTCACGATCGATCGAGCGAAGGACAATCTGCCGATCACTACGCACGGCGTCCCACCGCGGCGTTGGAGAAGCCAAGAGCACGCTATGAGCGGCACCGCTGACGACGTTCAATCGGCCACCTGAGTGAAGGAGCCACCATTTGCCACGCGATAACGGCACCGACAACGGGACGGACGATTCCGTAACGGCCCCCTGTCCGATTGTCGGCTCGGAACGATCGAGTGCATACCAGCGCGTGAGCAATGCCCAACCTGAGGTGGGGTCGTCTCCAAGAGTCAGGCGCTGAAACTCGAGCACAAAGGCGGCTTCGTTCGCCCCTTGCGGCGGAAGCGGCCCGTCCGGGGAGTCGAGACCGGTTGTGTCGACCGGAAGTGCGTTCTTATACGTTAACGGTTCGTCGGTAGACGCGCGCGCGAACGCGACCATCCCATCCGACCGGATCATGCGTACTCCCGCGACGTGCGCGACATGGTGTTGCTCGCCCTGGCGTACTAAGTCACCGCTCCAAAAACCTGGGCGTTCGACGAGCGCCACGACGCCCATCCGTGAAAGCGCGTCGGCGACCCAGGGTCGGTCGAACCTGCCGGCGGCTGCGATCGTGGTCAAGGGAGGCAGCGTCGGATACTCGGCGAGCGATGGGTGGTTGGAGTCGGCGATCGCATCCACGTCAACGCCGCCCGGCGTTGCGTCATAGATCACCGGCGCAGCTAGGGGCGTCGATGCAATCCGGCCGCGAGGAAGAGTCGCGACCTCAGCCCGGATCGCGACATCCCGCGGCAGCAGCACGTTTCGGGCAATGCTCGCTGCCCCTCCGAGCAGTAGCGGCGCAAACGCAGCGGTAACCAGCACGACGAGCGGCGCTGCAACGTACGTGCGTCGCCACGAGGCGGCAAGGATTAGCGCATAAGCGAGTGCGATCAACGACTCTCCACTTGAGGCATCGCGAAAAGCAGTGGCGGGGTAGATGTGCGCATAGAGCGACCACCAAAGCGAATGGGCCGGGCCAAGCACGCCGGTGGCCAAGAAAATACCGAGCAAGGCTAGGAATGCGAGCGCAAGCAGGTGGCGGAGCGGCCGAACGGCGGCGATGGCAAGGAGCGCGATAACGCTGAAGACCTCTAGATACGGAACGCCGGCAGCGTTGGAGCGGGCGTAGTATGGCACGACGTAGTTCGTTATCCAGATGACATCGGGCCAAGGCGTTGAGAGCAAGCGCTCCCAACCGATCTGCGGGCGAGGATAGAGCCAGTCCAGATAGTGTTGCGCACTGTTGAGCGCGACAAAGACCGGCATCAGCGAAATCAGAGCCCCGATGAGGAATGCGCTAGCGGGTATCGGTAGCCACCTCGGATTTGCCATGATTGCACCCGCGATAGTTGCACCTAGCCCGAATGCCGCAAACTGCGGCTGGATCGTAATAAGCGATCCTAGGAGGCAGATCCCGAATAGGTACGACAGGCGAGGCCCTGTCCGCACGGATTCAAAGCCGAGCCAAACCGCGAACGGCAACATTGCGTACGCATACCAAAAGCCGATATGCCCCGCGCCGAGATTATCGAGCAGGACTGGCGACGTGCTGTAGACGAGCGCTGCCGCGCAGGCGGCCCATGGTGGAGCGTCCATGATGCGGGCGGAAGCCAGCGTTGTTCCCACAGCGCCTGCAGCAAACGCCGCGATGAGGGCAATCCGCAAGGCGATGCCGGAGTCGAAGAAGATGGCGGGCAAAGGAAGGATGAGGTTGATAGGGTTCGCACTTGCCAGCGCGTTCGGAAATCCAAGTCCCTGCGGATCCCACGCCGACACGTGACCGATTATACCGGCCAGAACCGAGCGCGAATCCGATGGCCAAGACCAGTCGTGTTGATAGGCCGGGATTCCCGGATGGGCGACGATCGGCATGAGAGCAAGAACGGCGAGGATTGCACTGCTTAAGTAGGCCATCGTCCACGCCGCGCGTCGCGAGAGCTGCGTTACTCGGTCTTCACACGAATCCGGGCTCAGCGGCGTAGAGCATTCCTTTGCAAAAACCTCAATTTACTTATCTTTCAATCTTGCTCCAAGTTGACGTTGACGCCTGCTAAAGTGTTGCGGAACCGGGAGCTTGAGGCGTTACCTCGGGCGCTGGGGCTAAGGTGCAGCGTGTCGAACCTATTCCAAAGAATAGCCCCACGCGCCGGCGCAAGGGATGACCGGCCGCACACCAGATCTGGGGAGAGTGTATGAAGAACGTTCTGCTAGTAATAGCGGTAGCCATTGGGTTGACCGCGCCGGTTGGGTCGATGACCTCGGCCGCCTTTGGCGTCGCTCAGACGAATCGCGACGTGACTGGCCTGCTCGTGCGAGAGAACTCACCCCCGACCAACGCTGACCTCGTCGACGTTCTGGGCTACAATGAAAACGCGTGCAGCGCTATAGAGAAGACCGTGGTTTCGGTCTGCATCGCGCCAAGCCCTAATCCGGCGAAGGCCCCAGGATCGACGGAGGCGCTGGACGTCTACGACCGCTCGACGATCGGTTGTGGCATCTGCGTGCGCGCGAACGCCATGGGTGACGGCATCTATGAAAGCATGGCACGAGACTCCGGCTATGGGATCGATATTGTCTACACCGGCGGAACGAGCTCCGTGCCGGTGGGGCCACAGCTGCGGCTCAACAACGGCTATTTCGGTTTCGCATCGTCAGGCCTTGCCGGCGCGATGCAGTCGATTCTCGTTGCGGATGCAGGCTCGAGCGCCGACGACATCCATGTCGAGCAACAGAAAACGACGGGCAATACGGTCGAGCTCGATCAAAACTGGAGCGCCTTCGCCGGTACGATGATTAAGCTGGTCGTGGGCGCCGTCGGCCAATCCAGCACGCATCCCGGCGCCGAGCGCGGCCGGTGCGAGAACTGCAAGTTCGAGGCGTACTACAACAACAGCTCGGGAGGCGCCGTACAGGAACATTCGATCGACGGAGAAGGTAACGAGCTCAATCACGGCAGCGTGAGTATCGGCAATCATCTCGATCAAGAAGGCACCGGCGATTTCGCCAACACCTGCTCGATGAACGGCGCCTCGAGCTGCGCGTTCGCGTTGGCTCACGGGTATGCGGCGCCGGCATGCGTCGCGACGGTGCAAGGATCGACACCAATTGCCGCGGCGTGCTCGGTCTCGGGAAGGACCGTCACGATCTCCGCGGCGCGACCCAACTCGGCAACCTGGGCAGCAATCGTCGTCGGTAACCCTCACTAGCCGGTCTAGGAGCGATGACCCGCTTGGCACCAGGGGGTTACAACCAAGCTGGGCGTTAATGCGTTAACATTTTTTAACGACATGGCAGGGAAGAGGACGTCCGGCACCCAAACGGCCGGGCGGACGGTAGCCCTTAAGGGACTGCCGGGGTACCACGTTCGGCCGGCGACTTGGACTTCGACGGCGGAGCGTAAACGTACGCACCTTATTAGCTGCCAAAGGGATACCATGATCGCCATCCTCAAAACGATGCTTCGCAACCACGGCACGTCGCTGGTCGAGTGCCTGCTGCTCGCGTGTGTCGCGATGATCGCCCTCACCGGCGCCAAGGCGATTGGGAGCGGCGCCCATCGGGACTCTGCCACAAACCCCGGCCTCTACCGCCCGATATACACCTACGACATCTACAGGTCCGCCGCCGCCGACTCGGGCCAGGTCGCCGAGACCGACGCGTCCGGTCAAGGGAGCCAGGTTTACGTCGACGGTGGCAACGGCGTCTTCTCGGGCTCAGTCACGGCGCAGGCGTTCGTTCAGGGTCTTCGTACTCGTGACGGTGGCGACGTCGCGGCGAGCGTTTCGCTCGCGCCAGTGGCGACGATCGAGGATTCCGGCACGGGACGCCTCGAGAGCGGCAAAGGAATCATCCGGTTCGATCAGGCCTTCGCGGGTACGATCGATTTTCGTTCCGGCTATCAAGTCTTTCTTAGCGCCGACGGCGAGACGCGCGGCCTCTACGTTGCAGCCAAATACGAACGCGGTTTCGTCGTTCGCGAGACCGAGCACGGCCGTTCGTCCATCTATTTCGATTACCGGATCCTCGCGCATCCCATGGGAACGAGCGACGTGCGACTTCCCCAACTCGGCGCTTCGGTCACGACGAACGGCCTCTGAATTTAATGCCCGCGGCATCGTAAAGCGCCCTCAACGAATGGCTCCCAGTCCGCCCGCGCCGTTTTGAGTTGCCGGCGCGTCAGATGACAACTAGGTTAGTTCTCAGTGATCCTTACGCAACAGCGCCGTAGAATGGCGCTATGAGTAAAAGCTTTTTCGCACTCGCGCTCGCGCTTAGCCTAATTCCGGCCGTGGCGCTTGCCCAGGACGCCAACGCGCCGCAGCAGCCCACGGACGCCCAGCGGCAGGCGATGCATCAAATGCACGAACAATTCGAACAATCAGAACGGCAACTGCACGACCAACTGCGCTCGCAGGTTCTCTCAGGGCTGACCCCCGCCCATCGGCGCGCGATCGCGGCAGAGATCGGCAATTTCGTTATCTCGCCGAATCCCGACATCGACGCCGCCGCAAAACAGATCGACGCGATCCTTTCGCCCGGCGAGCGGCAGAGGATCCTCGAAGCGCACGCGGCGTACGCATCGCAGGCTCGCGAGCTCCACGAGCAGATGAAGTCGCAGCTACAGAGCGAGATGCCCGACTTCCAGCCGTCGACGCGCGACCACGTGATGACGGCAGCGATGCAGATGGAGATGCGCGATCCGGGATGGATTCTGCTGCGTGCCCTCCCGCCGCACGAGCACTAGCCGAGCGACTCGCCAAAGCCTGCGACGAGGCGTTCGAGGCCGGCGCGATCGGTTGCGGTGAAGCGCGCCTTGAGCGGACTATCCACGTCGAAGACGCCTAAGAGCGTGCCGTCGCGCAAGATCGGAACCACGATTTCGCTGCGCGACGCGCCGTCGCAGACGATATGGTCGGCGAAGGCGTCGACATCATCAACGACGAGCGTTTCTCGTTTTGCAGCTGCTGCTCCACAGACGCCGCGCCCCTGCGCAATGCGCGCGCAGGCGGGTCGTCCGCTAAACGGGCCGAGAACCAACTCGCCCGACGGCGTCGCGAGATAAAAGCCGGCCCAGTTGACGTCGGGCAGCTCGCTGTAAATAAGAGCGGCGAAGTTGCCGGCGTTGGCGACGAAATCGCTCTCGCCGTCGAGCAGCGCGCGCACTTGCTGCTCGAGGCGGTCGTAAAGCTCGCTCGCCTTCACGGGTTGTACGGATTCTGGTTGTAGACCGGGTGGCCCGAGCCATCGACCGTGATCGTGTACCACCGTTCCGGTGACTGCTTGTCGAGCAGGTTGAAACGCTCGCCGTTGCGGGCGATATGTGCGATCTCAACCGTATAATGTAACGGCTGACCGGGAACGAGCCGCGGCGGCGTGTCCGTGCGAACGAGATAGGCCCCGCGACCGTCTTTTCCATTGAGCAGTGTCGCCATCCCATCGGGGTCGACGACGACCGCGCTGCCTTCGTCGATTCCCAGCGCATAGATCTGATCGGCATTTGGCAGCAGCCGATCGTGAAAGATGCGCGCAAGAAATACGATCGTCCGTCCCATGCGATCGCGCGCGACCAAATGCGTATCGGTCATCGTGTCTTGCAATGCGGGCCACGCGAAGAGTCCTGTCGTGAAGCTGATCCGCGTCTCGAGTGGATCCTTTGTAGCATCGGCGGTCGTGGTTTCGAGGTTCATCGCATCGGCCGCGACGGAGTCGTACACGACGGCGCCCTGGATCGCCAAGCCGGCGCTGCCGCCGCCGACGACGCCGCCGCGCGCGTAGACGCGCTTGACGGCCGCGATCAACTCCGTTCCTTTCCAGCGAACGTAGTTGGCTTGATCGCCGCCCGCGAAATAGACGGCGTCGGCGCCGTCGACGATCGTCGCTACGTGGTTTATCTCGGCCGTCGAAGCACACGGCGGAATGAGGACCGTCTGCACCGATGCGAACTTCCCAGCGTCGTAAAAGTGGCGATCGTCGATGTTCGTATACGACGCCCGCAAGATCACGACGTTGCCGCCCCGCTGCGCCGTGTCGCCGAGCAGCCGGGAGTGCAACCACGTTAACGTATTATCGGGAGAAGTCGAGGCGCCGGCGCCGTCGAGCAAGAGACCCGGGCCGTGCAGATGCGGCGCCGGCACGTACGTTCCGTAGCGTGGAAAGACGGTCACCGAGCACATGGCGAGTGCGAGCAACATTGGCAGGTGTTCCTTCGTGATATAATGCGGTCGTGACTGCCGGGTCATCCTTCGTCCTTCGATAAGCTCAGGATGACGTGGCTCGGGATGACACCGGTTGAGGAGGTTCTTTTATGCGGCGTTGGTTGATATCGGTGCTTGCGGTTTCGATGCTTTGTTCGTGTGCCGGCGGTGGCGTGCCGTCGTTGTTGAATACGCAGGCGGTAAACGAAGCCGGCGGAGTACGACCCGCGACCGTACCCATCGTGGGCGGCTGCCGAATCTTCCCCGCGAACAACTGGTGGAACACCGACATCTCAGGGTATCCGCTCGATAAGCTATCCAGCAAATACATCGCCGCGCTCCCCGGAAATCTGCATCCCGATTTCGGGCACAATCCCGATTACGGAATTCCATTCAACATCGTGCCGAGCACGCAGAAGAAGGTGCCGGTGACGTTCGACTACGCGTCGCAGAGCAATAAGGGTCCGTATCCGGTCCCGCCAAACGCGGAGATCGAAGGCGGCAAGCACGCCACGGGCGACCGCCACGTGCTCGTGCTCGAGCAAGGAGTCTGCAAGCTCTACGAAATGTGGCGCGCATTTCCGATCCACGGCGGAAAACGCTGGAAGGCCGGATCGGGCGCCCTCTTCCATTTGGACTCGAACAAACTGCGTCCCAACGGCTGGACCTCAGCCGACGCGGCCGGGCTGCCGATCATGCCGGCGCTCATCAAGTGCGACGAAGTGAATAAAGACAAGGTCATTAACCACGCGCTGCGCGTGACGTTTAACGAAACACAGATGGGCTACATCCATCCCGCAACACATTATGCCAGCGACAGCAAGGATCCGAGTTTGCCGCCGATGGGGCTTCGCTTACGCATGAAGGCCTCGTACGACATCTCGAACCTCACCGGTCAGTCGCTCGTGGTTGCGGTCGCGATGAAGAAATACGGCATGTTCGTAGCGGATAACGGCTCGAACTGGTATTTCCAGGGCCAGGGCGGCAAGCAGGCGTCCTGTTGGAATAACAACGACCTCGATCAACTCAAGAACATTCCGGGCAGCGCATTTGAAGTGGTGAAGACCGGCAAGATTCTCCGCATGTCGAGCCCCTGACGCTCGCGCCCAGGCTTGCCAAACTCCCCGTTCCGGCGCCTTGCAAGCAACCGGTAGGCCGGGTACTGGTTTAAGAAAAGCGCTCGCGCGATAGCGAACCTGACGAAGGACGGCGAGCCCGTATTTGCGTAAGCCCTATCTTCCCCCCTACTTTTGAAGTAATTCACGCTACGAGAGGCGCGCATGACAGACGAAGTTGGATCAAATGCCTATTTTCGTGGCGCCGGCCGGCGGCGCTACTTACAGCTAATCGTTACGGTGGCGATCGTTCTTGCGGTTCTGGCGTTATTGGCCGCACGCGTTCGCCCGTTCTCGACGGACAAATACGTGTCGGTGATCAACCACGGCCACGTCCAGGTTTGCCCCGTTACTCCAGAGGGCGATGTGGCGTGCCCGCCACTCAGCTCCAGCCCCAGCAAGAGCTACAGCCTGAGCAAGAGCGTCAGCGCAACCACGAGTTTGAAGCCCCCTAGCCTGAGCAAGAGCGTTAGCCCCAGCAAGAGCATCAGCACGAGCACGAGCCTGCTCCCCCCCAGTACCAGCACGAGCCTGAGCCCCAACCTCCACGCGCGGTAATACATTATTGCGCTCAGGGTGACAACAGAGCCGGGCCCCATCGGGGGCTCGGCTTTTTTTTCGCGGCGAGGCTTGACGGGGGCGTACCAGTGCGTTATTGTACTAGTGTACTAGTACGACAGTAGATCGATACTAGGCAATAGGAAGGATTCGAACATGACGCACTTTTGGAACAACCGCCCCGAGGCCGAAGTGGCTCGGGAGGCCCGCACCCCGATTCGCCTGCCTGAGAAGGCGGGGGGACTTTTCCAGGGCTGGGGCCCGAGGCTCTAAGGTAAGCCGAGAAACACGATGCCGGCCGTAATGACGGTCGACCCGCGAAGCGGCGTGCCGATCTACCTGCAGATTGTCGAGCAAGTCAAGCGATCCGTCGCTCTTGGAATCTTGCAGGGTGGCGAACAACTCCCAACCGTTAAGCAGCTCGCGCTCGACCTCACCGTCAATCCCAATACCGTGGCACGGGCGTACCGCGAGCTGGAGCACGACGACGTTATCGAGACTTCCCCCGGACGGGGATCCTTCATCCGCGATAACGGAGGCGCTCAGTCGGCGAAGACCGCCGCAAGCGACGTCGCGCGCGATGCGCTCGACATCGCCTTACGAGAGGCGAAATCGGTCGGGCTTTCCCGCAACGACGTACGCGAACTAATCGACACTGTTATCGACCGGTGGTTTCCGGAGGAGCTATGAGTAGCATACAGATTTCCAACCTGCGCAAGACGTACGGCCAGTTTGCAGCGGTCGACGGCTTCTCGCTCGAGATTCCGGCGGGAAGCGTCTTCGGACTGCTCGGCCCCAACGGCGCCGGCAAGACGACCGTGTTTAAATGCATGCTCGGCTTAGCGCGTGCGACCGGCGGCAGCGTTCTCTACGATGGAAAGCCGCTCGTTCCGGAAACGTTCGAAAGCATCGCATACGTGCCGGAGCGCAGCGTCCTCTACGAATGGATGACCGTCGCCGAGCACGTCGAGATGAACCGGCGAGCGTTCAAGGCTTTCGACCCGGCGCGCGCACTCGAACTGTTGGCGCAGTTCAACATCCAGCCCGCAAAGCGCAGTCGAGCGCTCTCGAAAGGAATGCGGACCGCGGTGATGGTCGCCTTGGCCTTTGCTCGCAATGCGCCGATCCTGGTGCTCGACGAGCCGACCAGCGGCCTCGATCCCATCAATCAGCGTCACGTGCTCAGTCTAATTATCAACGAAGCCGCGCGCGGAAACTCCGTGCTCTTTTCGTCGCATCAAATCGGTCAGGTCGAGCGAGCTGCGGAACGCATCGCCGTAATGGATCGTGGGCGCCTCGTCCTCGAAGGGCTCGTTGACGATCTCAAGAGCGATCGCAAGATCGTCGAGGGCATCTTTCCTAACGTTACCTACACGCTCAACGGGATCGCGAACGATCCGCGCGTTCTGCGCGCCGATCGCAGCGAGCGCATCGTGCGACTCCTCGTTCGTAACGACGCGGACAACATCGCCACGATGCTAAGCAGCGCCGGTGCGACGGGGGTGCGAGTCGTCGACCTCAACCTCGAAGACATCTTCTTGTTCGCGGTGTCGCCGGCCGACGCCACTGCCGACGTGATTGCCAAGGGCAGTTCGTAGTGACGTACGTGGAGTGGCTGCGCGTCGGCCGCTGTCTCAAATGCACGGCGTGGGCGCTCGGCGTCCTCCTGCTGCTCACCGTTGTGGCGGAGTACACGGTTCTGAACCTCGGATCGCATTCGAGCCTGTCGGAGGTCGAGCTTCACACGTCGAGCGGTGACATCAGCGCTGCGCAAGTCTTTAAAGGGGGGACACCCGTCCATTCCACGCTTCCCGACGGGACCGCTCGGACGACGATCGTAAACGCGACCGAAGGCGTTCGCGTAACCATCGATGACCACGGATACTGGGGCAAACATATCGAAATCTTCGAGCGCTCCGTGTCGCGGCCGTCGAAGTTGATTGGATTCGGCCCCTTGACCTTCCAGCGCGTCGCGGTGCCCGGCGGCAGCAAGGTCGCCGTCGATACTAATAAACCCGAAGACTTCGCCTACTATGCCGCGATTGCCACGTTTCTGGCGCTGATCGTGGCGACGGTTCTCGGTGCGCCGTTCGCGCGCCAAAACGACGGGCATCTGGAGATTGCCTTGACGAATCC
>Ga0070762_10001161_pt1 | contig 11946 bp, 5 predicted proteins | sample HubBroMetageREF2_FD_66726 | JGI IMG/M metagenome (GOLD analysis project Ga0070762, IMG submission 66726) | Reference soil microbial communities from the Hubbard Brook experimental Forest, New Hampshire, USA - Hubbard Brook CCASE Soil... | ecosystem: Environmental > Terrestrial > Soil > Temperate... | reverse complement strand
CGGAGTACAGGGCACCTACATTGTTGCCGTTGCCGATCTGAATGGAGACGGTATTCCCGATATCGTAGGGACGAGTAGCAGCGGGGTGTTCGTCATTCTGGGTAAAGGGTCGCGAAAATTTTCGAAGGCCATAAACTTCGGCAGCGGAGGCCAGAACCCGTATGGCATCGCGGTGGGCGATCTGAACCACGACGGCATTCCGGACCTGGTCGTGGCTAACTGGGGGCAGGACGCTGGCCCCTACGGAAATTTAGCGGTGCTCCTCGGAAAGGGTGACGGCACTTTCGCCGAGCCCGTAACCTACCATGCAGGAATTCACCCGGCTGAACTAACGCTCGTCGACCTGAACGGAGACGGAAACTTAGATGTCGCGGTCACCAGCAATCTCGGCCTCTACGTCTTCCTCGGTAAGGGGGACGGGAGTCTCTCTGCGCCCAAGGTTTACCACCCTGGTGATTTTCCGAGCTGGGTGTTGTCTGCGGATTTCAATGGCGACGGCATACCCGATCTGGCAGTCGCTAACAACACCAACCCGAAGCCTTGTCATGTGACGATTCTACTGGGCAAGGGCGACGGGACGTTTCAGCTTCCGATCCCTTTCCGTGTAGGCGACGGCCCAACGGGGCTGATCACGGCCGACTTCAATCACGATGGCAAGCCAGACCTCGCCACCCTGACCGGGCCTTTGGGGATCACGGTTTTGCTGAACACCACGCCGTTTGCGGCACCGCCGCATTCGCATTGAAATATATTTCAGACATATGAAACGCTGGTCGGCAACCGGATCACATCCAAAGAACGAACGCGATTGGGGCTGCGGGCTGGCCAAATTGCTGTAGGAAACTGCATCTTGACTAGGCGCGGGGGGCTGAGGATAATGCGCTGAAGTGGTGGAGGATGGTCATGAGTAAACAAGAATTAGTAGTGGAGAATCGAGGCGCGAAGCGCGCGGTGGCGCGCTTAGGCGCAAGCCTGGACAAGAATTTGATGTCCTATGCAATGGCGGCCGGCGCGGCCGGAGTTGGGCTGCTGGCACTGGCGCAGCCGGCCGATGCCAAGATTGTTTACACTCCGGCGCACAGAAACATTGGCGCCAAGACGTTCATCGATCTCAATCACGACGGCATCAACGACTTCAAGGTTACCCTGGTTCGTACCTCGCATTGCGAAGGTGGATGCACGACGACGGGTATGCGTCACGGTACTGCTTTCCAGGTTACGTACGCTCGCTTGAGTGTTTTTGGGGTGGCGAAGGATAACCAGGTCTACGGGCAGGGAAAGATGGCGTCCGCGTTACCGGCGGGAGTGCGCGTCGGACCGAAAGGCAAGTTTCCCGGCGGCAATGTGATGGCTACGGTTAACGCGATCAGCGGAAATACGGAAGGCCATTATGGCGCTTGGGCAGGAGCTGGGGTGGGCGTACAACATCGCTTCCTGGGATTGGAATTCAAGATCCATGGCGAGACTCATTTTGGATGGGCACGGTTCAATGTGACCCTGTCGTCAAAGGCGACGATTCAGGCGACGCTGACCGGGTATGCATATGAGACCGTGGCCAACAAGGCCATTGTCACGGGCAAAACAAAAGGACCAGAGGTGGACGGAGATGCGACTTCCGCCAGCGTTGGAGTGCCTGCACCGGAGCGTGCAAGTCTCGGCATGCTTGCGCAGGGCTCGGCGGGCTTGGTCGCATGGCGACGGCGAGATGCTATCGCGTAATGCTGCGACGGCCTTCGGCTGTTGAAGCGATAATGCGATATCGTGAATGGCTTGGCGCGTGTCCGGTCGTCTGACGTTTTGGTTATCTAAAAGCCCCGCCCTCTCGCCACGAACGCGAGAAGGACGGGCCACCCCGCTTGTGGGTTGAAAGCGTATGGAGACTTTTGTCTCTGTTGCGGGCTGACGTCGTTATGCTATGTTGCGACAGCGTTTGTTCCCCCCTGAAATATAGTTCAGAGAGACAGTCAATCAGAGACACTCAAATTGGGACTTGGGAGCGGTAAAGGATCATGCTTGTGGAAACGATGCCAGAGTTAGCGAATCACGAAGAGCGAACTGACATAGTGGGCGTGCGGGTTCGGCGGACGAGCCTGGGGCAGACGCTGGATGATGTCGAAGAGGGTATCCGGCGGGGGCGGCGGAGTTATGCGGTATTCATCAACGTCTATAACGTGATTGAAGCGGGGCGGGACGCGGATTACCGGCAGGCTCTGAATGAGGCGGATTATCCGATGGCGGATGGGATTCCGTTGGTATGGGCGAGCCGGGTTTTAGGGCAGCCGGTGGGCAGCCGCTGTTGTGGTCCGGACTTTCTGGTGGAAATGAATAAACGCGCGGCGGAGAAAGGTTACACGGTCTTCATTATGTGTGGAGGCGACCGGAAGGCCGAGCGGACGGCTGCGGCTTTTCAGGCGCTGCATCCGAAGATCAAAATCGTGGGAGCGTGGACGCCTCCGTGGGGTCCGATCGAAGGCGAGAACAATAAATACATTCTGGGCGAGCTGGCGCGAACGCAGCCGGACATTCTATGGGTGGGCCTGGGGGCTCCGCTGCAGGAGCGCTGGGTGTTCACGAACCGCGAACGCATTGAGGCGCGGTTCACCGGGGCGGTTGGGGGCGCATTCGATTATCACATTGGGATGCGCAAGCGGGCTCCGCGGTGGATGCAGCATCGCGGATTGGAGTTCTGGTACCGGATCAGCCAGGATCCAAGCTTGTTTTGGAAGAAGCGGCACTATGAGGATTTCCATCGGTTCGTGCTGCCGGTGATGGTGCAGGCGGCCAAACGGCGGCTGGGTGCGAAATCTGCGGATGGAGATTCGCGCGCGTAAAGTTCATCTTGTCGGTAGAGGTTTCGGAAAGGCCCTCAGCGATGAGGGCCTTTCGTTATTTTATGGCGTGGCTAGAAAGCCGTGTAGTAGAACGTGGGGAAGGTTGGGGGAACGGCCGGGGGAACAATCAACGGATTGGTGCGGCCGGCGGTGTTGATGGTGTCGTTGGTTTGCGAGTAATCAAAGCCGGACATGGGCGATTTGGAGAGTAGGAAGTCGGTGGGGAGACCAGTCGTGCCGAATCCGGGATCGACGTTGACGGTGCCTTCGGCGTCTTCATTCATCGGCAGAGGGCTTCCATGAACCAGGGGATGTCCATTCTGCCAGGTGGGGAAATCGAAGAAGGTCCAGGATGTGTTTGGATCGGAAGGCTGGCTGCAGGAGTTCGCCTTATCGGGTGGAGGAGGGCTGGTCAGCACGTGGAAAGCTTTGGGGTCGGTTGAGAACTGGCCGTCGGTTCTCCAGTAGAGATTGCGCTGAAAGTTTTGATATTGATTGAAGGACATGCCGCAGGAGTCGGCGCATCCCTGAATCACGTAGAATCCCGCTCGATCATTTTGATCGAAATAAAAGATGTTGCTAGTGAGGTTGGCCCGAATCGCGCCGCCGCAGTTCTGAGGCCACGCGATGTTTTCGCGGAATATGCCTTTGCGACCGTAGGCAAAAATGTTGTTGCTGAAGTTATTCGGGGGTTGGGAATTGGATGGACCCTCGGTCATGAAGACCGAGTCTTGCGAAATGCGATAGACCACGTTGTTTTCGATATTGAGGCCGGTCGATTGGCCGTCGAGGTAGATGCCGTTTCCACCGTAGCCGGTCCCCAGGATTGCTCGATCGATAACCGATGAATCGGTGACATCGTGAACCAGGTTGTTGAGGATCTTATTGCCGGTGCCGCTTTTCTGAGAATCCCCGACGTGATAATAGAGCGCTCCTCCGTCGGAGGTGATGCCTTGCATGAGATTCCAGAGGTGATTGTATTGGCTGACGATATCGCTGCCATTTTCACCGGAGCATCCTTCTTCGCAGATGGAAATGCCGGCGTGGTAACCGTCATTGATATCGTTGTGCAGGTAGAGGATGTTGTTGCCGTTGCCTTGAGCCAGGCCCTCGCCGTCGGCAAAGACGCGAGAGTAGCCCTGAACGATATTGTTCTGCACGGTGACGGCGTGCACGACGCTGGTGGCGAGGTCGTATCCGTGTGGCGAATGGCCGATGTGAATGCCGCTCGAACCGAGGTCGTAGAAAGCTGAATTCTGGATGAGGTCGTTGGCCGCTGGCGGTCCGGAGTGTCCAGCGAGAGAGGCGATCTGAAGACCCGACGCGGAAGTGTGGCGGACGCTTACGCCGTCGAAGGTGACGTGTTGACAGCTTTCGCAATCGACGGCCGCGGGCAGTGTATTCTCCCCGTTTTCATCGTCATTGAAGCCGACGGCGGGGGGAATAAAATTGTCCATCTCAAACACGATGCCTTGAAAGGTCACGTACTGAAGCCGGGTTGCATTCAGCATGCTGCCGCCGGTAGCGCTGGCGGGTTGCAGCTGCGGGATAATTGCGTTGTCACGATTCGGATCTTCGTCAGCATTGGCGACGTAGTAGAGACTCCAAGGCTTGCTGGCGCGATCCAGAAACCAGATTCCGGACTGCCCAGCTTGCTGCTCATGCTGAAAAGCATCCAGGGCATTCTCGACAATATAGCGGTGGCCTGCGGCAGGACCGAAACAATCGTAATTCTCGGGGCTGCCCTTGGTAGCGCCGGTGAAATAAATAATGTGGTTGGTGGTGTCGATGCAGTTGATGCGCATAACGTCGACGGTCCAGGCATCGAAGAGCGTTAGTTCGACGTCGCCGACGGGATAGGAATTAGAAGTGTCTGTCCGGCAAGGGTGAGAGGGATCTCCGGTATAGATGCCGTTCAAATTCTTCCAGTTGGCGATGGGATCGCTGGCATCGTATTTAAAGCGATCGAGGCACTTGGACTGAGTTCCGCTCCTGACACTGGGACAACCGGTATTTCCAGGAGAAACTTCAGCCGCCACGCGCAGAAAAGTACCGAGATTGCAATTAGACAATCCGACGGTTTGCCCCGTGGCTGTGGAATAACAGGAATCGTCTTTCATGTAGTAACCGAGGCCAGCGGAAGACTGCAGACGCGAACGCAGCCGACGACCGCGACCATTTTTCTTGTAGAACAGGTATTCGAAAGGCTGGGTATCTGTTGGCAACTGCACTTGCCAGAGATTGCCGGAAGTGTTTGTCCAGGTGAGACCGAGGCCATCCTGGTTGATCTGTTGCCTTCCTTTGGTGATCGCCTCTCCGCCGCTCACGATAGGAACTTCTTTAGGATAATTTTCCCAGACGACGGGCATTTGAGAGGTCCCCGAATCAGCGGTCGAGAAGTTCAGGGTCCCGGGGTTGGTAGGGCTTAAGGGCAGATAGTAAACGCCCTGCCGGATCATGACCACGATAGGCCGGTCAGGATGGTGCTGAATAAGATTCCGCACTGCGGCCTGAGCTCTGGCGATGGAGGCGAACGGTCCATCGGTATTTTGTGAATTGGGAGCGCTGAGGGTGCCACTCCAGGAGTCCCTGCCGTCGGGTGCCACGAAAAAGTCCGCGGAAGGAGTGCTTGGGGGGAGGGTGCTTCGTGCGCCAGCCGTGATTGCCAGCACGTTGACTATAACGAGCACTGCGCATGTGGTGAAAATGGCGAAGGGTTTTCGGTTCGACGCAAAACTGCGGAAAGAGGGGGACATCGCGGGTCCTCGAAGATTAAAGATTGGGACTCGCGTTCAAGTCCTGAAATTGAAAATATCCCGTTTTGAAACAATGACATAGGTAACCGTGGTACATGACCACCGTCACATATGCAGAGGTTCGGCGGGCGGACGTTTCTCCGCCTTTAGTAAGGGAGGGTGAACGCGCTCGTCGATTCTAGGCAGTCGAAGTTGCTGGGACGAAAATTGTCCACGGTCGAAACTTTTATTCTTTTCTCGGGTTTCTATTGCGGCGATGCCAGGAAAGAAAGCACCACGTATCCTGGGCGGACAGCCACCGCAAAAAATTCTGGTTCGAGTTGCGCGCTTCTTCGTTGTTTCCAGGTTTCTAGTCTGAAAAAGATTTTCTCGTTGTTGCAGACATCTAATCCACTTTTCGTTCCGGGCGGAAGCCCACTCACGAGGATCGTGTAATCATGTCATCTCTGAAACAGCAGTTCTTCATGGCCTTGGTGGTGTTGGCCTCTGTTAGTGTGTCGGCGCAGACTGTATCATTTGTTGCTCGTGTTGATCTCCCGGTCGGTCAAGATCCCTTCGCGATTGTCAATGCTGATTTCAGGGCTGACGGCAAACTCGACCTCGTCACTTCAAACAGTCTTTCGAACGACATCTCAGTGCTGTTGGGAAACGGAGATGGAACTTTCCAGCCCGGGGTGACCTATCCCGTTGGGACGGGACCGCTGGCGGTGAAGGTTGGGGACTTCAACGGCGACGGCAAGTTAGATCTGCTGGTAGTGAACGGAAATTTCTCAGTCTCAGTTTTGCTGGGTAACGGAGATGGAACGTTTCAACCTCAAGTGATCACCAGCATTGTCACGGATCGACTGAGTGATATCAGCGTCGGCGATTTCAACGGAGATGGAAAGCTGGATCTGGCCATGCCGGTCGCCGTGACACAAGCGGGTGATTCGGCATTGGCGGTGATGCTGGGCAATGGCAATGGAACCTTTCAGGCGCCTATTGTGGCGAACGCAGGCCCCATTCCGACTCCGGTTGCGATGCAATCCGTCGACATCAACGGTGACGGGAAACTCGACCTGGTTGCGATCAACTCCGCGGCAGTCTCGGTTTTTTTGGGCAAAGGCGATGGAACTTTTCAGGCTCCGCTGGACACTGCGGTATCGACTCCGCCCACCGGCTTTGTACTGGCCGACTTCAATGGCGATGGAAAACTCGATCTGGCGTTTCAAGCCGAAGGGGCTACTTCAGTTCTGCTTGGCAACGGCGACGGGACATTCGAGGCAGCGGTGACTACGTCCGAAACGCTTGGCAGTTCGGACACGGTGCTAGCCGGCGACTTCAACGGCGACGGGAAGGTTGATTTACTGGTCCCCGGTGTCGCGGTGCTGCTGGGGAATGGCGATGGGACTTTTCAGAATCCGGTATTTTCGTTAATGCCCGGACTCGATGCCACGGTGGGAGATTTCAACGGCGATGGCAAGCTGGACGTGGCAACTACGCGGACCAGCAACTCCGCCCCACTGGCATCGGTAGTGCTGGGCAGCGGGGATGGAACCTTTCAGGTTGGCACATCCCTCTTGCCACCATCGGAAGGGCCAGGCGCACGGACTATTTCCTCTATCATTGCGGGCGATTTTAACGGCGACGGAAAGTCGGACGTGGTGCAGTTTGTGGAGGAGGTGGAATCGAACGGCTGGTTTGCACTCTTCCTGGGAAACGGAGATGGAACCTTCCAGTCACCGTTGGTGACTTTTCTCGATTCGCCCTGCTTCAACGTCTGCTTTGCAGCCAGCGGAGATTTCAATAAAGATGGAAAACTGGATTTGGCGGTGAGCTTGAACGGAAACATCGGAGTCTTCTTAGGCAACGGCGACGGCACTTTTCAGCCCGAGGTGGACTATGCCGGAGGAGGAACTTTCTTGACGGTAGGCGACTTCAACGGAGACGGCAACCCTGACATCGTTACCTCTGATGGCACGAATGTATCGGTGTTGCTGGGCAGTGGCACCGGAACATTTGGCCCTCCGGTGACTTCCGCGGTGGGAGCAACGGCGAATGGGTTAGCGGTTGCGGACTTCAACGGGGATAGCAAACTGGATCTTGCAATCGCGACAGGTTCGTCGGTCTCCATTCTGCTAGGAAATGGGAATGGGACTTTTGGAACAGGGGTGGCCTACCCCACGGGTACGGGAACTCTCTCGGTGGCCGCCGCGGATTTCAACCACGACGGTAAATTGGATTTGGCGACAGCCAACTCTTCGTCCAACAATGTATCGGTGCTGTTGGGGAACGGCGATGGAACCTTCGGCGCCGCTACCAACGTGCCGGTCGGGGGCACGCCAAATTTTGTTGCGGTCGGTGATTTCAATGGAGACCAAAAGCCTGACATCGCCGCCTTTAACAATTTCTGGCAGGATGTGTCGGTACTGCTGGGCAATGGCGATGGAACTTTTCAGACTCCGGTAAATGTTGGCACAGTTGGTTTCGGGGCTATTGCCGTTGCGGATTTCAATGGCGACCTCAGCCCCGATCTGGCGGTTGCAGGTTCTCCGATTTCGATTCTTTTCAACCGGCCGTCGGGCCCCGACCCGATACTAGCACCTAACACGGTGTCCTTTGGCGCTCAGATTCCTGCGGTCGCCAGCCTGCCGGTGACGGTGACCCTCAGCAATATCGGCCGGGCAACACTCGCGGTCAGTTCCATCACCATCGTGGGGCCGCAGAGCAAAGAATTCACTCAGTCCAATACTTGCGGAAGTAGTGTAGATGCGGGCGGGAGTTGCGCGATCGTAATAGGTTTCACGGCCGCTTCTACCGGCGTACGGCAAGCCACGCTTGATATTGCAGACAACGCCTCAGGCAGTCCCCAGATGGTGCCGCTTACGGGAACGGGCGCGTTTCCAACCGTGAGTGTGGCGCCAACCAGCCTGACATTCCCGAGTCAGCCGGTGGGTACGTCATCTGAGCCTCAGGTCGTAACACTAACCAACACGAGCGCCGTGGCCGTCACCATTTCGCAGATCTCCTATTCAGGCGACTTTTCTGAAAGCAACAGCTGCATCCCGGCTCTGCCGGTGGCTGGTACTTGCCAGATTTCGATTACGTTTTCTCCTACGCTTGGCGGTAAGCGGAGCGGCGGGTTGAGCATTGCAGATAACGCGACTGGCAGCCCGCAAACCGTAACGCTGACCGGCGCGGGGACTGGTATTGGACTGGTGGTCGCTTCTGGAGGGAAAGGTTCGGCCACGGTGACGGCGGGACAGACAGCGACTTACGGGCTCTCGATCGGGGGCAGCGGTCTCAGTGGGGCCACGACACTCACGTGCACCGGTGCACCCATGGGAGCGACTTGTTCGGTGCCATCGAGCGAGACTCTGAGCGCGACCACAGCTACCGCATTCAATGCCACGGTGGCGACGACCTCACGAACCACCGCCAGTCTTGCTCCGGGGCATTCGACTCCAGCGAAATGGATGTGTGCTCTGGCGATTCTTGGGTTGGCCTTCTTGCCGGTGGGCGGACGAGGACGACGATCGCGATTCAAACGCACGCTGCCAATTTTCTTGCTAATGCTAGTTTGTTCCTGTGGGGGCGGAGGCGGCAAGTCTTCGGGTTCTCAGACGAACCCGAATGGCACGCCGGCGGGTACCTATCCGCTTGTGGTCACGGCCACGTCAGGCGCAACCAAGGAATCCATCTCGCTCACGCTAGTGGTGCAATAGAGGGGAAGATCCCTGTATCTGTGCGTGGGAACATTTCGGTGTGGGCTGAGTTCGGCTTGACACCGGGTCTTGGCGGATGCACGATTATATTTACCGCGTTGCCGCGAGGAGTTTTACGGCGGTGATTCGGCTTCTCCGGTGGAACCAGATTCCTAGGAGTGTTTCAATGAGCGTCCGTACACACTCTGCATCACACCCTTCCGTACTACTCTTGAAAAAGAACAACAGCGATTACTCAAGTGGAGGAAAACATATGTTTACCAAGGATCAATTGCGCGTTCCAGTGAGCGCTCTGGCAGTGCTGGTTCTTATCGTGGGATTGGGTGAAATTCCTGCGAGCGCGCAGTACGCTGTCACCAATCTAGTGGCCAGCCAGGCAGGAAAAGCGAAATTTCAGGATGCGGATCTGATTAACGCGTGGGGAATTGCGTATGCGCCGGGGGGCGCTCTGGGTGTTGCTAACGCTGGAAGCGGTTTGGCGACATTTTATAGCGCTCAAGGCGTGAAGCAATCGGTCGTGATTACAGTTCCGGCGGCCTCTTCCAAACATCACGGGACGCCGACTGGCATCGTCTATAACGGCACCACAGACTTTCAAGTCACTGAGGGTGGAAAGTCTGGACCAGCCAAATTTATTTTTGACACTATCGACGGTACGATCAGTGGTTGGAATGCGAGCGTGAACTCCAACACGGCAATCGTTGTGGTAAACAACTCCGGCAGCGCGTCCTACACGGGTCTCGCGATTGGCGTCTACAAGAGCCACAACTACATCTACGCCGCGAACCACACCGAGAACGCGATAGAAATGTATGACGACTCGTTCAATCTGGTGAAGTCTTTCACCGATCCTAACCTGCCCACGGGTTCTGGCCCGTTCAACGTGCAGAATATTAATGGCCGGTTGTACGTGGCGTATACGATTCCGAAGGTCGGCGGCGCAGTGGATATTTTTGGCCTGGGAGGAAATCTCATCAAGACCCTGGTGGCCGGCAGCAGTGTCCTTTCCGGACCGTGGGGTTTGGCGCTCGCGCCGAAAAACTTTGGTCCGGCGAGCGGTGCGCTGCTGGTGGGCAACCTGAATAACGGCCGCATCATTGCATTCAATGCGACGACTGGCCAGCTTATTGGACCGCTCATGGATACGAACGGAAAGATCATCGTCGAGAGTCAACTTTGGGCGACGACGTTCGGAGGCGGAGCAGGGAAGGACGGCAAGACCAATCAGCTGTTCTTTGCCGCGGGGCCAAACAACGAAAAGGCGGGGTTGTTCGGCGTGATCAGTTTCAAGTAGCGAACATCGAAGCCCGGCTAGTGGAGGATAGCGGATGCGATGGTTGCGGTCACGACATCTCGATAGCTGAAGTGTTCCTCTCCGGCCCCACGCACCTATGCGAATGAGGTCCGTCCGTTACTTGATTTGTCCGACCGAACGCAGCCTGGCGGCCTCCTCGATCAGAAAGTCGTGTAGTAGTAGGTGGGGAATGTCGGGCCTACCACCGGCGGATGAATCGAGGGATTGGTTCGCCCCGCGGTCTTGATGGTCGAGTTGGTCTCTGCGATGTCGAAACCTGTGACTGGAGATCTGGAAAGCAGGAAATCCGACGCCGCGCCGGAATGGCCGAAGCCGGGATTCACGCTCACGGTTCCTTCTGCATCTTCATCCATGGCAAGAGGCTTGCCTTTGACCAGAGGATGTCCATTTTGCCAGGTCTTGAAATCGAAAAAAGTCCAGTCGTGGCCGGGTTGCGGAGGTTCGGTGCAACTGCTCGCCTGATCTGGCGGCGGAGGGTCGGGCAAAACGTGGAAAGCTTTATCGTAGGTCGCGAACTTGCCATCGGTTCGCCAATAGAGATTTCGTTGAAAATTCTGGTAGTCGTTGAACGACATGCTACAGGAGTCGGCACACCCTTGAATCACATAAAACGCGGTTGCATCGGTCTGGTCAAAGTACATGATGTTGCTGACCAGGTTAACCCGAAGAGTGTTGGTGCAGTTCTGCGGCCACGCGTTTCCTTCCACAAACATTCCTTTTCGGCCGTAGGCGAGGATGTTGTTCCTAAATGTGTTCGGCGCCTGTCCGTCTGCCGGTCCTTGCGCCACCATGGTTGTATCTGAGGAGACGCGATAGATTACGTTGTTTTCGACGCTCACACCCGCGGTTTGCGCGTCCAGGTATACGCCGTGCCCTCCGTAGCCAGTCCCGAGAATCTTTTGATCGATGACGGAAGCATCACTCACATCGTGGATTACATTGTTCAGAACCTGGTTTCCACTTCCGCTCTTATTCAGATTTCCAATGTCGAAGTAGAGCGCTCCGCCATCGGACGTGATGCCCTGCATGAAATTCCAGAGACGGTTGTATCGAGCAACGATGTTGTTGCCATTATCGCCCGGACACCCGCTTTGGCAGATAGAGATGCCGGCGTGGTATCCATCATTGATGTCGTTGTGCTGGTAGGTAATATTGTTGCCATTGCCCTGGGCAAAGCCCTCGCCGTCGGCAAAAACGCGCGAGTAGCCCTGCACGATGTTGTTTTGCACGGTGATCGCATGTACGACACTGCTAGTGAAATCGGATCCGGACGGTGCATGGCCGATGTGAATTCCGCTGGAACCAAGATCGTAGAAAGCGGAGTTCTGGACGACGTCGTT
>Ga0070762_10001159_pt1 | contig 11956 bp, 9 predicted proteins | sample HubBroMetageREF2_FD_66726 | JGI IMG/M metagenome (GOLD analysis project Ga0070762, IMG submission 66726) | Reference soil microbial communities from the Hubbard Brook experimental Forest, New Hampshire, USA - Hubbard Brook CCASE Soil... | ecosystem: Environmental > Terrestrial > Soil > Temperate... | reverse complement strand
TTCGAACTACTCTCGGATCATCCATTGCTGGGCCGACAAGCCGAAGACGGCCGACGGGAGTTAATCCTGTCGCGTGGCCGGTTCGGTTATGTCGCGAAATATCGTTGGGTTCCCGCCGAAGATGTCGTGCTGATTCTTGCAGTTCGACATCAACTGGAGGCGGGGTACAGAGAGGAATAGGGTTGGCAATGTCGCGGCGAAATCGCGGTACGCCATCTGACACGTTCGCGGGTGCGGGAGTTTGCTCTCGTATCCCTACGTTGTCCCACATACCTCGAAGATTCACACGCTAATCACACTGGGCATCAGCAATCGCAATAAACCACTTGTTTTAAAGGGTCGGCAGCGCCTTCCCCGTGAGTTCGATTCCCATCGCCCCTCCATTTTCTCCAAAATGTTGGTCCCGCATGCTCGAGACCATTGCCGCCGCAGTCTGGCTCTGCTAACAATGCACCAGACGCTTCGGATGCGGTTGGACATAACATAAAAGAACGCGCCTTCTTAGGGCCGCGTGAATAACGGGAGATAACATGGATGTTCGAGTGCTGGCTGTAATTGCCGCGCCTTTACTTACCCTGTCCTTCAATGCGTCCGCGGCCATCAATGACTGGACGGCAATCGGTCCGAGCGGCGGCGCCGTAAATAAGATTGTCTATAGCCAGAATGGCAACACGGCGTACATGGCCGCAGCCGGCGGCTACTACCGTTCTCAAGACAGCGGCGTTTCGTGGCAGATCGTCAAGTCGGATTTCCTCAATGCGCCTGTGGACGTGTCAATCGATCCGTCCGATCCGACTCGAGTTTACGTGGTCGCCCAGAACGCCCCCTGCCTGTATGTGAGCGCGGATGGCGGCGCGACCCTCGCTGCGAATACCGCATTGCCGAGTGCAGTTACGCAAGCCCGCCAGATCGCAGTCAGCAAGGACGGCACGACGCTGTATCTGAGCAATGATGGGCGGATATTTTACAGTCCGGACCGCGGGCAAACATGGCTGGAGCGCACTGCAATCTCGGGCGATGCGACAACCAGCGTATTCAAATTGCTGATCGATCCCACTGATCCGAAGACGCTTTACGCAGCGGTGGCTACGGCCTCGACGGCGAGTGAGGGGATCTTCGCGACCCATGATGGTGCCCAGTCGTGGCAGCAGTTGACTTCAGGCGCAGAGGGCGCGAGCTTGACGCAGGATCTCGCGATCAATCCGACCAATCCTGCGCAAATTTGGTCCGCGCAATATGACGGGATTTGGGTGAGTGCGGATCGCGGTTTGCATTGGAGCAATGTCTTTTCGACAATCATGTCTGCCATCGCGATCGATCCCACCAATCCAGCGATCCTCTATGCGGGGACACCGTACGGCAAGGTGTACCGGTCGGTGAATGCCGGAGTGAGCTGGGGGGATGTGAGCGGCAACATCTTGGCAGGCGAGAATCTTCACCTGACTGTTAATCCGGCTGCACCCACACAGTTGCTAGCGGGCGGAATGGCGGGAGTGTCAGGCTCGAGTACGTCGGGCACCACCTGGGTCTCACAGCAAATGGGATTCAACGCCACCGCGGTAACCAGCTTTTCGGCAGATCCCACTGCGGATCGGATCTACGTGCACCTACGTAGCAATGGAGTGTTCTACACAGTCTCAGGCGCAACGACGATCCTACCGGTGAACAATGACGCTCTCCTGCATCTGTCGACTCTCCCGACAATCGATGTGACGGCAATTTTGGCCCAGCCGGGTCGACTGTTCGCGTCGTTAAACAATGGACTCACATTTTCAACAGATGGAGGGACTACCTGGGCGCCCGAGGTCGAGGTTCTGCCGCCCACGGGGTCGGAACAAATATTTCACATGACGAGTACGCCTGCCGCGCCCCAGAGCATTTTAGCCTCATCGAGCGGCCCAACTGCCAAGTCCTCGGATGGTGGGGCCACCTGGCAGGCAGTTAGCGGCTTGCCAGCCAACAGCAGCGTACCAGCCCAGACGTCGGCGCCCAATCTGCTTTTCGCTCCCTCGGATCCCGCTATCGCGTATGCTGCCGTCTACTCAAATGTCGCCGCCTTAGGTGTGTACAAGTCAACGGACTCTGGAATTAGCTGGTCCGCAGTGAACCAGAATCCTGTCTCGAGCGCTCAAAGTTTGCTGGCCGTGGATCCGGGTAACGCAAGCATCGTTTATGGGTCAGGAGCGTCATCGAGCGAGGCCTTGCTAAAAAGCGTCGATGGCGGCGTTACGTGGTCCACTTTGACGTGGAACATCTCCGCATCGGCCGATACTCCCAACGTGCTGACTATCGATCCCGTACATCCCAATGTCCTGTACGCGGCGAGCAACGAGCGCATTGGACGTTCGGTCGATGGGGGCTCATCGTGGGAAACGCTGCGAGGTTCGAGCCTGCCGCTTTGGATCCCCAGCACATTGATAGCGGATCCGAACCGGCCAGAAAGTTTGCTGGTGGGCACTGACGGGGCCGGTGTGCAGCAAATTACTATTGCGCCCGATCTAACGCTCGCGGTGACTTCGCCGACGAGCCCTCTCGCGCTCGGCGCTGCCGCGACCTACACCTACACGGCTACTAATCAAGGACCGTTTGATGCGACCGGCGTCAAAGTCACCGTACAACTGCCGTCCTCCGCGCAAGGCGTAACCGCTTCCGCGAGCGGCGGTAGCTGCGTGGTCTCCGGTATCGCCGCCAGCTGTATATTTCCGATCGTGCGGAAAGGCGCGAACAGCAGCCTGACGGTCACGGCCGTGGCTCCCAGCGCGGGAGCCTTTCAGGTGTCCGCCGACGTTGTTGGCGACCAGCCCGATCCTGATCCAAGCGACAACGCGGTGAGCTCAAGCGCAACGGTTACAACAATTTCCGACATGTCGGTGACCGCGACCGGCAATGCGACAGCGCATGTCGGCGATGCAGTCAGCTATACGCTGGTCGCGACCAATGTCGGGCCAAATGTCGCACCGGCTGCCCAACTGTTGTTCCAGCTTGCCGCAGGGTTGACGCCCGGGACCGTGACCTCCGCCGATTCGACCTGCACCAGTGGAGCTTCGGGACAAGTCACCTGCAATCTCAACGATCTTGCCGTCGCGAAAGCGGTGACCGTTACGGTCAATGCAACAGCTGCAGCCGTGGGTACGCAAACCTCAACGGCTGCCGTGACCAGCGGTGCCACCGACTTGGTGAGCACAAACAATTCTGCAAGCGCGACCACGACCGTCAGCGCGGTGCCGCCGCCGGCGAACAGCGGCGGAGGCGGTGGAGGAGGCGGTGACCTGTCACTCTTCGAAGTGCTCGCGCTGGCATTGATTTTCCTCGGTTCGCTCCTAAGAAGTCGGGCGCCGGGGAAAATTCACAGGCTAATCACACTTGGCATCCGCCATCGCATCAATTCGCTTGTTTTGAAGGCTCGGAAGAAACGCCCGTGTGGGTTCGATTCCCATCGCCCGCTCCACTTTTCGTTGTCTGGCGTGTCCCTGCGTTGTCCCAGGGCGTGACGTAGTCTATCGCCCAGTTCCCACAGTCTCGATGCGGTCGCAACCGTTCCTTTGATCGAATACGCAGAACGCTATGGCGGGACCTATGCCGTTTTGCGGTTATCTACGAGTAGCACTACCCGTTGGGGAATGCGGGGTCGAACATTCAGGATGTCCCTTACGTGTAAGGGGCCCAAGGCCCCAATCAAGAGCGCTAATCGCTGAAGGGGATATGCATGAAGGGGTTGGCAGCATTGACGGTGATTGCCACAGTCCAGACTCATGCGGCGGATGTTCCTGCGCAGCAACTCAAGCCCAGCATTAATCCAGTGCCGCTCGAGATTCCGTTTGCGTCGCCCAATGCCGCCGGGGTTACCGTGGAGAGCGCGCCGAGCGCCTGGGGTGGCGCGCGCAGCGGCAGCGAACCAACCCTTTCGGATCGCGTCGTCGATTACAAAATCCACGCCACGCTTGATCCGGTGGCGCATACCGTTAGCGGGCAGGAGAAGCTCACCTGGCGTAATCGCAGTGACCGTCCGATTAGAGTGATCTACCTGCACCTGTACTTGAACGCATTGGAGAGTCAGGGCAGCACCTTCCTCACCGAGGAGCAGCGCCGCGGCTTCAATTGGCGCGACGGCGGTTTGCAGATCGGCACGGGGCAGTGGGGACATGTCGAGCTGCGGTCGATCTCCCAATCTGGCCAGCCTGCGCAGGTCTCCTACGTACATCCTGACGGTGGACCCGATACCGACCACACGGTGATGCGGGTTGAATTACCCACCGCTGTCCCACCCTTGGGCAGCACCGCGCTAGAAATCGATTTCCTCGACCAGCTACCGCGCGTGGTTGCCCGCACCGGCTACTTCGGGAGTTTCCATTTGATCGGTCAGTGGTATCCGAAAATCGGTGTTTTGGAACTGCCCGGGGAGCGCGGAGCGACCGAAGTGCGCTGGAACGTGCATGAGTTTCATTTGCACAGTGAGTTCTACGCCGACTATGGCAGCTTTGATGTGCATCTGACCGTTCCCAAAGGTTATGTCGTTGGCGCCACGGGCGAGGAGACCGGAGCCGCAATAGAGAGTGGCGCGGCCGTGACACACCATTTCGTTCAGGACGATGTGCACGATTTTGCGTGGACTGCGGACAACCGCACGGCCCAGCCCCTCGAGGGAACATATCAAGGACCTGGCAGCCCCGCTGTGAAGATCAAGGTTCTCTATCCACCGGAATACGCGTCCAATGCAGCGCCAGTGCTCAAAGGAATTCTGGATTCGCTCGCGTATTTTTCGCGCACTTTGGGGCCCTATCCCTACAAGACCGTCACCGCGGTGATACCGCCCTATAACGCGGGAGGTGCCCGCGCAATGGAGTATCCGACGTTTTTCACCACGGAGCACTTCAAGGATCCGGATCCCGGGACCATCGATGCGATGACGTTGGACTACGCCACGATTCACGAATTTGGGCATGGATACTTCTACGGCATTTTGGGCTCGAATGAATTTGAGGAACCCATGCTTGATGAAGGTTTGAATCAGTACTGGGACGTGCGCATGATCGATGAGCGTCATCACTTGAATCACGAGCCTTTGCAGGTGACGACAACTTGGGCGCGGCGCCTCGGCATAGCACCGCGTGTCGTCACCGGGTTCGAATTTGAACTCAATGTTGCCGCCGTTGACGATCCGGCCGAAGGCGTGGGCGAGAACTCATGGAATCGCCTGTCTTCGCGCAGCTATTTCAGCACCTATCATCGCACGGCGATCCTGATGCACGATTTGGAAACGCGTTTGGGCGTTCCCACCCTGGAAAAGGCCATGCAGGCCTATTATCAGCGCTGGAAATTCCGCCACCCCAGTATCGCGGATCTGCGCGAGTCCCTGGCTGAATCATCCGGGCAGCGCGCAACGGTTGAAGCGGCCTTCAATCAACAGGTCTATGCTGCCGCTAAAATTGATGACTCCATCGACAGGCTGGTGACCGATGAAGTTCTGCCGCAGGCCGGCATGCAGTTTGTCGATGGCAAATGGATCGAACGGACCCGGGCGGACGTTGCTTCGGATATCAAGCAACAACGTGCTGAATGGAAAAAAGCGCATCCGAATACCGACCCGGAATTCGGGTCCTTTGCCTATCGAACCACGGTAACGCTTGGGCGCGGCGGTGCCGCGGTGCCCGAAACGGTGGTGGTGCACTTCGCAGACGGTACCAGCGAAACGGTCGAGTGGAATGACACCCGCCGTTGGCAGCGATATACCTGGCTGAAACCGTCCCGCGCGACCTATGCCGAGTTGGACCCCGGGCAAACTCACCTACTCGACGCAAATCGTCTCAACAACAGCCGCGTTACCGATGCTGAAGTCGGCGCCAATTCGCCCGACATGCCGCCGAGCTTCTTGCAGCGGGTACTGGCGGCAATCGCCGGGGGTCCCGCCTCGCGCCGGTTAAGCGCGGATTTCGCAGCAGCCCTGCAGAGCGCGCTGACACTCATAAGTACCCTATGAGTTTGGTTGTGCACGCGGGATTAAGATCGCTCCAGTCCTGGCGCATCATCCTGCTGTGGGCCGCGTTCACTCTGGTCCCCACCGCAGTGGTGAGCCTGCCTCTCGGCAGCTGGTTGTCCGCACAGCTCGATCACTCGGCTTACGCGGGTGCGTGGGCGCGTACCTTTAACGTCACCGAAGTGCGTGAGTTGGTGGTGAACGCAACGGATATGGCACCTATGTTGCAAAGTACGCTGCTGATTTCGCTTTTGTTCACCTTGATATTCTCTCCCTTTCTCACCGGCATGATCGTGGCATCGTCAAGGGAAAAGCAGGTGCTGGGGTTTGTCGCCCTCGTTCAGGGCGGCGCGCGCGAGTACGGCCGAATGCTGCGGACAATGCTTTGGTCGGTTGTGCCACTGGGCATCGCCGGGGTCCTCGGGGCGTGGACTTTGCATATGGCTGACGAGCGGGCGGAAGCCGCGGTTTTAGAATCCCAGGTTTCCCGCGAGCATCTGCTCTGCATAATCATTTTGACGGCGCTGCTTATCGTGGCGCACGCCACCGTCGAAGCCGGCCGCGGGCAATTTGCCCTCGATCTCCGGCGTCGATCCGCGGTCAAGGCATGGTGGCGCGGCGTGCGGCTCGTGTTCACCCGTCCGGTGGCAACACTGGGATCCTATTTCTTGATCACTGCGGTCGGATTGATCTTGGCAGCACTGTTCGGAATCGCCCGGATCAACTCGCCGCATGCGACCTTCGCCGGATTCCTCGCGTCTTTGGCGTTGACTGAGTTGATCGCGGTCGCGGCGATCTGGATGCGCATCGCTCGCCTACTGGCGCTGATCCAAATCGCCAGAGCACCCGCACGCTTACCACGAGAGTAGTCGTCTCTAGTCCTACGTTGCCCCACGTACCGCGAAAACATGCGGCGGCGAAACCGTGAATCGGCGCGTTCTTGTCCTGCGCACTCAGTGCTCGGCCATCGAGCCGTCCCGTGACTCTTCCGGCAATGCGACCGACAGCTCGAGCACCTCGTGACCGTCATCTCGTCCGAGGTTGATCTGAACCGCCGACGGATCGATGTTCACATACCGGCGGATCACCTCGAGTAACTCGCGACGCAGCGTGGGAAGGTAGTCTGGGCCGCCGCGCGCGTTGCGCTCCTGCGCGACGATGATGCGCAGACGCTCCTTGGCGACATTGGCCGACGATGAAGTCTTGCGGAAAAAAGCGAGTAAACCCACGTCAGCCCCCAAACATGCGCGTGAAGAAACCTCTCTTGGGTTCTTCTGTGAAGCGCATCGGCACGGTCTCGCCCAACAAGCGGGCTACGGCATCCTCGTAGGCGGCTGATACGTCGCTCTCGCCGTTGAGAATGACGGGAACACCGGCGTTGGACGCGGATAATACGTCGGGCGACTCCGGAACGACGCCGACCACGTCGAGACCGAGTATGTCCTTGACATCCTTGACGCTCAGCATCTCGCCACTCGCGACCCGACGCGGGCTGTAGCGGGTCAGCAGCAGGTGCTCTTTCACTCCGCCATTGCCTTGCTCGGCGCGCAGCGTCTTGCTGGCAAGCAGGCCGAGTATGCGATCCGAATCGCGTACCGAGGAGACTTCCGGATTGACGACGACCACGGCTCGGTCCGCGAAATACATCGCCAAATGTGCGCCTTTCTCGATTCCCGCGGGCGAATCGCAAATGATGTACTCGAAGCCCTCGGCCGCGAGTTCGTCGAGTACGCGGCGTACGCCTTCATCGGTGAGCGCTTCCTTGTCGCGAGTCTGTGACGCGGCCAGGAGATACAGAGTATCTATGCGCTTGTCCTTGATCAGCGCCTGTTTGAGTACGCAGTCGCCCTGGATGACATTCACAAAATCATATACGACACGCCGCTCGCACCCCATGATCAGATCGAGGTTGCGCAGCCCAATGTCGAAATCGATCACCGCAACACGTTTGCCGCGGCGCGCGAGTCCGCACGCGATGCTCGCGGAGGTAGTGGTCTTTCCGACTCCTCCCTTACCCGACGTTACAACGATAGTCTCGGACAATTCTGGATTCTCCTATGCAAGATCTTGGGGCTGCTGATCTGAAGGTCGCTGGATGCGTCTTTCAGCAGCCGGATGACTGTAATTGAATGATGTCCGCGGCCGGAACGCTCATGCGCCGATGGGCGCGAAATGCAGATCCTCGCCTGCGAGCCAGGCCTGCACCGGCATACCGGCCAGCTCGGCGGGAATCGTTTCAAAGACACGGAACACGCCCGCTATCGACACGAGCTCCGCGTCAAACTCCTGACAGAACACTCGCGCTGCGGGATCGCCGCGCGCACCGGCCATTGCGCGGCCGCGCAGCGGACCATAAATATGGAGGCAACCGTCCGCTATGACCTCCGCACCGGCGGCGACGCCGGCATTGACGATGAGATCGCGATTGCGCGCATAGATACGCTGGCCCGAGCGCACGGGCTGATTGTGGATCAGGGTCGAAACGTTCGAATCGGCCGGCGCGGGTTCCGGGGTGGTCGGTGCAGCCTGCTCAGGTTCGAGTACTGGGGCTGGACGGGTGGGCGTCCGAAAGCTCGAAAGAATGGGCAAGTTGAGCGCGCTCGCCACAGTTTCCAGTTCAACGACATCGCCGGCCAGTCCGACCGACAACATGCCGACGCGACGCACCGCCTCGATCACGGCATGAATCTCGGCGACTTCAGGTGTCTTCTCGAGCGCGCTGAGATCGAGACACACGGCGATGCGGCGGAAGAAATGCGGTGCGGCGGCGACTCGCGCGGCCAGCTCGTTTTGAATGGCGTGCGGGTCCGTAGTACGGATGCGCACTTGCACCAGACCAACCTCGCTGTAGCGAATGTCGATGACCGTCCGTGGTGTGTCAATAGCGTCCTTTAGGCTCAACTCCAGGTTCGTGCTCAATCAGATCCTCATAAAATCGATGGCCGCACGCTCTCAGTGATGCTGGGAGCTAGGCCGAAACGGATGTGCAGTTTACCGATAAATGTTGCGGGCTCAATCGAAATGAGCGGCGCTCGCCAGAATGGCTTCCGGGTGAGGGGGTCGGCGCCGATGTCAACTCCCGCGATCCGGTGCCGCGATGTCGCTCTATCGCGACGCTCCGTCAACGCCTGGAGCCAAGGATGGAGAACGGGACTTTCGTGGCGGGCCTCCAACACGCGAAATCCAGCGGCAGGGCCGCGTATTTGTGCGCCAATCCACCAAGAGCCAAAGCGGTTGCCTTACAATATTACTAATCGTAAGAACGGGTGCAAACCAATATGGCGTTCGCAACAATTACCAGTAAAGGTCAGACGACTATCCCCAAAGAAGTGCGGGCCGCTGCGAATCTCAAGTCCGGCGATCGAATTCATTTCACGGTTCTTGAGGACGGCACGATTATTGTGCGTGTGAAGAACAGAAGCATTAGAGATATTTCTTTTAAGCCCCCGGGCGGCAAGCGCGTATCAATCGCCCAGATGACGCGCTAGCCGTAGTTGGATGCTCGGCATCGACACAAATGTGGTCATCCGACTGGTCATTTCGGACGATGCAGAACAAACGCGCCGTGCGCGCAAGCTCGTAGATCAAGCGATAGGTCGTGATGAACCGGTGCTGGTGTCGCTGCTGGTGCTGCTCGAGTCGGAATGGGTCCTGCGCAGCCGCTATGGATTCAATCGTGAAGCCCTTCTCAGCATATTCCGTGCACTGCTTGAGGCGCGCGAGCTTTCATTTGAAGATGAGCCGGCATTGGAAGAAGCGCTGTTTCGTTGGAAGGATAGCGCATGCGGTTTTTCGGATTGCCTCATTACAGCTCACAATCGGCAGATGGGATGCCGTGCGACGGCTACCTTCGATGGCAAAGCGGCTCGGCTGGCAGGTACCGTATCAGTCTAGTGGGAGGGTGACGCAAGTCGCCAATTTTTGGTTGTCGACGATGTGCCACCAACTGACTCCCGTGAGTGACTGCTTTGGAGAGTGCCGTCATCCCCGCAAGCGAGCTTACGACTGGAGTCCGTCCCACGACCAGTGTGGGATGCTGAGGCCGTCCGGCACGTCATCCGCGGATTGGTGGTAGCGAGACATCGTTGTCTTGGTTGCCCACGCGAAGTAGTCGTGCAGAACTTGTCGTAACGCCTCATCGCTGGCTAGCCCAGCGTCGGCTAGAGCCTCGTCGAAGCAGGCGATCGCACGGCGATCCATTTCATCATGCTCTCCGTTCCCACTGTGCATCTTGACGACCATGGTCTCGTTACCATAGAAATCCGAATACAGGGTTGGACCGCCGAATGCCTCAGCCCAGTAAGCGGCGAGTCGCTCGACATGGTGCGGGTGAAAACCGTGGCTGAACGCATGAGCGACCACGTCGTCCGCCATCACCCGACGGTGCCAGGCCTCGGCAAGTCGGCGCAGGCCCTCGATGCCACCGACCGCGTCGAAGAGTGTTTGCATGCGTCCATGATGACAATCCTCTCCTGCCTATACAAGGGGCACAATAATCTCTGGCGCGTTCGAGACTTGGCACTCGCGTATTCATGCAAACACTCGTGCAACAAATGGGAGCCACCAGTCTGCACTTAACGCGAGCGCGGCCAGATGGAAGGAGCCAATGACCCCCGCAGCACCCCAACCGAGTGCGGGATGCAGCCGGCGATGCCAAACCGTATCGGTCACCACAAAAATCAAAATACAAAAATCGAATGCCGCGAACTGCACCATGGGTGCCCGGGTAAACAGAAGCACGATCCGCGCCACCGCCGGCGCGAGAAGGGTCAACGTCGCCATCAACATCAGTCGCTTGTGAGATTCTGGTCGTCCACGGAGCGCCAGCCCCAAAATCACGAAAATGGCGAACAACAGTAGATTCATCAAGTTCAAGCCAAAGAGAAAATGGAACTGATGAACGACATGCTCTCGTACCTCGCGCGCCGTCGCCGCGACAGTGGCATAGGTGCCAATACCCACGACTAGGAATGCGAGTACCGCGCCAAAAATCCCGAGGCGGCGGTGTACACGAACGCGGTGTATGGCAACAAGATAGGTTTGGACAAAGAACAATACGCACCACGCCGACATAATGACGCCATGGACATGCAGCAAGACGGGCAGCGGCGGTTTACCGAACAGCGATTTCAAATAATATGAACGCGCGAATCCGGTTACCGCGATCAGCGCACAAGCGAACGCCGCCCAGGTATACATGCTTTGGTGCACACCTGGGCGAGTCCTGCTTTCGCCTTCTATTGTTTCCATGGCTCTAATGAATAGCTCCCCTCGGCGTGCTCGCATCCCATATCAAGCACGCCATAGTGGATTTCGGCGGCAACGGTCATCGTCTCTGAAGGTAGAGAACCGGAAGGACACTTGATTCCCGCCATGCGAGAAACGCAGCCCGTTTCGAGCGACCGCTATGCGCAGGCCCGCGGTGCGGTGAAGCCCCGCATCCGATCAGCCTACCGTGAGCGACAGCTTACGCGCCGGTATTTCTGGCGCCGGGTTGATAGAATCAAAGCTGAAAAGCGGCCGTCCATTTCACCCAGGCGAAATTTCCGTAGGGGTTAGGGCTTCGCGGGCTGCTTTGAACGCGGTCCGGCAAAACTCTGTAACAATTTGTCGAATTCCAATCCGGCGGTTCGTCGTCTACACAAAGCCTCGAGACGAACGGAGTGGGGAGAATATGGCAAAGCTTGTATTCGGTTTGCAGCAGTCCTTGGACGGCTACGTCAACTACCTGGAAATCGGGCCACCTGGTCCCGCGCTCTCTCGTCACTTCGCAGAGCGCGTACGCGAGCTAGCAGGCTTTGTGTATGGTCGCCGCACGTACGAGATCGTGCGTTATTGGGACGAAGACCATCCGGATTGGGATGCGGAGGATCACGAGTTCGCGGCGGCCTGGCGGCATCAACCGAAGTGGGTTGTGTCGCGCTCGTTGAAGTCGGTCGGACCCAACGCCACCCTTGTCGAGGATGACATCGAGGCGGTGAT
>Ga0070762_10001157_pt1 | contig 11976 bp, 9 predicted proteins | sample HubBroMetageREF2_FD_66726 | JGI IMG/M metagenome (GOLD analysis project Ga0070762, IMG submission 66726) | Reference soil microbial communities from the Hubbard Brook experimental Forest, New Hampshire, USA - Hubbard Brook CCASE Soil... | ecosystem: Environmental > Terrestrial > Soil > Temperate... | reverse complement strand
GCGAGTTTAGGATTGCACGGACACTAGCCGCATACCACACCGAGCCTTTAGGTCTAAGACCGGTGTCAGTCAGCCATTTTGCGATTTGCCGATAGCTCGCGCCCTCGTAGTGCATCGACCTATCTCGACGGTGACGCTTTAGGCGATCGATCGCGAACGCTGGCAAGGGAATCAATCGGCGCGAGCCCCAGGTTTCAGGCTCTTTAAAGCGGAGCTCAGACTTTCGCTTCTCCTGACAGCCAGCTCTCACGGAGCTTGGCACGCGGAAAAATCCGAGCTTTGCGACCATCGCGCGTATCGCGGCGGCCGTGGGTTTAGCCTCGATGTTCTGTCGGCCTCCACCGGAATCGGTGTCGGAGATGGCTGCGACGATGGGCACGTTAGTAGTAGAGCGATGGCTCTCAAGGTGATCGAAAGCGCTCGCGCAAACGCACAGGCAACGCTCGACGCGATCGAGGCTGCCGGTTACAAAGCCGCGCAGTCGAAGAGACGCCGCTAGACCGATCCTGCGCGCCTGCATTCGCAGGGCCGCGTAGACGTGATGATCGTGAGCGACAGGTCTGGTGCCGTTACGTGGGGACCGGTCCGGACGGGTCGGTGCCAGAGGAATGAGTCTGCGCGATGCTCAAGAGTTCGTCGCTGTGTCCCTGAAAATCGGCTTGAGGGACTGGGTCCTCATCTTCGCCACAGCGTGCGTGACCGTGAGCCTGTTTTATTCCGCGCAGGGAGTGCTCTTTAACGGTAGTCGCACTAGCATCTTCGAGGGGCCGTTCGGAGTGACTGCGTCGCTGTTGCTCACCTGGGGAGCCGACGCGCGCATGGATCGGACGCAGGCGAAATGGATTTTGGCCGTCGCGATTGTTGTGAGCCTGTTGCTGCTGGGAATGCTTGTCGCTCTGCCCGCCCCAAGTCCGGCAGTACGGTTCCTATTAACGGCAGCGGCCGTAACTGTTTCCGTGGCAGCGATCTTCAAGCTGCTGGGTCGCCTCTAAACTCATCACCAGCGCGCGCGGCGGAGCCAATCGGACCAATCGCCGGAAACGCTGCTGGGAGCGCGAGCACCGGGGACAGCGCGACGAGGCATGGTTCAAGCGCGAGATCGCGCCGAAGCTCGGCGCGTGCTCGCTCAGGACTCGTAGACGCTTGCTCCGCTGGGATAGGGCTACGGCGCGCCGCACGTGCGTAACGGCCAATCCGTTCGGTTTCAGGAGGCGCGCGATGGGGGTTTCCCGTTTTGTCCAAGATGCGCTGCGCTTTTGCGTGGCAGCGGTGATCGTTGCAGGCTGCGGCGGTCACGCCGCTGTCCGGGCTGTCTTACGGTACTCTCGCCTATTTGATTGAGGACGTGTTTAGCCTGCAGACTCGCTCCAGCTTTCTAACCTCGACCGGCGCTCTCGCCGCGGTCGCCGCCACAAGCGAACTTCATGCCTTGGCCGCACCCAACGACAGCGCTTCCGTCATTCTGGTGCACGCAGCATGGGAAGACGGTTCGGTATGGAGCAAAGTTATTGTCCCGCTTGCCCAAAAGGGCGTCCACACTGTAGCGGCGCCGATTCCGCTGACCACCATGGACGACGACGTGGCTATGGTTGAGCACATGATTGATCGCACCACCGGACCGGTGGTGCTGGTCTCACATGCTTATTCCGGAGCCGTCATCTCAAGCGTGAGTAATCCGCGTGTACAAAGTCTTGTTTTCATCAATTCGCTGCTGCCGGCCGAAGGCGAGACGGTCGCCGACGTCTTTTATCGCAAACCGCCGCATCCAAAAGCGCCACGCATGAAACCGGACGAAAATGGCTTGGTCTGGATGCCGCGGTGGGCCTTTGGCCACTCCATCGCCCCGAAGGCGACATCCGCTGAGCTTGCCGTGCTCGCAGCGTCACAGCGTCCGCTATCCGTCCCTTGCATTCAAAAAAGGCTCGGACCACCAGCCTGGAGGTTGAAGCCATCGCTGTACCTGGTTACCGAGCAGGACGATCTAATCGACGTCGACACGCAGCGTTTCATGGCGAAGCGAGCTGGCTCGCAAATGCGCTCGTATCCCGACGATCACACTGCGATGGTGACGGCACCGCAGCATGTCATCGACCTGATCTCGGAGGCGTTGAAGGCGATCTGACTTACAACCCGTGACCAGGGAGCGATATCGCGCCGCGCTCGTCGTTTTTGTTGCGGCAACGGTGCTGATTGCTGGCGAAAGGGAGCCGCGCCACGTAGTGGTTTTGCCGAGATCGCCACCGCGTTAGGTCGTTTCGCTAAGTAGCAGGCGCAGTACGCGATCGTGCGCGTATCCTATCGATACTGCATCTCGGAACGGGTCTGGTTACGTTCAAATTCATCTGGTGGATACGGGCTAACTCAGGTACAAGCGGAGAGTGCATCACCGACCTTGGGTCCTGGCGGGATCACGGTCTCGTGCAGCAGTACCGATTGCCAGGCGCCATTCTTCCACATCAGCACGTCGGTTTGGCGCTCTTTGACGGCGAAGCATTTGCGAACGAGCTTTCCGCTAACTTCCTTAACGAAAGGCCCTGCGGCGTCCAGGTGCGTCGTTACGAGAGCGGTCTCTCCGTAAAGCCGAACCCGCGGTTCCGAAAGAATCATCCTCTTCCGCGCACCAGATTTCCGAATAAAGTCGATGAAGCCGTTCTTGTCGGCAACGCTGCCAAAGCCGCTGACGACGATCCAATCGTCGGCGAGCAGGGCTTTTAATGCGTCGGCATTCCCAGTTAACAGCGCTTGATTGATTGCCTCATCCGTGCTCAAGGCACTTGCAGCCGTCAGACCCGTCGTTGTTTGCGCTCGCACCTGCGTTTGGGTAACTAGGGTAACGAACGCTAACATTAGGGCTGAAAAGCCGCTCATCATCCAAGCAGTACGCGTCACGCGGTACCTCCGAGCCGGTCGATGGTTTGGGTCTGAGACCGGTCTTAACTTAGTACACGTCACTTTGGAGCGGGCGTCCCGTCCGACCAGTGGGCCACCGGAATAGCGAGCGTCACCGGCTGGTACGGGCGAAACCCGGCCGATGGAGGAGGTGCGAGGATCGGCGACCCTTTGAAGCTCGCGGCCCACGTCGCCAGTTGATCGTACGCGATGAACGGCATCACATGCGGACGCCACGGTCCGTCGGCTCCGAGTAGGTAGCCGTTTTTCGATAGCATGAACGCAAACGAGGCCGGAGCGGGATCGGTAAATTGGTGGTCGGCATACCCGGCTTTCGCCTTGGCCGCAATCTCTTCACGAGTATCGCCGGCGATCGCCCACTTCGTCAGTGAAAGGTAAAATGGGAGTACGCTTCGCACGGCCGGCGGATTGAGGCATGCGGGGCCGAGACCGTGCCAGTTCCAGAACTCGGGATCATCGAAACCCGCGGTCCACGAGCGTCCGACAACGCAGACCCAGCCGTTGGTGCCCTTGACCCCGACGACGTAGCCTTGCTTCGTGAAGACGAGCACTTCGGCATGAGCGGAGATCGATGACGGTCCGGCCGAGCGAGCCAAGGCGATTTCGGCGGCAGCGTTGGGCATCAGGTACTTCGCGATCGGCGCCATCGTCGGGTAGGGGCTCGGCGAGGGGACCGCTCCGAACGCTATGGTGGAGAACGCAAGCAAGAGCGCAGTGGTTATGCAAGCAAAGGCGACCTTCATGGGCTCCCCTTAAGTAAGCACCGGCATGAACTTACGTTGCACAACGCCGCTTCGCAATGAAATGTGACGGGGAGTCGATGCCAGGGCTGAAGGCAGGTCACAAGGGCGCATAGCGCGCGCCGTATAGTCGAAGTAAGAAGGGCATCTAAACGGTCGCAAGCACGGCACGCGCGTGCGCGCCGCCGTCGTGGCGCAGCGTCACGTTGAAGTCTTCGGCAAGCGACCAGACGATGTAGAGCCCGCGGCCGCGCTCGCTGAGCGGATCTAGCGGCAGCTTTGGCGCGAACGTAAAGCCGGGGCCGCGATCGAGCACGTGAAGAACCGGCGCGGCGGCGTGGGTCCGATTGAGGATGATCTCGACCTGTCCGGGAGCAAAGCGCACGACGTTGCCGAGGAGCTCGCCGAAGACGAGTTCGGCCGCATCGAGTTGTTTTTGACGAAGGCCGCCGTCGCGCAAGTCTTCGACGAACGAGTGGCGTGCAGCGTGTGCTTGGGGGGCATCACCACTATTGAAGGTCCACCGATGCGCGGCTTCGCCATTGGCGTCGCGAACGTTGGCCTCAGGCGCCTCGAGCCGTAACGTCAACACGACCACGTCGTCGTTTCCACCCCGCTTGAGCATCGCGCGATAAAGCGCGCCGGCTGGACTCGAGCTGTTTGCAATCTCGGGGCGAGCGAGCGCCGCCATCAGCCGTTCGTAACCGCGCACGATGTCGCGATCTGCCTCGATCAAACCGTCGCTGTAGAAAGTCAGAAGCCCAGAACTGGGCAGTAGTGTCGTCGTGGCGATCTCGCCCCGAACGCGCAAACCCAGCGGCAGTCCGCTTGTGCCGAGCGGCGTCACCGCGCCCGCGGCATCGCGCAGGAACGGTGCCGGATGCCCAGCCGATGCGTGCATAAACGTCCGCGCGACCGGATCGAGCACGCCGACGAATGCCGTGACGAACATGTCGGGATACTCGGTTTTCAGCGTGCGATCGGCCGCGTCGAGCATCGCGATTGGGTCGGCGTAGACCTGCGCGACGCCGCGAATAACTTGTCGCATCGAGGCCATGATCACCGCCGCAGACAAACCGCTGCCGGCCACGTCGCCGACCGAAATAACGATGCGCCCGTCGTTGAGACGCAGCGCGTCGTACCAGTCGCCACCGAGCAACTCGCGATCGCTGGCCGGTACGTAGATGCCGTCAAAGCGCATGCCCCGCACTTGGGGAAGCGAAATCGGTAGCGCGGCACGCTGAAACTCCGCGGCGATCTCGCGCTCGCGTTCGTAAAGGCGCGCGTGGCCGATCGCAACGGCCGCGCGCTTCGTAAGCTCTTCGAAGAGCGGTAAGTCGGCGTCGGAATATCGCCGCGGAGTCTGCGACCAGTACGCGACGAGCGATCCGATCGTTCGGCCGCGCGCGCGTAGCGGAACGGTGACGGCCGACCGCGGCTCCAGTTCGCGAATCACTTCGAGCAGATTACGGCTAGCGACTTTTTCGAGGAGCTCGACGCTCACTTCGCGGATGACGATCGGCCGGCCGTTTCGCAGGGCGGCCGCGATGGCGGGCTCGTAGTGCCGATCATGCGTGTAACGCCCCACGAGACGCTTCACCGGCCGCGTCTTCTTCGGATCGGCGTGAATGGCCGCGACGGTTTTTAAGCGGTCGTTCTCGTCGAAGAGATCGATCGCGGCCCAATCGGCAAACTCCGGAACGATGATGGCGAGCAAACGGTTGAGCGTGCCTTGCAAATCGAGCGATTCCGCAAGCACTTCACCGGCTTGCGCGAGAAAAGCAAAGATTTGGCCTTGGCGCTTATAGTCGTCGATATCGGTGCAGATGCCCAGCCAACCGGGTCGGTCACCCTGCGCTTCGTCGAACGGCGAGACGAAGAGACGACACCACCGGTACGATCCGTCCATGCGCAACAACCGCAACTCGAGCTCAAAACCTGCGCGGCTTGTGATTCCGCTCTGCAACGCCTGCCGGCAGCGCGTGCGGTCGTCGCGATGAACCGCCGCCCACCACTGCTTCTCCAATGATGCCGGCGTCGCGTTCGAGCGCCGCCTCCGCCCGACGTGCTCATACCACGCGCGATTCAACGATAGTATCTCGCCGCCCGAGGTGGCAGCCCAGGCGATCTGCGGAATGTCGTCGATGGCGAGAGGCGGCGAAGCCATTGGTTACCTGGTTTTTCTCAGAGACCGGGCCTCAACCCCGCGCAATGGGTTGCGCGAGCCTATATCTCAGAAAGAAAATCCGCCCGGCTTCACGGCGATAGCGAGTAGACCGTACCCTCGTCGTACGTGCCGCCATTCGGAGTCGTGCCGTAGAGCGTGCCGTTGACGGCGATCAGACCCGAAACCGGGTGTGCGCCCTCCCTGGGGAGGAAACTATAGAGCACCTTTTCCGAACCGGATCGCGTGATCGAAAAGATCGTTCCACAGCCGTGACTTACTGCGCAGTTCGCGCCCCCCGATTCGGTCGTGCCATAGAAGATGCCGCCGATGTAGAGCAGCTCCCCATCCGGCACTGCGCCGTCTTTAGGATAGCCTTGGAACTTGTAGAGCAGCCTTTCCTTACCGGCCGGCGTGATCTGAAAGACCGTGCCGTAGTGCTCGTGGTTGCCACACCCTTCGCAGTTTCCTTTTCCCCCGCCGGAGGTGGTGCCATAAAGCGTGCCGTTGACATCGATCAAGCCCGCGCGCGGGTATGAGCCATCCTTCGAGGTGCCGATGAAGACGTGCGATACGTGCCCGTTGCCCGACTTCGTGATCTCGAAAACCGTGCCCCGTTCCCCTGGAACGCCCTTATAGGTCGTGCCGAAAAGCCTACCGTCGACTTCGAGCAGACTCGCTTCCGGGTATGAACCATGGGTACCCATTCCGCCGAAGTTATGGAGCACGGTTTCCCCGCCTGATGCCGTGATAGAAAAGACCGTGCCCTGGCCATCAGAGCCTCCGTAGGCCGTGGTGCCATAGAGAGTGCCGCCCACGCCGATGAGTGCCGCCTGCGGATCAAATCCGTCCGGGTTGCCTTTGAAATCGTGGACCACGTTCTCGGCACCGGACGGGGTGATCGAGAAGACGGTTCCACCGGAACTCGCGCCCCCGCCGGTCGTACCGTAGAGAACGCCGCCGACGTTCACGAGGCCCGCATACGGCAGCGCGCCGTCCGTCGAGCCGCCGAAGCTGTGAAGTACGGTCTCCGCACCCGAGGTGGTTACCGCGAAAACCGTGCCGCAACCGCCACTCGCGTAGCACCCCGAGCCGCCGCTCAGCGTCGTGCCGTAGAGTTTGCCCTTAAGGCCGATGAGGCTACCTTCCGGGAGTCTGCCGTCGGTCGGGTAGCTGCCAAAGTTGTAAAGCACGTGGTACGTAGAGCCCCTGGCCGTTTTCACCGCCGATTGGGCGAGCGGCGGCGCACCGTTCACGCCACCTTGAACCGAGTCGAAGGGCTGTCGAAGACCCCCGCAGCCCGCGAGCAGTGCCGCAGCTAGGCAGCTGCACGCGCATCGGCCAAAATCGAAGTTCTTCACTTTGCGCGGCCCCCGTTGTTTGGCGCCGAGAACGAAAAGAACACTCCTTGGTTGTACGCACCGCCAGTTGGAGTGGTGCCGTAGAACGTGCCGTTTACGTCGATGAGACCCGTAACTGGGAATGAACCTTCGCTGGGAAGGAAGCTGTAGAGCACCTTTTCCTTACCGCGCGGCGTGATCGAGAAGATCGTTCCGCAGCCGTGACTCACGGCACAATTCGCGCCCCCGGATTGGGTCGTGCCGTAGAAGACGCCGTTGTCGTACAGGAGCTGCCCATATGGCACTGCGCCGTCGTGCGGATAGCCTTTGAACTTGTAGATCAACTTTTCGGTACCGGACTTCGTGATCCTAAAGATCGTGCCGTCGCCGGGATTTTTGCCGCAGCCGTAGCAGCCGGCGTTGCCCCCGCCGGAGGTCGTGCCATAAAGCGCACCTTTGACGTATACGAGGCCCGCACGCGGAAATGAGCCGTCTGTTGCCCCGCCTCCGAAGCCGTGCAGTACCGTTTCGTCGCCGGACGGTGTGATCTTGAAGACCGTGCCGCGGTCGATTGTGCCCCCTTTATAGGTCGTGCCGTAAAGAGTGCCGTGATCGTTTATCAGGTTTGCGTTCGGGTATTTGCCGTCGTGATGGCCTCGATGCGTCCCTAAGAAGCTATAGAGCACGCTTTCTCCGCCGGACGTCGTCATCTGGAATATAACGCCCCGGCGCGCCGAGCCTCCGAAGACCGTCGAGCCGTAAAGCGTACCGTCGTCGTTGAGAAGGCCTGCGTGTGGGTCCGATCCGTCCGGAGTGTTTTCGAAATGGTGGAGTACGGTCTCCGCGCCGGAGGTTGTGATCGAGAAAACGGTTCCGTCGCTGCTCGCGCCTCCGCCGGTCGTGCCGTAGAGCACGCCGCTGACGTTCGTGAGGTCAGCGTACGGCAAAGCACCATCCTCTCCGCCCGCGAAGCTATGAAGTATAGATTCCGCCCCCGACGTCGCGATCGTGAAAACCGTGCCGCAACCGCCGCTTGCGTAGCATCCCGAGCCGCCGCCAAGCGTTGTGCCGTACAGTATGCCGTTGAGGTTGGTGAGGTTCGCTTCCGGGTTTACACCGTCAGTCGGGGAGCTGCCGAAGCTGTAAAGCAGGCTGTACGTAAGACCCGATTGCCTTTGCACCGCCGTGCTTATCGGCGTTCCGCCCGGAACGCCCGTCGACGCGGCACAGCCGCCAAGCATAGCCGCGGCGACGCAGATGCAAAATGCACCGCTGCTAATGCGCAGGCTGTTCATCCTGGTTACTCCTCCTGCTTGGCTACTGGCGCGCGACGCGACAGTGCCTCGGCCCCATCGCTTCGGACTCGTCCCGCTCAAGCCTCCCAGGCAGTGAATGGGCACGTGGGGAGATCGATCTTATCGCGACCGCCAACACAAAAAGACGCGCATGCAATTCGCGAAGCAGCGAACCTACTGGAGCGGCCGGCCTCCGAGGGGTTAGGGCGTCGGTCGAAGAAGAGCCAGCTCCTGCTTACTTCCCTTGCATCAGGAGCAAAAAATTAATGAAACCTTTCGGTAGTTTACTCGTTGCGTCACTGGTTGGCGTTGCCGCGACGGCCGCAACGATCGGGCCGGCGCAAGCCGCGACGACGCCGGTTCTTATAAAAAGCTGCACGATCGCCAAGCCGAAGCCGATGAGTCACAACGCGAACGGAACGCACATCGTTTACGTCATTCTCGGCCATCGGACGGCTTCGAGCGTTACTTTTGCGGTGGGATACCGTAACGCGTCAATGCACTATCTTCGTCGCGTGACGGATGCCGGATCCTTCGCACCCGGCGTGACGATCGACCATACGCTACCCCTGTACAACGACGTTACCTACGCCGGCGCACCGACGTCGCTGTGCGCACCCGTCGAAGTCAAGTGGGCAGGCGGCACCGTCTGGATGGCGCCCACTAAACCGTAGGACGAGCGCCCGGAGCGTCGAAGCGGCTGGGTGTGCGCCTTGGCTTTAGGACGCTCCTTTCGCTTGCCGTATGTGCTGCTGCGGCCGGAGCAGTACTTGCGCACGTCGCTATCGACGTGGTTGGCGACTATGCCCTGGCCACCGATAGTTACGATCACCTTCATCACGGCTCGCGCGAGCTGATCAGCGGCGTAGCCCTCGCCATCGCGGCCATTTTGGTCGCGCGAGGGCTGCGCGGCTGTTGTGAGATCGCGCAACGAAATCGTACGCGTCTGGCCGACGCCGCCTGCGGTATGCGCGAGGTCGTGGGATTTTCGATGGGCGCGGTCGCGGCGAGTTGTGTGCTCGTTCCCGCGATGGAGTGGCTGGATGGCAGGCTCGACGGCATGGCGGTACGCCAGATCGGCGACGCTTTCGGCGGCTCGATACTCATTGGTCTGGTCACGACCGCCGTCTGTGCGAGTCTGGTGGCCGCACTTATCTTCGCGCTCGCGCGTTGGCTTATCTCGTACCGCGACGCAATTATAGCCATTCTCGAAACGCTCATGCGTTGGAGCGGCGATGCGGTTCGTCGTCTTTCGTGCGAGCTCGATCGCTATTGTTTAACCTTTCGGCGCCGCGCGTCCCACGCGTCGCGCCTCTCCAAACGTGGACCTCCTGTAGCGCTCTTCGTCTAGCCCCCAATCTAGAACTCGCTTTACAGGAGCTACCCAAATGCGAAATTCTCGCGCTTGCAAGCGCTTTGTTTGCGTGTCCATCGTTCTGGTCGCTATTCTCGGTCCGGCGAGCTTGCGCGTCGCCGCGGCGGATGACGACCATTCCGATCATTCCGACGATCATTTCAAGGTGCGCGGAACGGTCCGATCTAACGACGGAGCGCCGATTGCCGGAGCCTCGGTCACGATTTCGATGCCCGACGTTTCCAGAACGGGCCGAACCGACGCGCGGGGCGCGTTCGTCTTGGATCACGTTCGTGAAGGGACGTACGCACTGCGTGCCTCGGCCCCCGGTTATCAGCCGATCTCCCAACGAACGGTCACGCTCGGCCGGTCGAACTCGACACTTTCGATCGTGCTATCTCAGGCGACGACGAACTCGTTGACGGTCATTGGCGAGGTACGTGCCTCCGCCGGCGAGACCGTCTCGACCGCATCGGCGCCGACGATTTCAATGAGTGCGCAACAAGCGGCGGCGACGGGCATGACGTCGGTTGCGCCCATGCTCTGGAGCCAGCTCTCGACGACGCCCGTCATTCCGCTTGGCGGCGGCAGCAACGCGACCGTCAGTTTCGCCGTGCGTGGGCCCGATCCAACCGAGACGGTCGTTGACATTGACGGCCACCAGATGAACAATGGCAACACCGGCGACTTCGACGTGTCGCTGCTCGACCCGGCTGCGTTGCAAGAGGTGCAGCTGGTGTACGGGATCGCACCGTCGTCGCTGATCGGCCCCAACACGATCGGCGGCGGCGTCAACATCGTCACGCTGGAGCCCACGAACACCGATCATACCCTGATGCGGATATTCGGCGGCTCGTACGGAACCTTTGGCGAGACTCTGCAGAGCACCGGCTCCGATAAACGTTTTGGCTATGCCGTCTCGTTGCATGGAACGACGTCGTCGGGGTCCGTAAATCAAACGATTCTCGCTCCGCTAAACGCAGTCGCTCCGCCGACCAACGACGAAACGCTGCAAAGCGTCGGCAGCGACTCGGTCGGCAGGTCGCTGCTGTCCAAGCTGCGCTATCAATTGGGCGGCGACAACGGATACGGCTACATCCAGCTCAACTTTCGCGATCAAACCGTTTACAAAGACGAATCGGCGCTGTTAACCACGTACACGCCGCCCGGATTCAGCGGAGGCGGCGGCGACGACGTGCTCCACGCCGGAAATGCTGCCGTGCCGCTTGACGACGGTCAATCCGGTGGCTACCAGAGTTTCGCGGGCACTAACCTGGACGCTCACCAGGCGAACTACGGACTCGACGCGCAGTTGCCGCTGGGGAGTCAGCAGATCGACGGCGCGCCCGCAACGATGTTACAGCTCAGCCATTTGACGACGTTGAACTCACAGTCGGTCTCGGGCCCGGGAGCCGACACGTTGCAATACTTGTATAACCAACGGGATTTGCTCGGCGACGACTGGCTCGAGGTCGATCACCGTTTCAGCGACGGCACGCTCTCGTTCAAATACGATCTTGACGAAGAAACGCTCTCGACGAACTACGTCCAAGGCCAGGTAATCGCCGACGTGCTGCCGGGCAATCCTCCCGAAACGTCCGATGGAGACCCGGTTTCGACGGACCCTCCGACCCCAGCAGATCGGCCGCCGCCGCCCGTGCAAACGTTCCCGCTCTCCCAGACCCAGCGGTACGCCGTTTTGCGCTATAACGGCGATCCGACAAGTCATATTCACTATTCGGTTGCTGCGTATGACAGCGATTTCAGCACGTTTGGCAGTAGTTTCGACCCGCGCGCGGGTTTCGTCTGGACGCCAACGGGCGAGACCGCGGTGCGCGCCTCGGTTGGAACGACCTTCCAGACCCCACAGCTTTCGGAGTTGCTCGTGCCGCCCCCGAGCGAGCGCGTTCCGGTCGGCGGCGTCGTGTATATCGGCAACCCGAATCTTCAGCCGGATCGCGCCACCGATTTCGACATTGGAATGGAGCACATTTTTGGAAAGCGCCGGCCGCTGCATTTTGTAACCGACCTCTATCAGACGAACCTCCGCGCGCCGTCGAGTCAAACCAATCCGATTCCGATTCCGGGTTGTCAAACCAGACGAAACCCGACGCCGTGTCCAATTAGCATGCCGGTAAATGCCGGAAACGGGGTTTATCGCGGCATCGACGTG
>Ga0070762_10001156_pt1 | contig 11989 bp, 9 predicted proteins | sample HubBroMetageREF2_FD_66726 | JGI IMG/M metagenome (GOLD analysis project Ga0070762, IMG submission 66726) | Reference soil microbial communities from the Hubbard Brook experimental Forest, New Hampshire, USA - Hubbard Brook CCASE Soil... | ecosystem: Environmental > Terrestrial > Soil > Temperate... | reverse complement strand
GGCCGTAGGCTTCGCTTCGCGCATGTCCAACTCTTTCTCTTTGCTCCGGTTCGAAGCCAGACGCGACGCCGGTTTACTACGCGCATGACTCGGGGGGGCAGGAACTTCGTCCTCGTCGTCCGCATCCACGACGACCTTGGTGACAGCCGGCGTCGTTGTCTTATCCGTCGCGGGAATCTTTTCGGTGGAAAGCGTGGAGTGCAATTTGGCGGAGGTGACAGCGGTTTTCGGTGCAATTTTCGTCTCGTCGCCTACGTCTTCGCGGGTAACGGGCGCGGTCCCGGCTTCGGCGCGCAGATCGCCCTTCACCTTGGCTTCTGCAGCTTGCAATGCCGCTTCGGGAGTCAGTTCGTCTGAAGTTGAGCTGTCGGTCCCCGATCCAGCCGTCGGCGGGGCCTCGGCGTCCGCCATTGCCGCCGTATCTCGCAGCAACTTGGCATGCATATTCTTCCGGTTATTCTTCCCGTGAATATCAATGATCAGCCGGTAAGGATCGGGCAGCAAAAACGCTTCGTAGTCCGAAAGGTTGTCCACTTCCAGCACAACTCGCGTTCTCCCCGGTTGAAATTGCGCGACCCGGATTTTCTTCAGGAAGCCGTCATCTACGTCAAAGCTCTTGCCCACGAGAGTGGAAGCCAGCTTGGTACCACGCAGGTCAAAGAAGATACGCTCCGGATGGGAGATTCTTTGCGAACCGAACTGAATGCCGCTCTCCAGGTCAATCGCGACGCGGGTGTAATCCGGCGTGGACCAGTGCCGGATTCCGGTTACGCGCGCGTTATGTTCGGGATGGGTGTGGTCCAGACGCGTTTCGGAAGATTCCGGGGAAGCTGCATCCGTCTTCAAATTGGATCTTAGATCGGCTGGAACTTCGGCAAGCGCGTCGTTGCCTTTGGCCTGAGAATTTTCGGTGCTCTTGTTTTTGTTCTTGTCTGCGGTCTCTTTGCCAGCCTTCTTCTGCTTTCTGGCTTCGGCCTTGCGCTCGTTCTCCGCCTCGCGATCCATCTCAAGGACGGCCTGCTGAGCATCTTCTGCAAGACGGTTCTGCGGATAGCGGTGGAGAAATTCCTGAAAAACCGCGCGCGCCTGATCGGCATCGTTGAGATCGTCTTTGTATATCTCCCCGATGGTGAACAGGGCATCGCAACGGTATTTGCTACCCGGATATTCCTTCCGCAGGAATTTGTACTGGGCAATGGCCCCGTTCAGAATCTTGTCGTCTTCGAAATGGCGTCCCATCTCGACCAGCGTTTCGGCGACGGCAACCACGCTGGGATCGGCCTTGGCCGATGTCGGCGCCCCGAAATAAACGCTGCGGTAGGCGTCGATAACCCTCTGGTACTCGTGGCGTGTGCGCTCGGTTGGAGGACGTCCGTTCAGCGCCTCGCGCATGCGCTCGGCGCTAACAAAGCGTTCACGAGCCCAGGCCTGACTGTGGCGAGTGCGGGAGCGGGCATGGGCAGACAGACCGGGGAGAACCAGCAGCAACAGCAGCGCTCCCCAGCGCAGGTTGCGCTGGCTCGTTGTCATTTTCACAGTCGTCGGTCCGTAACTGTCTCGATCCGCCGTTGCAGTTGAACTGCCTTGGTACCTGAGAGACTTCTTAGCTAAACAGATGCCTTAATTTTAATCCGTGTTGCTGATGTAAAGCACGCCCCTTGCATCTCGTTGAACGCGCACGGGATCGTGCCTGGGACCCGATGGAGAAAGATCAAATCCACCGTAGTAAAGGTTCGTGATTCTGCGGACGTAGTTCTGCGTTTCCGCATAACGCGGGACACCCGCACTGCGCGCCACGGCGCCCGAACCCGCGTTATAGGCGGCCAGGGTCAAATTCACGTCGCCGCCATAGTTTTCTAGAAGCTGTTTAAGATGCCGAACTCCGGCGTCCACATTCTGATCGGGGTCAAACGGGTTTCTTACGTTCAGCTGGCGTGCCGTCGAGGGCATGAGTTGCATGAGGCCCATGGCTCCCTTGCGTGAAACCGCGTTGGAGTTGAAGTTCGATTCGACCTTGACCACCGCGCGCACCAGGTTGGGATCGACATTGTGACGGGCCGCTGCCATCACGATCGATGCGTCAATCTCTTCCTGCGAAGCCTGATGTCCGCGGGCGTTAGCTGCAATGATCTTGGCATTCGCGGACTGCGCAGATTCACGGGTGAAGTACTGGCTGACTTCCGCCGCCGCCGACCGCGCCGCCTGCATGGACGCCGTACCCGCAGAAGGTACCGGCTTCCACCGATTGTCCTTGCTGCTCCAATACACCAGCGATGCGCGCTTGGGCTGCGCTGCCGGGGTGGCATGTTTCGGCTCCGGTACAGATTCGTTCACATAAATCTTCCGCCCGTGCTCGTCGGTGGTGGTGATCGCCGCGGACGCGCGGTCACCCTCGGACGCCCACAGGGGCATAGTGAGAGATGAGGAAGTCGCGATTGCCGTACTGGCCGTCAGCATGAATGCGATTTTCAGACGCTTTCGCATAATCCGGGCACACCCTTTCTCGAACCTCGACTGGAAGGGCACCCAGACAAACCTCGCCCTCCCCATGTCCTACCCGGAACCTGACGGAGAATTCTGAACCAGAGTAGGACGATTATAGGGGGGAGGACGGTGTCGGGCAATCTATCCGAAGGGCGTAGAACCACCGAAGTAATATATGTAATCAGTTGAAAATATACGGCTTAGAACAGTCCCAGATGTCGAGCCCGGCAGGTCGAAGGTAACCTTGCGAGGGTTACTTTGCTCCGGGACCGAAGTTGCGCTTTCCTCCAGTTCAGCAATGTCGGGATCAGTTTGGTCGGCGAACTTACCGTTAACCGTAAAGTCGTGCGTCATGTCATCGATTTAGAGAGACCGGGCGTTTCCGGATGGATCTGGTCATGCACAATGGATTCGGCGCCCGCTCGGCTCCTCACAGAGTCGGCGCTCCCGCGAATGACTAACCCCGGCGCCTTCACGTTCTGCCAGACTTCGCCGAGGTTCAACCCCTGTAGCTGCTGATAAAAGACAGCCGGACTACCGTAGCGCCCCTCTGGGGCGTTCGCACCAAAGGCTCGTCTACTCCGGATGCTGCGCGACAACCTGCCCGGGTGTCATCCCATTCATCATGGTACCAATCGTAAAAGTCCGCAAAAGCTTTGACCGCGGTGTTCACCTCGGCCGGCGGCGCTCCAGTTCCAACCTGTGCCCGTACCATGTACGCCCCAGGAGCGACAGGAGAAGAAGCCGCGCGCCAGGGGCTCGCGGGGTGCATGGCAGAGAATCCGCTGCGGTTGCATAGGCCGACAACGAAGACACGATCAAGGTCGGTGAAGTCGTACTTGGCCTTGCCATTGAAGGCGGCCGGCCAACCTGTGATCTCGATCCGGAATCAGCCTTTGCGCATTCGCCCTGGCTCTTGCCGGCGGCCGCTTTATCCATGCGAACAGGCATATCCAGACTCGTCTATCCGGCGGCGTAGCAGAATTCCGAAACCGTCATGCGTGCCTCGGTCGGGATACTCCATGCTGTCGCAACTCAACCAGCCGACGAAGAAGATTACGGGCACCTTACCGGTTGTGTGATTGGGAGGTGTGATAAAAGTGCGAAGCCTTTCACCGCGGGAGTTGGCGAACCAGTCGAAAAGGACCGTGGCGTGGTCAAAGTGTTCGCGGGAGGGCTGGTTTGGGAGATGACGGCCAGGCTCAGAAAAATGACGGTAACGAGACCGGCGTGCTTCCTCTTCATCGCGACGTTTGTCTCGCGAGTGGCTAGGACAAGTGTTGGACAGAGAAGTTAGCAGAGCCTCTGCACGGGTGCAGCTTGCGACAGGACAAAATGGAAGGACGCTAGCCTTTCTCCAGCGCCGTTGCAAACGCATCGAGGGATAGGGAGCGCAGCAGGTTGCGGCGCATGCCGCGCTCCACTTCGGCCAGCCCGTCGGAAGCCGTCGTAATCCACTGGAAGTCGGCAGACTCGCCCAACCGCTTGAGCTCAGACGCGATGTCGGTATTGCGGATCAGCTCCGGAGCCCCCGCTTCCAGCGACGCAAGATCGCGAAGTAAAGAATAGAGGGTGCGAATCAGCTGCTCGATCTTTTCCCGCCCCTCCGCCCCCGCCCGGTAGGATTCGGTGATTTTGAACAGCTCGCTGTGCTCTCCAGTTCGCAAGGCGGAGTTCAGGATCGTCATCGCGTGGGCGCGAGCGGCGACGTAGCCGGGGAGATCGAAGCTGCGGGCGCGTCCCACCGCGCCTTCGCTGAGACGCGCGACGAGAGCGCGCTCGCTGGCCTTCCATTCGGGACGATGCTCGGCTAGATGGCGCTCGATTTCCTCCGCCGACAAGGCGCACAGCTGGAACACCATCGACCGCGAGCGGATCGTCGGCAATAGCTCGCCGGCATTGTCCGTCAGCAGAAAGATCGTCGCAAACTCGGGAGGCTCCTCCAACACTTTGAGCAGCGAGTTTGCCGCCTCTTTCATGAAAGCCGAGTCGGTAAAGATATAAACCCGTTCCCTACCCTCGGCCGGACGGTAATAAATGGTCTCAATCACCCGGCGCACCTGATCTACTTTGATCATCATCTGCGGAGGATCGGGCGGGATCACCAGCACATCTGGATGGGTTTGAACGAAGAGCCGGGTTTCTTTCTTGTCAGTCTCGCGCAAGTTCTCGCGTGCTTCCACGGCCTCTGCGAAGCGGGCATCCAGATCCACCGCCTGCGCAATGCGCACGCAGTTGGAGCACTTCCCGCAGAAGTCGGGCAGGCCGTCGGTCGTGGTGGGCGCAAGGCAGTTCAGCGCCTGCGCCAACATCAGCGCCAGCGTGTACTTTCCAGATCCCTGCCCGCCCGCAAGCACCACTGCATGCGGGAAGTGGTCACGCGCCAGCATGTCGCGCAAGCGGTGGACGATTTGAGTATTACCGTGAAAATCAGAAAACATGTTCAGTTACCAGCACTTGGCAGATAGCAGTTCGCGAGCACATCAATCATGCCACTTTGCTCGGATCCAATGGCGCCTGACAGCGCGCGCTGATTGCTAAGTGCCGTTGTCACAGCTTCAGCTTCCTCCGCACCAGTTCCACAATCCGCTCGTGCGTCTGCCCCGGTGTCCCGCGGGCATCGACCACCGCAACGCGACCATGGTCTCGCTTCGCGATCGCAAGATATCCCTCGTGGACGCGGGCAAAGAAAGCCCGCGTCTCCTGTTCGAAGCGGTTTTCGTCGTGGCCACGACTGGAGCTCTTTGCGGCTCTGTGATTCCGAAGGCGAGCTCGATTCACGCTGGCCGCCGCGTCGGAATCGAGCAGAATCGTCAAATCCGGCTGCAGGTTTCCACAAAGCACGCGGTGAAGTTCGCGCACGGCCTCGCTGCCCAGTTTGCGGCCGCTTCCCTGATAGGCCTCCGTCGAATCTGTGAACCGATCGCACAGCACAACGCTGCCTTGCGTCAGAGCTGGCTCGATGACTTCGGAAATATGCTGTGCGCGGGAAGCGAACATCAGCGCCATCTCGGCCAATGGCGAAAGCCCCGCTGTCCCGGAATCGAGCGCGACTTTGCGGATTTTCTCTCCAGTCAGGGTTCCGCCGGGCTCGCGCGTCTCGACCACCTTGTGTCCAGCCGCGCGCACCACGGCGGCCAGTTTTCGCAGTTGCGTGCTCTTACCGGTTCCGTCGAGTCCTTCGAAAGTAATGAATTTTCCGCGCCGGGACATCAGCGGAATGATAGCAGTCTGCGGCCGCCCACAGATTTAAGGGCTTTGCTTTTCTTCCTTTGCGGCCTGCGCGGCAGTTCTTTGCGAAGCCTGCAGCGGCGATCGCCAAGCCCGATAGAAACTGCCCCCGCGCTCTGCTGTACCGCCGCGCTCCCGGACTGCTATAGTCTAAAATTCTGCAGCATCCAGTGCGATTCATCACGAATGTGAGGCCCCGAAAGAATGAAACTCTCCAGAACGTTGGGAGCCGTCTTCGTCATAATGTTGACAGTTCCCGCTGGGTGCGCAACTTCGCCCACTGTGACCATTGCCGTCGACGCCACCGCCGCCCCCCGCAAGATCTTCCACGCCTCGCTGAAAATTCCCGCCAGCCCCGGCGATCTCACCCTCTATTACCCGAAGTGGATTCCCGGCGAGCACGCCCCCGACGGCCCCGTGATCGACCTCGCCGGCTTGAAGTTCGGTGCCGGCGGAAAGATTCTCAAGTGGCGTCGCGACCTGGTCGACGGCTTCACCATCCACGTGGAAGTCCCGGCCGGCATCAGTGAGATCTCCGCCGAACTCGACTTTCTTTCTCCGGCGATCTTCGAAGGTGGATTTTCTGCGGGTTCCTCGGCCACCGACAAGCTCGCGGTCATCAGCTGGAATCAGGTTCTGCTCTATCCCAAGGGCTGGCAGTCGGACGACATCAATTACAGCGCGAGCCTGAAGCTTCCGGACGGCTGGAAGTTCGGCACCCCGCTTCCCGTGGCCAGCCACAGCGGGAACGAAATCAAGTTCGCGACTGTTTCCCTCACCACGCTCGTCGACTCGCCGGTCATCACCGGTGAATTTCTCAAGGTCGTGCCGCTCGCCCAGGATCCGGTCACCGAAATGGATATTGCCGCCGATAGCGCCGCCGCGCTCGAAGCTCCCGCGGAAGTTTGGGACCACTACAAACATCTAGTCGAGCAGGCTCAGAGACTTTTCGGTGCGCATCATTACCGCGACTATCACTTCCTCTACACGCTGAGCGATCACGTTGCACACTTCGGTCTGGAGCACCATGAATCCGACGACAGCCGGGTAGACGAGCGCGCGCTGGTCGATGATGCCTCTCGCAAACTGTCTGCAAGTCTGTTGCCTCACGAATATGTTCACTCTTGGAACGGAAAGTATCGACGTCCCGCCGATCTTGCCACGCCCGACTACGAGCAACCCATGCAAGATGACCTGCTCTGGGTTTATGAGGGCCTGACCAACTATCTGGGCTTCGTGCTCACCGCTCGCAGTGGACTGCTTACCGCGGAGCAGGATCGCGACGATCTGGCCATCACAGCCGACATGCTCGATCATCACACTCCCGGCCGCGTATGGCGCAACTTGCAAGACACGGCCGACGCCGCACCCCAGCTCTATTTCGCTCCGCGAGCCTGGCAATCGTGGCGCCGAGGTACGGATTTCTATGACGAGGGCACGCTGAGCTGGCTCTGGGCCGACGTTATCATCCGCCAGCAAACCAAAGGCGCCAAGTCCCTGGATGATTTCTGCGAACTTTTCCACGGCGCGCCCAGCACCGGACCGATGGTCAAGCCCTATACCTTCGACGACGTAGTCAGTGCGCTCAATCAGATCGCGCCTTACGATTGGCGCGGCTTCTGGACTGAGCGCCTCACCAATCATGGACCGGGCGCGCCGCTGGGAGGCGTCGAGGGCAGCGGGTGGAAAGTTGTATACGACGAGATTCCTTCGGAGATGTTGACTGGCAGTGCAAGCATGAACCGCACCGTGCCTGCCGCCCTCGCGTTCGGCCTCTTGTTAAACGAAGATGGCACCATTAGTGATGTCACCGAAGGCTTGCCCGCCGCGAAAGCCGGCATCGGTCCTGGGATGAAACTCGTCGCCGTGAATGGCCGCCGCTTTTCTCCGGAGATCTTGCGCGACGCGGTGAAGGCGACGAAGAACGGCAACGCTCCACTCGATTTGCTGGTCGAAAATACCGACTACTACAAAACGTACAAGATCGATTATCACGGTGGCGAGAAATATCCGCACCTGGTGCGCGACGACTCAAAGCCAGACTTGCTGAGTGAAATTCTGAAAGCGAAATGATTTTGTAGCGCCGCCGTCCCGGCGCCGTCATGGCGGCTCGCCGCCACCTGCGCGGCAAGATGCCCCCGCGACAGCCGGCAAGATGCCGGCGCTGCTGTTTTGTATGGCGCAGCTTCAAGCGCCCGAACATCCATGAACATTACGCGCCGCTCGCTTCCTCTCGCGCTCTTGTCCTTGCTGTGCACTCTCATCGCACACTCCCAAACCTCCATCCTCGGCTTTACTCCCACCTCCGCCGCCCACCAAACCGCAATCGAAACGAAATTCAAATCCATTCCCTCCCCCGACGGAGAACGCCGTCAGCATCGCATCTTCACCTCCGAGCCCCACGTCGCGGGTTCGAAGCGCAATAACGAACTGGCCGACTACATCGCCGGCGAATGGCGCAAGCAAGGGCTCGAAGACGTCATCATCCGTCGCTACGATGTTTACGGCACAAATCCGAAAGCCGCCTCGCTCGAAATGATTGCGCCGGTTCACTATCAGGCGATCCTGCGCGAAGCCGCACTCGATGCCGATCCGGACTCGAAGAATCCCGCGATCAGCGGCGCCTGGAGCGGCATGTCGATCTCGGGCGAAGTGACCGCTGCCGTGGTCTACGCGCACAGCGGCAATCCCGAAGATTACGATGTGCTGCGCAAGAACGGAATCAGCGTCAAGGGCAAGCTCGTCCTCGTGCGCTATTCCAATCCCTACAGCTATCGCGGATTCAAGGCCCTCACGGCGCAGCGCGAAGGTGCAGCCGCGATTCTGATTTACAGCGATCCCGCAGAGGACGGTTACAAGAAAGGCAAAGTCGATCCCGGCGGGCCCTGGGGCCCGGAATATCACATCCAACGCGGCGCCATCACGTACGACTTCATCGTCCCCGGCGATCCACTCACGCCAGGCTGGGCTTCGGTGCCTGGAGCGAAACGCATTCCGATCGAGCAAGCCGAGTCGGCGCCAAAGATTATGGCTTTGCCGCTTTCCTGGCACGATGCCAAGCCGCTGCTCGAGAACATGGACGGCCCGCTTGCTCCGACTGACTGGCAAGGCGGATTGCCGATTCAATATCACCTCGGCGGAGACGCCGTGAAGGTCCATCTGAAGATCGAGATGGAAAACGGCACGCAGCCCTACTATGTGGTTGAAGGCCGCATCCGCGGCGCGGAATTGCCCGATGAATGGGTGGTGCTCGGCAATCACCGTGACGCCTGGGTCTTCGGCGGCGTCGATCCCTCGAGTGGAACCGCCTCCATGATGGAGCTGACGCGCGCCCTCGGCCAACTGGCGAAAGACGGCATGCGTCCCCGCCGCACGCTGGTGGTTTGTAGTTGGGACGGCGAAGAGGTGGGCCTCACCGGTTCCACCGAATGGGGAGAGCAATTCGCCGACGAACTGCGCAGCCAAGCCGTGGCCTACATCAACGTCGATGAGGCCACATCAGGACCGAACTTTCACGGCCAGGCCGTCGCTTCGCTCGCGCCGATGCTCGTCGAGACTTCCCGCTCTTTGCAAGATCCGTCTGGCAGAAGTCTGTATGACTCGTGGAAGGCGACGGCCGCGCGCGAAAAAGAGGAAGGCAAGCAATCGGGCCAAATGAACGATTCAGGCGTCGCGGATTCAGGCCTTGCCGACACTCGCATCGGCAGCGGCTCCGACCACACCGTGTTTCTGAACTTCGTCGGTATGCCGGTCATCGGCCTGCAATTCGACGGAGACTACGGCGTCTACCACTCCGCTTACGACGACTTTTACTGGATGAACCACTTCGGCGACCCAGGCTACCGATACCACACGCTCATGTCGCAACTTTGGGGCGTAACCGCGCTGCGCCTGGCGAATGCCGACCTGCTTCCTTTCGATTTCGCCAGCTACGCCAGCAACGTCCGGCAGTTCGTGGACGAACTCAACAAGGGAAACGACATGACCAAGCTTGATCTGGCGGGAGTGCAGAAAGAGATCGACAGCTTCGAAGTCGCTGGCAAGAGCCTGAATGAGTCCGTCAACCGCAAACTCGCATCCGGCGCAGTCGATCCGAAACTCGCGTTCAGGCTGAATCACGCCATGATGCAAGTCGAGCGCAACTGGCTCAACCCCGACGGCATTCCGGGCCGTCCCTGGTTCAAACACATCCTCTACGGCGCCCGTTTCACCTACGCGCACCTTGAATTGCCAGGCCTGACCGAGGCGGTAGAAAAGCAAGACTGGGGCACAGCGAAACAACAAACCGAAATTCTCGAGCGCGCCCTGGCGAAGAATACAAAACTAGTAACCGAATTGCAGCACGACTTGAATCAGTAGTAACGCGCGTGGCCAGTTGCTCCATCCTGGCGGCGTCTTTGGCGGCACGGTGGGGACTTTGACCATCGGTTGATCAGACGACCGTGGGCCGGGCGGCGTCCAACTACTCTCCCGCCTCTTTCGTCTCCCGCTCCATCACCTTTCGCAGGGCGCCGTTGATTCGCGTTTGATAGAGGCGTCCATCCCGGCGGAACCATGCAAGCACATCGGCGTCCAGTCGCAACGTGACCGGCTTTTTGATCGGCTTGTAGAACTCCATCATTTCCCGCATCGACACCGCGGGCCGCTTCGATTCTTCTACCGGCGCCATAAGGCTCAAAGTCGTCTTCCGTCGAGCCCCCGGGCCCGCGGCTTTCGTCCCCGGCTGGAGGTTCTTCTTGCTTTTCGTAACTCGTTCGCGCTGTTTCATATGTAAGATTATACTTATATTATTGTACGTACAGAATTGCCCTAAAAGTGTTCCCTCCTGGAACACCGTGGAAATCTTCCTGGAACCCGCACCAACCTAGTCATCCCGCCGCCGATGCTTCGAGCGCGAGGTCGTCATCTTCCATGAACCCAAACGCCTCCTGAGGCACAGGATTCTGCCAGACGGGCGCGAATGATTGGCGATGCAGAGGGGTGGGCCCGAACTCGCGCAGCGCGGCCAGATGTTTCGCCGTCGCGTATCCCTTGTGCGAGGCCAGGCCGTACGCGGGAAACACGGTGTCCCATTCGCACATCATGCGATCGCGTTCCACCTTCGCCAGGATGGAAGCTGCCGCAATGGACGCGGAGACCGCGTCCCCGTGAATGATCGAGGTCTGGGGCTGCCCGCAGTCGATGCGAAGCGCGTCAATCAGCAAATGATCCGCAGCCGGAGCGAGGCCCATTACCGCTTCCCGCATGGCCACGCGGGAGGCTTGGTAGATATTGATTTGATCGATCCGAGACGCATCTACCGCCGCAACCGCCCATGCCAGGGCGTGCTCCCGGATGCGCTCAGCCAACCCTTCGCGCCGCGCGGCGAGCAGCAATTTGGAATCTCGCAACCCGCGCAGACGATAGGCCGGATCCAGTATCACCGCTGCGGCCACGACGCAACCGAACAGGGATCCGCGGCCAACTTCGTCGACGCCGGCGACCCGCAACGCGCCCAACGCCCAGGCCTGCTTTTCATAACGCAACGTGCAGCGCAGCTTCTTCAGAAATCGCAGCTTGGCTGCGGAGGGCGAGATCGTTCGTGCGGAGGGTGACTTCATCACAGACGTAATGGGAGTTTTCACCATCTTCGTCGAGAGCAGGAATTCCTGCAAGCAAACTTTGATGCTCCGCTGAAGAAAGCAGATCCCTCGCTGCGCTCGGGATGACAATGCTATTGCCTGACACCATCTTTGCTGGCTTCTGAGACTCGGAAGCCCAAAGGCTGCGCGTCCCCACTTGGGTGATACCAGATGGTAACCATTACCTGGAGTACGGACGTACATTGCCCACTGGGACATGTACTGGTAACTTCACCTCAGTCGAAGCTCAAGGGGAGTGGAATTTCTTGACCAGCAAAACCAAACCGGCGCCAGCGGACGGCTTGCTCACAGGAAAGCTGGTTCATCTGGCGCTTCCCGTGCGATGGAGTCTGATCGGCCAGGAAGGCCGCGGTGCGACCGAGATGGCCTGTACCTATGACATCCACCCGCGCGGAGCACGGCTGCTTAGCTCGCGTCCAGCCAACATCGGAGACCTCGTGATGGTGGAGCGCGGCCGCAATAAAGCCGTGTGCCAGGTCGTATGGGCGGCAGATGCCTCTTCGGCTTTGCGCGGCCAGTTCGCCGTGCAGTGCGTCGAGGGCAGAACTCCGTGGGACGAAGAATTGCGGCTGATGGAAGAGCAGTACGAGCCCATCGATCCCGAAGGTGCGAAGGGTGCCGGTCGTGGGTTT
>Ga0070762_10001154_pt1 | contig 11992 bp, 10 predicted proteins | sample HubBroMetageREF2_FD_66726 | JGI IMG/M metagenome (GOLD analysis project Ga0070762, IMG submission 66726) | Reference soil microbial communities from the Hubbard Brook experimental Forest, New Hampshire, USA - Hubbard Brook CCASE Soil... | ecosystem: Environmental > Terrestrial > Soil >... | reverse complement strand
ACGAAGATCATCGCAACCAGCCTGCGCCTTCGCGATTGAGAAGACTCAAAAGCCAGGTGTGGGAGGAGATATCTATGTCGTTAATTAACGGAGACAAGTCCCGAGCCAACCGGACACGGAAGCAGAACATTCAGCGCCGGTTACGTTCTCAAGCACTACTCCAGGCCCAGGCTGCCAAAACTAAACCAGCGGGCGTGCGCAAGCAGGCAAAATCCGCCGTCCATCCCGAACCGGTCGCGTCGTAATTCACGACGTCGAACTGGCGATTCTTTGGATGGATCGCAACCCGCAAAATCATCCCTGGAGGTGGGTATGGCTGGTCGAAGTCGCTCAAGCTTTAACAAACGCCAGAAAGAGCGCTCGCGGCAGGATAAGCAGCGCGAAAAATTAGAAAAAAGACAGCAGCGAAAGCTGGAGAAACAATCCGGCGTCCCGGGAGAAAACGACGATTTCGGACAAAACGATTTCAGCTTAGCGGGAGATTATGAAGAGCCCGAAGAAGTAACCGCATCCAACTCGAACGTGGAAGATTAAGAGACAGTAGAACTCGTACTTCCTTTGCGATGCTCGTGCCGACCCCGGACGGCACCGTCGGGGTAGCCGAGCGCAACTCGGCACCAGACTCCCGCCAGGAAAAAGACTCCCCGCCCAGAAACGCGTGTTTCCCGTTGATGCGATCACTCTTGAATTAGGAGTGATCCGAGGATTCTACGCTGGGTTGCGAGTATACTCCCGCACGGAGTCTGGTGATTAAATGGCGAGTGGACCGACAATTTCAATGAACGACTATGCCTGCGTAGCCGACCACCATTTCGCGGTCGCCCGAGATGTCTCCTGACGTCGCGTACTTGATCAGTTTGGCCCTCGTAGCACCTAGGCGTTTGGTGGCGGTCAGCATGACGACTGTCGGACCGAAGCCGCACATGCTGATTTCTTCCTTCATTACTACGTCGAATAGCCCACGCGCATCGAGCGCCAGCATCCGCTCGATCGCTTTATGATCTTTTATCCGCGTTACGGCATCGTTCTCGTAATGATTCATGTCGCTCGAGGCAACAATCAGGATTGTTTCGTCTTGCGCTCGTACGGTGTCGGCTACCGCTTCGCCCAGTTTTTCTAAAGCGTCAAACTGTCCGGTGCCCAAAGCAATTGGAACGAACCTGAAATCGGGACGACGTGATTGGATGAACGGCAGCTCCACTTCGATGGCATGCTCGCTGCGATGGGCATCCGCGTCCTCGGTGAGTAGGGGGAATCTTTTCTTCAGGCTTTCAGCTAAAGTCGAATCGATCGGAGCCGGGCCGAGCGGAGTTTCCCACGCGCCGCTGCTCATAATCGCGAGCGTACGCCCCTTGCCGGTGTGGTTGGGGCAGAGCACGATGATGCGCTGCGGCAAGTCCAGGTTGGCGAAGACCGCTCCCGCCACCGCGCCCGAGTAAATGTATCCGGCATGTGGGGCGACGCACCCCAAGGCCAGGGTGGGCGTTATTTGAGTTGGAAAGTAGGACTGGAGATCTTTTTTCAGGGCGTCGCGATCTTTGGGGTAGAACCTGCCAGCTACGGCGGGATGGCGAACTGTCGAATCCATTTTGCATCTCCTTGTGGATCAGGAAAAGCTCTAGCCACAAAGGACACTCTTCGGCTCTGCTCAGGGCAGGCTACGGCTTACAAATCATTGGCCCGCGCCATCGAGCAGCGCGCGAAATAGCACCGCGCTTTTTTCTAACGACAATGCTTCGGCGCGCACCGTCGGCTTCACTCCAGATTTTTCCAGGGCCGCACGCAAAGCCGCTGCCGGGTACTCGGATTTCAAATTGTTCCAGAGCGTCTTTCGCTTCTGGCCAAAAGACTTTCTGAGAAAATCAATGAAGCCAGCCTCCGGTACATTCAAACCCTCAATGCGGGAGTCGATCGCAAGCCGAATCACGGTGGAGTGTACTTTAGGCGGCGGGGAAAACGCGCTCGGCGGCAAAGTAAAAAGTTTCTCCACCCTGGCATAAAGCTGCGCCGTGGCAGAGAGCAGGCCATACTCGCTGCTTCCGGGACGCGCTGCCAGCCGGTCTGCGACTTCTTTCTGCACCATCAGGACGATAGTCTCAAAGTATTTTCGGTAGGCGAACAGGCGCAGCAGAATGTCGGAAGTAATGAAATAAGGGAGATTGCCCACCACCTGTACCTGCTCCGGTTGATGATTCATTCCCGGACGCGTGCTGCCGGGCTTGGGTCCGAAGAGCGTGTCGAAATCAATGGCGAGAATGTCGCCTTCGATGATCTCGACATTCGGCGTCAGAGAAAACCTCATCCGCAGCTGGGCGGCCAGAACGCGATCAAGCTCAATGGCGATCAGACGCCGGACTCGCCGGGCGAGCAGGGAAGTCAGAGCGCCTCGTCCAGCGCCGATTTCGAGCACCGTACTCTGAGAGAGATCTCCAAAAGCTTCGGCGATGCGCAAAGCGGCGGAGGGGTCAGCGAGAAAATGCTGACCCAATTTTGGCGTTCTGGGAGCCGGACGCGCGGCAGATACCTTCGGCACATTGACCCTCTTTCTTTCGGGCGACTACACTGGACTCTCAGCCGCGAATCTTCGTGCGCAGGAGCGGCGTACCGCCCTTCTATCATAACGTGCGACGAAGCCGGGGTCATAATTTGGAGGTTCATCTGCATGCATATCGCTTTTGCGGCGTCGGAGTGCGTTCCTTTTTCCAAGACCGGCGGTCTCGCCGACGTGGTGGGCGCCCTGCCGCGAGCCCTGGTTGCAGCTGGACACCAGGTCAGCGTATATGTCCCTAGATACCGCCAGACCAAACTCTCCGACGCACAGACGGTTGTTCGCAGTATTACGATTCCCTTCGATGACCACTATCGATTCTGTTCCATAGTCACCGGTGGCAGCCACTCGGGGGTGCGCTTTTATTTCGTCGACTACCCGCCGTATTTCGACCGCGATGCTTTGTATGGCACATCCGCGGGAGACTACCCGGACAACGCCGAGCGTTTTGCCTTGTTCTCGCGGGCGGTGCTAGAAGCCTCGAAGGTATTAGGTGTTCCTAATGTGTTTCACTGTCACGACTGGCAATCAGCCCTGATTCCAGTGCTGCTTCGCACCCAATACGCCGAAGATCCCGCCTTCCGTGACGTGGGCACGGTCTTCACCATTCACAATATGGGATACCAGGGCTTATTCCCGCCCGACACTTTACCACTTCTTACTCTGCCCTGGGACTTGCTGGCCATCGACAAGATGGAATTCTTTGGGCAAGTTAACTTCCTCAAAGGAGCGCTGGTCTACTCCGATTTCATTACCACGGTGAGCCGTAAGTACAGCCATGAAATCCAGACCGCGGAATTCGGCTTTGGACTGGAAGGCGTGTTGCGCGACCGGGCCGCGACCGTAACCGGAATTCTCAACGGCGTCGACTACGACGAGTGGAGCCCGCAGGCCGACAAGTTCATCGCCGCCAAATATTCGCCGGAGGACTTATCCGGCAAAGCCAAATGCAAACAGGATCTGCTCGCGTCTTTCGGCGTGTCCAATCCCGATCTGCGCCTGCCCGTGATCGGGATCGTCTCCCGCTTCGCGGCTCAGAAAGGGTTCGACCTGATCGCGCAAATCATGGATCGGCTGGCGCGCGAGGAAATGATCATTGTCGCGCTCGGCAATGGCGACAAGCAATACGAAGAACTGTTTGCGCGCATGCAGAAACAGTTTCCCCAAAAGATTGCGGTCAAAATTGCTTACGACAATGCAGTGGCCCACAAGATCGAAGCGGGCAGCGACATGTTCCTCATGCCTTCGAAATACGAGCCCTGTGGCCTGAACCAGATTTACAGCCTGAAATATGGCACCGTACCCGTGGTTCGAGCGACGGGCGGGCTCGACGACACTATCGATTCCTGGGATCCGCGAACCGGCAAGGGAACTGGTTTCAAGTTCGCCGACTACAGTGGCGAGGCTCTGTTGCTGACCATCAAGGAAGCTCTAAAGGCTTTTCGCGATCAATCTTCCTGGCAAACCCTGATGCGCAATGGCATGAGAAAAGATTTTTCCTGGAACGCTTCCGCCAAAGAATATGCCCGCATTTACGACCGGGTGCGGCAGGCGCGATCCGCGAATAGCCCGGAACTTACGGCTGTATAGGCTGCACCTGCCGTTCGGTCGCCGGTTCAAAAAGGGAAGCCGACCTGTCATTGAAAGTGACATTCATTTGTCACGAATCTTGACAACTCGCGCTTATCCAGTTATTCTGCAATGGCCGCTATTTCCTACCTGTCTTGCGGTGCTTTCTAATCTTGTGGGTTTCTTCAGGCCGAGAGAGTAGACAGGCCGTCCACTTTCACTCCCTGCCACATCTAAATCCCGCGCCTTTCAGAGTGAAATGAAACGACGCGGAGCCTGTCAATTCGTGCAGCGACCACGCGGTGCATCGCGGCTGCTCGAGGGCAATCGGTGCCAAGGAGGCTCCCGGCGTGCACGTCCATCTGATCAACCCGAGCAGTGTCTCGTTTGGGACTGCCGTCATCACTCCGCGCTGGCAATACGTGTTGGCGGCAGCGACCCCGAAAAGTTTTGGCGACCCCGTGCTGGTGGATGAAACTCTGGCGCAGGTGCGTCCTGACTCCATTGATGCCGGCGACGCGGTCGGGATTGGCATTCATACCGCGAACGCGCTGCGTGGTTATGAGATTGGCAAAATGGCACGCAGCCGTGGCGCATATGTCATCTTCGGCGGAATTCACGCTACCCTTTATCCCGAAGAGGCGCTTGAGTTGGGAGGAGCGCATTCGGTGGTGAAAGGCGACGGCGACATCGCTTGGGCGAAAGCTCTTGCCGATTGCCGCGATGGCGTTCCCAAGGCGACCTACGTCGGAGGCCAGATCGAAGCCAGCGATTTCGTGGCTGCCCGCTGGGATCTGGTTCCCCGCAATCGCTACATGTGGGCTTCGGTGCAAACGGTTCGCGGCTGTCCCAAGCACTGTTCTTTTTGCTCCGTCTGGCGCACCGACGGACAGCGGCCCCGCCAGCGCACCTCCGATGTCGTGATCGAAGAAATCGTGCAGTTGCGCCGGCTGGGCTTTCGTTTCATTGCGCTGGCGGATGACAATTTCTATCCCGTTACCCTCACCGACATTAGCCTCGCGCTTCAGCAAAAAAACACTGCCCGGCTGAGAGAGCTGAATTCCATTCGGGCAGAACGCTTCGAATTGATGTCGCGCCTTTCGAAACTTCCTGACGACATGGTTTTCTTTACTCAGATCACGATGGAAGCGGCGGAGGACCCGGAATTTCTCGATGCCATGAAAGCCGCACGCATCAAGGGCGCGCTGGTTGGAGTGGAATCAGTTACCCCAGAAGGATTGAAAGATGTGTACAAGGATTTCAATCTGGCGGGTGAAAAACTCACCGAGCAGCTGCGGACCTTCCGGCGTCACGGCGTGCATGTGCTCGGCTCTTTCATCTTTGGCCTGCCCAGCGACCGCCCCGAAACCTTCGCGGCGACAGCCGCTGCCGCTGTGAGCGCGGAATGTACCTTTGCGCAGTTCGTAATGCTTAGCCCTTACCCTGGCACCGTCGATTTCAATCGTTGGGAAAAGACGCTAGGCGATAACCCGCCAACCATCGCCGGAATTCCGCTCACCCGACGCTGGCTCATTCCAGAGCCGCTCCGTCCCAAGCTGTATTGGGACCATCCCCTGATGTCAGGCGAAGAGATCCGCTCCCGTACTCAGGCGGTGTGGGACAGCTTCTATGGTTGGGGGCAAATTTGGAAGCGTTCGCGTTTCATTAAATCTCGCCGGGGCCGCGTGGCTTTTGTGCTCATCTCCAGAATCTATCGCATGATGTATGCCGACACTGGCCTTGCAACGGATAGCGCGCGCCTCACCTGGTCCGGGCGCTGGGCCCGGTGGATGGCTAAGCCTTGCAGGCGTCACTTTGCGGGCCGCCCAATGCCGGATCTCGAAGTGCCAGCAGCCCGGCAATCGGAGTTCGACTCGGCATCGTTGGTTTCCCTATCGTCTTAGGAGACGAGTCCCGCCACAAGATTTCGTCTTTGTTTCGCTGATACAATTCCTCCAGCAATTTCCCGTGGCCTTCTATGTCCGCCCTTGTCAAAACTATCTTTCATGTCGACATGGACGCGTTCTTTGTCTCCGTAGAAGAGCTGTTCGATCCTTCTCTCAAAGGCAAAGCCGTGGTCGTCGGAGGCCAACGTGACGAGCGCGGCGTAGTCTCTGCCGCATCCTACGAAGCACGAAAATTCGGAGTGCACTCAGCTATGCCGCTGCGCACCGCGGCCAAGCTTTGTCCCCACGCGATTTTCGTGAACGGCCACCCGGAGCGCTATCGCGAATGCTCCGAGAAAGTCTACCGCGTATTAACATCCTTCTCGCCGCTGGTCGAGATGGCCTCGATTGACGAAGCTTATCTCGACATGACCGGCACCGCACGCCTTCATGGCCCACCTTTGTGCGCCGCTCATGCTCTTCACCAGAAGATAAAATCCGACACCCATCTGAATTGCTCGATCGGCATTGGCGCCTCCCGCCTGATTGCCAAAGTGTCCTCGGCCAAGGCCAAGCCGCACGGAATCCTCTGGGTGATTCCCGGCCAGGAGGCGAAGTTTCTCGCGCCGCTCGACGTCCGCGATATCCCCGGTGTGGGAAAAGTTACGGAACAAAACCTGCAGGCTCTTGGCATTCGACAGGTCGGCGATCTCGCCCGCTTCGAGGATGCGTTTCTCCAGGAGCGTTTTGGTAAATGGGGTCTAGCCCTGGCCGGCAAAGCCCGCGGAGAAGATGCCGGAGGATGGTTCGACACCGAGGTCGGCGCCGACACCGATCCCAAGTCCATCAGTCACGAACATACCTACAACGAAGACACCGCCAATGTCGAGCAGATCGAATCCACGCTGATGCGGCTCTCTGAAATGGTAGGCCGCCGCCTGCGCGAACACGGATTGCACGCACGCACCATTCAGCTCAAGCTGCGCTATAAAGACTTCACCACCATCACGCGGGCGCATAGTCTGCCCGTTCCCACGCAACTCGATACTGAAATTTTCGAGCAAGCCCGCGGACTGTTTCGCAAGAACTGGCGCAAGGGAGCCCAAGTCCGCCTGCTCGGAGTGCACGCATCGTCATTCCAGAGCGCCTCGCAACAGGAAGACTTGATCGACGGCGCGCGCCGTCAACGCTGGCAGCAAGTCTTCTCCGCGACCGACCGCCTGCGTGACAAATTCGGCGAATCAAGCGTCTCCCTGGCAACCGGATTAAAAGGCGGCTTCCGCGAACGCACCCACGAGAACCCGGCGGGGCTGCCCGGTAAGAGCAAAGAACGAGGCTAGCGAAAGTCCCGCCGCAGTAAGCTCCGCGATACAAAGCACACAGCAGAATAAGACCACGACCGTTGGTAATCTATCGAAAGTAAGTACTTTCCCACATAATCGAGGAGTGGCAGATGTGCTTTGCCTCAAACGGAGTCAGTAATGAACGCAGTACAAGATCTCGAATCATCTCCCCTCGATCACCGTCAAGAGCTCGTCGGTTTTGGTCGGAGCCAAACTGTAGAGGCCTCCTCGTCCACGCAGCAGTTGCTCGATGAACTCTTAGGCCGCCTCGAAGACGACGGTTTGTCAACGCTCCCGCCGCACAGCTTCACCGATTTCGAAGCGTAGTATCTTCTTCCAAAGCAAGTCCCAAGCGCGATTCCAAACAAATGGCAGTCTCCGCGCGCTCCGCAGTGTTTCTCAGCGCCCTCCGCGTTTTAAGATTCTGATTTCAGGCGCTAACTCCGGAAGAATCGCCGAGTTCCCAAAGCCAAAAGACGAAGGCCGGAACTCCGGAGTTGCGTCCGGTCCCGGCCTACGCTTCCATCAACTCGTGAAAATCCCCGGCGAGACGGGCGAAGACGCCCGTCCTCCACAATCTAATTGCTCGGCGTTGCGTTCGAAGCCGACGTCGCATTCCCCACGTTGGCGTCGCTGTTTAAGCGGCTCAATCGCGGGAAGAACGGCGTAACTTCAAACGGCATCTTGTCTCGTGCTGAGGTGATCGCCACCGGCGCGGACTTAGTGAGTTCCACTCGGTCCGTCCAGGCATTCAGTTTCACGCGTCCACCCATGGGAAGCGCCGCAATCTGATCCAGCTTGTTTGCATCGAGAGCCGGGCCTGTTGTGGCCAGCGCCGAAAGCCTGGTCAATTGCCCTTTGTCGTTAGTGAAGCTGTTCCCCAGGTGAGCCGTCAACAAAGCCGAAAGCGTCGGAGCCCGTTCGGTCAGCTCTTTCAGGAACAGCGAAGGCACGTCCAGCTTTTGCGCGTAGGGCGAATTCTTCAGCAGTTCCATGGCTTTGGCATCAGCGGCGGTTTCTTCATCCGGATTATGCCGGAAGCCGAAGTTGCTGTACGTCGATTCATCGGAGAACAACATGCGATCGTTGAAGGCGAACTTGCTGCCCAGGTTGTGTCCCAGAACAATGTGTGCCAGTTCGTGCGAAAGCACCATCGCCAGGCTGGCCTCGTCAGGAAGCACATCGATCAAGCCACGGCTGACCACAATAGTATTGCCCACGCTGAAGGTTTCCAGCGGAGAAGTAATCATGACCCGAGTCCGCACCGGGCGCGGCAACTCGATATTATTCGTGACGATCAGGTTGTTGACCACGGTCAGCAGAACTTTGTCTACCTCTCCGTCAGGGGCCACCAGACCCGATTCTTGCAGACGCTCGACCACGTTGTCCTCAGCCTGCTGCTGCCATTCCCGTTGAGCTTCGAGCGGAGAAGCATCCGTATTCGAAGGCGTTTCGTCTTTTACCGAATCAACCCGCAGCGAAGTGAGTTCGTCTTCTTTCGCGCCTTTCTTCAGGTCGTAGCCCCAGATGCGGCTCTGCGCCTTGAAAGCCATCTTGTCTTTGGCGCCGTAGCTGAAGTCGCCTTCTTCACTGTAAATGTATGCCGGAACCCAGTAACCCGGAATCAGGTTCAGGCGCCAGCTATCCATGTGGAAGTAAAAAGCGTTTCTCGGCCGCGGCGCGTAAGTGCCATTCAGCCGGACGATGTTGTAATCCTGGTCTTCGACCCAGATGCGGCCCAGGAAGCGGCCCTTGCCCGCATCTTTCTTCGGCGTGACGTCGAAGACGAGGCAGCGCACATCGCCGAGAAATTCGCGGCGCACGTACTTGAAACTGTAGTGGCCGCGATCAAAGTCCTCGCGATCGGCAAAAATCATCCACGAGAATCCCATGGGCTTGTACTCAAACTTAAACAGCTTGCTCACGCCGCCCAGCAGGTTCTTCTGGAAGCTCTCATCGCGCGAAAGGTAATCGCGGCGGTCAATGCCTTCTCCGAGGTCGAGCCGGCCGAGAAAGTAGTGGTCCTCGCTCGGCACCGCGCCGAGTTTCGGATCAGCTTTCAGGTTCTGCAAATAAGTTTCGACAAGCGGCGTTCGCGTCTTCAGTAATTCCATCAACCCGTGTTCACGCAGGATAGTTCGATCCACCACCTGATCCATGGTTGTCGGCGGAGCCATCGCAGCCAAAGCCGCGGCTGCCGATTGCGCCGAAGCCGGATTGGTTGGCTGCGCAGCCGCCGGTTGAGCCGGCGTAGTCGTGGGTTGCGTCGCAGCGGCATTGCCTTGCGCCGGGCTTGACGAAGACGATTGATTCGCGCTCTGCCGTGCCATCGCACTCAGCGTGATCAGCAGGAAAGCGGTGAACATCCATTTCGAAGTACGCATGACTCTGTTCCTCTCTAGTCTCTAATCTCAATACGCCAACTGGAAAACCACATGTACGATTGCCGTCGAATCTATGGGCGTGCCCATGCGCTGCGCCGGCTTGAAGCGCATCTGGCTGGCGGCGGTCACCGCCGCTTCATCCAAGCCATGACCCAGGCCACGCACCACGCGATTCACATGCAACTGCCCGTTTGCGCCAAACAACACTTCAAGTAAAACTTCTCCCTCCAGCTTGAGCTGGCGGGCTTCCTGCGTATAAACCGGACTGGGTTTGGAAATAATTTCGACTTGCGTGGTTGCCGGGCCGCTGTCAGCCTGCGCGATCTTCGGTCCGCTGTGAGAAACTTGCTGCGCCCCGAATCCCGCAGTCTGCACCGATCCCCCCCGATTCCGGTTGTCGCCCTGCGCGATACCATTTCCGAATCCCGCGCTGGCGACGGTCCCCTTGATCCCGTTCGCGCCGCCGGCCCCGTTCCCTTGACCTTGACCCTCAGGCAAATCAAACGATCCCAGCTTCGCCGCCGCCAGATGCGCGTTGTCTTTGCCTTGTCCCTTCAGGCCATCAGGATCGCCAAATCCTCCGGTCTGCACTTTCTGTATGGGAGCGTTCACCGTGGGTGCGGCGGAGCTGCCAAACGCGCCGGTATACACAATCCTTGCCGGCATCGCGCTTGGCGGTGGCGCTAATTCAGGCGTCTTGAACTTTGCTTCCAGTTGAGGAGCTTTTTCTTCCTCCTCTTTTTTCTTTTTTACCCGGATATCTTTGGGCACAAACAATTTTGCCGTCGGAAAAGACACCGGGGGCGCAACCTTCGGAAGTTCCACTGGACGCCGCGCCTTCACCTTGGGCTTAACCGGCTCCGGCTTCAAATCTGGCCTCGGCACCAGCTCCGTAACCGTGAATTTCTGCCTCAGCCGCAGCGTGTCGGGGAAAAAGAACCCAGCTCCCAGCAGCAACAAGATAAAAAAGACTTCTATGCCGTAGCTTGTGGCCAAAGTGCGCCACTCGATATGCCGCTCCGGCAGAAGACCGAAATTAAGCTTGTCAGGCGTAGCCATCCACACACTCCAGTTAAGGGAACCCGAGCCTGGGGATAGTGCGCGGGTAGAGCCTTTAACTTACGGGAGAGCGGGCAAGGGGTAAACGTGCCTCCGGCACCTGTACTTAGGTAACGGGAAAATGCCCAAAGCGGAATCGGCCCCAATGCGGTAAGAACCAGCGGATGAGATAAGCCCTAAGCGGCACACCGAGAGCTACTGAGCTACGCAAACCCCGGTCATCCTGAGCGCTGTAGATGCTTCGCGAAGCGAATCATCTACGCAGTCGAAGGAACCCGGCAAAGCCATTCCATAAGAAGTGATGCAGGGAATTCCAGCCTAGCCTGATGCAAGTACACCTCACCCTCAAGACCAGCGGAGTAAAAGAGTAAAAGAGAAGTGGGAGAGAAAAGAACGCGCTGGGGGGACTCGAAACGAAACCAAGTGCACAAAAACACGCAATTAAATCAGGAAGACTCAGCCGCATGACCCGAGCCGAGCCTCCCAATTTCACAGAGAAGATTGCTCAGCGATTAGTGTTTGTTGGCGGTTTCGGCAGCCTGCTTCAGTTCCCGGCTGGCTTGCTCGAGTAAGTCTTTAGCCTTCGCGGCGTGTCCTCCCATGTCGAATTCATTGGCCGACTGGGCAGCCTGGATCTTTTCAAAAGCCTGATCGCAAAGCCGCTGCGCTGCAGCCAGGTTAGGGTGTCTTTTCCCGCTGACAGCGCCGCCTGGCATTCCCATCTGTCCATAAACCAGGCTGCCAAACAACAAACCAACGCTCAGAATACTTCCTAAAACCGCGTTTTTAGGCATCTCTACCCTCCTCAGGGATGAATTTCACGCTGATTGAACCCGTGAAAATATACAAAGTTGTGGTGCGCGCTATTCTACACAATTCTCCAAGTCCCCAGCAAAGCTAGAAGGGCATCGACAATCTCATCAGGAGACCCCAGACCCGGTTCATCCCTGTTGACTCCGCGCTACCGAGCAATCGTTAATTCGATGACTGTGCATGAACGCATGCACCATGAGGTCATCAACGGCAGCCGGCGCAAACGCATCTCGCGCGGTTCCGGCACGAGCGCGCAAGAGGTCCAACAATCTGCTGCGGCAGTATGCCCAGATGCGCAAAATGTTTAAGCAGATGGGCAAAGCCAGTTTCGCGCGCAAGCTGGCTGGGATGAAGCTACCCGGGATGTGAGGCCGGACGTGCCCGCGATCC
>Ga0070762_10001152_pt1 | contig 11999 bp, 14 predicted proteins | sample HubBroMetageREF2_FD_66726 | JGI IMG/M metagenome (GOLD analysis project Ga0070762, IMG submission 66726) | Reference soil microbial communities from the Hubbard Brook experimental Forest, New Hampshire, USA - Hubbard Brook CCASE Soil... | ecosystem: Environmental > Terrestrial > Soil >... | reverse complement strand
CCCCAACACCAGACCGAATCCCTCCGATTCTCCTCTTTGGAGTGCGGAAGACGATTGGGGCTTCGTTGAGATTGCCGCGCTGCTTAGACATGGTCGGAACTGGCGACAGAAGCCTCGATTTAATTTGAAGTCCGAGAGCTAAGTAGTAGACTCGGAACCATCACATATTCGGAGTGATCCAAGTCATCAGGAAGCTATCATGGCGGGTCGAAACCGGTCGTCAGTGAAGCGTTCATGATTTATGGTTGTAATTCTCTACGAAGAAGGAACCGCGGGCACTGCGCAGAAAATTGCATCAGACCTGCTCGCCGCCTTCTCTGGTCATGTACAGGTTGACCTGATAGGGGCAGAGGCGTGTTCGTCCTGGCCCGCCGATGTGTCCTGGGATGACTTGCTGATCGTCGTGTATGGCGGCAACGGTTTTCCCGACGCGGGCAACACCTTTATTGGCCGGCATCTCGAACAAAGGGCCCATTCCGCGATGCTTCTCCCTGTCGCCGTTGATCCCGCTTCCAGAAGACCGCCCGCGGCGGCGGCGCCGATAAAGGCACTCGAATACGATCGTGCCGCGGAGGGGCCGAGCGGCAGGCTCGCGAACCGCGTCGGCGGGATGCTCGGGCTGCGCGTCCAGGGGCGCGACAGCAAAATATTCATCTCCTACAGGGCGACCGATGGGACAGCCATCGCCAACCAGCTCTTCAATCACTTGGTCAGCCTGGGGCACAGCCCTTTCCTCGACGCAGCCAAAGAACTCGACGGCGAAACGAAAATCCTGCCGGGCAGCCCTGTTCAATCGGAGATTGATCATGCGTTGGGCGGAGCGAATCTGGTGTTATTGATCGATACGCCGGATGCGCCAGATTCTCCCTGGATCAAGCACGAGGTGGATACGGCGGATAGTCTGCTACTGCCTATTCTTCCGATCTGCTTCAGAAACGCTGGCGACAAGTTGAAGGGGCCGCGGTTTCGGTCCCTTCTGGCTCTGCAGCGGTGGGTTGCGCTGCAGAATCCTGGCCCGGCCGCGGCTCCGCCGCTCAGCGACGCACAACTGGACGAGATCGTAAGGGAAGCTGAAGAGTACCTGTGTGAGATTTTCAAGAGGAAGTGCCGCGTGCCGTTCCTGGTCGAAAAGGAATTCATGTCTCACGGTTTTGCGTGGAAGGTTCTGGATCAGCGTATGCTGATGTTTGAGTCGTCCAAGGGCCAGGGCTCCCGACTACAATTAAAGGTGCTCAGCCACTGCTCCGTCTTTGATCCCATCTATACCCCCGCGATGAAGAGATTCGAGCAATTCCTGAAAGCAACAGAGCGCTCCAATTTTTCGCTGTTCATCTATGATGGCGAAGAGCTTATGCCGGAACCGCAGCTCCAGGAAATCGTTCGGGAGCAAGGCGGGTCCATGATCGTCCTGCATCACCAGGAGCTTGCAGCCCTCATTGATTCAAACTTTACGGAACTGGGTGCGATATGAGTTTGACAAGATTGGATATTTGCCTCGAAGACTACGAAATCGGCTTAACAGGCGCCATCCCGGACCGCGGCGACTGGTCGGAGCCGGCCATGGATCGCGGAATTCTGGAGTTTGTCGCGCTATTCAGCGGAATCGTCTTCAAGTACGGCGGCAGGATCGTGCATGGCTGTCATCCCACATTCACCCCCGTTATTCTGAGGCAAGCTAGGATGCAGGCGGGTAAACGATTTCGCAAGCCAGTTACTCTCGTCATGTCTGATTTGTGGGCGCGAGACTTGAGCGAGGAAGACATCGAGTCCATGATCGACATTGCGGAATTCGTGATCACCAGGAAGGAAGGCGACGGCGGGCCGGAAAACACCGAAACACGAAACCGCAGCCTGACAGCGATGCGGGGAGTCCTGATTGACGCGCAAAACGTGATGGTCGCTGTGGGGGGGAAAATGCACAGCGGCGACGGCAAGGTTCCAGGCGTCGCCGAGGAAATGAAGCTGGCGGAGGATAAAGGCATTCCGCGGTTCTTGATCGCGGGGCTCGGTGGGTTCGCCAAGGAACTGGCAAAGAAGCTTACCCCGTCGTCCCTTAGCAACTCTCTCTCTCATGACGAAAACGTGACACTTTTCGGCACGAACGACGTTTCTGCGTCTGTGAACCTCCTCTTCGAGCATTTCGCACGATCGGAAGCTCTCGCGAAGTCGGCATTGCAGCCCGTCAAGTGGAATCCCGATCTCCGAGTCATCCTTGACCATCGGGACGGCACAATCCGGTCCGAGACGACAAAATACATTTTACGTACCGTCGCCGTTTAATATTGCAAGGGGACTCGATCGATGTAAGATCGTTACCATGCCGCGCAAAGTATTTTTTAGCTTTCACTATCAGCGAGATCTGTGGCGCGTCAACGTCGTGCGCAACAGCGGCGTCATCGAGGGCATTTCGGCCGCCGGATTTCACGACCAGTCTCTGTGGGAAGATGCGGAGCGGAAAGGTGACGACGCCGTCAAAAAGCTGATCGACAGCGGCCTGAGTGGTACCAGCGTTACTGTCGTCCTGATTGGTGCTGAAACCGCGAGCCGCAGATTCGTGGCCTACGAGATCGAGAAAAGCATCGCCCGCGGCAATGGCCTGCTGGGCGTGTGGATTAACAATATTAAGGACAAGGACGGTCGCACGGACGCTCAGGGCGTGGTTCCCGCGGCGCTGGTCCAGACGGGCGCACCGGTATATACCTACGAATACGGCAGGCTCGCCGGATGGGTGGAGGACGCTTACAAAAAGGCGCACCCGAACGGTTAAATGGCTGTGGCCGGCCTACCCTATCGACACATGTCGCCAATATGATACGAAGGGGGTCCCGAGACAACAACGCTACAGATGTTCTGATAAGGTTCGAAGTTCGCGCTTGCAACCTAGGTCGATGCCTCCAGGCTCCTTATTCTTTTTCACTTCAACCAGTCGGAAAACCTTGCGAATCCGTTGTCGGCATTCCAGTCATAAACGGGGTACCAGTTGCCCAGGTTGTAGCCATTCCCTCGATACTCCTGGCTCACTTGAAATTGGTAGGACGCAGAGCCATCGATATTGTCGTACTCAACCCAATTGTCACCGACCTTCTCCCACAATGTCGCGGTCGCTCCGCTTGCTGAGAAGGTCACGCCCACATGCTGAAAGGGATTGGGACCGGATGGTTTGGTCAGCCCGTCTTTGCCTTTTATTGAATTGATGTGGACGCCAAATAGATGGTTACCGCGCTTAAAGCTTTTCAGGATTTCATATCTCACCCAGGGACGCGAATACGTGCTTGAGCCGATCAGCACACAGGTGTTCGTTGTATTTTCGAGGCCGCCATTGATGAGACGCTTCAGCGCAACATCGCCCTGCCTCCTGGCAGTTTCCCAAATCGAAGCATCATAGAAACCCGCCGCTTCTCGGTCGGGTTTCGTTAGCCAATGGTTTCTTACAACGTTTGCTCTGAAGTCGATTACGTCCTTGTAGTGAAAGGTGAAGAATACGCGGTTTGCCATAGTGTCTTTCTCCGAGCCACCTGCCGGCATCTTTTGCTGCCTGCTCAACTCACAGCGAAAACTCAAAGTGATCCCAGGTATAAACCTTGCCGTGCTTGCTAATCCATTTCGGCCCATCCGACCGTCTCGTTGGGCTCCAATATGCTCGAAGTGTTCAGCGTGCTTGTCCATGCTATGTCACCGTAGCTCGGCTCCAGTTGGCTAGCACCGTCGCGCCGCCGCGCACTCGATGATCGCGATCAGATCTTGAACGTTGCCCCAGCGTTCTATCGGTACGCCTATATCCCTTAGCAGCTGCGGTGCCTTCCCGCGTGAGTCCTTTAACCGGATACCGCAGATTCCTTTTCCAAGCTCAAAAGCAGTCTGAAGCTCCCAGTCTACCCACTCGCGCCAGGCAGTGCCGTTTCCAATCAAGCAAACCACAACGGAAGCCTTCTGAATGATGGATCGGATTTCTTGCTTGATGTACGAACCTCGCATACTGTTTATTACTTCTCGCAGACTGCCATCATAGAAGTCGATTTCAAGGTTCGGGGCCCGCGCCATAAGCCGGAATCCGTTCACTTGGGCCAGATCTTCGACGTGAAAACTGAGATAGACGCGGCGCTTGCATGCATGGTAGGGCAGATCCCCTCGGTATGCTTTCAAGAATTGAGTGAGCGACTCAAATCCCCGATTTTCCAAGAGATTCCCCAATTTTGTGTCCCCGCGCGCATGCAGCTCTATGCCATAGCGAGCCTCAACCGTTTTTACGAGAGTGTCATCGCGAGAGGAGCGGAACATCTTCACCTCCCAAATCACAAAACAGAAATTCCGAGTGCTCTAAGATGTTTCTGCAGTCGGAGAGCACCGGCCAAAGCGCGAGGATGACACCGTCGGAGTTGCAATTTTCTTTCGCAAAAACAAGTGGTATGTCCTTTGACATAGGGCTGCTGTCGCAGAGCCGACCGTATTCTTGGCCAATTCATATATTGTGCCAATAGCCGGATACACTCCACCGCGCAATTTTGATCTTCGATTTTGGAATAGGCCTCAAGGATCCCGACAGCACCGTGCGCGTAATCTGCCCAAGGCCACCGCCGTTTCGAAGAGTAGAAAACCTGGCCGTACAAAAAGGGTATAACCAGCCGCTCTAGAAAAGCCCTGAATTGGAGTTCGGGCTGAAGAAATTCACGTTCGTCAAAAGGACTGCAAAGGCAAGCGCTGTTGTCGGATTGACTGAAATGCCGGTCGGCAATCGGGTCTATTCCTTCAACGTAGAGTGCGGGGAGTTGTGATGTGGACTTGTGCGTTCGCTCCTGAATTCGTATTTGAAACGTCCCCGAAAGCACTCGTCCACCGATTTCTTCGTCAGGCTGGCCCGCAAGAATGAAAAATCTGTGCTCTTGGGAGTCGTAACTGGCCTTGAATTCGATGGTTCCGGCGACCGTGTCGCCGGTTGCGATCAAAGCTGGATAGTTGTTACGTAACCATTTTTCATCGCTCTCGCTTAACATCATCGGAACACCATGGTGATTTCGGGGAAAATCCTGCCGATGCGGGCGCCGTCGAGATTGGGTAGGCCTTTCGGGCTCGCGTGATTTCGTCAAGCCCGACAATTTTTTCATCTACATACTCGGCTCGCACGTCTGCGGCTTCGTCAGCCCATGTCCCGAGATTTTTTCTGCCGTTGTCGCCCACCCAGTCGTATGTTTTGCATACGGAGGACAGAGCCGTGCCGTCTGGCAGTTTGAAGTCCTCCAATGGATTGTGGCCTGGCGTATCAGTTTTCTGGTCTTGGTCCTTAATATTGTGGATCCTGATACCTACCATCCCATTGCCACGATTCCAACTCTTGAGAATTTCTTTCTGGACCCACTCCCGACTCGCGGTTTCCGCGCCGACAAGAACCGCAGTCACGCTCGTGTTCTCGAGTTGGTCATCGATCCAGCGTTCGATCGCAGCTTCGCCCTTCTTTTTGATCGACTCCCAATCCGCAGCGTCAATGAAACCGTACTCATCCTCGTCCGCGACCACATTCGCGTTCCTGACTTGGCCTGCGCGCCAAGCGTCACGTTCATAGTGAAAACTAAAAAAAATCTTTCGAGCCACAAAGCCCCCTATTCTTCCCGTCTTTGGGACACTTCTAGATTCCCAATATATAACTACCACTATACAATCTCTACTAGCATTATAGTCGCATTCCGTAAAAACTGTCAAGCTTGTGAAATTCCTCTTTAGGAGCACCAAGTTTTACGCTAGGATTAGTCACCAGCTGCTCTCGGCTGGAGGGGAAAATGCCAAGCGTCGGCGACAGGATTCGCGAAATCCGGGAAGCAAGAAAACTAACCCAAGAGCAATTGGCAGAAAAAGCCGCAATGAGTAAGGGTTTTTTGAGTGAGATTGAAAATGGCAAACGAAACGTCAGCTCCGAATATCTCTTACGTATTGCCAATTCATTGAGCGCCTCCGTGGACTACCTCCTCCGCGGCACTACTGAAATATCTGGGAACGGCACCAAGGAATCCATTGTGATTCCTCCAGAACTGTCCGACGCCGCCGAGAAGTTGAATCTCTCCTACGCGCAAACCGTTGAGCTGCTTGAAGCGCATCGATCGGTAATAGCCAAGAGAAGCTTGAAACAGTCGAAACCATTCACTAAGGAAGATTGGGTAGCGCTTCACAAAGCCATCAAGCAGGTATTCGGATGAGAGGATATGTGCGCCAAGCTGAACAGTAGCATCATCGTCCACCGGCTCGCCTCCGATCTCGGCCTTCGTGCTTCGGTTGACCCGGTGCGTGCAGTTCTTGTGCATTGCCACAAGCTCGTAAAGTCGTTCCTTGCTGACTATCCCGACTGCCCGAGTCCCGCAAAGTTACTGGAATTCCTCGCGAACAAATTAGGCACCCGATTGGTCGAGATCCACACAGACGGCGATTTGCGACGAACCACCGAGGAATATACAAGTCGAGGCGAACGTGCATTTGCGACCCTGGAGCAAGAACTCGCGGATGACCAAAGTTACGGAATTACGATAAAGATCCACAACCGGCACCCGTGGGAAACCGGATATGTCTCCATCATTGATTGCCGCGGAAGGAAGAGACAGCGCAGCTACCACACCAAGTGGCATGAACTCGGCCACTTATTTATCCTGACCGATCAAACACGTTTGGCATTTCGGCGCACGCACGATCCAACCGTGCCCAAGAGCGCGGAAGAATCACTCGTGGATACAATTGCCGGCGAATTCTCGTTCTACCCCCAATTGCTTAAACCTCTTGCTTGCGGAGAAATCTCGTTCGAGAAAATCGGGGAGATCCGCGAGCAGATGTGTCCAGAAGCCAGCTTCTACTCTTCCGTGCTGAACGTGACAAAGCTATGGCCCAGTCCTTGCATTTGGGTTGAGGCCAAACTAGCACGGAAGAAGGGCGAAAATAACGGACAGCACTCTTTCAGCTTCCGCGAGAAGCCTCCGGCGTCGCTACGTGCTGTGCATGCTGCTCCGAACGAGGGAGCACGCCAAATTCAGGTCACTGTAATCCCAAATTTCCGAGTTCCAAATGAATCCGTGATTCACAAAGTCTTTTACGATCAATTGCCGTATGCCGAAGCAGAAGAAAATCTTGCGCTCTGGGTGAGCAGTGGCGGTAAGCGCCTCCCTAATCGTCGCGTCCGGGTCAAAGCCAAGCGCATCAATGACGCCATCCACGCGCTCATCATACCGATCTGAAGCCCGGCCCACTCGTCCGCGTCCGAACGCACATCGCTTGGGTTCCTGCAACCCCCTAGGAGGGGTCGTGGGGTGCTTGTCCACTTCCCCGCCGTCGAACCTAGTTTTTCATTTCAGCAATGTGTCAAGTTTTATTGCAGAAAAACTTGACAGATTTCCCCTTCAAGCCGATACTTCACACATGGGAAGGCGCAGCACATCGTCAAAAGGTCCCGGCCAGTTCATGGCCTATGTCCGCCAGCAGATCGAACACGGCGGGGAACGGCTCTGGAAGCTTGAAGACTTCCGGGATCTACCCTTCATGGCCGTCGCCCAGGCCCTTTCGCGCCTCACGCGCCAGGGGCGCCTTGAGCGACTGAGCAAGGGCGTCTACTACAGCAGCCGTAACACGGCCTTCGGGAAGAGCCGACCGAACCCGGCCGCGATTCAGAAGCTCGCTTCCCGGCGCCAGACGGTCTTCCCTTCGGGCATTGCCGCCGCGAATCTTCTCGGATTCACGACGCAGACGGCTAAGAAAAATGAAGTTGCCACCAGCGCCCTAAGCCTGCCTCGAAAACTCGTCGGCAGCGATACCATGATCCATACACGCAGGCCGGAAGCATGGGCTGGCCTCTCCGAGAGAGATACGGCGCTGCTCGACTTCCTGCGCCGTGCGGGCAGAACGAGCGAGCTCTCGCCGGAAGAAACCACCCGCCGCACCATCATGCTGTTGTCGGAGAAAGGAGGCTTCGAGCGCCTGCTCAGAATTGCAGCTTCGGAGCCCCCGCGAGTCCGCGCGATGATCGGTGCTATCGGCCAACAGCTCGGGAAAGACCGCCGGGCGCTGCGTCGGCTGCGCAATTCGCTGAATCCCTTTTCACGATTCGACTTCGGCTTGCTCGCAGGACTACGACACGCCCGCGACTGGCAGGCCAGGGAACGTCGTTCACATGAAGCTCTTTGAACACCCAGATTTCGAGCAAGCAATCCTCCGGGCAACGGAACATTTCCACAACCGAGGACTGCGCGCTGCAATCATCGAGAAGGACTACTACGTTACGGAAGCCTTGCGCCTCATCGCCACCAAAGCTCCTGACAAAATCATCTTCAAGGGCGGCACTAGTCTGGCGAAAGGCTGGAACCTCATCCAACGCTTTTCAGAAGACATCGATATTTTCCTAGATCCCCTGGCCTTTAAGCCTCGCCTCGGGAAGAACGCGATCGACCGCGAGCTTAAGAAACTCCGCGATACCGTGGGTAGCCACGCGGCGCTCACATTCGTCGCCGATGAGAGCAAGACGATCGGCGGCTTACCTCCCCGCTTAATGCGTTAATCACTGAGAATATCGCAGGCATTCTCCGTGTCTGAGGTTCAACCTGCAGTCGCTGCTCGCTCTTGCTCACGGAAAGGGCATACGAATCGGCCGTTCGTGACAGTTGTGGTCATGCCAGGACCCTCCGTGCGCTCTGACGAATCATTTCAATCGGGCAAGCCAAATTTGGAAACCTTCCGCGGGGGCCGGATGGACCCCGACTCGTTGGAGCGACCGGTCTTTAGCGCTCAACACGTCAAAAGGTATGACGCGGGTATTCGGACGACGGAGGGCCTGGCGTATCCCTTCCTGAAGCAAAATAACGGCAATCCCAAAAGCAAGCACTGTCCCCATCAGACCTGCAAGCACGAGCAGCACTACAAGAACTTCCTGGACGATATAGAGACTCATTTCACACCCCACTCAACCGGTCTTCTTATGACAGTTTGAATCACGGTATGGAACTGTCAAAAGTGCCAGTGGAGCGCCAAAGCCCGGATCGGACCATGGAAGAGCGTGACATTGCGAGATGCAAAAATAGCGGCAGGCTGCCTACGTCAAGTTCGAGACCGCAGGCGAATCTCGAATTCGGGGATCATTGGAAATGTCCCGTTAGTCAATCAGGCATTAGCGGGATTTTGAAGGTCGAAGCGCGGGCCAGCCAAGCTTGTAAGTCTTGACCGCTAGCAAATCCATACAAGCTAGACGCATCTCATCTCGTTCTTGGCGATGCTCTGGCGAGTCCGTCAATTCCTTGGCACGACATAACATTTCTAGCTCTGCAGATTGAACTATCCCGGTTAGTTCCTCTGTTTCGGATATTTTCAGTGCTTCGAGGTAAGGCCGCTTCCATAGCGACGAGGAGCAAGACTTCAACATTGCAAGCCTCCTGAATCCGGCGTGCTTCCTTGGCCCTACGGCGAGAGTCGGCAATACTACGCCTCATTGCAATAAAGTGTCCGTACGGTAGCGGACGCACCGCTGGTCGGAAACTTGAAATCGAAACGGACGGCGTTAATCATGACTTGGAGCGATTGGCCCCACTGATATCTACTTGGTACAGTAATCTTGCTTAAATCTCGCGGCGATGTTCTGCTTAGTCCATGCGGCTAAAAGAACTGGTCCACAGCGCGACGCTTCACGGTGACTGTGCTTGATCTCAGCGACGTGAGTGTACCCGCCGTTTCTAAAAAATCTGGCTATCGCCCTGAGATCGACGGTGTTAGAGCACTGGCGGTCATTTCCGTAATCATTAATCACTTCAACAAAAAGCTGCTCCCCAGTGGTTTTCTGGGAGTCGATATATTTTTTGTCATATCTGGCTATGTTATTTCTTCGTCGCTTTACAATAGCTCAGCCAAGAACTTTGCAGATTTCATTCTAGGTTTCTACTCAAGGCGAGTAAAACGGCTCATTCCTGCCCTTATTCTCTGTGTACTGCTGACAAGCGTTCTGATATGCCTTTTTGACCCTAATCCACAGGCTTCGCTTAGAACGGGAGGAGCAGCCCTTTTCGGTCTTTCCAACCTCTATCTGTTTAAGCAGGCGACCGACTACTTTGGTGTTTCCGCGCAACTAAACGCCTTTACCCACACATGGTCATTGGGCGTGGAAGAGCAGTTCTATGCACTTTTCCCTCTAATATTATGGCTTACAGGCTTTGCTCGTCGGCATAGCAAGGGATCGCGTAACCTAGTTTGCGTTCTTGGATTCCTTGGGTATTGGTCGCTCGATTTGTTTGTGCGAGGGGGCATGCTTCAGCTCCCCGGCGCATTCTTTCTGATGAAGGCTAGATTTTGGGAGCTTAGCGCTGGTGCTCTAGTTTTTGTGGCTCTCGATAGCGTTCCTTCGGTGAGAACGGTGAGATCGCTGTTTGTTTTGTTATCACTCACTGGCGCTCTTTTTGCACCTGCTCGGTATTCTGTCTTTACAACGATCGGCGTGGTGCTGTTGACTGCATTGTTGATTGCTTCATTACGTCCGCAGACCTTGGGCTATGAAATTCTGGCGCATCCAACCGCGGTTTACATCGGTACTATCTCGTACTCTCTATACCTTTGGCATTGGAGCATTTTGGTAATCAGTCGCTGGACTATCGGCATACGTTGGTGGTGTGCGCCTTTTCAAATCGGCCTGATCCTGTTTCTTGCCGCCATGTCTTATCGATATGTGGAGCGTCCAATGCGGCAGGCCGCGTGGTCTCCTATTCGTTGGAAATCTATTCTTTATGGGATCGCGGCTTGCGCCTGTACTTCTGGATTGATAGTGCTTCTGGCTAATCCGCTTGGTAGGAGGCTTTACACAGGAAGGGCACCAGAGTTAGCTGCTATCGGTCCGAAGTCACTTATTGACAATTATATGGCACCGGATAAGTCTTCGTCCTGGCGCGGAGAAGCCTGCGTCCTCTCGGAGAACGCTCAAGTAGGAAAGATTATTCCAATTGAGGGATGTACACTTGGCGACTTCTCAAGTGCAAAGCACAGGGTACTTGTTATGGGAAATTCTTTTTCGGCAGCTTTTGTTCAGGCATTTGACGAGTTGGTCATGTCTGACAAATACTCAGTCACTATAACATCCGTATGGAACGCCTCGCCTGTTCCGAAAATTCCAAATAGTGGACCATGGGACAAGGCAGAAGACTACTTTTGGGGCAGGGTATCCCCATCGCTCGTTTCCCACCTTCGAGCTGGCGATTCGGTTTTCCTCGTAAATGATATTGCGGCTCTTTTGCCAGAGAGCACGTCAGATGTCTCTGAGCAAGAGTTTTTGAGGCAGCTAAATGAAGGCCTTACTAACTTTTCCCAGCGACTTTCTGAGCGCGGAATTAGACTCGTCGTGCTAGACGGGCTTCCGTTCGCTCGCGAAGCGGAGTGTGAACCCGCCCTTGCGAAACAGCAGTGGTTTGCACCGTTCGGTGGTCCCTGCAACTTTATTTCAAAACAACAGACGCTGCGGCGGCGCGCCGAACTCGACGAGATGTTAACTACTCTTCGCAATCAGAAAAAAATTACCGTTGTTGATCTGATAGATGTCTTTTGTCCCGGTAAGGTGTGCACCTATGATTCAAGCGATGGTCAGATGCTATATAGAGATGTTTGGTCACATCCATCTGTTGAAGCGGCACGACTGTCTGCGCCGATCATTCGCAATGTGCTTACGTCGGGCGATAGATGATTTCCATCTCGTATGGTCAAAAAACTCGAGGCGATTGAAAAGACGATGCTTGCGTTTACGCCTTCTCACCCGGACAGGTTTAGTTGCCCACGCAACGGGTTTGGCGACAATTCGCACTAGCTGGTGTTCGCCGCGGTGTGCCAACTCCTGGTAAGTCGTTAATGAGGAGTCGACCCCACCCCAATTGGGCCATCCCAGTGGTAATATCAAAGCTTCCAGCCATGAGCCTTCGCGTCTTGCACGTTTCCTGCAATGTCCGACCTGCTCGGATCGCTTTTGTTGTTCGTAATCCTGAACCAGCGATTCTTGAGGAAGTGTTTCATGT
>Ga0070762_10001151_pt1 | contig 12010 bp, 12 predicted proteins | sample HubBroMetageREF2_FD_66726 | JGI IMG/M metagenome (GOLD analysis project Ga0070762, IMG submission 66726) | Reference soil microbial communities from the Hubbard Brook experimental Forest, New Hampshire, USA - Hubbard Brook CCASE Soil... | ecosystem: Environmental > Terrestrial > Soil >... | reverse complement strand
GAACGCGGCAGCGCATTGCCGAGCCGATCGCCGCGACCGGCGGCTTAACATGTCACGGTGGCTGAGCAAGACGCCGACCGCCGGTTCCTAGACGCGGCGATCGAGGAAGCACGGACCGGGCTGGCCGAGGGCGGGGTCCCCATCGGCGCGGCGCTGGTCGTAGACGGCGAGATCCTGGCGACCGGGCGCAACCGGCGGGTCCAGATGGGCAGCGTGATCCGGCACGGCGAGACGGACTGCATGGAGAACGCCGGCCGCCTGCCGGCATCGACGTACGCCAGGGCGACGATGTACACCACGCTGTCGCCCTGCCCGATGTGCTCGGGCACGATCCTGCTTTACGGGATCCCGCGGGTGGTGCTCGGCGAGAACCGCACGTTCATGGGCGCGGAGGACACTCTCCGGGCGCACGGCGTTGAAGTGGTCAACCTCGATTCCGAGGAGTGCGCCGCCCTGATGCGCGAGTTCATCGACGCTCACCCGGACATCTGGAACGAGGACATCGGCCGGTAATGGCGCTGACCGTGCTCGTGCTCGGCGGGACCTCCGAGGCCAGGGCGCTGGCCGGCGAGCTAGCCCTCAAGGCGGAACTACGGGTGATCAGCTCGCTGGCCGGCCGGGTCAGCAATCCCGCCCTGCCGGCTGGTGAGGTCCGGGTGGGCGGCTTCGGCGGCGCGGACGGCCTGGCCGCTTACGCCGGGGCCGAGGGCATCGGCGTGGTCGTCGACGCCACGCACCCGTTCGCCGAGAAGATCAGCGGGCACGCGGTCGACGCGTGCGCGCGGGCAGGCCTGCCGCTGCTGCGGCTGGCCCGTTCTGGCTGGTCCCGCCGGGACGGCGACGACTGGCACGACGTCGCCTCCCTCGCCGAGGCCGCGGCGCTGCTGCCGAAGCTGGGCAGCCGGGTCTTCCTGACCACCGGCCGCCAGGGCCTGCCCGCGTTCGCCGAGCTGGACCTGTGGTTCCTGATCCGCTGCGTCGACCCGCCGGCCGGCCCGCTGCCCGCGCGATCCGAGGTGCTGCTGGCCCGCGGGCCGTACGAGCGAGAGGCCGAGCGCGCGCTGATGCGCGACCGCGGAATCGACGTCCTGGTGACCAAGAACAGCGGCGGACCGCTGACCGAGGGCAAGCTCGGCGCAGCCCGGGACCTGGGCATCCCGGTTGTCATGGTCAGCCGCCCGGCAGTCACCGCGGCCGAGTCCGTCACCGAGGTCAGCGACGCGGTCCGCTGGATTCAGAGCCATGCCCGCCAGACGGACGAGCCCTGACCTTCGTGCCGGACCGTGTCCCTCAGAGGCCGGTCAGATCGACCGTTCCGCTGAGATTTCCCTGTGGCCGGCAGTCATAGCAGCGTTCCGAGGGATGAACAGGCCGATAGCGGCGCTGGCATCCAGTGCAGTCGTGCCAAAGGCCGAGCCGGTAAGGATCTACATCGTCGGCGCCTCGTCCTGTCTGCGTATTGCGGCACTCGACGGCACCGTTCGTCGGCCGCGCCGGCTCATCAGAGTTGCTGCCGCCAGGAGTGAGTGGCGTGGCCGGTTTGCTGAGATCGAGTGTGACGCCGTCGGGGACGTATAGGGTCTTCGACCTCATAATTAATAGTCTGCCCCTGGGCTCTGACAATTCGTGTTGGCGTGCTCAGATGCCACGTCAGGCCGCGCCTGTTTGGATGCGCGCCCGTTGCCAGATCTCCTCCTCCCACGGGCAGAAATCACCGAGTCGGGCCTGGGCTGCGGCAGGGAGAGCACCCGGGCATCGGCTGCGGCCCGCTCGTCCGTGACGTCGGCGCGGCCCGGCAACCGTCCTCGTTTAGCACTAAGGCGTAGCAACCGAGACGGATACACATCCGCCCCGGTTGCCTCTGCTGGTCAAGCCGATAGTGACGGCTGGCGGGCACCGGATACCTCGGACAGCTGACGGAATTCCGCATCGGGAGTTTCCGGCCGGTTGCATCCGGAGCTCTCGAGCGCCGCAAGCCCCGTCACCCTGGCGACTTCACCGCACTTAGGACAGGCGCCCGCGTCGCCATCGAAGGAGAAGAGGCAATTGCAAAAGCACGCAACTTCAGTCATCACTGCACCTTCTTTCTCTGCGCCGGCTGCGGCCTGGCCGACCGGTGCGGGCAGCGGAACCGGCGCGCTGGTCATCGTTAACGGGCGGGTACTCGCCGTCCTGATGCAGCAGCGCCGGCAGCGGCTGCTCCTGTCGGCGGCCGCCTTGTGCCGACTATCCGCGCATGCCGTGTGACTCAGCGTGTGACGCAGTACCAGTGTCCTGGCATGAGCATGCGGCACGTCCTCCCGCCATCGTGGGCACGGGGAGGCCCGGGTGGAATGCGCGGCGCTATCGGGTTTGGCGCAGCCCTTGCTCGGCGTATTCGGTCAAGAGATCGCTCAGCGAGATGCCACGGCGCCCGGCCTCGGCCGCGAGCCGCCCGGCAAGGTCACTGGGAAGGACGATGGTGCGGTGCACGCTGTCGTCGCGCTCCCAGCCCTCGTCACTCAATTCAGGCACGCTCCTCTCCTCTCCTCTCCGGTATCCGCGCTGCACCGTCTTTGACCGCGACATGGCGGCGAAGGATGCGGTCGCTCAGCAGGCCGAGGCAGCTGAGGTTCGGAAATCCCGGGCCCTGCGCGAGCCCTGCCATGACCGGCAGGTGCAGCGGCGGGGTCAGGCCGGACACCGACAGGTCGGCGTCGATCACACGCTCCAGTTCGCCGCCGCCCAGCGCGTCCCGGTACCGGGCGCTCGCGTCCTCACCCAGAAGGGTCTCGAACCAGCGCCCATCGAAGCCGAGGGCAGCGACAACGGCGTCATACGCGACGCGCTCGCGCTCATTGCCATATGCGATGGTCACAATCACGTCGTGCTCGCGCGCCTCGACTGCGGCCGCCCGCCCGGCAAGTGCACGGAAGCCGCGCGCCTGGTTGAGCACCGCCTCAGCCGCCAGCGAGAAGACTCCACGATCGGTGCGCTGCAGGAACTCACGCCGGTGCGCCTCGGCCAGGTGCGGCCACTCTCCAGGATCGGAGTAGAACCGGTTTTCGTCGTAGCTTTCACCGCGCGAGTACAGGGTGCCCCGGGCGGCCAGCACGTCGATCGTGGAGCGTTTGTGGCAACGCTTCACCAGATCGATGACTACAGACGCGGCAGTCTCGCCGCTGCCGATAACGCAGACGTTCAGCGCCCGCCCACGGTCAAGCTTGTCCGCGGCCAGCCAGTAGGTCCGCCCGTCCAGGACGCGGGAATGATCACGAGGCTGGCCGGGCACCGTGATCGCCGGCCCCGCGCCGGTCATGACCACGCCATCGGCGGCGATCGTATCGCCCGCCTCCAGCGTGACCTCCCAGCGACCATCCCCGGCGACCTCCAGGCCGGTCACCACGCCGCAGACAATTTCCGCCTCAGCCGCTTTGGCGACTTCGCGGAGGTACATGCTCCACTGGCGATGCGTGGGCCGCATCCGGCCGCGGTCGACCCAGTCGCTGTAGACGCCGTGCCTGATCAGGTGCCGCTGCCAGCTGTACTCCGCCATCGCCACGACCACGTCAGCGGATGCATCGCCCCAGCTCGCAGCATACGGATAGCCGACATCCTTCTCCGGCGGCGTCCCCAGCGGCAACAGGCCGCTGGTGTATCCCTGGCGCCCGCTCCAATTCCCAGCGACCTCGCCCCGGTCGACCAGCACCACCCGTGGCGCCCGCAATCCGGCAGCAGCCAGCGCACGGGCCTTGGCGGCGATCGCGATACCCTTCGGGCCGGCACCCAGCACAGCAAGCGTTGACACCTGGCGAGGATAACCAGGCAACGCCGGTGACGCAGCCACGCGGGAGCCCGAACACTGCCTTGAACCCGCCAGCTGGCCCGCAGGCGCCGTAACAGCGATCATTTCACATCAACTGGGTCACCCTCGGCAGCCGAAGACCCGGTCTGACTCCCGCGCCCGAGCCGCCGTTCGGCGCGGCCGTCGGCTCGAGGGCAGTCGTGGCATTGGCCACGCAGATGCGGGCATTATGTGGCGTCGTTGCCTGGCGGCGGAGGCGGCTCGGGCCGGTTCCTCAGGCTGCTGGCGTGGAGAGCAGTGCCTGGGTTTTGATGCCCAGCCACGCGGGCACCACATGCTCGAAGACATCTGCCAGCCAACCGTGACACAGGGGGCACCTCGCCCGCTTTCCGGCTGCGGCGACCACCGCACGGGTCCGTGCCCGCCTCCTCGACCAGCCCGCTGTACGCGGCGAGTCCAGCTCGATTCATCAGAATCCGTCGGTGAGAGGCAGGAGCGACGATGCCCGTCTACGATCGCACGAACATCCCGGACACGGTTGGCCGCGGCACCCTGGACCCCGAGCTCAAGGCATGGCTGCCCAGCGGGCCGACACTGGGCGCTGACGTCTCCATCGCGCAAGGCCGCCGCGACCATGTTCAGCTCGGCGTCGGGCCATGGCCGCAGATCGGGGCCGTCGACACCCTCGTCCTGCCGGGACCCCACGGATCGGTCGCCGTGCGGCGCCACACGCCGCAGAACCCGGCCAGCACACCGGCCGGGGCCCTGGTCTACATCCACGGCGGCGGATTCACCTACGGCACCCTGGATGAGTTCGAAGTGCCGATGCGGCTAATCGCCGAGCGCGCCGGAATTCTCACTTACATCATCGAATATCAGCTCGCGCCCGAAGCGAAGTACCCTACCCAGATCGAGGAAATCGAGTACGTCGTCCGCTGGCTGTTCGAGCACGCAGGCGAGCAGGGCGTAGACCCGGCCAAGATCGGCGTCGGCGGTGACTCCGCTGGCGGCAACATGACCTGCGTGATGGCCTTGAAGCTCCGCGACGAGAACGGTCCCCGCCTCGGCGTCCAGGTGCCGCTGTTCCCGGAGGCAGCGTTCCCCGCCGACACCCTGGCCGCGAGTGAGAACCGCTCCGGGCTCTACCTTGAGTCCAACGGCATCTTCGAAATGGTCCGCAACCTGGTCAAGAACACCGACGACGTCCGCCACCCCTACATCACGCCGCTGAACGCGGACTCCCACGCGGGCCTTCCGCCCGCGATCCTGGTCACCAACGGCTTCGATCCGCTGCGCGACGTCGGCCACGCCTACGCCCAGAAGCTCGCCGCCGCTGGCAACGACCTGACCTACGTGCATAATCCCGACCTCACCCACGGGTTCCCGCAGTTCACGCGCTCGTCCGCTGCCTGCCACCAAGCCACCCTCGACCTAGCCGACCTGATCAAAGCCAAGATCGGATAGCAGGTCCGCTGAACCTCCGCGCGCCCGCCAAACCAGTCCGGCGGGTGACGGCGGACCAAACGAGTCTCAGGCCGGCGGGACGGCCGGAGCTGGCGTCGGCCAAAAGCGAGCTCCGTCCAATGACGGAACAGCAGCCGCCGCCATACAGCCGCGCACCCAACCAGCTCCAGCGCAACCGGCGGAATACAGAACCGGGCGACCGGTGCGCCGTCCGCGGCAACGACGTGACGACCGATCTCCGCACAAAATCGGCACCGATCCGCCAGCTATGCCGACCGCTAGCGTTCACTACCTGTGATACCCGAGCGGTCTCGTCACGGTCGCCAGCGGGCAGATTTGATGATGGCCGCGGCTTAGCGGGCTAAGCACGGCGACTCCGCTTCGCTGGGTCGTGGGGCGCGCGCCAGCCGTCCCGGCATGGTGGCGCCGAAGCACGCTGCCTGCTGGCTGGGCAACCCGCTGGTGATCTAGCGCGGGGTGTGGTCTTGGAGGAACCGGCCGACTGCTTCGATGGCGGCGGGAAGATGCTCCGGGTCCTTCCACGGCTCGAGCAGCTCGGCAGCAGGCGCGAGTGCGGCGATCTCGCGGCCCGTCTCGGCCGGGTGGTACTCATCGACTCCGGGCAGGACGAGCATCGGCATACGGAACGACCGCACCTGATTCCGGGTCACGCTGACGGCGAAGTCGGGGGCCCACATCGCAGTGGCGAACGCCTCGATCTCATCGCTGCCGAGATCGTCGCGCTCGCCTATGAGCCGCTCACCCCACTGCTTCCAGATGCTGTCAAAGAGCTCACGGTTGCTCTGGATGATCCCGACCGGCTGCTCGAGGACGGCCGCGACGACTCGTTCCGGCGCGAGTTCGCACAGCTTCAGGATGAACGGGCCGCCGATGCAGCAGCCGAACACCAGGAACCGGTCGATGCCGAGATGATCCATGACCGCCAGCTGGTCAGCCGCGTAGGCGCCCCACGGGTCGCTGGTCTCCAGCGGGCCAGTGGACTGGCCGGCGTTGCGCTGGTCCATGGCGATCATCGTGTACTGCCCGGCGTACGCGGTCAGCGGGTTGATCGCCGCCGCCTCCCACAGCGAAACACTCGAGCGCATCCCGCCTGGCGCCAGCGTCAGCATCGGAAACCCCGTCCCTTGCTCGGTGTACCAGATCCTCGCCTCGCCACTGTCGACGTACGGCACCCGGGTCTCCTCTCGCGACTCCTTCCGGGAAGCAGCCTATGGCCGAGCCGCCGCTACGACCGGAACCGGCCGCAGAAGGACGCACAGGACTGGGGCGTCTGCGCAGACCGACCGCACCGCAGCGCTGCTGTCGTCGGCCGATCGGCGTTCTGCGCCGAAGTTGATCTCTTCTGCGGGGTCGGCTCGTTGCCCGTGGCCCGAAGTTCTTGGCCGACGCGTCGAGCGGCCTATCGATTGCTGGCGGCAGCCCCACAGAATCCCCACAAGTGCGGGGCGTGGAGGTTCCCCACAGCAAGCCCACAGGCGAAACGGGATTTACGGTACGCAGTAGTACTCAATGGCGGAGTGCCGACGATTTCGCGCACGATGTGCGGTGGCACCCCTGTCGCCATAGCGTGAATCTCTATTCGGTGAAGGTCCCGGCGAGGTCGACGCAGAGCCTGTTGCCGCACTGGTAGTCCAGAAGCCGCTTCCGGTGCATCTGGTGGACGGCGACGCCAGGTGCGATGCCTAGCTGCCTTGCCGTGTCGGTAATCTCGCGATCAAGCGTCAGCCCTTCGAAGGGCTTGATGCCAGACTCGCCGAACAGGATCTCCATCGCGAACGCGTTGGCCGCCCTCTCAGCGGCGGTGTTGCGCTTCTTCTCGGTGCTGTACTCCAGGTGCATCTCACCCCGAGGATCGTTGAGGACGTGGCCGATCTCATGGAACAGCGTCCAGATAACGAAGCCGTCCTTGACCCATCGTCCGGTCTGCTGGATCACCGGCACCCGCTTGTCAATCCAACGGGTCATACCGAGCAGTGGAAACTTCTTGGGCGGGTCCACCACCATGAACAGCACGCCAACATCGGCGAGCATGTTCCTGATGTCCCGCAGCATCGTCCCGTCGGGAGTCGCCGCCCGCGCGCGCAGATGGGGGAGCGCGCCGCGCAACTGGTCCGCGTCATAGCTGTAGCCACGGCCGCGCTCGAACGGCTCAGCGAGTTCCGCCGCGCGCAGCCAGGCCGTCAGCAGCGTCGGGGCGATCGTCGCCCCCGACTCCTTTAGCGCTGCCAGCGCGTAGTCGCCGGTCGACGCCGTCTCGTGCAAATGAACGTACGACTCCCACGTCCCGCACCGGTGGAACGCCAGGAAGTCGGAGACGAGCACACCCGGCTTCGCCTTCGTTGCTTTCGTCGCACCAAGACTCCGCAGGTAGGTGACGGCGTTTGCGTCGATCTCGTCGGCGTGCTCTGCGAGGTTCTCCTGGTCGGCGATCCGGGCCAGGTCGGCTCGGTAGGCCGCCTCGTACCGCAGCCAGGTGTCGGCCGGGATGCCGACAACCCGCTCCAGGCGGATCGCGGTGTCGCTGGTGACCGGCGCACGCCCGTTGACGATCTCGTTGACCTGCTTGCGGCTGCAGCCCAGGAGGTCGGCGACGTGCTGCTGAGAGAAGCCCCGGTCGTCGATCCACTCCTCCAGGTACTCGCCCGGAGCAACGGCATAGTTGGTCTCGGTCATGGCTGTCTCCTCTCTCAGTGGTAGTCGTCGATGTCGATCACGGTCACAACCACGGCGCTGAGCGACTTCAGGGGGTCCGGCTCCACCAGGAGCCTCCAGTTCCCGCTTAGCTCGCCCGACCAGATCCCGTCGAGGTCGCGCTTGAGTTCGTGCCAGGCCCCGCCGGGATCGTCGCGCGACAGGTCGCCAACTGTGGCCGCGGTCCGGAGGGCGTTGACCCTCAGCCGGAGCTTCTTCTGGATGTCCGGGCGCCTCCGTTGCATCTCACGCTCGTTCGTGCACAACTTCTCGAGCTTGTTGTCCTTATATCGTAGTTCCAACTAGTGTCACCGATCTCGTTACAGTCTAACGCGCGCCGGGGGACATTATGCCCGGCGAGATGGCCTGCTGATGTTCGCCACGCCACTCCGCTGCCCGGGTTCAATCGCTTCCGAGGTGACCGTATGAACGAGGAGGACCCGTCGAAGACATCGTTCGAGGATCTGCCGCGACGCGGCCGACTGGCTCGCCGACGCTGGCGACAGCCTGGTGGACCCGTCCGGCCTTGTTGTAATTGGATGCTAGCGCGCAGGAGCGGAGCTGGGACGGGGATCCGTCCTCGGCACGTTCCCGATACTTCGCGTAATGGCGGCATCGATGAGGTTGCCGCATATACCCGATATGAACTCCTGCTCGTAGTCTCGCTCGAGCCCCGCGGGGTGGTGTTGTAGTCCTCGATACAGGTCGCGACCGCCGTCTTGGCCGCCGTGCGTGTGCAGGCAAGACCGCGGTGCCGCTGGCATGTCTATGGGTTGGCGGCGTCCCCTGCCGGATGGGGCGCCGAGCCAGCGAGCGGGGTGTCGTCGAGGTATCTGATCTCGTAGACGCGCTCGGTGAACCTCCAGCCATCCGAAGTGCGCTGGTAGCGGTCGTGGTAGATGCCATAGTTCAGCTCCGACCTGCCATCGCGAAAGCGTGTGAGCTCCGACATGTAGGCCCGGCCGGACGCGGTGTCGCCGTCAAGCACGATCGTGCCCGGGTGCGTGGTTTGCACCATATAGTCCAGCAGAGCCTGCAGTTGCTCGCCCCCGGCGCGCATGTCCTCCCGGCCGACGGCCCCGGCGTAAGCGTGGGGGAGCCGCACCGTGCCGTCCTGGGTGAACAGTGATGCGAGACGGCCGTAGTCGTGCATCATTACCGCGTCGGTGAACTCGCCGCGCAGCGCCTCGATCTCAACGCGGTCGGCGATGGCCTGCAGGTCGCTCATCGGTTCCTCCTTCGTCTGTGCTCTGGTGCCCGCATCACCAACATTGCCACCCGCTGAACCATGTCGTCCTGATGCAGGAACCGGATGCCCACCCGCGGTCTTCCTGTGGAGAGTAGGAGCCGGCGACGGCCGTCCGGCGCTGGATTTAGGCGAACTGCAACTCAAATGGCGTTGTGGCTGGTATGGCCCGCCAGAACCGCGCCGGCCGCGTGCGAGCCTTACTCCGCTGGGACGCCCGGGCGGCGCGCGGTGTCGCGAAAGCCCTTGCCGCCAACGATTGCCCTCAGGGCAACGACGTGCCCGTCGTACGCTGCCCGCCCGGCTTCGGTCAGCGTCAGGCTGGTCCGCACTCGCGATGCGAAGGTGGCCTTGTGCACCTCGATGTAGCCGGCTTCATGCAAGACGCGTATGTGCTTGGACAGAACCGAGTCGGCCACTCCCAGGCCCTCCCGCACGGTGGCGAAGTCGGCGGAGTCGACAGCGGCGAGTACCGCGCAGATCTGGAGCCGGTTCGGCGCGTGCACGATCTCGTCGAAGCGCGGGGCGGTACTCATTGGCCTGCCTGCAGGCGGGCTCGGAGCAGTTTGTCCGTCCAGCGTCCGGACGCGACTGTGAGGGGCACGGCGAGCACGCCTGCTGCGAGGAAGGCGCCACGTATCCCGCGATCAAGGTCGAGCCAGCAGGCGACGGCGATCAGCGCGCTCAGGGTCATGACGTGGCCAGTAAAGATGGCTCGCGTGCAGGCATCGAAGTACTTCATCGCGACGCCCACACGACGCTGGTTCAGCCACATCAGCGCGCTGCAGCCGACCGTGTATCCGACCACCGACCAAGCGAAGAGCACCCAGCTGCGCATCTCTGCCTCGGCGATCGCGCCGCCGGCCAGCAAACCGAACGCCAGGTGGTACCAGCCTGGCGCGATGATCCGGTCGGCCAGCCAGGAGCGGCTGGCCTCGATAGCTGATATCGCTCTTGCTGCCTCGTCGGGTGCAATCTCGGCGGCGGCAGCGCCGTCCCAGCCTTCGTCACTTGCCATGTCGGAAAGTCTAGGTATGACTTTCCGACATGGCAAGTCAATCCGCGGCGTTACCCGCTGCAAGACCTCAGCTGCCGGGGCCGTAGTGCCGGGGAGTGAATACGGTGGGCCGGCCGCCCTGCTCGAACACCAGGGTCGCGGAAGACCCGATGATCAGCAGTGTGTTCATGTCGACGGCCGCCGCGTCGAGATCGGCCAGCGTGGTGACGCTCAGTTCCTCGCCGGGCCGGCCGACGTTGCGCCCGACGACGACCGGCGTGTCTGGCGCGCGGTGCCGCAGCACCAGGTCGCGGACGGCGCCGACCTGCCAGGTGCGGGTTCGGGACGCCGGGTTGTACAGGGCCAGCACCAGGTCGGCGGCTGCGGCTGCGGCCACCCGGTCGGCGATGACCTGCCACGGCTTGAGCCGGTCCGACAGGCTGATCACGCAGTAGTCGTGGCCGAGCGGCGCGCCGGCCCGGCTGGCCACCGCCTGGGCCGCGGTGACGCCCGGCATGATCTCGATGCCGACGTCGGCCCATCGTCCCGGGTCCGATGCGGCCTGCTCCAGCACCGCCGACGCCATCGCGAACACGCCCGGGTCGCCGGAGGAGATCACCGCGACCCGGCCGCCCTTCGCCGCCAGATCGAGGGCAAGGGCCGCCCGGTCGGCCTCGACGGTGTTTCCCGAGGCGTGGCGGTGCTGTCCAGGCCGGGTCGGCACCCGCGCGAGGTAGGCCCGGTAGCCCACCAGGTCGGTGGCGGCGGCGATCGCCGCCGCCGACTCGGGCGTCAGCCAGGCCGGGTCGCCGGGGCCGAGCCCGACGACCGTCACGCCTGGCGGCGGCTCGGGCCGCTGGCCCCGCCCGGGCACCAGCGCCAGTGACATGTACGGCACGGTGGCGGGATCGATGTCGGCGAGCGGCGCGACGCGCTGCGCGTCGGTGCCGGCCCGTTCCGCGTAGCGGGCCCGGTCCAGCAGGCCGGTGTCCGCCAGGGCGTCGCGCACCTTGTCGAAGGTGCGGCCGAGCTTGAGGATCGCTACCGCGTCGCCGTCCGCGGCGGCCATCCGGGCGCGCAGCAGTTCCGGCGGGAGCGTCCCGGGCAGCACGGTGAGCGACTCGTCGTGCTGCACGAGTGGCTCGCCGACGGCCGCGGCTGCCGCGGAAACCGACGAGACCCCGGGAATGATCTGTGCGGCGAACCGATCCGCCAGGCGTACGTGGAGATGCTGGTACGAACCGTAAAGGCCCGGATCCCCTTCGCAGAGCACGACGACGGTACGTCCCAGGTCAAGGTGCGCGGCGAGGCGCCCGGCGGCTTCGGTGTAGAAGTCGGCGAGCGCCCCTGCGTATCCGCCGGGGTGATCGGTGTCCTCCGTGGTCACCGGATAGCGCAGCACCTCCTCGGCCTGGCCGGGGCGCAGGTAGGGTGCGGCCGCCGCGCGGGCGACGCTGTGGCCGTGCCGGGCGCAGTGGTAAGCGACGACGTCGGCCTCCGCGATCAGGCGGGCGGCCCGCACGGTCACCAGCTCGGGATCGCCGGGGCCCACCCCGACGCCGTAGAGCCTGCCTGGTGCCATCGCCGTCACTCCGCCCTGCTCGCCAGCGCGTTCACGGCCGCCGACGCGATCGCCGACCCGCCGCGCCGGCCACGCAGGGTCAGGAACTCAAGGCGCAGGCTATTGCCGGCCAGCGCCGCCTTGGACTCGGCGGCGCCGACGAACCCGACCGGCACTCCGATCACGGCGGCGGGCCTTGGTGCCCCGGCCGCGACGATGTCCAGCAGGTGGAACAGCGCGGTGGGC
>Ga0070762_10001145_pt1 | contig 12016 bp, 10 predicted proteins | sample HubBroMetageREF2_FD_66726 | JGI IMG/M metagenome (GOLD analysis project Ga0070762, IMG submission 66726) | Reference soil microbial communities from the Hubbard Brook experimental Forest, New Hampshire, USA - Hubbard Brook CCASE Soil... | ecosystem: Environmental > Terrestrial > Soil >... | reverse complement strand
ACGGCGCGAATTAGGAACCAGCGATATTGCCCATCAGCCCGGCGGAGTCGCGCCTCTTTCTCAAAGGGTTTCCCGGCCGCCAAAGCCGCGCGCCATTCCTCCTTCAAACGATCGTCGGGATGGAACGCATTCATCCAGCCCCAGCCCAGACCGTGCTCCAGGGAAAGACCCGTATATTCCCGAAAATTCCGGTTGAGAAAATCAGCCGAGCCATCAGGCAATTTGCGCCAGACTGTTGTGGGGATTGTGTCAATAATGAGCCGCAGGCGCTCTTCGATAACATTCGACGCTTCTTCAGCATCGCTGTCGTGTGTGTTGGCCCCGGTTTGGCTCATGGTGCCCTCCACCAGACCCGACCTAGCAGTTACCAGGGCATTGGCCCCTCTGGGTGGCGGCGAGTCCTGCATCGCAATAGAACGTGACTAGTTGCGGCATCAACGCTTCACTGCGCTGATAGTACTCCAATCCCATGGAAATGGCTCGCAGTCTCGTCCAGCCAGCCGGGTTTGCATTGCTAGGATTCAAGGTTAGAGCGGAGACCCCTGGATGAGCGCGAGCCGGTGGCCCATTTCGGAGCGAGTGAGAGCCGCAAGCCGATACGTAGCTGGCAGTACGTAGTATTCGGCATTGCGCCCGGCAACTTTGCGTTCCATAAAAGAGTGTCGGTGCGGGGATTTTCATGCGTGGTCGATCGGCGTGATTCCCTTGCGTGCCCTGATTCCCCAATTGCACGTTGGAGCGCTTTGGATTGGCGTGAGCTTGATCAGTGGAAACGAGACAAGAGTTGGAGGCCGGCTCTCAGATTCCGTGCTGCCCTCTGGTTTTCCAGCCGTTCTAAAACCGTCCGATCGCAAGGGAGATTCAGTCTTGGAAGAATTCTTGATCTGCACAAACAGGAACTGCCGATTCTTGATCTCTCTTCGCGAAGGCACCAAACTCTTGCGCCGCTCGGAGCTTGTTCTCAGCGCATGTCCGGAATGCAACCACAAATGGTCGGGCCGCTGCCCGTTCTGCATCCGGACATTGGACGTGACATGGCGGAGTCAGATTCCCCACTGTGCTCATTGCAGCAAACCGCTGAAACCGGGAGCGCATGCGAACTAGGACCCCGCCTGCAATCTTTCCCGCAGGGAAGCGCAATAGATAAAGACACAAAATTGCAATCCTCAGTCTTCCTGCGGCGCGGCGGGAATCGATGAAAAGCGCGTCCGAGATAAGGATGTCGTCGCTCCGGATTCACAACGCACCGGTGAAGGCCCGCGTAATGAGATACCCGGAGGTGTATGAATGCAGCTTCGACCGTCCACTCTCTGAAGTGACCAGCGTCGAGAATAACCTGGCGCATCTCGTAGATGATGGCATTCAAGTACTTAGAAACAATTTCGCTCGGTGAACTTCTCCTGAGGGATTGTTGGAGCGAAACATGCTTGCGGTGCTTATCGTGGATGACGATCGCGCTTTCCGAACGCTCCTTCGTACCCTTTTCGAAGAAAATAGCGGTTTCGATAATTGTGTGGAGGCTGCAAATGCTTTCGAGGCCCTGGATAAGTCCAAGCAGTTAACGCCGAACTTAGCCATAGTGGACTTCTCAATGCCCGAAATGAATGGATTGCAGTTGGCTCGTCAGCTTAAAGCACGAGAGCCTGCATTGCCGATTTTCATGCTGACGGCTGACTACGATGTGAACATCGAGAAGGAAGCGCTAGCCTTTGGAATAACCGCCGTATTTTCCAAACTCGATGATTTGACCACACTCATCGCGAATGCCCGCGCCGTCTGTGGACTGGAATGATGCCACGCGCAAAGGCTGGTTTGTGTGGCGCCCTTTTTCTGGTCAGGGTGCAACGATGTCTTTCAGGTGGGGCTTCTCCTGCACGGCCGCTAGGCTTGCGGCATCCCAGCCGCCTCCCAATGCTTTTACCAGGAGCACGGCCGTCACTAGCCGCTGGCCATGAATGATTGCGGCTTCCTGTTGGTTGCTCAGCAAATTCTGCTGCGCGCTCACCACATCCAGGTAATTCACCAGGCCGCCCACATACCGCGAGGTCGCGATGTCCACTTGTCGTCGGGCGGCGTCAACCGCTTCCTCCTGCGATTTCTGAGCGGTATAGAGCACTTCCAGGCCGGTAATGTTGTCCTGCACTTCCTGGAACGCACCAAGCACAGTGCCACGATAGCTTGCCACTGTGGCATCATAGCCCGCTTGCGAAAATTGCACTTGGGCGCGCCTTGCGCCGCCCGTGAAAATATTCTGCGCCAGATTCGCACCGATGGCCCACACGCCGCTCTCCGCGTTTAACAGTTGCGAGATTTTTGCGGCATTCCAGCCGCCCTGGCCGTAAAGCTGCAGGGACGGATAGTAAGCCGCCTTGGCGATTCCGATTTGCGCGTTGGCCACCGCCATCGCCCGCTCCGCTTCTGCGACGTCCGGGCGGCGCTCCAAAAGATCGGAGGGCAGGGAAGTATCCAGATTCGGAGGCTCCGCGGTAAGCTCGCGCGCTGCCAGATGGAAATCCGGCGCGGGCCGCCCTGTCAAGACTGCAATCGCATCTTCAAACTGCTTGCGTTGCTGTCGAAGCAGCGTGGCTTGCGTGCGCGTGGTATTCAGCAGTGTTTCTTCCTGGGCCACGTCGAGGCCAGACGCTACTCCGCCCTGGTGCCGCGAGTTGACCAGATCAAGCCCTTTTTGCAGCGCGTCGACGGTGCGCTGCAGCACGCCAATCTCGGTATCCAGTTGGCGCAGGCTGAAATAATCCGCGGCAAGCTCCGCGGTCAGAATCAGGCGGACATTTTCAAGGTCAGCGGCATTTGCCTGCAGCGAGGCCTGCGCCGCTTCGATCGTTCGACGCCGCTGCCCCACCAGGTCCACTTCATAGCTCACCGTGAAAGGAATCGTCCAACTGCTCTGCGTGATCGGGCCGGGGAGCTTGAACGATGAACCAGTCGCCCGGTCACCCGAGTAACGCTGGCGGCTAGCCGTGGGCGCCACGCCAAGCGTCGGGAAAAGCGTGGCGTTCTGCACCGCCGCCGAAGCGCGCGCCTGCTGGTAATGCGCCACCGAAACTTTCAACGTTTGATTTGCCGCAAGGAGATCGTTTTCCAGTCCGCTCAGCTCGTCGTCGTGGAACACCGCCCACCACGTGGTTTTTGGCACGGCGTCTTTCGGTGCTGCTTCGCGGAATGGCTCTTGCACATCCCATTTCGCGGGGACGGACGCCGCCGGCTTTTTGTAATTTGGCCCGACCGTACAGCCCGCAATCCATCCTACGAGAGCCAACGCCCCCAGCTTGCGTACCCTTTTTCTTGCGGCTCTCCTGTCCACCGGCATCAGGGCTTTTTCCCCGTGGGAGCTGGAGCAGGGCTCGGCGGCTTTGGCCCGTCCTTCGACGGCGCAGCGGCAGGAGCGATTGGATTCGGAACTTCCTTCACGTGCACCTCTTGTCCGTCGCTCAGCGAGTCCGGCGGATTCAGCACGATCCAGTCATCGGCCTTCAACCCGTTCAACACTTCCAGCGTAACTCCGTAGTCGCGGCCGATGGTCAGCGGCTGCAGCCGTGCTTTGTGGCTCGAATCCACCACCACCGCCCGCAGCCCCTCCGAGCGGAAGAGCAGCGAATTTACCGGCACCTGAAGCCGATCGCCCTTAACCTTCACTTCCAGATGCACCTGAGCGTATCCGCCCGGAAGCAATTGCCCCGTCGCATTCGGCACATCCACTTCCGTCAGCAAAGTGCGCGTCGAAAGATCGATGGCATTTGAGGTGCGCACTACCTTTCCGCGGAATTTCTCGCCCGGATATTGCGTCAATTCCAGGTAAGCGCCGATTCCGGCGTGTATGGACGGCGCATAGGGCTCCGGCACGTTCACGTAAACGCGGATCGGATCCGTCTGCGCCAGGTAAAAAAGTTGCTGCGACGTTCCGCCATTGCCCGCGTTGATCAGCGTTCCGATGTCGATATTGCGCTGCGTCAGCACGCCGCTGAACGGCGCATAAATACGCTTGAACGACTCCAGCTCTTCCAGCCGGCGCACGTTTGCTTCCGATGATTGCACGGTCGCGCGCTTGGCGGCCTGATCTCCCATGGCGTTATCCACTTCCTGCATCGATACGCCATCCGTCTTCAACAGTTGCGTATAACGTGTCGCGGTAATGTCGGAGAGTTGGGCATTCGCTTTCGCGGTGTTCAAGTCCGCGCGGGCTTGTCCCAACTGCTGGTCCACTTCCGGCGTATCAATCTCGGCCAGCAATTCGCCCTTGTTCACCCGGCTGCCGATGTCGTGATACCACTTCCTCAGGTACCCGTTGGTGCGCGCATAAATCGGCGACTCCACGTACGCTTGCAGCGTTCCCGGCAATACCAGGTTCTCGTCGCCGGCTTCTAAGCTCGGGTGGATGATCGCCACGGTTGGAATGGCCGCGGCTTCCGTCTCATTCGCCAGCGCCTGGTACTGCACGCGCCGTTGGAACAGCAACACGCCGCCCACAACGATCAGGATCGCCACCACCACAAAGAACACAGTGAAGAGCGGGCTCCTCTTTCGCGCCAGCCCACCTCTGTCACTGCCTGTCATGCCTTCAGTTGTCATTCCTTCTCTCCAAAATCAATTTCGTAATCTCTTAAGAGATTGCGGGTTCCGCTCCCATGGTCCGGTGCCTGCGCCGCTCCAGCCATCCATGGATGATGGAAAACACGCACGGAACAAAAAACAATGTCGCCACGGTGGCAAACAGCAAGCCACCAATCACCGCGCGGCCCAGCGGCGCGTTCTGTTCGCCGCCTTCGCCGAGGCCAATCGCCATTGGCACCATGCCGATCATCATTGCCAGCGCCGTCATGATCACGGGACGTATGCGCACGTAGCCGGCTTCGAGCGCGGCTTCGCGGGGGGCTTTACCCTCAATCATCTGCTCTCTCGCGAAAGAAATCATCAAAATGCTGTTGGCCGTCGCAACGCCCATGCACATGATGGCACCGGTCAGCGAAGGCACGTTCAGCGTGGTGTGCGTGATCAAAAGCATCCAGCAAATGCCCGCCAGCGCTCCCGGCAATGCCGTAATGATGATGAAGGGATCCAGCCACGATTGGAAATTCACCACGATCAGCAGGTAAGCCAGCACGATCGCCCCAATCAGCCCGATGCCCAATCCCAGGAAGGAGGAGTCCATCGTCTCCACCTGGCCGCGAATCACGATGTGGCTTCCTCGCGGTAAATCCTTTTCCGCATCCTTCACCAGCTTGCGCACTTCCTGCGCCACGCTGCCCAGGTCTCTCCGATAGACCGACGCGTACACGTTAATCATCGGCTGCACGTTGTAGTGCGAAACGGATGCCGGCCGCGCCACGGTCTTCGTGTGCACCAGATTCCCAAGGATCTGCGGCGTCACTCCCGCTCCCGCTCCTGTGATGGGAGTGTTTTGCAGCGCCTGAAACGTGTCCACGCGGTATTGCGGTGTCTGCACCGCCACGTTGTAGCTGACGCCGTTCCTGGGATCCAGCCAGAAATTCGGCGACGTCTGGAAGCTCGAGGAGAGTGACACGAGCAGGTTTTGCGCCACGTCGCGCGCCTGCATGCCCACGTATTGCGACCTCGTCCGATCCAGATCCAGATACAGTGTCGGCGCGTCAAACGCCTGCTGAACGTGCACGTCAACCGCTCCCGGAACGTGCGTCATCTTGTTCGCGAGCCGCTGCGCGATTTCATAATTGGCGGGCTGGTTCGCTCCGATGATTTCGATGTCCACCGGCGCTGGCGTTCCGAAGTTCAGAATTTGCGTCACGATGTCCGCCGGCTGGAAGAAAAACTGGACGCCGGGGTACTCGGTGGCCAGGCGGCGCCGTAACTCATTGATGTAGGCGCCAGTCGACTTTCCACGTTCCTGTGTCAATTGCACCAGGATCTCCGCGTCAGAGGTGCCAATCGTGCCGGAGTTGCTGTATGTCAGGTTGATGCCCGAATACGGCAAGCCTATGTTGTCAATCACCGTCTGCAGATCGCGTTTCGGAATCACCTGGTGGATCGTCTGATTGACCTGATCGGCCAGTCGCGTCGTTTCTTCGACGCGCAGGCCCGTGCGTGCCCGCATGTGCAGGCGGATTTGGCCCGCGTCCACGCTGGGGAAAAAGTCGCGGCCCAGGAAAAACACCAGCCCGCCCGACAACAGGCAGAATGCCAGGAACAACGCCGAGAAAGACCACGCATGATCTAGCGCCGACGTCAACGCCCGGCGGTATCCGCCGCGCAGCCGTTCAAAAGAGTGCTCAAACGACTGCTGGTAGCGGCGGAAGAAACCCATCTTCTCGCCCGCATGCAGATCGGCCTGATATTCGTCATCCGCGCTCAAGAGGTACATCGCCATCGTCGGGACAATCGTGCGCGACCACATGTACGAGGCCAGCATCGCGAAAATCACGGCTTCGGCCAGCGGCACGAAAAGGTATTTCGCTACGCCCGAAAGGAAAAACATCGGCAGAAACACGATGCAGATGCACAGCGTTGATACGAACGCCGGCACAGCAATCTGCTGGGCGCCGTCGAGAATCGCCTGCACCGTTTCCTTGCCCATCGCCAGATTGCGGTTGATGTTTTCGATCTCCACGGTCGCATCGTCCACCAGGATGCCCACGGCCAGCGCAAGCCCGCCCAGCGTCATGATGTTGATCGTTTCGCCCAGTGCACTCAGGCAAAGCAGGCTCACCAGGATCGAAAGCGGAATAGAAACCGCGATGATCAGCGTGCTCTTCCAGTTTCCCAGGAACAACAGAATCATGATGGCCGTCAGGCACGCTGCAATCATCGCCTCGCGCAAGACACCCTGAATCGCCGCCCGCACATAAATCGACTGGTCGAAAAAATTGCTGACTTGCAGGCTGCTCGGAAGCGAAGGCCCGTAATCTTTCAACACCTGCTTTACGCGGTCAACAATCGAAAGCGTCGAATTGTTGCCGGTCTTGTAGATGCTCATCAGCACGCCACGCTGCCCGTTAGTAAGCACCACGTTGGTCTGCGGAGTAAAACCGTCGCGCACGTGGGCGACGTCACGCAGGTAAATGGTCGAGCCGTTTACGGTCTTGACCGGTAGATCGTTCAGCTCTGGAATCGTCTTCGGGCTGCCGTTCATCTCCACGTTGTACTCGAGAGTGCCCAGCTTAGCCGTGCCCGTCGGCAATATCAGGTTCTGCGCGTTCACCGCATTTACGATGTCCACCGCAGACAGACCCTTCGCCTGCATCGCGCTGGAGTCAATATCCACGGAAACCACGCGCGACTTCCCGCCGTACGGGAACGGCATCGAAGCACCCGGCACCGTCGAAATCTGTGTGCGAATAAAATTGTTACCGTAATCGAACATCTGCTGCTCGCTCAAGCTGTCGCTGTTCAGCCCCACCTGCAGCACGGGCACGGTGGACGCGGAATAAATGATCACCAGCGGCGGCGTGGTGCCCGGCGGAAGATTCCGCAGAAAGGTCTGCGAGATGGCAGTCGCTTGCGCCAGGGCCGTCTGGATATTGGCCCCAGTGTGAAAATAAATTTTGACGATAGCAATCCCATTCAGCGATTGTGATTCCACGTGCTCGACGTCGTTGACCAGCACCATCACGCCACGCTCGACGTTCGACGTGATCCGCTGCTCCATCTCCTGCGGCTGCAAACCGGTGTACGTCCACACCAGGGAGATCACCGGAATATTGATTTCCGGGAAAATATCCGTGGGCGTGCGTGGAATGACGAACCCACCTAATAGCACGAGAACGATCGCCATCACGATAAAGGTGTACGGTCGGGAAAGCGCTAAGCGGACAATCCACATAATTGAGTGTTTCTTACCCTGAAGTGTTGAACGCGGACACCCTTCACGTGCGCCCCTGCGCCCAAGATTCTTCGAGCCTTATACGCCTATTAGACTATCAGAACCCTTCGTTTGGGTACGCGGTTGGCCTCAAAGGCCAAAACGTCGTCCCGTTCCATTAGTGAGACGCATCCCACTGCCAATCCGCAGCATTTTTCACGGGAATCGGCTTCCCGCAAGCAGGCCATTTTGGCCGCCTCAATAGGCAGCTTACACTTACACCGCGGCGGCGCCGAACGCCGCATCGCCCCCTCGCTACCGTCCCCCACGGCGCCAACAAATTCACTCTCTGGTCGGAGGCTTTGGGGTACAGTAGGGGAGCTTGTTTCCAGGTTTCCGTCGGATCACCTTAACTTTCTAACCGAAGAGGACACTCATGAAAATTCTCGCTTGCGCCGCAGTGCTGTTTGCACTTTCCGGGGTCGCGATGGCCCAGCAGTCTCCCGCAAACGCTTCCGCAAAACCTTTGGTCGTGACTATCAAGAATGCCGATGGTCAGGTTGTCGGCACGGCTACGCTTTCTCCCGCCGCGTCCGGCGTCAAAATTGTGCTGGACATCAAAAAGCTTCCCCCGGGCGAGCACTCCATTCACATCCATCAGGTGGCAAAATGCGAGCCGCCGGATTTCAAAACGGCCGGCCCGCATTTCAGCCCGGCGGGGCACATGCATGACTCCGCGCCCGCGGGAGACATTCCTGACTTCTCCTTGATCGTGGGAAAAGATGGAACGGCTCACGTCTCCACGGTCGCCCCGAACGTCACCCTGGGCGATGACGATCACTCTGTCTTCAGCAACGGCGGCACGGCCATCGTGATTCACGCGGTTGCCGGCGGCACCGGCAGCGGCGCCCCGCCGCGCATCGCCTGCGGCATCATCACAAAGTCGTAGAATCCGGGGCAGCCTCACGCCAAAGCCTGCAAGCCGCGCTGCCACTACTTGTGTGTCATTGTGAATACGCCATCCCATCCCACGGGTGGCTCGTCGAAGAGGTACTCCTGGCAGCGTTTCCAGTACATGCGGGAAGGCCCGTCGTCCGGGGTGCGGTCCAGAATCTCCTGAAACGCGTGCTGCGCCTGTTCCCAATGCCGACTGCGATAGAACTCCCGCGCTGCGGCGAAATTTTGCAACCGTTGCCGCAATTCTCCGAAGGTTGGTTCCTGCTCCAGTTCTGATAGTTTTCCCACCAACTCGTAGATCGTCACCGGCTGCAATTTCCCTTTCACCCGGATGATATCCAGCTCGCGGAAAAGGAACCCGGCATCTTTCACCGCCGCATACGTCGATTCGTTCACCAAGATGTGCGTGCCGTATTCCTTGTTCAGTCCTTCCAGCCGTGAGGACAAGTTCACCGTGTCGCCAAGTGCCGTATAGCCGTAACGCAGCGCCGAGCCCATGTTGCCCACGCTTGCCGGGCCCGAATTCAAGCCGATGCCGATATCCAGCTTTGGTTTTCCCTCGGCTTCCCATTGTTTCTGCATCGCGCGCACCGTCTTCATCATCGCCAGCGAAGCTCTGCACGCATTCTCCGCATGGTCCCGCTCCTCAAACGGCGCGCCCCAGAACGCCATCACCGCGTCGCCGATGTACTTATCGAGCGTGCCTTGCGTGTCGAACACGATTTTCGTCATGTCCGACAGGTAGCCGTTCAGGAACAGCGCAAGATCCTGCGCGTCCAGCTTCTCCGAAATCGTCGTGAATCCGCGGATATCGCTGAACATCACCGTGATTTCCGTTTTGCGCGGCTCGACAAGCTGCGGATTTACCAGCAGCCGCCGAATGACTTCCGGGCTTAGATATTGCCCGAAAGCCGAGCGAACTTTGCGTTTCTCCTTTTCCTCCACCAGGGCGCGGTACAGGGACACCAGCATGACGTTTGCTGTCAGCGTTCCGGCGGGAAGCGTGAAGTTCAGCCAATAGCCGCGAACGAAGGAAACATAAATCAAGAACCCGAATGGCAGCAGCAGCGCCAATCCAAACCACATCCAACGCGGCGAAACGAGCGCCATTGCGGTTCCCAGCGGAATCCCGAAAATCAGAATCAACAGCAGGTCCAGAATTTCCTGGTGCGCCCCGCGGATCAGGAATCCATTGTTCAGCATGTTGTCGATCACGTTGGCGTGGATTTCCAGGCCGGGATAATCAATGCCGCCATACGGAGGAGTGCGAAGGTCTCCGATGCCCGTCGCCGAGGCGCCCACCAGCACAATCTTGTCGCGAAAGGTTCCCGGCCTGATCTTGTGATTCACGACGTCCGCGATCGAGTAATACGGATATGTCTCACGTGGTCCGCGGTAATTGATCAACACGCGGCCCAACCAATCTGGCTTCACGGTCAACTTGTCGCCGAACTGCAGAGACGCCACGCCTGCTGGTCCGTAATTCACCGTGACCTGCTCGGTTTTTAGGCCCAGGTAAAGCCGCAGGGTCTGCACTTCCAGCGAACCGTAGAGGTCAATGTCGTCCGGATTGCTGGAGCGGCCAAACGGCAGCACCAGCAGCGCTCGCCGCAGCACTCCATCCGCATCGGAGGAGATATTGAAAAACCCAATAGACGTCTTTTCATCATTCTCCGGCGGCGCCAGTTGCGGAATATTCGCAATCGTCGCCGTGAACAGCGTCCCTTCAAACTGGTAGCTGTTCAGCAGGGAGGCGAAATCCGCCTTGCCGGTTGCCGGGTTCAGCGCATTGCGATTCAACGAGTACCACTGCACCATCTCGGCATATTTGTTAAGGGCTGCGTCATCGATGCCCTGGATTTCATTTGCCTGCAGGTAGAAGTTGCCCAGCACCACCGGTCCGAAACGCCGTAGCGCCGCCGCGAACTGCGAATCGGCGTCAAACTCTTTTGCCAACTCCTGGACGTGCGCTTCCAGTTTCGGGTCGGGCGGCTTGCCATTCTTTTTGTCGCGCTCGATCTGCCCCCATAACGCGCGGATGGGAGCGGCGGTCTGGTCCGGCTTGTCGAACGTCACGTCAAAGGAAACTACGCGCGCTCCGTCTTCCCGCAGCACGTCCAGCATTTCCCCGAAATATTTTCGCGAAAACGGCCATTTACCCAGCACCTCCTGCGAACGTTGGTCAATCGCCACAACAACGATGCGGGGATCCGGCGGCGTGTACCGCGCCGGCCGGTAACGGAAGCGCATATCCAGCGTGCTGTACTCAAAGCGTTTCAGGAAATCGAAGAGCGGCGTATTGCGGTCGCCCATGAAGGTGAAGATGTAAACGCCAAGCGAAAGAACTGTAATTGCCACGCTGATCAGGAAAACCGCGCGATGGTGCCACCAGGTGGCGATGAGGTCCCGGAGGCGATACACGCTTCCTCTCGGGCGGCCTCCTTCGGGCGCGGTTGGCATTGGTGGAGGGCTATTCGCGGAAAATGAAGTTCATGCGGACGCCGCAGATTTCGATCAAATCACCGTCGTTCAACCTGACGGTTCCTGTAATCGGCGTGCCGTTCACGCTGGGAACCTTGTCGCCGGTGCCGAGGTAGTAGCCGTCGTCGCGCTGGTTGATCTGCGCCGCCATTTTCGGCTTGAACCATCCCTTCAATCGCACCGTCGCCATCGGCGATTTGCCGATCACAGTAAGTTTATTGGTGAGCGTGTATTCCTTCCCGTCGATCTTGCCGCTCAGGATCACCAGTGTGGCAACCTTCATCCGCCCGGCCGAAAATTGTGCGCGCTCGCCCATGGCGGCCGCCTGCTGCAGCATTTCACGGCGCACCTTTGTATCCAGCACCATAGTTTCATTGATTTTTGGCGCGGCGGTCTTGCGCCCCGTGTCCCAGGGAATCGCGGCGTCGGCGGTTGCGTCCACCTTGATGTGGTGCTTTCCGACCCAGATGGAATCGCCGTCGTGCAGCGTGGCGCGTTCCACCCGCAGGTCGTTCACAAACGTTCCATTCAAGCTGTCCAGGTCTTCCACCACCAGGCGGCCGGCCTCGAAATAAACGCGCGCGTGATAGTTGGAGACCGCGAGATTATCCACGGGAAGATCGTTATCCGGAGAACGGCCAATCGTCACCGGGCGGCTGCCGATCGGCACTTCCTTCACCAGCTTGTTTTCAAACATCAGGCTGAGTTTCGCCATGCAATCGCCTCCGAGGAGGTGCTAGTCTTTTTTGGCCGGGCCGCGACGCATCCAGGAGAACCAACCCTTGTTGG
>Ga0070762_10001144_pt1 | contig 12036 bp, 11 predicted proteins | sample HubBroMetageREF2_FD_66726 | JGI IMG/M metagenome (GOLD analysis project Ga0070762, IMG submission 66726) | Reference soil microbial communities from the Hubbard Brook experimental Forest, New Hampshire, USA - Hubbard Brook CCASE Soil... | ecosystem: Environmental > Terrestrial > Soil >... | reverse complement strand
TCGAGACGCCGCTTCCACCGGCGACGCTCTCAAAAGAGAATTCCTTGACCGCGCCGTTTCCCGATATTCGTGCGAGTCTGTCAGCGTCTTCGTCGAAGAACCAGACGTTGCCGTCCGGTCCGAGCGCCATCGCGCTATCCAACGCTCCGATGGTGTGTGGGGTAAACGCAATCCACTGCACGCCCTTACCTTTCTGCTGGACGAGCGGCGCAATGCGGTACGTCGGATATCCTGGAACGTCGGGCCGCGTTTGTTCGCCGGACACCGAGCAACCCGTAAGCGCGCAGGCCAGGGCTAAGAACACGAGGCTCCGTGCGGTCATCGTCGACCTCCTCAGGCTCGATGACCGTTCTAGCGACCAAGGGCGCGGTCCTCGACTCCGCGTTAGTACTGGACGTCGCGGTAGGGGAGCATCGTCCGTATTAGCCTATCCGCCAAAGCGGCAGGCGCGCAACACGTCCACGAAGGAGATACTCTTCATGGCAAAGGTTCTGTGCGTGCTTTATCCGGACCCGATCACGGGATACCCTCCCGAGTATGCCCGTGACGACATTCCCACGATCGACGTCTATCCGAACGGCCAGAAGACGCCAACGCCCGGCGCAATCGACTTCCGCCCGGGAGAACTCTTAGGCTGCGTGTCGGGCGAGCTGGGCTTACGAAAGTTCCTGGAGGAACGCGGGCACACGCTCATCGTTACTTCCGATAAGGAGGGGCCTGATTCGGTGTTTGAACGCGAGCTGCCCGATACGGATATCGTGATCTCGCAACCGTTCTGGCCCGCATACCTCACCCCCGAGCGAATCGCTAAAGCTCCAAAACTAAAGCTCGCAATCACGGCGGGGATCGGATCCGACCACGTCGACCTTGACGCTGCGATCGCGAGGGACGTGACGGTTGCGGAGGTGACCTTTTCGAACAGCATCTCCGTTTCGGAGCACGTCGTGATGATGATTCTCGCGTTAGTGAGAAACTATATCCCTTCGTACCAGTGGGTGATTAAGGGAGGCTGGAACATCGCCGACTGCGTCGAGCGTTCCTACGACCTGGAAGGAATGACCGTCGGAAGCGCCGGCGCCGGCCGGATCGGCACCGCCGTGCTAAGGCGACTAAAACCATTCGACGTTAAACTTCACTACACTGACCGCTACAGGCTTCCGCTGGCCGTCGAGCAAGAGCTCGGCTTAACCTTCCACGAAGACCTCGCATCGATGCTCTCGGTTTGCGACGTCGTTACTATCAATATGCCGCTCCATGCAGAGACCAAACATCTCTTCAACGATGCATTGATTGCAAAAATGAAACGCGGTGCTTACCTAGTCAATACCGCGCGCGGCAATATTTGCGATCGCGACGCGGTCGTCCGCGCACTCGAAACCGGCCGTCTTGCCGGCTACGCGGGCGACGTCTGGTATCCCCAGCCCGCGCCGCCGGATCATCCGTGGCGCTCGATGCCTCATCACGGCATGACCCCGCACACGTCGGGAACTTCGCTTTCGGCGCAAGCTCGTTACGCGGCGGGGACCCGTGAAATTCTGGAATGCTGGCTCGATCGTAAGCCGATTCGGGACGAGTATTTGATCGTCGCGGGCGGCAAGCTCGCAGGGACTGGCGCTCATTCATATAGCGCAAAGACGTAACTTCGCCACGCTTTTCGTTCCGCTGATCGCGTTGGGCTTCGCCATTCTGCCCGTCGCCTCGATTGCGTCGTGTGCACCTGGAGCTAAGCCCTCGTATCAGGACGTCTCTTCGGTCTATTTTCACGCAGAAGGGGTCACAGCGCCCATCGCGATTCATCGCGATGAGCCGATCAGGCCGGGGGCCTGTCCCGTCACGACAGTCCTTTACGTTTCGGCCAGCCATGTGGATATGGGCGGCGGTCCGGCGTGCATCACGAGCCGCTCCGGCGAAGTGCGGGCCTGCTGTGGAGCAACCGACTCAACTACAGACGATTCGCCGCAACTCATCTTCAATAGGCTCGTAGCGGTGTTGGAAAAGGATCATTTCTATCACATCGCTGATTCTTCGCAGCTAACTGAGTCGGATGGCGCAGCTTTTTATAGCATCACGGTGATGCGATGTGGCGCACACACGCTGAACAAAGATATTGGCATCACGTTTGTCGGAGCTCCGCAACCCGGACCAAACACGTCCATGCTATCCCTGAGCATCCCCTTCACGTCGTTGCCAGGAGCAGTTTACGACCCGAAGATTCTGATGCTGTTCGACGATTTCACTCATGCGATCTACCAGTCCGAGTGGACGCAAGGCGACATATATTAGCCCGGCCACTTGACGTCGCCCGGCACGCAATCACGTAAAAAGGCGTGATTTCCACTATAGACAAGGGGCAACGAGAACGCCCAAAATGACGATGAGTAGCGTTGCGCTCTCAGAAGAGTAGGTTAAAACGATGCGCATTTCAGCTTCCGCTCGTTGCGTCGTAGTCGCGAGCACGGCCCTTGGCATGCTGGCCGCCTGTTCCGGAGGCTCGCACGACGGCGGCTTCCCGGCGTTGCCCAATTCGCCGCAACAGCAAAGTTCCTCGGCTTCGCGTGCGGGCAACGGCAAGGGCATGACCTATGTCGCCCCGATCGGCACCACCACCGTGTACGGTTACCAGCGTAACAACCGCACGAATCAACCGCCGGTCTGTACCGTCGGTCCGTTCGTCTCCGTCAACGGCGGCATCGCCGTCGATCGGTCCGGGAATCTGTGGGTTCCCGACATGGGTGCGGTTCCGAAGACCGTCACGGAGTACGGGCCGGATTGCGGAGCGGCAAAGACGGTGTTGTCTGAGGCCGGGGACGTTGGGCCCGATAACGTTGCGTTCGATACAAATGGCCACGTGTACGTCTCAAACTCTTTCGCGAACAGCGGCGGCGCGGGAAACATCGTGCAATATACCGGGACGTCAATAAGCAAAACGCTGTCGGATCCCGACATCGCCACGCCGCAAGGCCTTGCCGTCGACAAGCACAACAACGTTTGGGTTTCGTACAGGGATCCCGGTAGTACCGGCACCTACGTCGCAGAGTTCCGGCACGGCAACATGCCGGCAAAACTCTTCAAGAATATCTCTCTCGGATTTCCCGGCAGCCTCCAGTTCGATCGGCACCAAAATCTGATGGGCCCAAATGGTAATTTTTCATCGCTGGACATCTATGCTCCGCCGTACACGGAAAAGAGCCCGACAACCCGACTTATCTTGGAAAACGGTAATGTCACAGATCCCAGCATGTGCACCCTGGATCCGAACCAGGATAAGCTGTACTGCACCTTTGGGTATTTTAGCCTCGTGAATGTGTTCTCGTATCCGGGTGGAAAGTTTCTTTACACGTACGACAGCGGTCTGACCGGCCTGGAACCATACGGTATCGCCAACGATCCGGCAGCGCGCAACTAGCCGCGCAGCGGCCCGCTTCGGCCGGGAGCTGCGCCCCATGCGGCGAAGGAGTCGCCTTTAATCCTCATCGGAGGGTCGACCAACGCTCGCTCATATCGTATGCGCCTGTGCGCTGAGAATCGGCGCTGGTGCGAGCATCGGCGCCCGTTTGCGCACCGCTTGCCGGATGCGGTGGCATCCCGGTCGCTACCGGTCTCATTTCGGAGCGCAGCGTGCCCGGCACCGTACTTACCTCTCCGGGTCGCCGGAGAGAAACCTCGCTGCACAGCTTCAACTACACGGACGGAGCTTAATCTTTGCGCAGGATTGGCTTTCGACGCTGCCGGCAATTCAAAATCACTCCGCGGGGACGACGCAACTAGAATCACGTGCCTTTTTGGGCTCCCGCGTAGAAGATGAGTTTGAAAATTACTTGCGGAACCGTCGTGAGCGTGTTGGGATTGCCGTAGGCAAGGTAAATCTCGCTGGTTCGGAGCCGTAAGTGGTACGCCACCGAAACGTTCGAACAGCGGCCGCTGCAATCGCCACCGCCATTGGGAATCGGCGGATCGCCGATCACGTTCCGTATTCCAACGGCAAAAGACGAGTTGCTTCCAATCTGATACGAGTAGCTCAGGCTCTCGAACCATTGAATGTTGTCGGGCCCGGGACTCGGCAACCATTGGGCCGTGTCGTCGAGCGCCAGCGTTAGCGCTCCGCGGTTGCCCACGCGAATCGTCGTAGTGCGAAACCACGTGTCGAGGCGCCCCGTGTCGTATCGCCCCGTGTTGTAGCTGATCTGCGTCGGGGTCGACGACGTCCCATGGTAAGGGAAATTCCCCGGATTGTTCGTCTGCAAGCCGCTGTCGTACGTGAATGAAAAGCCGGCGTTCTGCGAAATCGGCGTCAAGATGTTTCCGAAACGCCAATAGTTCGAACCACTGAACACTTGGAAATCGAGCGCGTTCTTCGTTAAGACGTCCAGCAGCATTTGATTGTCGCTCTGTGCGCTCCCCATTGACGGCCCCTGGTAGCGGTCGACGAATCCAGAGACGCCCACCGCCTTGAGGTCGCTATTCCCGTCGAAATCCCAAATCTTTGCGCTGTAGAGCGCGTAGCCGGCAATGCCGGGATGGGAGACGAACCCATCGACGGGGTCGTAGTACTGGCCGATCTTACGCGTCGCGCCAAAGAAGCCGAACGTCTGATTTGCCCAGCCGCCGCCCAGATCGTAATACTGCGCCTGGTCGGGCAGCAGGACGTTCGTTCCTGAGTCGTCGCCGTAGTTGAAGTAGGCGCTGACGTGTTTGAGGTCGGAGTAGGCCACTCCGGTTTCCGTGACGTCGTCGACCAAGCCGGGCAGGTTCACGCCGACGCGTTCGATGCTCCCCTGCCACCTCGTATCGGGCGACGTGTAGTCCAACGCGCCAGCGAAATCGTTCCGATTCTCACCGATCGCGTCGAACGAGGCAAAGCCAAGCGGCCCCTGTTTACCCTCGACGGCATATCCTTGGCTCGGCGTCGGAATCGCGGGCGTGTAGAGTGCCTGGACGTTTGGACACGCGTCGCAGTTGAACGCGTTATAGAAGTTCGCGGCTTGCGTGAAGAACGGCCGAACCTCGCTGTAATACCGTTGATAGACCGTCGGCGCGATGGACTGCTGATCGAGCTCGACGTTCGAGTAGTCGGGATGGAAGGTGGAGTAGAACGAAGCGGTCGGCGTAATCGGGACCGACAGATCGGCACCGACCCGCGACGTAGATCCGCCGATACTGCGGCTCGCCGCTTCACCCAAGGCGTACAGCGCGGCCCTCGGCTTTGGTCGCGAGGCCGAGATGCCCGTGATGTGCGGGACGTCGATGGAGCCCGCGTGCGCGTAATCTGCGCTGCCGTAGGAATCGGGCTGCATCTGCACTTTGTCGTACGACCAGACCTGCTGCTCGCCCGTCGCGTGAATGTAGCGCACGAACTGTGCCGTCCACAGGCCACCGTGGGCGTTGCGCAGCACGTCGAACGGAATCTTCATCGTTACGGTATACCCGTCGTTATGCGCGGCTCCCGCCGACTCCCAATTCGGCGAGTAGGCGGTGTTCTCCGATGAGAACTCGTAATGCGTTCCGTTCGGCGTAGCGTAGAACTGGTAGAAGTAACCGCTGACGCCGTTGGGCCAGAGATCTATCCATACCTCGTCGTCGTTGCCCTGCCCGACGTCGTTGGTGTGTTGCTTCGCGGCGATCGGTTCGTGTTGGATCGCATCGAATCGCACGTAGAGCGCGTGGCCGTCGGTCGTGATCCACGCCTTCGTCGGCTCGCTGGCGGGGCGCGAGCGAACGTCGTCCCAGGGTAGCGTGAGGCTCGCGGTCTGCGACCATTGTGCGGCCGGCGCACTCGGATCCAACGGAGGATTCGCCGACTGCGGCACGGTCAGTCGCGGATACGCCAATGCCGGCGCGCAAGTCGCGGCCATCGCGAGCGCGACGAGCGCTGCGCCGACCGTTGCTCTCATGGGAGAATGGCGTCTGCGAGGCTCGAGCGGGTGCCGTCACGCAGCGTTGCCGCATCGACCGGCATACAGTTGCGCGGCTCGCGATCGTCTTGACAGAGCAGCGCGCCGCGGAAATCGGCGCCGCGAACGTCGGCTCCCCGCAAATCGATACACTGGACTCTGCGATCGTCGGCGTTGCGCGAGCAGAGCTTGGCATCGCGAAGATCGGCGTCGCGAAGATCGGCTTGCGCAAAATCCACGCCCTCGAGTTCGGCGCCGATAAGACGTACGCGTCGCGCGCGAGCTTCGCGAAAGTCGCCTCCCACGATCGAGACGCCCGAGAGATCGAATCCGGCAATGACTGCGCCTCGAGCGTCGCAGCCCGCACACTTATGAAGCAGGCCACGCGCATCGATGTCGCCCAGGCCGTCGAACACGTCTCGCAAGTTGACTCCCGCCAACGTGGCGCCGGTAAAGATCGCGCCCGACAACTGTGCCTGGTGAAGGTCGACTCCCGCGAGCTTTGCTTTGGTAAAATCCGCACCGCGCAGGTCGGCCGCGTAAAAGTCGACTCCGGCCAGTCTCGCGCCGCGCAGGTCGGCGTTACGAAGGTTTGCGTGCGAGAGATTAACGCCGGCGTACTCGACGTTCGCGAGGCCGGCCCCGTGCAGATCACGTCCGGCAAACGAGCATCCCGAGCAGCGTGCGGGAAGGCCGCCGGTCGTCGCGAGACCGCTTGCCAGTAAGACGATCGCCGCTAGGATAGAGTTCATGTAGTGTTGCTCCCTTTTGAGATACGGCCGAAAGGCGCAGGAAACCAGGCCTCGGCCGCGAGGCTTTTTCAAACGATGAGATCGTCGAGGTTAGGTTACGGCGGAGCGTTTCTCCCTGGAATATCCATGTCGATGATCTTCGCCTTCGAGAAATCGACGTGTCGGAGATCGACGCCGTCGACGTCGCATCCGTCGAGCGTCGCACCGGCAAAGTTTGCGCCATCCAACCGCGCGTTGCTGAAGTCGCAAGCGACGAGCTCCGCGCCGGCGAAGTTGACGCCGCGCAGATCGGCGTGCGTGAAGTCGTCTCCATTGATACGCACGCCGGCCAAGTTGAGCCGCGCGAGGTCGGCGTGACTGAAATCGCAGCCCTTGCAGCCATTGAGGAGATCGCGAAGTTGTGAGCCTTCCAGCCGCGCGCCGGTAAACTGACACTCCGATATCCAGGCATTCGTGAAGTCGGTGCCTTCGAGATTGGCTTGCGAGAAGTCGCAGCCCGTCAAGTGCGCGTGACGGAACGAGGCGCCGCTGAGATTTACCTTCGTAAAATCTACGCCGTTGAGAACGCTCTCCGCAAAGTTGACACCCGCGAGATCTGCGCGGCTGAAGTCGACGCCGGTATAGTTTGCGCCGCGAAGGTCGCGCCCCGCCCAGTTCACTCCTTGGAGATCGCAGCCGGCGCATGACTTCCCATCGCTCTGCGCAACGGCCACTTGGCTCGCGGCAACGCTGAGCTTTTTGGCGACGCTTACACGCACGGGCTCCGTCGTGACGCGCGCCAATGGCGCGATCGACGCCATCGGCGCGATCGACACGGCAACTCGCACGATCTTCACTTCGGGCGTCGGCGTCGCGATCGTTCTTTTTGGTATCGACGGTGCAACCGTTACGACGGGGGCGCTCGTTACCGCGGTCGCTACTGCGGGAGCGGCAACAGACGGTGCGACGAACGATATCGCGATCGCCAGCGCGGCGACTGCAGCCGCGGCGGCTGCCGCGGGACCGATGGCGAGCGTTGTCGCAATGTCGCGCCCGGTAGCTAACAGCCGCTCGATCCGTAACGAGATCTGTTTGCGAGTCGTAAAGACTCCCGGTGCCGGCATTGAATGGTGCGGCCATGCCGCAGTTTCGGCCATTTTCGTCAAGCACATCGCATAGGGCCGCACGGCGCCCGCGGACGCGAGCACCCAATCGTCGCAAGCAACTTCACGCTCCAACTCGAGCTGTTGCCCGATGAAGATTGCGGCGGGATTCCAACCGAGAGCCCCGACGATTAGCCGCTGCAGGCAGTTGCTCCAATCGTCGGCGCGACGAAGGTGAGCGAGTTCGTGCAGGCTGATCTGCTCGACTTCCGCCGGCGAGAGACGCTCGAGCAGCGGTCGCGGTATCAAAATCATTGCGTCGAACAAACCTACGGCCACCGGCACGTCGATCGCTTCGCTTACGCAAAGCCGGACTGCGCGCCGTCCTTTATTCGCTGCGCTCCACTGCGGCATCGAATCGCGATACTCGACGGGAAGCGGCAAGGCGTCCCGTTTGAGGCGCTCGAGGCGAGCGAGCCCGAAAAGCAGGCCGATTGCGGCGTAGCCCGTCAGCAACGCCCATGCGGCGAACACTACGAGTGCGACCCGCAAGGGCAGTGTGACGTGCAGACGAGTGGGTAGGGAGAGCATCGCGCCCGGCGTGCCAACCGTCCGAATCTCCCGATGATGCTGCCGCTGCGGCACGACGGTGCGAAAAGAGCTCGTCGGGAAGATGCGTTCGGCGGCGGTCGTCGTTGCCGGCGGCGTCGACGGCGCGAAGAAGGCCAGGGTCGTGACGATCGGCACGACGAGCGCGGCGAGGAGCGTCACGATCCAGACGGCGTAGCGCGTTGCCGCGTTGATCCGCGGCCACGCATGTAAAATGAGCCAGACGACGATGACCAACAGCGCGTCTTGCCACAGCGCGTTGAGCACGGTCGCCGCAATCGCGATCATGCGGGCCCCTCCTCGTACGTCTCGATCAGCGCCTTGAGCCGCGTCAGCTCCTCGTTCGACGGACGTTCGCTTTGAATCAAGCGCAACGCGAGCGTTCCGGCGCTGTTGTCAAAGAAACGCGAGAGCAGGTGCCCCACCGCGCTCTTCGCCGCGTCCTCACGCGCAAGTAAGGGTCTATAGATGAAGGCGCGCCCCGCCTCGGCATGCGCGACGTATCCTTTTCGTTCCAAGATGCGCAACGTCGTGAGGACGCTATTGTAGGCGCTAGGCGGGGGGGGCAACGCGGCCGTCACTTCGGCGACTGTCGCTTGGCCCTTCTCCCAAAGCACCTCCATCAGCCGCAACTCGGCTTCGGTCAGACTGCTGGAACGTCGTCGTGCCATGCTCGCTCTCTCCATGCGGAAGGTTACTTCTACTAATTCGTTAGTTGGATGGTAGCGCACCGGAATCGAGTTGTCAACTAAGAAATTAGTATTAGAAGGCAGGCAGCGGAAGCCACGCCGGCTGCCGCGTCGGGGGAATGCGCATACGGTCTGCCAATAAGGGGAGAGCTATTCACCCTGCCGGTTCCTAAGGAGAAGCAATTGCCAAAGGCGCGCGCTTTGCTCGCAGTCTTGACGCTCGTCGTTCTGTCCGCGTGCGGCAAGGGGACGCCGATTACCAGCGGCACGGCGTCGCCGCCGCCCACGCCGCCGCCGGCAGTGGTCGCTCAGTACACGATCCCGACGGCCTCGAGCAAGCCTATGGGAATTGCGCTGGGGAGCGACGGCAATCTATGGTTCACGGAGTTTGCGGCGAGCAAACTGGGGACGCTGCTTCATGGCGGTCACATCGGCGAGCAGGTAACTCCCTCGCGCCATGCCGAGCCAAACGGCATCGCGTCGGGTTCGGGGCCGAACTTGAACCTGTGGTTTACCGAAAGCAGTCGCGCGACGGTCGGGCAAATCACGGTGGTGGGGCAGCCGTTCGTCGAGTACACGCTTCCCGACCCCGCGGCGCGGCCCGTCGGCATCACGTTGGGCGCAGACGGCAACATGTGGTTAACCGATCCGGGAACCAACTCCATCTGGCGAATCAAAGCGATTAAGCGAAGGCCTTTCGTGTTGTTCAAGCAGTACCGGCTCACCGGTAACGCGCAACCGCTGACGATTACCAATGGACCCGACGACGCGCTCTGGTTCACCGAGCCCGGTACGAACCGCATCGGGCGTTTGCCGATCAGCGGATACCCGCTAAACGAATACGTCGTCCCGACCGCGAATTCTAAGCCGACCGGTATCGCGCCCGGCCTCGACAACGCACTATGGTTTACCGAAGAAAAGTCCCTCAAGATCGGGCGTATTTCCACGAGCGGCGTTGTCACCGCGGAGTATCCGGTGAATGGAGCCGTTACTCCCAATCAGATCCTTCAAGGCATCGATGGGAACTTTTACTTTACCGATACCGCCGGCAACAAAATCGGACAGTTCTTCTTCAGAGGTCACAACGTCAACTACTACAGAATTCCGACCCCGAACTCGGAACCGACCGCGATGGTGCTGGGGCTCGACAGCCAGATATACCTTATCGAAACCGGTGGTAATAAGATCGCTCAGTTCAGATATTTCGCGGTGTAGCTTCGAGCTCGCCGGCGCTAAGCTCGGCGAGCTTGAAGAGCCCGGCGTTGCCGCCGCCGATCAAAAGGTAGCGCCGGCCAACGCGAAGCAGATGCACGGCGGCGTGCTGCGACAACATCGTGGATTCGATGACCGTGACGTATCGGTCTACGCCGTGAGGAAAGAACCTGACGCCTTTGAGCCGGCGCGCTACGGCGTAAAGCGCCGCCAGCATCAGTCCGAGAATCAGCAGCTTTAGGGCGTAGGCTTCCCAGAAGCTCCAGGGCATGACGCTTCCCTAAACGCTCGGCTCGCGCGGGCCGCAAATCTTTCGCTTAAACGCGACGATCTTCGCCTCGATCTCCGGCATGCGCTCGCAGACCACAACCGCATTTCCGGTCGTCAGCACGATGACGGTGTGCCCGTTCTCCTCGATTGACTCGATCAAATCGCAGTTCAACATCACCGGCTGCCCGTGCTCTCGCGTCAGCGTAATCATAGCCTGCCCATCGTCGACCTGGCGTTGGCTTCGTCGAGCTCGCGCTCGTCGCGGCGCGCCTCTTCGCGCTCGAACTCTTGCAGCCGGCGCTCCTTGAGCTTCTCGAGCAGGCGGCGCTCGCGATTCGCGGCGTACAACTCCGACGCAGCCCGATCGAGAACCGGCGCCGACTCCACGCTGCTCTTTTCGCGCGATTGGAGGGTTCGCTCGAGGTAGCCGAGGTGCGCGTCGTACAGGCGCAGGCTGGCCGTGGAGCCAGTCATGGCGAACTCATGCAGCGCACGGCCGCCGATGCGCAAGGCACCGTCGAGCCGACCGAGGTCGCGCGCGTTCTCATCGCGCGCTGCTTTGGCGCGGGCAAACGCGCGTAGCTTCTCTTCTTCTTTTCGGCGGCGCGCATCGAGCACGGGCTGCAGCGGGAATACGAATCGGGCCATATGCGTAGAGAACTCCCGCCGCGCCGTCTCAGCGAGCCAACTGCGAACGTTCGCGCCCCACGGAAACCATCTCGATGGGCACGTTGAGGACCTCTTGCAAGCGCTGCAGGTACGCTCGCGCGGCCGCCGGCAGATCGGCGATTCGCCGGCAGTCTGCGATCGGTTCGCTCCATCCCGGCAACTCTTCGACGCCGATCTGCAGGCCGGGCTCCCCGGCGGCACTAAAACCAACGCTGCGGCCGCCGACGGTATAGCTCGTGACGAGCCCGACTCGCTCGAAGCCGGTCAGCACGTCGAGCTTTGTGACGATCGCGCTCGTCAATCCGTTGAGCGCGACGGCGTACCGCGCGGCGACCGCATCGAACCATCCGCAACGCCGCGGACGCCCCGTCACCGTTCCGAACTCACCGCCTTGACGGCGAAGCTTCTCACCGCGTTCGTCGTGCAGCTCCGACGGCAGGGGGCCCGCGCCCACGCGCGTGCAGTAGGCCTTGAAGACGCCGATCGCGCGGCCGATGGCGCCGGGACCGATACCGAGTCCCGTGCACGCGCCGCCCGCGATCGTGTGCGAGCTCGTCACGTACGGATAGGTGCCGTAGCCGACGTCGAGCAGCGCGCCTTGAGCGCCTTCCAGCAGTATCCGCTTCCCGCTGCGGAGGCGTTCGTGAATGTACTCGACGCCGTCGACAACGTGAGGCGTTAGCCGTCGCGCAGCTTCGAGCACCACTCTGTCATCCTGAGCCACCTTGTCATCCTGAGCTTGTCGAAGGACGAACGAAGCAATCACATCGGCAAACCGAATGCCGCTTCTGGCCACGCGATCGACGTACGCCGGCCCAATTCCGCGCCCGGTCGTGCCGATGGCACCGCTTCCGCGTTCGCG
>Ga0070762_10001141_pt1 | contig 12047 bp, 15 predicted proteins | sample HubBroMetageREF2_FD_66726 | JGI IMG/M metagenome (GOLD analysis project Ga0070762, IMG submission 66726) | Reference soil microbial communities from the Hubbard Brook experimental Forest, New Hampshire, USA - Hubbard Brook CCASE Soil... | ecosystem: Environmental > Terrestrial > Soil >... | reverse complement strand
AGAGCGGTATTGAGTGGCGTGGTCTGATTAAAGTGGCTGGTTGTCCCGCGCGCCGCCTGCGTGAGGATGACTACCATCTCTGCGATCAAGCCGGCGGTTGTGACATTGGCCACCAGACGAACCAGGCGAGGCCGATTCTCGACAAAGCCGAGCATCCAGACGAAAGTGAAGCAATAGACACTCACCGAGATGGCAAACTTGGCCGGTTTGAGCCACGCGGGCGCTCCCGTGATGACACGGTGGTCTAGGAAGATGCCCAATAGGGTGGCGACAAACGTGATCAGCATGGTTACCGCCAGGATGGTCAACGCTGGGTTGACAGCAAATGCGGAACGCAGCAGGCGCCACCATCCTCTTTTTTCAGGGCTTCGAACTTGGCCGGCGACTGATTGCATGTCTTTTTCCTTCTCTCTGCACTAAGCAGCGCTGTGAACAGTTTTTTGGGTCGATGTCGGCGATGCCGCTCGGGTGGAGCGAACAACGAGGTAGAGCAGGAACCCGGCGGGTCCCAACATCAGCGTTAGGAAAAGCACCGGCGCCATCAGCCAGGAACTGATCCGACGTTCTTGGCTGTCGAGATAAATCCAACGGCCGACGAACAGGTCAAAGGCGAGAAAGTGAACCCACGCGATGGTTGCGCCGGCTGGCGAACCCAGGAGCGCCTGAACGCCGGGGAGCGTCGGTCGCGAAACGGCAGGCCAAATCGCGCCCAGTCGCGGAAGCACGAGCCCGGCATACAAGATGGCTGGCGCGGCGCTCACCAAGGGGGATCGAATGATCCGCGCAGTCCACTGCCAACGCGGCAGGAGAATCATCACGGCCCAGATGGGCAGGACCAACAGATTACTGGCTCGGAAAAGCAAGTCCATACGTCCCCCTTTACGGACGGTTACGACTCGATCGAGAACCGGATCGGGCGGCAAATCGGATGTTTCGGAATGTCATAGCCGCTTCCCATTGGTTGTTCTTCTGCATGTTGCGCGTGTCAACATTCTATTGCTCAGATGTTGCGCATGTCAACATGGTTGCAAATAAAATTTCCTGGCAGATCTCAGTGCAGATGAGAGGGCATGTTGCTCATGTCAACAATAGGTTGTATGCTGCTGGCTAGAATGCGTCCACGAAAGCCCTACCACCACGCCCATCTGGAAGAAACCCTGTTGAAAACGGCAATTCAGTTGATCGGCGAGGTCGGTCCCGCGGGCTTTACTTTGAGGGAAGTCGCCCGGCGCGCAGGCGTCTCCCATAACGCCCCTTACCGGCACTTTGCGGATCGGGAAGAGCTTTTGGCAGCCGTCGCTTCCCAGGGATTCCGGGAGTTGACCCGCGCCATGCGCGACGCCGGCCAGGGGCAGGCGGAGCCTCTGGATCGACTGAAGGCTGCCGGACTCGCTTACATCGAGTTCGCTCTCCGTCGGCCGGAGCACTTTGCGGTGATGTTCGATGCGCCGGTTGCGAAGCCCACGAGTTCGGACCAGGCCGAAGCCGCCGAAGAGGCCTTCGGAACGTTGTCGGGCTTGGTCAAGGTATGCCAGGACAAAAGACAACTACCCTCGGGAGACCGGCTTCAGTTCGCGCTGCTTGCGTGGACTATGGTTCACGGAATTGCCAAGTTGGCCACAGCCAAGCGTCTCCCGTTTGACTCCAGGGCTGGGATTCTTAAGTTCGCCAACTTCGTCATTGACCAGTCATTACCGACTGCTACGGAGACTCTCACAAAGCGGAGCAAGGACGCGAATTAGAGGAATTTGGGTCAATTTGCAATATTGTTCCAGGATGTGTTCACGCCGGTACTGGCAAAACACTCGAAGTCGTTCTCTCTGATCGATTGCATTTCGGTCGGAGTTGATCGGATGCAGAGAAACTTCGAACCATGCGAAAGCAGGTTGAGGCGTGGCACAGAAGTGAATTGACAGACGTCACTGCCAAAGCGGTCATCTACGAGGCTTTTGTCGATGGCAAGCTGGCGCGCCGCGCCGCTCTCCCAATCCCAGACCGGGAACGCATCCCTGACCCGCGTAGTGCTTTCCGCGTCATAGGAGCGGCCGTGAAAACGAGAGCTCGTGGCCGTCTGGATCGGGCATGTGGAAATAGCGTTCTCCCCACGCGGCATCTCGTGGAATCTCCGGATCAAATCCCCGGTCCTTCAGATGATTCCAGAGGGCGTCCACATCCGTGACGTGGAAGATCAGCCGTCCCCAGCGGGGTACGGGTTTACCCTGTTCCAGATTGAGGATCGCAGACGGAGTGTCTTTTGCGCGCAGGGAAGAGAACCCCGTGCCTTCTCCACCGTAGAGAAGCTCCATGCCCAGGACATCTCTGTAAAACCGCAGAGACTGCGACATGTTTACAACCCGAAAAGTGACCGCAGAAATTCTCTCGATCGTTGGCGCCATACGCCACGAGTTTACCTCGGCTCAGCTTGAATCTGCCTGCCAAGAGGCATACGGTAGACTGTGATAGCGGGAGGTGGACTATGGCCTATGTCATTGCCGAACCCTGCATCGGAACCAAAGACACCGCCTGCGTCGACGCTTGTCCCGTAGATTGCATCCACCCCAAGAAGAACACGACCTACGACGACGGCCGCCCCACTTTCGACAACGTTCCACAGCTCTACATTGATCCGGTGGAATGCATCGATTGTGGCGCCTGCGTCCCGGTCTGTCCCGTGTCGGCGATTTTTGCGCTGGACGACCTTCCCGAGAAGTGGAAGCAATATACGGAACTCAACGAGAGCTACGTGAAGGCCGGCAAGTTCACGCCAGAAGAGTTCGCCAAGCACCAAATCAAGTAGCCCTGGGCTTACTTTGCCGTCTCACGGTCTTTCGGGCCAGGGAAAACCAGATGTGCGTCCGGCGTCAAAAAGCAGCAGAAGAACAGCAGCGATTCGATAAAACATACTTGCTTTCATTCTTGCCTCCAGAGATTACTGCAGCCGTCGCCCCTATTCTGCCGCGATCACTCTAGTTATTAGGCACGACCCCTTCGGTATTCATGTCACTTACAACATTATGCTCAACCGCTTTCTTGGTCCCGGCTGCTTGGGTCCGATGTAGCCCGGCATTGATTACCCCCATCAGCAGCACAGTCACCAATTCAAATGAAATTTGCTTTGCCACCACGGCTCCTGGCCACGGCTGAACCGCGTAGTACGTCAGGAACCAAGGAAGCGAGGTCAGCATCCACACCGCAAAGCCAAAGCGGAGTCCTTGACCGAGCCAGGGTCGAGGTTGAATACCGCGATCGTAGATCCAGACCAGCGCCGCAGACGAACAGGCAAATCCGATGAGCATGTACACGAAGTGCCGATTCGCGTCTTCCTGTGTGCGTAGGAGTTGCGGACTAGCGGCATAGTCCCCCTGAAGCAGGAGGCCGTGCACGACAAACCCGAAAACATTGGCAGCGATGAAGAGAACTGCCCAGCGCAGAACGAAACGTTTCATATGCCCTCCAAGAATTTTCATTGCTGCCGCACGAAACGACCCCGTTCAAGACCAGCAACATTGATACGGCTCACAGCACTTCCACTCATCACTCCGCCGAAAATCAGCGGGCTTTGGCTTGTGCGGTGCGAATTTGCGGCATTAGGATATCGCGAACGTAGTGCCAGTAAGGGACGAGTTTGAGGGCATCTTGTGCGTGCTGCTCGGCGGCCTTGAGATCAGGCGTGGTTCGGTTCAAATTTGACCAAGCCAGACTCATCAGTAGCTCGGGTTCGCCCCATGCCGGCTCTAGCGGATCATTGGCGCCTTCTTTGTGTTGCCGGATGGCGTCCAGACCTTTCTCATAGGTGGCAATGGCTTTCTCCTGGCCGCCGCCCCGCTCCGGAGGAGTGCTCCACTGATTCGGACCCACCACCCAGAGAAGCCGGGGGTTGTCGGGTGCTGCAGTCTTGGCCTCCTTAAGCAACGTCGAGGCAGGTGTCAGGATTTCCTTCAACCGTTGAGGGTCTTTCTCGTTCTTGAAAACCCCTTCCAGAAAGAGGCGGTTAAAGATGCAGGACGCAGCGCCAATTTTTGCATCCACAAACCCTGGATCCCTCTGGATTGCGGCATCGAATTCGCTTTCCGCGTCGGTCAGGTCTTCTGACAAATCCTTCGGTGTAGGGGTTTCTCCAAAGCCGTTAATGGCCCTCCGCCATTTTGCAAATCCACGCCAATATCGCACGCGAGACGCGAGTTCCGGCTCGTCAACAAACGGGACAAGCTGGTCGTAAAGGTGGTTCAAGGCTGCACGGTCGCCTTCATAGTCAGCTCGTTGTATTTGCGTAACTATCTTCACCACCTGTTCACCCGATGGATCGACCGCGGGCCCCGCCGCCAGGACCAGGGTTACGGAAGCCAGTACGATTGCCAATCTGTGTGCCACCCTGCCCCAGATGTATTTGGAGGGGTTCGAAGGTTGGTTTGGAGCCACGGCACCTCCATATCCGCTCGATCTACGCTTCGTGTCCGCTTCTAATTTATAGAGCGCTCACGCATCACCAGGCGAGAAGTTTTCGGCGAACCAGCAAGTTTTGTCGGTCAACGATGGTGAACTAGCTACAGAGGTACGATAATTTGAGCGAATCATGCGAAAGGTCATCAAGCGCTACGCGATTGTGTTGGCAGCATGGCTGCCGTTCTTCGCAATTTGGGTTTTCCTGGCGATGTTGTACGCCCACTATCCATTGCGAGCCGCACTCGTAACAGGCATGATTTCGATGGGCAGCGCGAGTCTGATGGGAATCGCTGTCTGGCATATTTGCCAACGCTGGCCTTTTCCCCTCCGACTCGATTTGAAGTTCTATTTTCTTCAAGTCTTGTTCGCTTCAGGATATTCAATTCTCTGGATCATTTTGGTCGATGGGCTGGAGGCACTACGCCGTGGTGCCAACCCTCTGCCGGATTTCTGGAAATCCCCCGTTCTTGGCTGGCAACTTCTGATGGGCCTCTGGCTATACGGCCTCTTCGCGGGCGTTTCCTATGCGGTGCAGACGCGGAATCGCTTGCACGAACAAGAAACGCTTGCCGTACGTGCCGAGGCGCTGGCTGCAGCTGCGCGTCTGGATGCGATTCGCGCCCGTTTGAATCCGCATTTTCTGTTCAACGCTCTACACACTCTTGCCGCTTTGGTGAAGTTCCAGCCAACCATGGCGGAAAATGCTATTGAGCGCCTGGGGGACATGCTGCGCTATGCGTTGAAGGAAGACGGGCGCGAATTGGTTGAATTTGCCGAGGAATACGAGTTCACTCGTCAGTACATTGCCTTCGAACAACTTCGCTACGAAGACCGGCTGAAAGTCGATCTACAAGTTGATCCAGAGTCCTTCAACTTCGATGTCCTTCCATTTTCGATTCAAACCTTGGCCGAAAACGCCGTGCACCATGCAATCTCCATTCGTCCGGAAGGCGGCGCAATCTGGATCATATGTTCCTGTCGAGAGGGGAAACTTAGCGTCAGTGTTCGAGATAACGGGCCGGGAGACAGCGCTGATCCTGGCCAATCGCACCAATTCGGGCTGCGTTCCTTGCGGGAACGTCTGCGGGCCGCATTCGGACCCTCCGCTGAACTGACGGTTGAGGACGGCCGGGAAGGTTTTGAGGCAAAGTTTCTGGTTCCGTCCTCGGAACGCGATCAAAGATCAGTCGGTGGAGACCGATGAAAGGTTCCGTTCTAATCGCCGATGATGAGCCGCTGGCTCGACGCACGCTGCGACAATATTTGCTCGACCTCGGCTGGGAGGGTTCGATTCATGAGGCTCCCGACGGAGAGACGGCGATTGCCGCAGCGAACGGGCGACGTCCTGACTTGCTGTTCCTAGATATCGTGATGCCGGGTGCGACGGGACTGGACGTACTCAAGCGGCTTGACTATCAGCCCAAGGTGATCTTCACGACAGCTCATGACCACTACGCCGTCACCGCCTTTGAACTTGGCGCTCTTGATTATCTGCTGAAGCCATTTGGACGCGACCGGCTAGAACGCGTCATGCGTCGAGCACAAGCGGCGTTAGATGACTCGGCGATTCCTCTACTATCCCGTGTAACGGAATCACTTGAACAGATACGCCCGCTCTCAAGACTCTTCGTCCGCGACAGCAACCGCATCGTCCCAATCCCTCTCGCAGGCCTTGAGCGCGCACAAGGGGCTGATGACTACGTGACGATTTGTACTGCAGCGAAGCAATACCTCGTCAGCATCCGCCTATCTGACCTCGAAGAACGCCTACGGGGGGCGAATTTCGTGAGAATCCACCGCTCACACCTTATCAATCTCGAATTTGTGACTTCGATCGAGCCCTATGATGCATCGCGCGTAGAGGTTGTTATGAAGAGTGGCGCACGTATCGTCGCCAGCCGAACGGGCTCGAAACGACTGCGTGATCTGGCACTCTGACACAGAGGAATTGATATCACGCAGTGCCAGACTCGGATTTGCTAGTAGCTGACAACGATGACGATCAAGTGATCCCAATTTTGGGAAGATCGTCCTCTCGCTTGACTGTGTTCTGTGATTACGGCAGATGGCTCTTGCGGGGCCGAATCTAATCTTTAGGTCTCAACGCGGTCAAGCAGTGTTCAAGGAGTTCCCTAAGGCGTGTTTGCTCTTTCGGGTTTAGGCCGCGAAGCGTACGTTCTTCCACTGTCTGCACAGCCTTCCAACCTACTCTCAGTTTCGCCATTCCTTGCGTCGTCAACTTAGCGGGCATCGTACGTCCACCTGAAGGGTGAGACTCCCTAACAATGAGACTACTTGTCTCCAAGGAACTCAGAAGTGGAACCATGGTCTGGGGTGTAACGAAAGTATGGCGCGCCAGGTCCGCATTGGAGAGGCCCGGCTCGGCCGACAAAGCGGACAATACCGCCATCTGTGAAACTGTGAGGCCTGTTGGCGCGAGCGCCTTCTCCAGAGCGTTGCGCAACTCACTCTGTACGTGCTTCAGCAGATAGATCACCGGCCGTGGCGATGCCGCTTGTTTCGTTTTCCGCATCTGGGGTTATATTAACCTATATCAGTATTACGAATATTCGTTATACTGATGTACCACCATTTGGAGGTTATATCCATATCTTCAGTGAGAATCTTATAGGAGGAGTCGAGGTCGTAGCTCAATGCCTGGTCGCCAATGACACCGATCTTGACCCCACTTTGCGCCTGGAGTTGAGGGGAAGAAACAAGAACAATAACAACAAGAGCAAGTGTGCAGTAGGTACGCAGAAGTTCTATACACCGGGGGCATCGAGTCGCCAAGAAAAGCATGGCCAGTAACTCCTTTCCCAAACCGAGGCAGTAGGCGGAAATCTGCCGCCACGGTTCAGCGAACACACGATTAGTTTCTAGGGAAGTCGGCGAGAAGAAGCCCCCTCGGATGAGAAGCGGTGGAACACGCTTCATCCTTCGCCCTCGCCGAATCGTGTTGAAGATATCGAAGGAAGCTCTCGATGTCAATGGGCAAGTTTCAGACTTCTTATTTGCGGTCTGCCTGAATTCGGCAAATGAGTCGTTCCGCACGCGAAATGTCTATCTACCAGCGTTTTGAGAAATCTAAAGTACTCGGGTTTGATTTGGCTGTTGCGACTTCGCACTAAGTGTCCGACAGTGTCTCACATGTCGAAAATAGACATTACCCGCGATCTTCCTTCCGCACCTGCATACTCGGATGATGAGTGCGTGTTTCTGGGCGCGAGGAAGTACTTTGTCATTAAAGCAGTCTGGAACGCCGTACTCGGCAGCTAACCACCTCCGTGTTGAGGGATCGATCAGCGACATATTGATTACGTGGCCATGCTTTCTACAGAACTCCTCAAATGCACGATCGGTGACGAACGTGTCTACCAATTTGAGTTGTCCGAGTGCAATCAACTGCTGCACGGCAGCAATCTCGATATGCAAGATCCTCGCTGCCCGATTCCAGGAGACATTCGTGGCCGTATTTAGCGTGCCATTTGGGAAAGAAGGATGTTGGGCGCGCCACTTATTGAGGGAGGCCGCAGTGATACGCGGATCTCGAACTCTAAGCACACCACTAGCGACCAATTGCCGGAGGCGTGTACGGCTCATGCGCAGCAGCTTTCGCAAAGCGCGTTGGGACCAGCCGTCTGTGACTCTTGCGCTCATCCCCAGTGCCCCGAGCCGGAAGCGGACAGCACGCTCGGAGCGATTCAGGCGCTCGGCAATTCTCTCTACGGGTTCGTAGCCTGCCAGGTCTAAGAGCGTGGCATCGTCGTCCGGAAGCCAGGGACGTGAAGCAGCACGATGCGATGGACCGTCCTTCGCGATGTCAGCATCTGATGCCGGGCTAGCAGTTGCCAGCGCGGGTGTTCTGCGCAACTGCCGGATGCGGCGCCAACAGTCGCCCCGCTTCCACTCGGGGACAAGCTTGAGAATTTTGTTAATCGCTTCGTGCTTCTTGTTTGGTCCGAGCTTGATACCGGCGATCAGCAATTGGTCAATGGCCGGTAGAAGACGAGGATTGATTGCAACTGGATTCCGAACCTGCTCGACCGCGCCCAACATACAGAAACCCCACAACGATGCGGCCAGAGATTGCGGGCATATTGCCGCGGCCTTAGGGTCGGCGGATGAGTTTTCTGTTGAATGGTCGGGATTTCGGGCAGGCGCTCAAAACACAGATTTTAAGAACGCGTGCGCCAACAAGCAGAGAGCCCGGGTGCCCGAAAAACCGTGCAGGTAGGCGCATCCCAACCGGTTCCCTATTCTTGTCCTTAGAGATGCTGGTTCCCGAGCTCAATTGCTCTTGTGCGATTCGAACTGCTGCACGTCTTCGGAAACGGCCAGTACACAGGCTTCGCCTTCGAACTGAATTTTACTGGCAGAGTATGCCGTCAGCTTGATCTGGCCGGACTTGGTGCGAAGTCGGGCCATCATATTCCGAATCGGTCCCCCCTGATTCAGCCGGGCCAGCATCAGTCCTCGATCGATGGGGTCTTCCCAGATTCTCAGCTCTTGTACCGTGCGTCCGAGGAGCTCATTGCGGGAATAGCCATATCTGTGCTCGAAGGCGGCATTGACATCGAGGAAGCGCCCTTCCTTCAATGTCGTAATCGAGAAAGGAAGGGGACATGACTCGAATACCCTCTCAAACTTCTCCTCGAAAGATCTACGGCTGTCTTCGGAGCGTGCCAGCGCGGTTTCTGTCCGTTTGAGTTGGGCGAGCCGCGATTCAAGATTCTCACCGTAGATACATGCGGTTTCGTACAACCTCGCGTTCTGAATCGCTGCCGCCGCAGGGATGGCGAGCAGTTCGGCACGGCGGAGATGATCTTGGGTATAAAGATTGGGCTGGGTGTGGCCTACAGAAAGGCACCCGAGATACTGTCCCGATGCGACGAGCGGAGCGGAGAGCCAGGAGCGCAGTTGCTTGTGCCCCTTGAAGGTGTGCCATTTTTCCTCTGTGTTTGTGTCGGCTATCAGCACGCTCTTTTGCTCTGTCAAAATGCGATGAAAGAACGTGGACTCGTCCGCGACAAAGGTCAGCGGTGGATGGGGACCAGACCGTTTTGTCGGTTCGGGGCATGTCCTTTCCCCAAGGGCCAACATGTGCGGCCCACCTTCCGGCACCAGTACGCGGGCGCACGTGTATGGAATCAATTGTTCCAGCGACCTCAGCAGGGTTTCCATGATGAAATCCATCCGCAGGTCCTGGGTGAGCGAAAGAGTGGCCTTACGCAAGGCTTCGGCTTCCTCTTCCGCTTGTTTTTGCGCCGTAATCTCAAGCGCCGTGCCAACCAGCCGGCGAATCCTGCCCTCTGCATCCCGAACAGGAAAGCCCCGTACCCACACCCAGCGGACTTCGCTTTGGGCAGAGACGATCCGGAATCTTTCGTTAAAGTGTCCGGTGCGTGTGGCTTCATCGAGTTTCGTGAGCACACAAACGCGGTCTTCCGCGTGAATCAGTTCTTGGTAAGACGTGGGGTTCTCGTGCAACGACTCGCAGGAACGGCCCGTGATCGTCTGATAAGCCGGATTCACAAAAAGAGCTCTCTTGGTTTCAGCGTCGATCATCCAGAAGATCTCCTGGATATTGTTCGCCATCTGTTGAAAGCGCTCTTCGCTTTCGAGGAGCGACATCTGGGCCCAGCGGCGTTCGGTCACGTCGCGGAGAATCATCACGTGCTGCCCGGGCAGGCAGTCGGCTTTGGCTGTGTACTCAACGAAGAGAGAGGAAACGCTGTCTCTTGTGAGTTCCGCGTCGCCCTGCTGAAATTTGTGGTCGAGAAACTTTTGCCAGGTTTCCCTGAACCGGTCGGAATTCTTGTAGAAACGATGAATCGAATGGCCCAGCAGTTCCGGGCGCGGGATTCCGAACAGCGACTCGGCTGCGGGATTTGCTTCCCGGCAGATTGCGTCGTCGTCGAGGATCACGATCGCGTCCAGAGCATTTTCAAATACTGAGTGGAATTCGCGCTCAGTGGTAGTGAACGCACCCTGAAACTGCCCTCCCTCTTTCTGTGCCCAGAACAAGAATTTCGAGAGAAGCAGTACAACCGTTGCAAAGGACCCGAGCAGGCCGACCCATAGCGCTGGGGGAAGTTCAATTCCTCGCAACCGATATGCGAGCGTCAGAGCGATGAGGCCAACCGAGACGAGGCTTACCGTGACCGACGCCAGGCGCCACCCGAACTGGCTGTCTTGAGACGGGAAGAGCGCACGACCGAGTCGTGCGACTGGCTCCAGGGGAAGACCACGCATGGGAGCTCTCGCTTCACAAAGACAGGTATCGAAGAGGTACTCTTGTACGGGGTATCTGCACTCTGCCTGTCTCTGGCAGATGGTAGGCGGATGCTGGAACGCGGTCAAGTTCGGCTAGTTCTAGGAGTGCAACCAGTTTTCGGGCGAACTTTTCCCGGTGCGACCTTGCCTCGTCCGCATCATCTATGTCCGTATGACCCTCGAAGAATTTCGCAAGTCGCTGAACGGCGAACGTCCTCCTGAAAGTCTGAGCCTTCCCCTGACGGCCGTATGGTGGGATGCGAAAGGCGACTGGACGAAAGCTCACGAATCAGCACAACAGGACGATGGACCGGCGGGGGCGTGGGTGCACGCCTACCTCCATCGCAAGGAAGGGGACCTGTCAAATGCCGGGTACTGGTATAGCCGCGCAGGAAAGCCTCAAGCCCGCATATCGCTCGACCAAGAGTGGGTTGAGATTGTAACCGCCTTCGTGAATGAAATCCGGTGACACGGGAAGAGAAAATTGAAAGTTGAGGGGGTAATATTCGAGTGGCACTCCCGAACTTTATTTATTCTTCTGCGCCGCCCGCCACTTGGCCCAACGCGCACGCTGGGCGGCAGCAATCCTCTTCTTCGCGGCAGATGACATCGGCTTCCGTCTCCCCGATCGGACCCGTCTGCCGTGCGCTCCTGGGCTGCTCGTTCCAACGCCCGCCAAGACCTTCAGAGCGGTGTCCAGTTGAGCTAGCTTAGCTTGGGCCTGTTTTCTTTCCTTCTTCAACTCCTGGACTATCTTGCTCAGCTTCAGCATGAGTTCCTCTCGGGAGGGATTGTACCAGCCTGGTTTTCGAGGACATTCTTCCTGGCCATTTGTTCAACACGCCGGCAGCTTCATTGGATCAGCGGTGCGCAGCGGCGTCTGAAGTTCACCAATCGCACTTTCGCTGGCAGCCGGAAGCGTATTGCGCACCCTATATATAAGTGATAGGCTTGTGGGCGAATAAAAAGCGAACAACTCCGGAGTCTTGCATGTCCCCTTCCGAATCCCTGGCTCCCCGAACCCGCGAAAGTCTCCAGACGATTCAGGACTTCCTTGGAACGCTAGTCGCGCGCTATCGCAGCGACGAAGTTCTCACCGCCGTACGGCAGTTTCCTGCGCGAGAAGCAAAGTTTCGTCCGATGCCGGCATGGGTGACAAGTGCCTTAGCTGAGGCCTATCGCACGAAGGGGATCGAGCAACTCTACTCACACCAGGCATCGACGGTCGAACTGGTGCGCGACGGCAAGAACGTGGCTGTGGTGACGCCGACGGCATCCGGCAAAACACTTTGCTACAACCTCCCTGTCTTGAATGCGGTGCTGGAGAA
>Ga0070762_10001138_pt1 | contig 12061 bp, 12 predicted proteins | sample HubBroMetageREF2_FD_66726 | JGI IMG/M metagenome (GOLD analysis project Ga0070762, IMG submission 66726) | Reference soil microbial communities from the Hubbard Brook experimental Forest, New Hampshire, USA - Hubbard Brook CCASE Soil... | ecosystem: Environmental > Terrestrial > Soil >... | reverse complement strand
GTGCAAGATGGCCTACTCGAAGCGATTCACTTATTTCGGGGTCTTAAACGCCCGTTGATGCATGGCGACGACAAGGAAGCCGACAAAAGCGTACTCGTATAGAGTTGGCGACCCCAGGTGGATTGTACATGGTCGCCGAGCCGCTTCGACGGCAATGTCATTTTAAGACCCGCTCCGCAGGGAGAAGTTTTCGCGGTGCTGGTACGAGAGCAAGGACAAGCAGAGGAGTATCCCGGACACGGTTCAATTATGGGCTCGATTGAAAGGTGGAACTGGATTAAGGAAGACCCCCTCCTACCACATGCCCCAATTGACTGGGAAGAACGTTACGGCGAAAAACTATGGAGTCGAATATGAGAACAGCAGATGGAATTCGTGCGCTGGTAAGAGAGACGTTTGCGAGCGCATCCGGCGGCTTTCGCCCATGTGCCTTCTTTGACGACCGTCTAGACTGCATCCGAGTCATCGCGAGAGATTGTAGCGTACTGGAAATTCGCCTCAATCCTAACCTCACCGTTCTTCAGGACAACTACTACCCGCAATTTGGTGGAAAACAGTACGTCGGATTCACAGTGAAAGGGGCGCGGCATTTTTGTAACGAACACGGCCTGAGCATGAGCGCCCCGATTAACGTCAGTGATTTGCTGGACGCCATTCTCAAAGCGTTCCCTGACGTTGCCGTGGAGCTGTTCGTCAATGCCATCGCCCGCCCACTTGTGCAGGAAGAAAATATCGAGAGGGTTGACGTATCAGGAGCCTCGGGCAATATTCCTGCCGCCTCACTGGCATAGCAAGTTAATCCGGTTCCAGGGCCGAGTCCACTTATGTCGGGGCGGTCGGCCCACCACAGCGATAGAACTGCGTTGGAATTAATGCGTGTCTTCTTGTAAAAGCTTCTTTAGGTCGTCTAATCTGGCGAGAGGTTGAAGCTGCACTACCCGTAGAATGGTCATCCACTTAACTTCAGTCCTTGGGAGATAAAGAACAAACTTCTGAAGCTGGTCCGCCTTCTGCTCACAGTTAACGATAAGTACGGCGAACTGTTTTTCGTCAGACCCGAGCAATAGGGGGCAGGAATGGGGCACTGATTGGTCCGACCCTGAAAAGGAGACTACCGGAAATTCTCCTATCGTATCGGTCACTCCAACAAGGTAGGAATACGCCAACGTTAAAGATAGCAGCTGTGTGCCAGCCCAAAACGAGAACGCAATTCTGATAACTCGTCTCTTAACTCCCGTGTCAACTAGCCACCAACTGAGTCCCACAAACATCGCCACCCCAGTACCAAAAAGGAACTCGTAGCCGAACTCCGCGTCACGGTCTTCATCCAGCAGAATGTTGGTCCAAATCGTCCCTGCATCCGATATGTGTTTAAGAATGATTCCTTCGGACTCGTTCACTAACTTCAATACACCGAAATTCATAAGACCTACGTCGGCTAGCACAATGGTAAATGCAACCCACGGTAGGAATCGGCTTGCCTTACTCCAGCGGCTATTGATCCATACGTATAGCCCAGTTTTCCGGAGCCCCCATCTGCCCGTCCGATATATAGAATACGCGACAGAAAAGGCAACGACGCTGGCAAGGACGACGGAAAGCAGACAGTTCATTCCTTTGTGTGTATCTCTCTGATCGATGGCGGGACGAGATAACGAATACAACGCAAGAGCGCTAGACCTACCTGACTCGCGAATCACTCCAGCGCACGTGGCAAGCGCGGTAAGTACGGCAGCCCCGGCGGACCACCCTAATGCGTTCAGACCCGAAAACAGCTTTGTTCCGGTCGACCGTACAAAGAGGCTTGGGATTTGCTGCGGTGAGCCGCGGAAATAAACGCTGCTGGCTACGTTTTTACGGCAGAATTTTTTTGAAAATGGCTGGCGAGGCCAGCTACGACCTTCGGTGAGGAGGTCGTCACCTTCCGACTCCCCCAGCCTCTGCTATCGCAGCTTTCTCCATATACAATAATTAGACCGACATAAATTCTGATTGGAACAATTTGAAAAAAGGAAAGTCTTTGCCGAAGCGTACCAGTGTGGTCGAAGATCCGTCACCAGCCGGTTCCAACATTCGTCGCGCAGATCGACGGGCTAAGATTATTTGCACGGTTGGTCCAGCCTGCAACTCTGAAGCGATCCTGCGCGACCTCATGCGATTGGGCATGGACGTGGCCCGGCTGAATTTTTCACACGGAACCCACGAAGAGCATGCCCAGAGCATCGAGCGCCTCCGCCGCGTGGCCAAAGGAGAAAATCGTACTATCTGCATTCTGCAGGACCTGCAGGGACCGAAAATTCGTACCGGCCGCATGAAAGGTGGAGTGCCTGTAATTCTCGAGACCGGATCCCGGGTGACGATTACGCCGCGGGACATCGAAGGCACCTCGATCGTGATCCCAACCACCTTTCAGGGGTTGGCGCGGGAAGTTGCGCCGGGCGCGCGCATTCTGCTCAATGATGGCCTGATTGAGCTGCGCGTGATTCGTGCCCGCGGCGAAGATGTGGAATGTGAAGTCATCAATGGCGGCCCGCTCGGCGAGCATAAGGGGATCAATCTGCCGGGAGTTGCGCTCTCCATTCCCGCCCTGACCGACAAGGATCGTGCCGACCTGGAATTTGGAATCAAGCACGGTGTCGACATGCTGGCCATCTCGTTCGTGCGCTCCGGAACCGATGTACGGGAGGTGAAGAAAATAATCGCGAGCCACGGTAGCGATCTTCCTGTTATTGCGAAACTGGAAAAACCTCAAGGCATCGAGCGCCTGGAAGAGATTCTTGAAGCAGCGGACGGAGTAATGGTGGCGCGCGGTGACCTTGGCGTGGAAATGCCGCCTGAGAAAGTTCCAGTCATTCAGAAGCACGTAATCCGCAGGTCGGCTGAGTGGCGCAAGCCGGTGATTACCGCGACCCAGATGCTCGAGTCGATGGTCGAGAACCCGCGCCCCACGCGGGCCGAAGCCAGCGACGTCGCCAACGCAATTTTCGATGGCTCCGACGCGGTAATGCTCTCCGCCGAAACCGCGAACGGCCTCTATCCCCGCGAGGCGGTGCAAATGATGGCTCGCATCGTGGTCGAGGCCGAGGGAAATACCGGCGATTTTACGCCCAGGCGACGGCGGGAGAAGCATTCGATCACGGTTGCGCAAGCCATTTGCGAGTCGATTTCTCATGCGGCCGAGGATCTGCGCATGGGCGCCATCGCGGTGTTTACCGAGACCGGGAATACGGCGCGCATGATTTCGAAGTATCGGCCTAAAACGGCGATTTATGCTTTCAGCCAGATGCTGCCGGTGTGCAACCGGATGAATCTTTTCTGGGGCGTGACGCCGGTGCATACGGTGCAAGCGCGGAGCGCCGAAGACATGGTCGTAACCGCAGAGCGGGAGCTGTTGCGGCAGGGCCGCATTTGCGTTGGCGACGTGCTCGGAGTAGTTGCGGGAACTCAGATGGCTTCTGGCTCAACCAATTTCATGCGGCTGCATGTGGTCGAAGATGAACGCACAGGCACACGCAAAAAGTAATTCGCCTTGCTGCGGAGCTTCGCTCTGCTGGATAGCCCCTTCGTCTCTGATCAGGGTAGGCTCAGGAGGCTGTCCCTACGTGAGACAATAAGGTCGATGTCTCAGGAAATACTTTCAATCGCGATCTTCCAGCCGCTGCCGGGAAATGAAGAAGCTTCCCTCGCAACCATGCGGGCGTTAATTGCGGCGCTCTCGGCGGGCGGGTATAGTCGCGATTTGCTTTATCGCGATTCGAAGTCACCCGACGAATACATTTTGCTGCGATATTGGAAATCCGAAGAGACTCGCCGCGCTGCGCTGGAAGACCCCGAAGTGTTGCGCTGCTGGGCGCGGCTTTCTCATGAGATTCGCACGGTAAAGATTTACGAAACTCTGGAAGAAGCTGTGAGTCGCTAGTGCTTCGTGTTCTCCTCTGACTGTTTGAGTTGCAAGAGTAGCTGTTCGTCCCTGCAGCGCCCACGCCCTGATGCGCGCGGTTGACCGAGGCCGCTCGCGACTGGTGGTTCGGTGCGAGGGGGAAAGTTGTGTTTTTGCGGACCTCAGACGAGGAAGCGTTGATGCCGCCCAGTCCAGAGCCGTTCGTTGATATATCGTTCGATCCGCAAGTTCGGGGATTTGTTCATCGACCAGCGACCGGTGCCGGAGACGGCTTCGTGCTCGCTCATGGCGCCGGATCGAATGCGCGGGCTCCACTCTTGGTGGCGCTGGCGGAGGCTTTTGCCGCAGCGGGCATGACCGTGCTTCGCTGTGATTTACCTTATCGGCAGAGCAGGGCGTTCGGTCCGCCTCGGCCAGGCGACGCCGCCCGCGACCGGAAAGGTCTGAGGAATGCGGTTGCGGCTCTTGGCAAAGAGGTCTCGGGGCGCTTGTTTCTGGGCGGACATTCTTATGGAGGGCGTCAGTCGACGATGCTGTGCGCCGACGAGCCCGGAGTGGCGGAAGGTCTACTGTTGCTATCGTATCCTTTGCATCCACCGCGAAAGCCTGAGCAACTTCGGATTCAACACCTGCCTCAGCTGCAGACGCCCGCGCTGTTTGTGCATGGAACGCGCGATCCCTTTGGATCGCCGGAAGAAATGGAGTCGGCTTTGAGGAGGATCCCGGCGAAGAGTCGGCTGATGCAGATCGAGGGCGCGGGTCATGACCTTGGATTTAAGGGGAAGGAAAGAGATGGGGAATTGCCAGCGCTTGTGCTAGCGGAGTTTCAGAAGTTCTTTGGTTGAGCCTGGGAACCTGAAAGTAGGCTCCTGTGGAACTGCGCTCGACTACTGTCTGCGTGAGCAGTGACAGTGCTAGTTCACCCAGCCGGATTTCGAACCGCCATTTTTCTTGTCCACCTCGTCGGGCGGAATATAGTTTCCGTTTTCGTCGAAGGTGCCGCTGACGGCGCGATTCTGTTTGCGCATGAATACTTCGAACTTGCGCGCAGCCCGCCGGCGCTTCCAGCGGTAATAAGAATTTCGCACGCTGAAGTAGTGTTCGGTAGCGCCGAAGGCGAGTCCGCGCTTGGGCATGAACTTCACGTAAAGAAGCCCAAACAACAGTCCTCCAAGATGAGCGAAATAGGCGACATTCGAGCCGCGTCCAGACCCCGACGCGCTGATTGCCTCGACCAGAGTAATAAACGCGACTCCGGCCACGAAATACTTCGCCTTAATGCTGAACGGAATTGGAAACAGCATGATTTCCTGATCGCCGTAGAGGAGGCCGAAAGCCATCAGGATACCGAGCACGCCGCCGGACGCGCCCACGGTCGGGGTCTGAGGGGAAACGCCGCCCACATGGGTGTAGGAGATTGCAATCGTGGTGAGGGCGGCTCCGATCACGCAGAAGAAATAGAACTCGAGAAAGCGTCTGTGTCCCCAGTCAGACTCCAACTGCGCGCCGAACATCCAGAGGCCGAGCATGTTGAAAAGAATATGCAGGACTCCGGCGTGCAGGAACGAATAGGTCACTACCTGGAATATCCAACCGTGCACCACGGCGGCAGGTATCAACGCCAGCGCAAAGAACAGCGCCCCGCCCAGTTCAGGCGCAGCAGCCTTCAACAATTCGATGAGCAGGTACACGGCGGCATTGACAAGAATGAGCCACTTCACGGCCTTGGTGAAGGGTGGGAAACTCAGCGAGAGAGTTCGTCCGCGATACATAAAACTGTTGCCAGTTCTCTGTGGCCGGTGGTCAGGGGGAACTGAGAACCTATGCCACAATCTTTAGTGAGCAAGCCATTTTAGCAGGTTCCTGCCTACCGCTCTGGCAGGGGCGTCACCGGCACGCTCCGGTGACCTTGATTATCCACGGCGCGCACGGCAAAGATCACGTTATCTTTTGAAATAGGAAGTGTGGCGCGAGTTGTGTTTCCCACGACTCGGGCGTGCTCCCAATCTGGGCTCGTGGTCAGCCGCCAGAGCACTTCGTAACTTGTCACACGGCCGCCGAGGGGTGGCTCCCACGTCAGGGTGGAGTCGTTCTCCAGTTTGGTGGTAAGCAGATGGACCTTGGCGGGAGGCGCCGGCGCCGCTGCGAGCGAAGCCAGAGTGGCTGCGTTCAAGCGCGCGACGTCGGCAACATAATCAAAGTTGACGAACTTGAGAAGGTCGCCAAATTCGACTCCATTCTCGGTGCGAACATTTTGGTGCTGGTGGTTGTAGTTCTCGCGAAACTCAGTGAAGCGCACAGCAGCGTATCCCTGCTCATTAAATGAAATGTGATCGCCGCCGCGAAGGTAACGGTCGAGGCGAAAGGTCAGCAGCGGCTTGACGCCAGCATCGTAGGTTCGGCCGGTCTCGGCAATGTAGCGGGCGAGTTGCCGGGAAGCGGAATCGCTTTCGCCTCCAAGATTACGCATCTGGCGCAGCTCGTCATCGCTGGCAAGCATGGGCACGCCCTCAGAAAACACGCGCACTACGCTGGCGTCCTGCTGCGGACTGCGGTCGCCACCCACGATGTCATTGTTCAGCACGGCTTCGATGTCCCATCCCGTGGACTTGGCCATTTTTGCGAAGTGGTTGCTGCCGTTCAGCCCCTGCTCTTCGCCGGCGACCGCGAGAAAGATGATAGTGGCGGGAAACTTGAGGTGACTAAGCACGCGAGCGCACTCCAGGCTCACGGCAGTGCCGCTGGCATCGTCGTTGGCTCCGGGAGCGGGGTCGGTGATATTGAGGTTGTCGCTGTTGCGAGAATCGTAGTGGCCGCTAACCAGAACAATGCGTTTGGCACTCTCAGGATCCGAGCCCTTCATCACCGCATAAACATTGGTTATTTCGGTGGGTTTGGGAACTCGGCCGCCGGGCGATTCGGTGAAGCCGTCGAGTTTGATTTCTAGGCATCCACCACAATCGCGCGCGTAGCTTTCGAATTCAGACTTGATCCATTCTCTTGCCGCGCCGACACCGCGACCCGCTGCAATCGATGCCGGATCCTGGGCGGAGAGAGTCGAGCGAGTCTGGAAGCTCGCGAGCTTCTCTATGTTGGATTGAATCCGGGGCGCGGAAATCTGTCGCAAGGCCGAGACAATCTGAGGGTCGGCTGGGCTGGCCGGGAAAATATCCTGCGCAATAGCAGCGGTCGTCGCCATTGTCAGCGCGCCGTACACACTGGCGCTGAACAAAAGACACCAGAGCATTAGCTCACGTGCGCAGGCCCGGTCATAGCGTTGAAGTTTCATAGCCCTTGCAAGAATAGCCACCAGCCAAGGATTTCAAGGACGGTTAGCCGGTGTTCAGACACCGAGGACTTGACCTTCAGCCCAAGAGCCACTAAATATTATCAAGGAGTCCTAATAAAATGGAGGCCTTTGTGGTTCATTGCCCGGAATGCGAAACCGATCTCGACATCGAAGAAGACGACGTCGATGAAGGAGAAATCGTCTCCTGCCCGGAGTGCGGCAGCGACTTCGAGATCATCACGGTTAGTCCCATTGAGCTGAAGCCAGTGGATGAGGAAAAATACGAGGAGGACGACGAAGAGGAAGTCGAAGACGGTGATCTTTCCTAGGTCGCGCATATTTTCGTCCCGCCCTTCAGAGTTCCGCTACCTCGCGGCCTCGCGAGTGGCGACATGGCTCTGCGTGTCTGCGATACTTGGCCTCGGTCGATCCGCGGTTGCCGCGACTGGCTTTTCGGCTGCGGAAAACGAACACAACAAACCCTATGCTCTAATCTTCGGCACAGTGTGGGGCCCAGATGACCGCCCAGTTTACGGAGTGAAGGTAAAGATTCGCCGCGAGAACGAAAAGAAAATCCGCTGGGAGCAGTATTCGGATCACAATGGCGAGTTTGCGCAGCGGGTTCCGGCGGGTAAGCAGGACTACGTGGTCTCGGCCGACGCGAAGAGAATCAAATCCAAGAATGGCAACCCCGTCCAGGGGGAAGAGGTCAAGGTCCATGTGGACGCGGATGAGCGCGTTGATACCGGTTTGCATCTAAAATGACAGCATGCCTCTCAGACGGTTGTCGATAAGCTAGGGGAAGAACCAGATGAGAAAGAGCCAAGTTGTTTTTCTGCTCGTGCTGTTCTTCGGCATCGCTGCAGGGGCTTCTCCTTATTCGAAAGACAAGGACAAAGAGGCCGTCGGTCGCATGTTGACGGGCAAGGTGCTCGATCGACATGATAATCCGCTGCCGGACGCTATCGTTTACCTCTCGAATATGCGGACGCGCGCGGTAAAAAGTTACATTACCGGAACTGATGGCGCTTACCACTTTCCAGAGCTTTCGCCAAACATCGATTACGAGGTCTATGCCCAGTACAAGGGCCAAAAAAGCGACAACAAAACAGTAAGCCAATTTGACGACCGCAAGATCGTAAATATCATTCTGCGGATTGATACGAAGTGAGGTGTTTCGTTGGTTGTCGTGGGGCTCGAGACTTGGTCTGACGCGATGATCTCGAAAAGACTTTAACCAATGCTCAACACTCCTGCCTGGAAATCCGGGATAGTTCGTTTCAGCACTCTCATTTTAATTCTTGGAACTGCACTCCTGACCTTGCATCTCGTCAGCTGCAATAGCAACTCACCAGCAAAACAGTCTTCGCCGCCACCACCACCGCCCACAACCGGAACCAACGTGACGACTTATCACAACGACACCGCGCGCAGCGGACAGAATCTTACCGAAACCACTCTAACCACCAGCAATGTCAACTCTTCGCGTTTCGGAAAACTATTTGTCATCAGTGTGGACGGTAAAGTGGATGCTCAGCCGCTCTATCTGACACAGCTAACCATGCCCAACCAAGGCACGCACAACGTTCTGTATGTGGCCACGGAGCACGGCAGCGTTTACGGTTTCGACGCAGACAGTGGAACCCTTCTCTGGCAAGTCTCGATACTGGCGGCAGGCGAGACCACCAGCGACGATCACGGCTGTGGGCAAATCACGCCAGAGATCGGCGTGACCTCAACTCCGGTCATTGATCCGAAAGCAGGCCCGCATGGCACGATCTATGTGGTCGCAATGTCGAAAGACGGATCGGGAAACTACCATCAGCGACTGCACGCGCTGGATGTGACGAACGGCGCGGAAGAGTTTGGCGGCCCGCACAACATTCAGGCTTCCTTCCCCGGGACGGGCGACAACAGTTCAGGAGGGAACGTTGTGTTTGACCCTGCACAGTATGCGGAAAGGGCTGGCCTGCTCCTGCTGAATGGCGTGGTATACACGGGATGGACCTCCCATTGCGATGCTCGCCCCTATACCGGTTGGATTATGGGTTTTGACGAATCGACGCTGGCGCAGGTCAGCGTTTTGAACCTCACTCCAAATGGCAATGAAGGATCTGTCTGGATGAGCGGGGCTGGGTTGGCTGCAGACACATCCGGAAACATTTTTCTGCTGGACGCCAATGGCACGTTCGACAGTGCACTCGACGCGAATGGATTTCCGAACCAGGGCGATTTCGGAAATGCCTTCCTCAGGATCTCGACCTCGAACCAAAAGCTGGCGGTTGCTGACTATTTCGAAATGTTTAATCAAGGCGCGGAGAATGGCTCTGACGAGGATCTGGGATCAGGAGGAGCGCTGCTGCTGCCCGATCTCACGGACGGCTCGGGTCAAACCCGGCATCTCGCGGTGGGTGCGGGCAAGGACTCGAATATCTATGTAGTCGATCGCGATGCGATGGGAAAGTTTAATCCGAGCAAAAATAATATCTACCAAGAAATCCAGAGCGCTTTATCTGGTTCCGTATTTTCCATGCCCGCTTACTTCAACAACGCGGTTTACTACGGGGCGGTGGGGGATAACATCAAGGCCTTTGCGATCAGCAACGCTCAGCTCGCGGGAGCTCCCGCTTCGCAAACTGGCAACGCCTTCGGCTATCCGGGCGCAACTCCGAGCATCTCTGCAAACGGGACGAACAATGCGATCCTATGGGCCGCAGAGAACGCGGGCAGTGCGGTCCTGCACGCTTACGATGCGACCAATCTTTCGCGCGAGTTATACAACAGCAACCAGGCGTCCGGAGGAAGAGATCGGTTCGGGGCAGGAAACAAGTTCATCACGCCGATGATTACGAATGGCAAAGTCTACGTGGGAACCACCAACGGGGTGGGAGTGTTCGGGTTGCTGCAGTAGTGCATGAGAAAGGCCGCCATCGCTGGCGGCCTCGAGGCCTTCGCGGGCGAAAGCGCCCGGGCGACACTAATCGTTAGTTGTTATCGTTTCCGGCGCGCTTCCATGACATCAATTCGCCAATGGTGGAACCGCCGGTACTCGAAACTGGATGCTTGTACGCCTCGACCTCCGTGCGCGAAGCTTCCTCGCCGACGGCCTTGATGCTGAGCCCGACTTTCTTTTCTTCCTGATTCATCTTGATGATCTTGAATTCGTGCTCCTGTCCGGGTTCAAGGGTCAAGGGTTGGCCGTTGGCGTCGACCGCCTCCGAGTTGTGGCAGAGGCCTTCGATGCCTTCTGCGATTTCTACGAACGCACCGAAGCTGGCCACGCGCAGCACCTTTCCGTGCAGCACGTCGCCGACCTTGTGCTGGCCGAAGAAGCTCTCCCAGACATCGGGTTGAAGCTGCTTAACGCCCAGCGAGAGGCGCCGCTTGTCTGGCTCGATGGCTAAGACAATGGCCTTCAGGCGATCGCCTTTTTTCAAAATTTCCGACGGATGTTTGACTCGTTTGGTCCAGCTCAGATTGCTGACGTGAACCAGACCGTCGATGCCGTCTTCGATTTCGATGAATGCGCCGAAGTCGGTCAGGTTTCGCACCCGGCCTTCGACGGTCGCGCCAACCGGATACTTCTCATGCAGTGCGTCCCACGGATTCGTGGCAAGCTGCCGCATACCCAGCGAAATCCTTCGCTCTTGCGGATGCACATTCAGCACGACGCAGTCCACATGGTCGCCGACGTTCACCAACTTCGAGGGATGCTTCATGCGTTTGGACCAGGTCATCTCGCTGACATGTACCAGTCCTTCGATTCCCTGTTCCAACTCTACAAATGCGCCGTAATCGGTGACGCTGATGACGCGTCCGCCAACGTGCGCGCCCACGGGATAGCGGTGTTCCGCATCCAGCCACGGGTCGGGTGTGAGCTGCTTGAAGCCCAGCGACACGCGTTGCTTGTCCTTGTCGAACTTCAGCACCTTGACCTGGATTTGATCGCCCACGTTGACGAGGTCGCGAGGATGCGTGAGGCGGCCCCAGGACATGTCGGTAATGTGCAGCAGACCGTCGATGCCGCCGAGGTCGACAAAGGCTCCGTAATCGGTGAGATTCTTGACTACGCCGGTCAGGATCGACCCTTCTTCCAGGTGCTCCAGAGTCTTCGATCGCTTTTCACTCTGTTCGCCTTCCAGCACCTGCTTGCGTGAGACCACGATGTTCCCGCGCTTTTTGTTCAGCTTGATGATAGCGACTTCGAGGGTCTGTCCCTTCACCGCATCCAGATTGCGGGCCGGGCGCAGATCAGCCTGGGAGCCGGGGAGAAATGCACTCGCCCCCATAATGTCGACCGTCAGACCGCCTTTAATGCGCTCCACCACGGTTGCGCGAATCGACTTCTTCTCGTTGTATGCCTTTTCAATCTCCTCCCAGGCGCGCAGCTTCTGCGCTTTCTGGTGCGAGAGGTTGATGTAGCCTTCCTCGGTTTCGCCCTTGTCGCGCATGACGTCGATCTCGTCACCGGGCTGGAACCTGGGCTTGCCCTCGAAATCCAATACCTCAGAGAGGGGCAGCATACCCTCGGACTTGGCGCCGATATCCACCACGACATGCGTGCCGGTGAGTTTCAGCACGGTGCCTTTGAGAACCTTGTCGTCGCGGACCGCCTCTTCACTTTCCGTAGTGAAGCTCTCCAGCGCTGAAGCAAAGTCCTCGGCTCCGGCATTGCTGGGTTTTTCGTCCTGATGCTGCGGTTGGGGCGTTTCTGAAACAGACGCCTGTAGGGTCGAGCTTTCCGGCGAACCCTCAGGGTTCTCGGTTAACGTTGTGGTTGCTGAATCCTGATTGGGGGAAGTATTGTCGTCGAGCAAGGTTTATCGCCTCTCTGGTGTACTCGCGCGTGCGCGAAGGATGCGGGAACTGCT
>Ga0070762_10001135_pt1 | contig 12077 bp, 9 predicted proteins | sample HubBroMetageREF2_FD_66726 | JGI IMG/M metagenome (GOLD analysis project Ga0070762, IMG submission 66726) | Reference soil microbial communities from the Hubbard Brook experimental Forest, New Hampshire, USA - Hubbard Brook CCASE Soil... | ecosystem: Environmental > Terrestrial > Soil > Temperate... | reverse complement strand
GACCGCGCATGCCATCGTACAAAGTCCAGCGCAACGCCAGCTTGCGCGTCTCTCCAGGGACCATGTCGGTAACGATCGGCCCGTGTCGCGTCACCATCACGTCCACCTTCACATCCGGCTTGTCTTTCGAATGAATCACCTCAGAACGATGCTCAGGCTGCTTCCATCCATCTGGGGTGAGATACTGTCCGTCCGAGTTGAAGGTCTCAACGTAGACATCCTCGATCGTCGGACCGAGATTCGTGAATCCCCACGCAATACGCTGGTTGTGGCCGACAATCACATACGGATATCCCGGGAGCGTGACCCCAGCCACATCGAAATTTCCGCAACTACAACGCAGATGAGCTTCGTACCAGAGGTTCGGCATCTGATGGCCGAGATGCATATCGTTCGATAGCAGCGGCTTCCCTGAAACCGTATGCGCCCCTGAGACCACCCAATTGTTCGATCCCAGCACGATAGGGCGCTCGTCGAAAAACATTTCTGGCCCCAGCGGCAGAAAGTTGGGTCGCGGCGTCAAACTCGTAACCGAGCTGTCTGTGCCTGAATCATCGTCTTCATCGTCATCGTCATCGTCATTCTGATCGCTGTTTTTGATCTCCTGATCCAGACCATGCCGCTCCACCGTCGGCGGTCTGTCATGCCACGACGTATTTACATACAGATCCGCCGTCAGTTCCGGCCCTAACTTCGCAAGAATTTTTTCGCGCATCAGCGCGTGCCGCGGGCTGGAGCTCAGATCCTCCACCATCTGCATCCCGATGAGCGCGGAGTCATCCGGCGTCCACGGGCGCGGCGAATACCGCAAAATGCGAAATTCCAGCGGCAACCGGTCGCGGTGCGCCTCGATGTAGGCGTTCACGCCCCGAGCATAAGCCTCAAAACGAACTCGATCTTCCGGCGACGCATTCTCTGTCGTCTTTCTTGCCATCACCCGCAACCCCAGGATCCTCTGCTGACGGTCGTGTTCCACGAAATCGCCGCCCAAAATTTCGGACAGCTCTCCGCCCGCGAACCTGCGCATTCCATCCATCTGGAATAGTCGGTCTTGCGCGGTCACATAACCCTGAGCGAAAAAGAGATCGTCGAAGTTGGCGGCTTCGATTATGGGCGCTCCGTGGGCATCGCGAATCACCGTGACCGGCGCCGAAAGTCCCGCAACCCGGAGCTTGCCGTCAAGCAGCGGCAAGGCAGAACGGGCCACCGAATAAAACCACGCGCAGATACCCATCCCGGCCAGCAATGTAAGGCTGAGAAGGAAACCAACGATACGCCAGATCCGTAGCCGCGGACGAGGATAAACCGGAATGCTAATGGTCGCCATAGAGACATTCGATTTTAGGGCTTGGCCGCGTCGTAAGACAAACAGTGGGGGAAAGAACTCATCGCGAGTCCGGCTTCAACCGGACGAAGGATCTTGCGCGCGGTTGAACCGAACTAACTTGCCAGAAGAGTTGGCGCGTTTCACAAAGGCCAGTATCATTCAGAAGGTTGCCAATATTGCCGAAGCTCTATGCTGCAAAAGCGCATTGACGATCAGCCCAGCATTTCGCCCGAGATGGTGCGCGAAGCGCAACAGATTCTGCATCAGCATCTCAAGCGTGTCGGTCTGAAACATACGGCGCAGCGCGACACCATCCTGCGAACCTTCCTCGAAACTCGCGAGCACCTCTCCATCAACGAATTGCACCGGCTGGTGCAAAAGAAAGATGCGCGCATCGGCTTTACCACCGTCTATCGCACCCTGAAAGTGTTCGCCGAATGTGGACTGGCCAGCGAAGTCGCTTTTCATGATGGCATCGCTCGCTACGAGCATCAGTACAATCGCCGCAGTCACCACCACATGGTCTGCACTGGCTGCGGCAGTTCAGTAGAATTTTTTTCGCCCGAGGTGGACGGGCTGGAGCAGGAAATCGGAAAACGATACCGCTACGCAACCACTCGCCACACTTTTCAGATTTACGGAGTCTGCGAGGATTGCCGCAAGAAAGACGCGTCGCGCAGGCTCGCCTAAAAACTCATGCCGATCTCATGCCCGCAATGCCACGCCGAAATGCCTGACAGCGCCGCTTTCTGTCCGGGCTGCGGGCGCAGAATGTGGGTGCCCGGTCAGGGGACAAATAAGCCTTCCACAACCCGGACTGCAGTGACTGCGCCCACCCCGCGCATTCCGGACGCGCCTGCTCCCGCTGGCAGTATTTCCGTCCAGCCAAAAGATAATCTCCTCGCCGCATTAGCGTACGTCACGTTTATTCCCGCCGTAGTCTTCGTACTCGTCGACCCTCTTAAGCGCAACCGCTTCGTCAGATTCCATTCCTTCCAATCCATTTTTCTGACGGTGGCGACGATTGTGATCGCGATCGTTCTGCGGATCCTCTATCCCGTGCTTACCCTCATTCCTGTGATTGGGTATTTGCTCGCGTGGTTAGTATTAGCCTTGGCTTTGCTTGGCCTGGTAATCCTCTGGCTGGTGCTGGTGGTGAAAGCCTTGCAGGGCGCGACCTTCAAGCTGCCGCTGATCGGCAGCTTGGCCGAGAAAGTGTAAAGCCGCGCCCCATTGTTTTCCCCTTCAGTCGTAGTGCAGTGGATAAATATCGCCGTCGTTGTGGCTATGCCGCCGTCCTGTCATAAAACGCACTCCCCAGCTTGGTGAATCGATGCGCGAAGGCCACGTGTGACATCTCTCCCGAGCCCGCCTCGTCTTCTCCGTCCTCGCTGATTTCAATAACTGAGAAGTGAACGTAGTTGTAAATATCAACATCTTCCACCTTGACTCGCAAGCCCGTCGGGTCGCCGCAAATATCGCCTCGGCTAAGTTGAAGATCACTCATCATGTCAAACCTCCAGTCTGTTGATTGGAATAACGCATGACAAGCTGGAACCCCGGACCACTTGGGGTTCCAGCGCACTGAATCATTATGTAAGATTAGGCCGACATCGCGCGACGTTGGGATCGAGTCTCTCGGATCGACGCAACGCCACGGCGGATGTTCAGCCACCCCTGCTCTTGAAACAGATGGAACAGGTCATAGCTGTACGGCACCTCGCCGGTAATGATCTCTTCCTTTCCTTGATCATCCGTCACGGCGAAAGCAACCTGCACCGGCTCATCGGGGGCGCTCTGTTTGGTGAAGTGGACCAGCTTTACGTTGAGGGTCGATTGCTCCTGAGGTTGCATAGGCATTTTCTTCTCCTTCCGTTTTGATTGAATTTCATCGTACAACGTAGGAAGGATCGGGAGTGCGGGTGATGCGGACATTTTTGTAAAGACTTGTCATCAGCGCGAACATTTTTCATGGCTTATCACTGGTCGAGATAATCCGCAGCTGCGGAGCAATGCACCTCTGCAAGTTGCCAGATTTCTTTCAGGGATAATTTCAAAGAATTGCAGAGTCGTGTTGGAACGAATAGAAAAAGGCAACTTCGTTATTGGAGTCGTCCTCAGAATCGCAAGGCGACAATAAATTGCATACGGTGTTTAGTGTAGAACTACAATCCCAATCGCACCCTCATACTTCGCGCCTCACCGACTCGGCTCGAGAATTAATTTCTGCACCCGCCAATTTAGAATTTCAGCAACGTAGAGCTCGTTTTCGGATGGACAAGCAATCTCGTGAATCCATCCGAACTGCCCCGCCTGCTTGCCGGATTTCCCAAAGACACCCAGAACCTTTCCATCGAGCGAGAGTTTGTAGATGCGCCCCGGGAAACCGTCGGCGCTATAAAGCACTTGCTTCGGCGGGGGCGTGATACAGATCGCCCAAGGTGCTCCTGGTGCTCTCGACCCAGTTGTCTGCACTCGCTTGTTTCCGATGGCAGGACGCGCTTCCGGATCGACCGGCACATCGATCGTGATCTGGCGCAAAAACTTTCCTTCGCCATCGAACACCTGAATTCGCCGGTTGCCGCGATCCGCCACATACACGCTTCCCGCGGCGTCGATAGCAAGACTATGTGGAGTATCGAACTGCCCCGGCCCGCTTCCCGGTTCGCCCCACGACTTAAGCCAGTTGCCGTCCTTGTCGACCTTGCCGATACGCGAGTTGATGTAGCCGTCGCTGATGTAAGTGTTGCCCGCTTTGTCCCACGCGACATCTGTTACTTGTCGAAACATCCCATCCTCCGCAGGTAATGGCGGGTTGGGCTTTTTCAATGGACCGGTGCCATCGTCGGAAGCTTCCTGCTTGCGGCCGAACACCATGGCGACACGTCCCGCCGGATTGAACTTGATCACCATGTCCGATCCCTTGTCCGTTACCCAGATGTTGTCGTCCGGATCGATTTTCACCGTATGCGCGAAAGACCACGCATACAAATTGTGGCCGATCTCGCGCACGAACTTGCCGTCGGCATCGAACTCGAAAAGTTGTGCGGCGCTCGCTCCATAAGCGGAGCCGGTAGTATTTCCACGCGAGAAAACGAAAATGTGTCCCTTCGAATTGACCGCGACCCCAGGTACCTCGCCGAAATAGAGATTGGCAGGAAGTTGCAGAAAGTCGGCAACCGCGTGGTAGCGTATCTCCGGCACCGCGGCTTGCTGCGCGTAAAGCGAACCCAGTGCCAAAAACCAAACCAGAATCATTTTTCTCATTGATTCCTCCCATGCCGCACAGTTTTGGTACCACAATATAACTCACCGCTTTTCGAATGGCGGTTTTAGCCGTTGGACAACATCCTTCAAACGGTTCCCGTACGCTCGATCTTCCGGCTTGACGCCGTTCCCAAGACGGGATAATGTTGATGTTAGTGTATTATCGTAAAGATAATTGTTGATCTTTGACAATCTGAGATTTCGCGGCCTAACCGCTGGCTGCCGAACCCCGCGATTATGTTCCCAAAATGGAACGCAAAAGGGTCGGCCTCGCGGCCGTAACTCCCATGATCTCTAGATTTTGCGCATAACTCCTGCAAACTCAAAGATCTAGCAGGGAGGCGAAAACTAAGGTCCCTGTTTTCTAGATTTTGCGCACGACAGGGGGAGGGGGGTACCCATACCAAACAGTACTCTTTCCCGTTGTGGGAAAAGATCTGGAAACCCTGTGCTATTATTCGCGCAATTCTCATGTCCTTCGGAAATCCTTTTACCTGGTCGCGAACGGTGACGCGGACGATGTCTCACCGGAGAATGTCTGGTCACAAGGTGCGTGGTCAGAGAATATTCAGACTCGCCCTCGCGACAGCGGTGCTCGTGCTCGTGGCTCCGTCCCTTCTCGCCGACGAAATTCGCAATCCGTTTTCAGGCGACGCAAAAGCCGCCAAGTCTGGCGAATTCGAGTTCCGCATCAACTGCGCCTTCTGCCACGGCCTCGGCGCTCGCGGCGGCGGCCGCGGCCCCGATCTCACTCGAGCGCACAAACGTCACGGTGACGCAGACGCCGATCTGTTCCAAAACATCAGCCAGGGCATCCCCGGCACCGTCATGCCCGCCAACGGCACGAACGGCCAAGGCGTCGGCATGACCGATGATGAGATTTGGCAGATCATCACGTATCTGCGCAGCATTCAGGTTCAGTCGCCGGGAAAGCCTGTTGGCAACGCTGCCCATGGCAAAGAACTTTTTTACGGTGACGCCAATTGTGCCTCGTGTCACATGGTCGAAGGCAGCGGAGGGCGCCTCGGTCCCGACTTGACTGCGGTAGGCACGGCGCGAACCGTGGATTCGCTGGTCGAGTCGGTTCGCACCCCCAGCAAGCGGCTGGCTTGGGGGCTGACTGAATCGACCAAAGAGTTTGCACAGGAATATCGAACCGTCACGGTCGTGACCCCGGACGGGCGCGAGATCAAGGGCGTTACTTTGAACGAGGACCAATTCAGTCTGCAAATGATGGACACGGCCGAGCACGTTCATCTGTTCGAAAAAGACAAAGTCCGTTCCATTCAAGAAACCCGCGAGTCCTTGATGCCCATCTACAACCTAACAATCCTGAGCGATCCGGATCTCGACGACATCATCGCATTCCTGCTTGGCGTAGGTACGAAATGACCGTGCCAATGAACAAGCTGCGTGGCCTTTGTTTGTTGGCGTTCGTCTCCACTCTGTTCGCGATCGAAGCGCACGCTCAGGTCACATTCGAGCGGCTGCTCAATGCTTCCAACGAACCACAGAATTGGCTCACCTACTCAGGCGACTACGCAGGCAATCGCTTCAGTCCGTTAGATCGTGTAAACACATCGAATGTAAATTCGCTGACGGCAAAGTGGGTCTACCAAACTGCGGCTACGGGAAAGTTTGAGACCACGCCGCTGGTTGTGGACGGAATCCTGTACGCCACTGGCCAGGACGATCGCGCATTCGCGCTCGATGCCCGCACTGGCCGGCCCATCTGGCTTTTCCAGCATCAATTGCCTTCGGATATTCGACCATGCTGTGGCCGGGTGAATCGCGGACTCGCTGTTCTAAGCGACAAAGTATTTCTCGGCACGCTCGATGCCCACGTGATTGCGCTCGACGCCAAGACAGCAAACGTTATCTGGGATGTCGTCTCCGCTGACTACAAGGAAGGATACAGCTACACCGTGGCGCCGCTGGCGGTAAAAAACCTGGTCATTCTCGGCGTCTCTGGCGGTGAATACGGCATTCGCGGATTCATCGATGCCTACGACGCGGACACTGGCCAGCGAAAATGGCGGTTCTACACCGTCCCGGGTCCCGGCGAGCCAGGTCACGATACCTGGGAGGGAGATTCGTGGAAAATCGGCGGCGCGCCTGCGTGGAATACGGGTGTCTATGACGCGAAAACCAATCAGATCTTTTGGCCAACCGGAAATCCTTCGCCGTCGAATCGCGGCGAGGGACGCTCCGGCGACAACCTGTATAGCAACTCTCTGCTCGCTCTCGACGCCGATACTGGAAAACTGAACTGGTATTTTCAATTCACCAAGCACGATGAACATGATTGGGACGCCACTCAAGTTCCGATCATGATCGATTCCGGCGACAAGCACTTGATCGCGCAGGCCAACCGCAATGGCTTCTTCTACCTTCTCGATCGCGCCACAGGCAAGCTGCTATCGACCAATGCTTATGCCCGTACTACTTGGAGCGACAGCAAAGATGCGGACGGCCGACCGGTTCCGAATCAGCAAAGCTCGCCCACTCCCGAGGGGCGAACAGTTTGCCCCGGGGCGCTGGGCGCGACAAACTGGATGGCCCCCAGCTTCGACGCGCGAACCAATCTCTTCTACGTGACCGCGCGGGAGCAGTGCGACATCTTCAGCACGGCCCCGCAGCCGTACGAGGTGGGCCATGCTTATTATGGCAGCGCCTATTTTCCTTCCGATAAAGCAGAGCCGTACTGGGGTGCGCTGCGCGCAATCGATCCCGCAAGCGGCCAGGTGAAGTGGGAGTTTCGCCATATCTCGCCAACATGGTCGGGCGTGCTTTCGACCGCTGGTGGACTGTTGTTCACCGGCGATGCGGAAGGAAATTTCATCGCGCTGGATGCCGCGTTGGGAAAACCGCTTTGGCATTTTCAGATGGGCGGGGCAGTCTACGCGTCACCGATGGCCTTCGCCGTAGATGGAAAAGAGTACGTGGCCATTGCCGCAGGCAGTTCGCTGTATGCGTTCGGTCTTCCCTAATTTCTCTTTTTCACGCCACAGGCCGCTGCGTAAACTCGCAAGACCGCCCGTATGTGTTCCTGAATCATGTCTTCGCTGTTCGCTCGGAGACGGCCAGAGCGGATCGCTTCGTACTCCTTGGGCAAGTATTGGCTCACCAGCGTCAAAGGCGGAGACGAAGCATCAAGGTTGGCGCGCAGTTTCGTCAATTCCTGCTGAACTGTCGCATCACCCCAGTAGTATCGGCAACGGTCGCTGTAACTGTAAGAGCGAGCTAGGCGCAGCTCATCTTCACTCCCTCGATAATGCGAACGCCAGTAAACAGGATTGCGCAGCATAGCGGCTTCGAGCGCTTCCCGGACTTGCGAGAGGTGGACTCCTTTGCGATGCGCAAGCCATTCGCGCTCGATCGCACTCAGGGCAAAGACCACTTCCCGAAACGCGAATGTCAGCCACGGCCCCACTTTCAGGATCGCGAAGTGATCTTCCACCATCTGCGCAAGAGCCGAAGGCCTCTGGTAGTCGGTTGAATGCGCTTCGTAAACGAGCGCAGGATCCATCGGCAAGGCGGATGAAAGCGCGCTCGCCTTCTGCCGATCGTAATCGAAGATCACGTTTTCACCGAACTCGACTCCCGGCTGCACGACCAGGCCAATTACTCTGTCCCACGCAGCGGTCACATTCTGTTCAGCGAATCCAGCATGGAACAGTTCCAGCGTGTGATGAATTTGGTTAGCCGATGAAACCGTGGGAGGTGTTCCCGCCGCTGACTCACCGCCGGGAGCAGGAACCTCGGTGCCGATAACGTAAAGCAAAGACGAAGAGCCTGGCGGGAGATCGTTGAATGCGCTTTCCGCAGCACGGCACAGAATAGCCGCTCGTTGCGCGATGGTCCTTTCGTCCAAGCTCTTGCCGTCATCGGCACAGGCCATGCTCGCATCGAGATGAATCTTGCTGTATCCGGCGAGCACGCAGGCACGAACCAGTTCGCAAGCCTTGTCCATCGCTACAGCCGCGGGCTCTCCACGCCAAGGGTACGGGCCCAGATGGTCGCCGCCCAGCAGCACTCGCTCACGAGGAAGTCCAGCGCTCTGTGCCACGCAGTGAACAAACTTGGCGAACTGCGACGGAGTTTGTCCTGAGTAACCGCCGAATTGATTTACCTGACTCGACGTGGATTCGATGTGCAGAACTGATTCATCCTCGACCGCTTGCCTGACAGCTGTCGCGATTACGCTGGGATGCGCCGAGCACACCGCGTACACACCGACTTTCTCGCCCCGCCGATTACGATGGATCATCTCCTGCAATCGCTGGCTGGCGCTGGTGTATTGAGGATCCACGGTTGGGAGTCTTACTCGGGTTGAGCTTCAATCAGCAGGTGCTTCTCAAATTCGGCAGAGATCGTTGCGTTAGGGCCGTGGACACTTCCGAAATCTTTGCCGTTCACATAATCCACGATGTGATACGCGCGATCCTGCAAACCGCGTAATTCAATCGATCCGCTCCAATGACGGGCGAAAAATGCGTAATACATTTCCCCGCCTTTGCGGATCGCGTGAGCCTCGGGCCGATCGAAGCCAATATCGTAGAGATCGCCGAGATACTCTCCTCGCGAGAGCATTTTCTCTTTGTAAATCTGCAGCCATTTTTCAAACACCTTCTCGCGCTCGGGTGTCAGGTCAGACGTGCTGCGCTTCTTGACGAGATTTGGCAACACGAACTGCGTCCCGACGACACCACCGACACCGACGGTTGAGGCGAAATCAAGTGCCCCGTCACTCAACTCGACATGGTCGCCGAAATAGGGGATGTTGTCGCCCATGAGGGCTTTCAGCGTTTTGCCCTTGGAGCGGATCTGGAACGAACTTTCTGGATCGGACGCGACCGACATATTGAAGTGCGGCATAGTGAAAAACGAGTACGCGGTGCCGCAGGGGCAAAACTCTACCAGCGCATCTGGTTTCACACTGCGCGCAGTTTCATAAATCTCGCGAAAGAAGTCGGGCAGGGCTTCAACCGAATCTTCCGGGCTTTTGTGATGGTGCGCGGGATTGTAGCAAGGAGGAACGGCGTTCATATGTTGGCCATCGAGTTTGAGGCCATCGAATCCCCATTCGCCGAGAATCTTCCGAACCAGCGCTTTGTGATATTCCACAACCGCGCGGTCCGCTGGACACATGTAAAACGAGTTCCACCAGGAGATCTTCCGCTTCGATCCATCCTGATTTAGCAGAAGGAAGTCGGGGTGCTCTTTCAGCAACTGCGAATTGGGGACGGCGCTCAGCGGCGACCACCAAAGTTGCGCTTTGAATCCCTCTGCGTGAATGCGATCGACCAGGGCTTTCATGTCGGCGTCGCCGTGAGGAAACTTTTTCGGGTCAACCTCCCAATCGCCATAATTGTTCTGCCAACCATCGTCCAACGTCACCCACGCAAAGCCCATTTTCTTGACTGTTGGCAGCGTGTCGTATACCTGCTTGAGTTGAACCGAGCGGCCGTAACCCCACGCGCACCAGATAGGCCCAAAGGCGCTGTCGGGTGCCGATGCCATTTGAAATCCCTGCCGCACCATGAGGCGGCGGTATTCCGTCAGCGTCCGAAAATAATCGCCCTGATGTACCGAAACAAATGTGCGAAGAGTATGGAAGCTTTCTCCTGGATCGAGCGTCCGCTCCTTGTTTGAGCGAACAGCCACGCTGGCATGGCGCGCATCCGGTATAGAAACAGGAAGAGAGATAAGGCGAGGCCCCGGTTCGACGTCACCTACCGCGAGACCAACGTCTTTGCGCCAGACGTCAACGATTGGAGTGCCTCCGCCGTAGTCGCTGGCGTTCATGCCTAGATAATTTTCTTGCCGGAATCCCGGCCGCAAAGGGAGCACCCAATTCGGTCGCTTCTCGTACGAGCCACTTTGATAAGACCAGAACTCGGGAGTTTTGCTCGTGGCAAGTGTGGTTAATAAATACTGGTTGTTGGTCCAGCCGCGAATCGTAAGTGGAGTCGCGCCTTCATTCGAATATGCAACGTCAAAGACGGCGATAGAAGGGAAGTCAGGGTAAATCGTAACCGATATGCTCTTACGCAAATCTCCGGATTTGCCGGTCAAGGACAGCCGCTCACCCGTACCGAACGCATCGGATACTTGCTCGCGGTGAGACGATATCAATGCGAAGTCGTTCCAGGTGCGGCCTGAGCCGGCAACGATTTCCGACGCAGCAAGAGAAGTCAAGGGTGCTGGATTGGGACCAAATAACGCTACGACTTGGCTGTGCAGGTTGTGGTCGAATGTAATCCGCAATACTGAACTTTGGATCTGAAGATCAGTCATGGCGTCGCCAGCGCCGGCCGGGGTCAACGGTTGGCTCGGATTACTTTGCCGGGAGTTCGAACCGAGCAGCGCAAAGCCAAGCAGGACGGAGCAAGTTAGCGCAATTCGTCGGCCCCTCATGATTGAAGAGTACCACCCGTCGTATTTGAGCTGAGTGCCATCTTCCGATGAGATCGAGTTCGTATTCGGCGAATCGTTTGCCCAGAATTTGTTGGACAAACAGGCCGATTGCGATATATTGCGATCAATTACTTTTACTTTCGTTTGCGGCGCCTGTCAAGTTTAGATTCTCGGCGGATGGAGGCTGAACCGATGCCAGTCAAGAAACCTAGATTGTTCGCTTCGCTCGTGGAAACGACCGCGGGATGGGTGGGTTTATTTCTGTTCTGCGCAACAATGTGGTCGACCGCGCAGAGTGCCTCGCCGCAGGACAAATCTCAAGATCAGATCGGGTACAAGTCTGCGGCCGATGCCGAACAGAAAAAGACTCTGCTGTTGAAGTACTTTCAACCTGCGTCCATGTTGCATGCGTCGGTACACAACGTGGATCGCGCCAAGTACTACGTGATCGATGTTCACAATCACGTCAACGATGCCATGCGCATCGAAGAGCACATGCCGCCTGAGCGTGTAATCGAGATCATGAACAACACCAACGTGAAGACAGTCGTGATCTTGACCGGCATGTGGGGTGACAAACTGCAGCGCGTGATTGACGAAATGGTCGAACGGTATCCCGGGCGCTTTATGGTTTTTGCCCAGATCGACTGGAGCAAGATTGACGATCCGAATTTCAGCCAGGAAATGGTGGCGCAGCTTGACGACGCGGTTGCGCGAGGCGCACGGGGGCTGAAACAGTTGAAAGACCTTGGCCTGAGCGTACGTGACAAATCGGGGAAACTGCTTACAATTGATGATCCGCGCATCGATCCCATCTGGGAGGAATGCGGACGGTTGGGCATTCCCGTGTCGATTCACTCTTCCGATCCCGAAGCTTTTTTTCATCCGGTGGACAACACAAACGAACGGTATGAGGAACTGATCGAGCATCCTGACTGGAGTTTTTATGGCTCGCAGTTTCCCAGCAAGGAATCGATCCTGGCGGCGCGCGATCGCATGTTTGCCAAGCATCCGCATACGACGTTTGTGGCGCTGCACATGGCGAACTGGCCGGAAAACCTGG
>Ga0070762_10001134_pt1 | contig 12078 bp, 12 predicted proteins | sample HubBroMetageREF2_FD_66726 | JGI IMG/M metagenome (GOLD analysis project Ga0070762, IMG submission 66726) | Reference soil microbial communities from the Hubbard Brook experimental Forest, New Hampshire, USA - Hubbard Brook CCASE Soil... | ecosystem: Environmental > Terrestrial > Soil >... | reverse complement strand
GTCTCCCGCGACGGAAAGCGCGTGCAGCTCATCACACCGGGCGCGTACGACGTCGTCGGAATTTCCGGCGTGGATGAAAAAGGCAGCTGGCTCTATTTCATCGCCTCTCCGGAAAATGCCACGCAGCGCTATCTATATCGTGCGCCGCTGGACGGTTCGCAAAGTGCCCAGCGCGTCAGTCCCAGCGCTGCGCCGGGCACTCACCACTACGACATGTCGCCGGACGCCCATTGGGCTTTTCACACTTATTCGCGCGCTAACCTGACGCCGGTAACCGATCTTGTGGAACTGCCCGCCCACAGCTCCGCTCGCGTGCTCGAGGATAACGCGGCGCTGCGCGCGAGTGCCGCCCCGCTGCTTGCCTCGCCCACGGAATTCTTCAAGGTGGATATCGGCGACGGCATCACTCTCGACGCCTGGATGCTGAAGCCTCCTCATTTCGATCCCGCGAAGAAATATCCCCTTCTCGTTTACGTGTATGGAGAACCTGCCGCGCAGACCGTGCTGGACGCATGGGGCGCCTGGAACAACGATTACAACCGCGCTGTCGCGCAGGCCGGTTACATCGTCGTCAGCTTTGACAATCGCGGCACGCCCGCGCCGAAAGGGCGCGCCTGGCGAAAAGTTGTCTATGGTGCGATCCATCCTGTGATTGTTCACGACCAGAGCGCCGCGCTGAAAGTGTTTCTGCAGTCGCATCCCTTCGCGGATTCATCGCGCGTCGCGGTGTGGGGATGGAGCGGCGGAGGTTCCAGCACGTTGAACCTGATGTTTCGCTCTGCGGATCTGTACCAAGTGGGAATGGCCGTCGCGCCGGTGGCCGATCTGCGTCTATACGATACGATTTACCAGGAACGCTACATGGGCTTGCCGCTGCAGAACGTCGAAGGCTATCGCAGCAGTTCTGCTGTGAACTTTGCCGACGGTTTACGCGGGCACTTGCTCGTGGTGCATGGCTCCGGCGACGACAACGTGCACTATGCCGGCACCGAGCTTCTGCTCAATCGCCTGATCGAGCTCGACAAGCCCGTGGACTTTATGGAGTACCCCAATCGCACGCACTCGATCAACCAGGGCTCCGGAACCACGCTGCATCTGTACAGTTTGCTGCTGCGCTATCTCGAAGAGCATCTGCCCCTCAACGCGACTTCGGCGCAATAATTTGCTCATGCCAATCTTGGGGATTTGCAGCGAAGGCGCCGCGCAGAATATATCCACGCAACATTTGGCGATGCGGCGGCGCATTTCCACGGCACGCAAATCTATGGTGCCGGCTGTGGGACTCGAATCCGCGACCTAGGGATTGAAATTCAGGAGTTAAATCTATTTGGTTTCAAGCGGTTTTCCACGTTTCATATGAGCATTAACCAGCAGATTTAAGCGTAGATGTTATGTCAGATGTTACGAAGACTCATTCCATCCGTCGCCAGCGCATAAAATTGGTTCAGAGTATCGTTCAACTAAGCTGGCAGGGCAGTCTGGTAGCGCATACGCAGCGGCATGATGACGAAGCGCTCGGATTGCCGAAGGCATCGTTGGCTTCTCGAAGATTACCTATCTGTGCTTCGGCTTGACAACTGCCTCGGCGGCAGGGCATCTTTGGCGCCAAACCCAACTTCTATGGAGGAGTGATGCGACGTCTCCCATCATTTTCGTCATTGCTTGTCGCACTTTTCGTCATGAATTTTGTCGGGGCCTGCTCGAACCCCAATACGAAAACTCCGCCGCAGCCGCCGGACACGCGCGCAGCGGACGAAGCTGCGATACGTGCCGCTGTAATCGAGTGGAGCAAAGCGGCGCAAGCCAAGGACCTGAACAAGGCGGTTTCGTTCTACGCCGACGACGCGAAGCAGTTCGCCGATAGAGGCCCGCTCGCGGAAGGGAAGGACAATATCCGCACAGCATGGGAACAGATGCTGGCGCTTCCCGGCCCAGGTCTGACGTTCGCGACGACGGGAGTGGAAGTGGCGCACGCGGGCGACATGGCCTACGAATATGGCACGTACGATTTCGCGACGAAAGACAAGAGGGGCAAAATCATCGATGAGAAAGGAAAGTACGTGGTCGTCTGGAAGAAGCAGGCCGATGGGTCGTGGAAGGTAGCCGCCGACATCGACAATCGCGACGCGGCACCAGCGCCACAGCCATTGAAACGAAACCACACCACCCGCAAGAGAAAGCACCATTAGAAGCGAGAAAAAAGCCAAATGACTGCTAGAGGGACGGGGCGAATTCACGACAGCCTTTCGATTACCAGCACTGAGGGTTAAATTGGTGGCATAGTCGGAACTCAAGCCGTTCGAAAATCACATGAATTCCGAATTCTGGAAAACTGTCTGACTCGTATCGAAATATCAATCACTTCCGCGCAGGTCTGCTGAAGGGTTTTTCTTAACGTTCGGTGGTCGGCTGCGGGTGTTCCGATTCCGGGAGCGCGCCATCGCTGAGAACGTTGCTGCCACAGCCCTCTCCGTCTAGTCCTAAGGCTGTGAGAGCCTTTGTGACCAGCGTGCTGTTTCATCTGGCGAAGGGGCAGACCCGTCCATCCGATAAACTCCCGGTTTCAAGCAGGGGTACCAACGCATAATTACCAGGTCGATTGGGGCCTTGCTGCAATCAAGCGACGGCTCGCCCGAGCCAAGCTTGGGATTTGCACGCCCCATATCCCATTGAGCAGAGCTTCCCGTTTCGCCGTGAATCTTAATGCGTTTTTTGAATTCTTCGATATTGAACTCGGTTTCGGCAATCATGCGGACTTCGTGCGGTACTGGCGCCATCCAGATTTTTCGAGGGCGCGTGCCGCATGCTTAATGACCCGTAACGCCTCAGTAGCCGCGTTCAAGGCGCTTAATTCTTCACGGTGCCGGTCGCAGTTAAACAATTGTTGCTGACGTTGAAAGACCGCAAAGTCCGCCTGTTGCACAAGCTGCGACCGTTTGTCGCGGTCCGTTTCCTCAATAGCCCTTTGGAATATTTCCTTCCAGGACACGAATTTGAGTTCAGACATAGGGGCCTCGGACGGAACAATCGTGGTGAACCTGATTATAACCGCTAACTTGCTTTTCGAGATTTCTTTTCCACATTCCGCGGAACGGCATGAAACGAAGTTTTCTTTGGCCCAGATTTGGAGGTCGCGCCGCACAGCTTCTCGAACTTTCGCCACTGTAAACTCGTCGGACAGTTCGCTTGCCCGCCGAAACCCATTTCACTCACGAGGGCCGACACTTAGAATGAAGCCACCGGGCGGTGTGCTATAAGCCGAGTCGGCAATCGTTGCGACTTCAACACCAAAGACTCGTAATGCATCCCGCAAGGCTTCAGCACTGGGAGGAAGACTGTCTGGTTCGCTTACGACAAACGCCAGTCCCGAGGATTTTCTGTTCAAGGACTCGGACGGCGCACCATCGCTCACATTCCACCCAATCACCTTGAACACGGTGAGGAAATCCTGCGCGTAATCCCGTGCGTCGCTTGCTGCGGGATGGTAGCTTACATCGACCTGCTGGTTAGGGAACGCAACGAGCACTTGAATCAGAACCGCCTTCTGGTCTGTGGTTAGTTTTCGTGGAATTGGCTGCATCGTTCTGCCATCCAATGTTGCAATTAGCGCGTCGGCCTTAGCGCATCAAGTTCATTCTCTCGGGCTACGTGCGCTTTTTGTTTTTCGGTGAGTGCTACCTGGTCTGAGATTGCGCCTCCGTAATTGCTTTGTCCATGGACTCAGGTTAGCATTTCTTTCGCCAGGCCAGCACCCACACATCAAGGCAAGGAGAAAATGTGGACTTCGTGAGTAAGTTTGAAAAGGCGCTTCGCAAAAGGCACCACTCGCTCATGACTGAGCTGGCGAAAATAGAACATCTGATTGATGCGTTCGAGAAAGGCGCCAAGCGCGGGGCCAAACGAATGGGTCGCGGAAGGATATCGGCGGCAGGCCGCAAACGAATCTCGATAGCGCAAAAGCGTAGGTGGGCAGCGAAGAAAAAATAACCTTCAGTCGAGGATGCCGGCCGTGCTCATTGCGGAATCCGTTTTGTTTGCGATTCGACCACGGCGTGGATTTCCTGATTCCCAGGTCGCGAAAACACCCCGAGCGAATCCTGCAAGCCATCGCCACTCCGAAGAGGGAAATTATCTTCGCCAATCTCTGGACCCTTAGCGATACACGAGCCGCTCGGACGGAAGAATCAAAGCCGGAAGCGTATGCATTCCTGAATGACCAAGAACAGCCCGTTGGAGGTGACGTAATTGAGGCATTGAAAGCCTACGACGTTAATCCGGCGGTGTGGTCACAGCGCGAGCAGTATGCACCGTTGGGGTCCCATTACTTTTGTACTATTGACCGCTAGCTGGCTCTCTTGATACTCGGGGCTGAGTTCACGACGCCCAGGACCCGAAAGAAGCCATGACGCCGACGAGAGCCGGAAGCTCATTCGTTAATCTGCTTTGTCTCCAATGACACCGAACATTTCATGGCCGCAGCGCCGCCAAAATACGCGGACGACACTCAACAGCGTCGTCTATATCAATTTCGATCCGGATAACGGCGGCATTGTGTTGAACGTCTCTGAGGGAGGACTTTGCTTTCACTCCGTCGCTCCCGTGCAGCGCCAGGGCACGCTCCGTTTCTGGTTTTCGGAGCACAAACAAAGAATCGAAGCCGACGCCGAAATTGCGTGGGTTGATGAGTCGCAAAAAACAGGCGGCTTGCGATTCACTGCTCTGCCCGCGGAAGGTCACGAGCAAATTCGCAACTGGATAAGCCAACCCAGCATGCGACTTGCCGTCGAAAGGCCGTCCGCTCGGTCGGTCCGGACCCCCTCTCCATCCTTCAGTGCCATCCCGCCCGACATCGATATTGCGATCGATCCTGTCTTCCCTGCGGTGGATTTGTCAGAGGGAGCTGATAGTCCTCACCTTCCTGCGGAGGACTCGTCCGAGATAAAAGTAGCCTCGCTGACGGTGTTTTCGCGCGGCCTGGCCACGGGCCTTCTCGTTTCGGCTCTGGTGGCTCTCCCGTTTTTGCTTCACAGCTATCGCCGCGAGCTCGGCGAGTCGCTCATCCATTTGGGCGAACGATTGGCGGCCAAATCCCGCGCTCAGACCCAAACGGTAGCCCCCGCGCAGCAGGCTGTGTTGCTGCCACTGCAACCATCATCGCCGGCACATGGACAGATTCCGGTTTCGCCGCCCGAAAAGGTTCTGCTGCGGCCTCCGATTGACCCGCCTAAACCTCAGCAGGCGAAGCTCGAACTCTCGCGTCCGCTAACCGCCGGTCACGCTGTCACCTTCGGCGTTACCAACAAGATTCCCGCCTCCGCAGCCGCGGCTTCATCAGCACCTTCGGCAATTTCTCTCCCGGCGATGGCCGCCGCTCCCGTGCCCAATGTCATTCCAGATAAAATCGCTACAGCTCCATTGGGCAAATCAGCGAAACTGCCCGATGTCCACGCAGAAATCACCGGAGAAGCAAGTGCCGGTTCAAGTTCGGCAGGGTACTTCGAAGTCGGCAAATTCAAAAATAGCCTGTGGGCCAACAATGTGGCGGACAGACTGGGGCAGCTCGGGTTTCACGCGGCCGTCGTTCAGAAAGGCCGCCGTTGGATGAATTCCTACTCCGTGCTCGTGGGCCCGTATGGCGATACTCAAGATGCCGGGGCGGCTCGCAAGGATCTGGTGCTCCACGGTTTCAACCCGCGAGCTTTCGAAAAGGGATCGCGTGACTTCATGTTTCCTGCTGTGCTGACACTAAATGGGACGCATGTGCCCCAGGGCGATTACACCATCAGTTGGGAATCCTACAGCCCCGATGCGGTTGTGAAATTTGTCCGGAACTTTGATGTTGTGGCCACGGCGGAGGGAAAATGGATGAAACGCGACGCTCCTTACAAACTTGATGCGGTTGTGTGGAGAGCGAGTGCTGACGGATCGCGAATCCTCCTAGAAATCCGATTCGGTGGCATGAGCCGAGCTCTGGTTTTTCGCACCTCACCCTGATCGAAAGGCTCCTGGCCGGCCCCACGCGCAACACTCCTTCATTCATTTTCCGCTATGGTCATCGACAAATCACAGTCTACTCGGGTCTAAGGAGCCGACGTTGTTATGCAATGATGTGGATTCAAGTTTCCGATTGCGCGACGCCCACCTTGCGGAGTCGCGAGATTCCAACCAGATGCGCTGAGCAGCGTGTTGGCGAACTCTTCGTCCTGTCGCGCGTGTGGCTGTTGCACAATGACGGACACGCTCGTCGTCGCCGTCTGCGTGCCAGCCTTCACGGTTACACTGACCGTGTGGTTCCCGGCCGGTGTCCCCGTCGGCATTGTGCCGCCACCACTTCCGCTGCAGGCGACGAGCAGTGCAAAGCCCGCGAATGCGACCAGAGTTGCCATCGCTGGCACCATTCGATGCAAGCGCATCGCTGCCGTCGCACCGCGCGCATTCGCAATCGACACGAGTATCATTCCGGCCAGCATCGCGAGGAGCGTATTAGTAACCGCCATAACGGACACGCCAGCCCCTGCGCTATCACCATTACCGCCGCGACTCCCGCTTCCGATGCCACTCGAAGCCGACCCTAGCCTTCACTTGATGCTCGGCCACCGAGGTTCGCGCCGTCGTTGCCCCTTACGCGCTATCGTTGCCGGCGCTCGTCCCGTTCCACACGGCAAAGAGTTACACGCTAAGTCTCACTAAGAAGGAACTGGCGGGCCGGTTCGACGAGGTGATCAAGACGATGGAGCACAACGTCCGTCTGGTCTAAGCGGCGATCCTTGAGGTGGTTGTTACAGCGCGGGCGCGCTTTCCGCGAGTGGCTACAACTGCGCCTACCAGCTCACGGCTGGCACCACAATTAGGACTGACTAAGGGCATCGCGCAAGAGGTGACACCATCCTCCCCGTGCGCGCATCAAACTCCCCGAGGAATGCTGCCAGTAGCCGGCATTATCAAAGCGACGGGGGGTAACCTGGCTGAGAGGGCGGCGATTCCTCGTGACTGAGTCAATCGGCATCACGCTTTTCCTTGGGAGCGCTTGATTCTTTGGGATCAAAAAGATAACCGAAAGGATTGCGATATGCGAATTCTAGTCGTCGGTGCAGGGGCAGTTGGAGGGTACTTTGGAGGACGCCTGGCGCAGGCAGGCCGCGATGTAACATTTCTAGTCCTGCCAAAACGAGCCGAACAAATTCAGGCGCAAGGGTTGCGGATTCTCAGCCCAATGCATGGCGATTTCACGGTTCGACCCAAGACCATAACGGCGGCTCAGATTGCGTCTCCGTACGACGTTATCTTCTTGAGCGTAAAAAGCTATGACCTTGCCGCCGCGATAAATGATTTCGCGCCCGCAGTCGGGCAACAGACGGTCATCATCCCGGTGCTAAACGGCATGCAGCACATGGACGTGTTGACGCAGAGGTTCGGCGAACGCGCTGTATTAGGCGGGGTTTGCTTTGTTGCCACTGAAATAGATTCGCAGGGCAGGATCGTTCAGCTTGCCAATTTCCAAAGTCTCACCTACGGCGAACTGGACGGTAGGAAGACGCCCCGGATCGAAGCGGTGCATCAGGTGTTTAGCGGGGGTGGATTTGAGGCGGCCATTTCCGGAGACATTTTTCGGGACATGTGGCAGAAGTGGGTATGGCTGGCCAGCGTGGGAACTATCACGTGTTTGCTTCGCGGAAATATCGGTGAAATCGTCGCGGTTCCCGGTGGCGCCGATTTATGCCTCACGGCATTTCGTGAATGCGCGGCAATCGCGGGCGCTTGCGGTTATCCGATGTCGGAACAGTTCCTAACAGAAAAGGGCCCTCTACTTACTGCCGCTGGGTCCACGTTGACTTCGTCGATGTATCGCGACCTCACGGACCATGCGCGGGTGGAAGTGGACACGATTCTTGGGGATCTTGTAGAACGCGGGAGGAAACACGGCGTCTCCGCGCCGATCGTCGAAGCGGCATTCGTTAATCTGAGCATTTATCAGCAGGAGCGGGCCCGCGCGAAGGGCGTCGGCCGTTGAGTCGCGGAAAACTGATCGCGCCCGCGATTCCCGACATCCCCGAGCTGGAAGATGAGATCCCAAGAAACAATTTTCTTCACTCGGCAAAGTGCGGGCCGTATATGACTGGGCCTCCGGGCGGCCAAAATGGAAATCCCGGGTAATCCGCGCAATTCGATCCCGGCCACGGCTCGAAGGGATTTTGGCTTCTTGGGATCCATTGAGGAGAAAATGATGGCACACGATCAAGACCCAGAAAGCCAGCCTCAACCGCATCAACATTCATGCGGCAACCTGTTCGGATGCGGAGACGAAAAGGGCACGGGTGTGCTTCGAGAAGACATCAAAGATTCTACGTTCACAACTCGAGCCGCTGACCATCTTCGGCACCTAGACGAGATCAACCAAGCGCAATTCGACGATTATCTCAGCGCTCGCGGCCGTTCGCGACGCCGGCTGTTGCGTGGGAGCAGTTTCATGGGTGCGCTGGCGGCTATCGGGCCGTGGTTCACAAAACTTGTGCGTGCCGCGGATTCACCGGAAACGAACGCCGCCGTTCCAGACGGTAATGCTGCGGCGCAGAACAAAGAGGACGAAGGCCGCGTCCACGTGGTCGAGTCCAACGATCAGACTGTGCGTCTAGGTGTTTATGACACGACGCTCCCGCCAATCCTCAAGATCGATTCTGGCGACACGCTCAGTTTCCCCAACACCTGGTCACACTATTTGAACCAGATGCAGCCCGGAGTCCCCATCGCAGCCCTGGTGAAGATCCGCGTGAGCAATCCCGGAAAAGGGCCGCACTCGATCATCGGGCCCATCTACGTGAACAATGCGGAGCCCGGCGACGTCCTGGAGGTCCGTTACAAACGCATTCTTCCCTTCAATTGGGGAGCGGTGTTCAATAACCCCGGCTCGCTGGGAACCGGCTTGCTGCCGCAGGATTTTCCCGAAGGACAGATAAAATATCTGGACCTCGACCTTCCGAAAATGACGGCGGAATTTACTCGGGACATTCATGTCCCGCTCAAGCCGTTCCAGGGGACGCTCGGGGTGGCTCCGCCCGACGGCTACTTCCCACCGTTGGGTCCGGGAGTGACCAGCTCCGTTCCCCCAGGGCCGCATGCGGGCAATACGGACTTGAGCGAGATGGCCGAGGGCTCGACGATGTTCATTCCGGTTTGGAAGCCTGGGGCGCTGATCTTCACCGGCGACTCACACGCAGCGCAGGGCGATGGCGAAATAACTATCACCGCTCTCGAAACGCGCATGAAGGAGCTGCGGATCCAGGTGGTTCTCCACAAACAGAAGAACTTCGCGTGGCCCATCGCTGAGACTCCAACGCACTGGATCATCTTGGGCTTGGACAAAGACCTGAACGTGGCGATGACTCTGGCGGCGCAGAACTCCATCAACTTCCTGGCCACGCGCGCCGGTCTAACCAAGCTCGACGCCTATGCTTTGTGCAGCATTGCCGTGAGCTTCCGGGTAACTCAGGTGGTTGACATCGTGCGCGGCGTCCACGCCATGATCCCCAAGAGCCTTTTCGCGGCCGGGCTGCGCAAACAGATAACCGTGGTTTAGTTTATCCAGCAGGGCGGCGAAGGTTCGGTGATCGTCCGCCGCGGTCTGTGGTTTCCTCATAAGACCATCCCGCGACACCAACTCGAATTTTCGGCACTAATTGTTTTTGCTTGAGGGTACGGCAACGAGATCACGCGGGAGCTGGCTCCCACCATCACACTGAATGAGTGGCGACCGTCAACGGCGCGAGAATACCTCGCGCCTTCAGGAAGAAACCTTCCACTGGGCCGTCAACACGTTGGGATCGCTCGATAGTACTCGCAAGAACGGCGGCACATCCAGCTTCTGCGGCGAAGTCCGCCACTGCAACATGCAACAGGAAGTCGAATTGACGCTGCTGCGACTGATTGATATAGGCGACCGAGGAGACTTTGATTTTGTATCCAGCCCTCTGGACCGTGCCAAATGTTTCTTGTTGGGTCGGCTTGTCGCGATCTGTTGTCAGGCTCAGCGTGGCGTGTTGGTCCTGGCTCATGCGGTAATCCACCCAACGCAGACCCGACACCACGATTAGGCCGAGAACAAGTCCGTCGAGCCCCAGTGCAATCTGACCGTCCCCGAAACAAAGGCCGATCACCGTGACGAACCACAACGTCGCGGCAGTGGTAACACCGAAGACTAGGCCGTCGCACCTGAGGGCCGCGCCTGCTCCGATAAATCCCATCCCCGTCAAAATACCGAGGGGCAAGCGCATCAGATCGAGGGTGATGAAGGAATCCGAAGTTTTTCCAACGGTGGCAAGCAACAGGTTCGCTTGAATCATCGCTACGGCTGCCGCTAAACACACCAATAAGGTGGTGCGGAGACCAGCGGGGCGGCCGTGCTCGCCCCGGTCCAAACCGATCAGCGTTCCGGCTACAACCGAAAGAGCTAGCCGAAGCGCGATCTCCTGCCATGTCAATATAAGTGACATCCGAACCTCGCTTTTGTCGCCGTTCATCCGTGCGACTGCTTCGAAGGCGGCCGCCCGGCGCCCACGACCAAGCGGCGCCGCGAAGTATAACAAAGCGGTCTGGCAGAAATCACACTTGCGCCCGCAAACTCCCGGTAAAAGCGGTAACCGAGAACCAGGATCTCATTGATTGCATAACAACGTCGGCTCCTTAGACCCGAGTAGACTATGGTTGTTGACGACCAAAGGTTCGGGAGAAAGGAGCCGAACATGATCATTATAGGCGCGGATTATCACCCGAGCGACCAGTACATCGCGTTTGTCGATACCGAGACAGGAGAAGACGACGAACGGCGATTGAACCACGGTGATGGAGAAGCCGAGAAGTTTTATCGGGGACTTGCAGCACGAGGAGCGAGCGTGCGCGTGGGGATGGAGACCACCGGCTATTCCCGCTGGTTCGAGCGGTAACGACTAACCAGGCACTGACTCAGGTGGAATGAGAACCTAGCAGGGAATCACTGCAATTTTGCGTATTCGGCCTTCGCTTGCTTGAGGATCGGGACGTCGGGGTCGGCGTCTTTCCACAGCGCGAAAAAATCCTGATAAGCGGTCTTTGATTTCGCGCTATCGCCAGCCAAGGCATACGCGCGGGCAAGCCCAAGATGCGCGAGTGCGGCCAGCGGCTCGTTTCCGACTAGGCCTGCATGGTCGAGAATTTTCTGGAACTCGTTACCCGCTGCGGCCCCCTGCTTCGCGGCCAGGTACGCTTCCCCGCGCAAATAAACTGGATAGAGGGCAAAGGTGAAGGAAGAATTCGTTTCTCCCAGTTCGTAAGGGGCAGACGCAGACAGCGCGTCGATGGCTCGCTTACCGTCACCACTGTGAAGCGCGGTTGCAGCTCGGACCATCGGAAGATAATTGAACTTTACGATGGTGTCTTCGCTGAAGCGTTTGCCCAAATTGGCGACCAAACGCTCGGCCTGTGCGGAATCGCCAGCCAGTCCGAGTGCAACGGCTGCGAAGCCTTCAACCTGTCTGCCGGCGGCTAGAGCGAGGGCGGCTTGGGCATCTTGCTTCGCCGAAGGCATATCGCCTGCTAATGCTTCGCGGACCGCGGAGTGCGAAGTATATTCCGCGGCCGCTTCTTTTTCATTGGCGCGTTGTGCGGAATCGGCGGCGCGGCGTGTTAGTTCGCGGCTCTTGGCGAACTCGCCGAAATATGCTGCCGTTTCAGATTCCAGGAAAAGGATCTGATCATCGACTCCTGGTTTTCCGGTCGCGGCGGCGACCTGCTGCTGCATTTCGGTCGCGTCGTGCTGGAGGAAATTCACTACGTAAAGAACGAGAGGCAGCCAAGGCGAATCAATATTATGCGCGCGTGACTCACGTACTGTGGCCTTGGCCTGATCGAGTTGGTCGATCCACTGATAGGTGTAAGCCAGATTTACGTAGTTGTTACCGCTGCCGGGATTCAGCTTCAGCGCCTGCAGCGCCGCGGCATTCGCTTTCGGGTAGTCCCCCATGGACGTATATGTAAACCATAGGTAAACCTGCGGGTCCTCATCGCGGGGGTAAGTTTGCGCCCATGCCTGAAAGGAAGTGCGGGCAG
>Ga0070762_10001132_pt1 | contig 12092 bp, 14 predicted proteins | sample HubBroMetageREF2_FD_66726 | JGI IMG/M metagenome (GOLD analysis project Ga0070762, IMG submission 66726) | Reference soil microbial communities from the Hubbard Brook experimental Forest, New Hampshire, USA - Hubbard Brook CCASE Soil... | ecosystem: Environmental > Terrestrial > Soil >... | reverse complement strand
CAAGGACGTGGTTCGAAGGATTCTCTCCCATCACTACCGGCCGGGGCAGCCCTCCGGTGGTCCCTCCTGGCTGACTTTCCTGGGCCACATGAAAGACAGCCTCTGGAGCATGGATCTGTTCCGGTGCGAGTCGGCCACGCTGCGGACCCACTGGGTCCTGGTGGTCATGGATCAATTTACGCGCCGGATCATTGGGTGCGGCGTCCATGCGGGAACGGTCGATGGTGTCGCACTCTGTCGGTTGTTCAATCCTGCCATTCGAGGCCAACGCTGGTTGCCGAACTATCTCAGCTCCGACAATGATCCGCTTTATCGGTTCCACCAAATGGCAAGCCAATCTGCGGATACTGGAGGTGACACAAATCAAGTCCATCCCCTACGTCCGCCTGTCCCACCCATTCGTGGAAAGGCTAATCGGCGCCCTTCGACGCGAGTATTTGGATCACACGTTGTTTTGGACGACGGCAGATCTGGAAAACAAGCTGCTCGATTTCAGGACCTACTTCAACAACCAGCGCACGCATACCTCACTGGAAGGGCGAACGCCGGATCCGCCCGTGTCACGACCAATCGCCAATCTCCGCTCGTTTCGATGGCAACCTCACTGTCGATGCTTATATCAGACGCCCATGGCTGCCTAATTTGTAAAAGACTCGCGCTGGCTGCGGTATCCGGTCAACCTCTGCAAAAACCTGCAATGAAAACGTCCGGTGTTTGCGTTCTTAGTTGCAGCGGGTTTCGCGGATCCGATCGTTTCACTGCCACCGTGTCAATTCGCCAGAGACACGCTCAAACACAAGAGTTCCTAGTATCCCAGTTTCGGGTGTACAGTCTCGAAGAGGGGGGAGGTTCTCATGCGGTTGCTGATAGTAGAGGATGATGTGGCTATCCAAGGGTTCCTCAAACGGGCATTGGCAGAATCCGGATACCAGGTGGATATAGCCTCCAATGCGAAGGCTGGAGAACTTAAGGCCTTGGAAGGTATCCACGATGCATTCATCATTGATCTCGGTCTCCCCGACATGGATGGGCTGGAATTGATTGTGAGATGCCGCGCCCAAGGTATCTCCGCCCCAGTGTTGATCCTGTCTGCGCGCCGTTCGGTGGACGAACGAGTGAAGGGATTGGAGCAAGGCGGAGATGACTATCTCACCAAGCCATTCGCCCTCGCCGAACTGCTTGCGAGGCTGAGAAATCTTCTGCGTAGATCTTCTGCGACACAAAATGACTCCGTACACCTACAGACCGCAGACTTGCAACTTGACCTTGTGCACCATGAGGCGCGGCGCGGCGATCACCTCCTCCAGTTGACCCCACAGGAGTTTTCCCTCCTGGAATATCTTTGCCGGAATGCCGGGCGGGTAGTTACTCGGACCATGATTCTGGATCACGTCTGGCGCATGAGGATCGATCCAACTACGAACGTAGTCGATGTGCACATCTATCGCCTGCGCAGCAAGGTGGATCACGATAGCGCCATGCCACTAATCCACACGATCCGCGGCGTCGGATACGTTCTGAAACATGCCTAAACTTTTGCAGACAACTGCGGCGTGGCGCATTTCGATCTGGACGACTCTGGCGTTCGCTCTCGGGACGGCTCTGGCCTTTTCGATTGTTTACTTTCTTGTCGCGAGAGCTATTCAAGAGCGCAGTGATGCGTGGTTGAACGGTGAAGCGGAGGTTCTTGCCCGGGTCTCTGCCAATATGCCCCGAGACCGTTTGTACAAAAGAATCATCGGAGAAGTGGCCGAGCTGGCGACCCGGGAGTTACCGGACGAGCGCAACGCACGTGGCCAAAGTCTGAATTCCGTTTTCTTCTTGGAAAGCGAGTCCAACAGCAACGAAAGTCCGCTGTGGGTCGGGCCGGGCTCAGACGAACTTTTTCTCAGGGCAATTCAGCAAGCCAAACTCGTTCCCGGCATTCCGCAATCTATAAAAGTTGAGGGATGGCCCACGACATTTCGAGTAGTATTCCGGCAGGGAAAAGAGAGAACGATGTACTTAGGGCTTTCTGATCGTGGCGCCACATATCTGCTTCGCACGTTGACTCTTCGTTTCCTGGTGTTGTGGAGCAGCACGGTACTCATGGGTTTCCTGATCAGCTACGTAAGCGCCCGTCGTACCCTCCTCCGCGTTCAACGCATTACCGACACCGTCGCGCGAATCGGCAGTGAAGGGTTAGGGGAACGACTGCCTGAGCCGGTCAATTCCGATGAGATCTCACGTTTGGCTAAGACTTTCAATCGCATGTTGGATCGAATTCAATCCTCTGTAAATGAGCTTCGGTCCGTCACCGACGCGGTCGCGCACGACTTGAAAAGCCCAGTAACTTCGATTCGCGGTGCTTTGGAAACCACCCTGTCCCGTGATCCCAACGAAAAGTGGCGTGACTCGGTTGGCGACGCAATCGAAGGCCTCGATAGGCTCTTGAACGCACTGGATACCACACTGGATGTTGCGGAAGCGCAAGCTGGTGCACTTCAACTGGATCGCAGTACGGTTGACCTCTCTGCGGTCGTGAGACAACTAGCGGATCTCTACAAACCGGCTATGGACGAACGCCATCACGAGGTGATGCTTGACCTCGAAGAGCAGGTTGTCGTGGACGCGGATTGGGGTTTATTGAATCGGGTTCTGATCAATCTGATCGAGAACGAAATTGCTCATTTGCCCGCAGGATGCCAGGTTACGGTTCGGCTGTCGTCGCGGGATGGATCAGCTATACTGGTCATCGAAGACAATGGTCCAGGATTTCCCCCTGACATCAGTACGCGAGCGTTTAAACGTTTCGTCAGAGGGAAAGACTCACACGGGCATGGGCTGGGGCTAGCTTTCGTGGATGCGGTTGTCCGGGCACACGGTGGTACTGCCAAGATCTCGAATAGTCCAGCAGGTGGTGCTGTTGTAACTCTTTCACTCCCTGCAAGTGTGCTGCACGCAGCATAACTTCACGGGTTGCCACCGGGACGAATGGCTCGGCCCCGCATAGAACAGATTAGCCTCTCGCGCTCCAACGCGGACCGTCGCTCAGCAACTTCGCCGTCTCCCGCCTGATGTGAATCAGGCTAGGATGTCAGTTCTAAAACTTGTGTTCCGCCGGCGGCATTCGGTCCCGTGTGGCAAGTCAAGAGGCGTCCCTCCACGCACGCCAAAAGAACACGCACGGGTGTTCAGCAGATGGGAGAACCACGGTAACAAAAGGGAGGCTGCACACGTAGAGTCGATCCGATGCGTGGTCAGCCGCAGTCATAACGCGCAAATGAACGACACGTCATCTTCGGGATATCGCAAAGTCACTCTCGAATAGAAATGTTTGATCGAAGTCTTCGAATGATTTAATTAAGGGCAATTGCCGGGGGCGGGAAGACCGGAGAATCGCGCCCGAATCCAACTGACCTGTTCGCTGACTGAGTTTCCCAGGACGGCGCTCGCGTTAGGGCCGGGATATTTGACGAAAAGCACGCGGTCTTTCTGTTCGCACAGGCGCGCCACGGCATGGGCAGCGAGGGCTAACGACGGATCTGCATCGGTTTCCCCGCTGATCACCAGCAGTGGGCCGCGCGCAGGCTTCCGGCCGAGCGAATTTCTGGCGAAAAACTCTTTGACGTACGCGTTATTCTCCCAGCCGGGTTTCAACATTTCCTGAGCTGCTGGAACTGGCCCTAGCCTGGCTTGGCAAGAATGGATGATGTATTGATAGAGCCGGATCGCCTTGTCGGTCAACATCTCCTCAACTCGAAACGCGGGAAACACAGTCTTGATCCCCTTTGCCAGAAAGACGAGCATGGAGTGGTCCGGTCCCATGGCGAGACGGACAAACATTTCCTGCGGCTCCGCAACTCCGGAAATTGCGACGGCCCCCAGATAGTTGGGATCGGCGATTTCACTTCCCGCTTCGGCCAACCCGACGGCCACGAGAGCTCCCTGAGAATAGCCCGCAGCCACCCATCTGGTTCCGAGTTCTGGAACGGCGGCGTGTGCAGCTGGAATCGAGTAAATCACATCGAGCGTGTTGGATCGCATATCCAGCGCGGCGTACGGAAAACTCGTTCCCAAGCCGGCGTAGTCGGAGACCACTACGGCGTAACCGAGACCGGCATACATCGAGAGAATTGGGCCGTCGTTCAGGTTCTTTAGTAATGAAGGGGCACATTGCCGTGCGGACCCTTTGAAATCATGAGCCCAGGCGATGATGGGCCAGCCCCCCGCTGGCGGAGTTCCATCCGGAACTATCACCACGCCCGAGACGGCTACATCTTCTCCGTGCGGCGAGCGGGAGTGATAGAGAATGCGAAAGGTGGATGCTTCATAGGACAGATTGTAATCGTAGAACGGCTCGAAACGGATTAGTTCACCCGGTTTGCCGCCAGGTAGCGGATCGGGGGTGGCATAAAACTCCGTCAGCGGGAGTGCCTGCGGCGCATGGAAAATCTTTTGCGAAGGTGGAGGTGGCTGGCCTTGCGCGAGCACCGCGAAGCCCGTGAACAAAGCGGCTGCCCCTAAGATTTTCAGAGCACCGGCCACAGCAGTATTGTCGTGCAGGTGGATGTCACTCGGACTTGTGCTACCAACTGGAACCAGAACCGGACGCGTTATCAGCGTTTTTGAACTGATTACGCTTAGCGTACAAAATGGCACCGAGCACCAGCCACATCAATGTTGGTGGAACAATCAGCACCAGTATCCCGCTGCGCAATGCCTCGATCATTCGAGACCCGGATGAAGCAGCTTGCGTATAACAGAGCGCACAGCTTTGGGGAAAGGCCGACGGAGAAAGAATAAACAGAGCCACTCCCACCAGCGCGACAGCCGTCAATCCGAGCGACTTCGTCTTAATCTCCATGTTCTTTCCTCTCAGCCACCTTTCCTTTTCTCTGTTACTTTGCGAAAGGCACGCCAAACAAAAGCCGGAAGCTGTCGGGCCAACCGTAATTGATGGTCGCCAGTACGAAAAGCGTAAAGACGGCAAAGGCCACAACGGAGCTCTGGTTTTCCGAGGCCAGGCCCATGAAGTAGAGAACGCCCAGGAGCGCACCGACAAAGGCGAATAACAGCATGGTCACAAGGAGCTGCGGTTCGCCCGGATGGCGATAAGCGGTAAGCAGTTCCAGCAGCGGGATGACCAGCATGGCGATATAGACTACGACATATTTGCCAAGCCCGCCTTTTGCTTCAGGTGTACTCATAATCACGTTTCCTTTCCGCATCGCTTTTCTCTAGCTTGCCACGTTCATGAGATAGACCAAGGGCACGACAAATATCCACACGACATTGATAAATTGCCAAAAGAGATTGCAGTTTTCGATGTGTGTGGCTCCGTAGCGACCGCTCTTGTAGCCGAGCCCGACGATGAGCAGGGCAATCAGCGCGGCGATGACGTGCAAGAGTTCTATGCCAGTAACACTGAAATAGGCTCCGCCAAATACACCCGTGCCCCAAGGGTTCTTCGAGAAGGTCACGCCTTGATCAATCATTCCGAACCATTCGCGAATATGCAGAATTGCGAAAAGCGCGCCGAGGGCCAATGTGACCATCGTCCAGCGGAAAGCGCCCGCTCTGTCCCCCGCTCGCGCGGCCCGGACAGCAAGCACCATGATGAAGCTGCTGGTGATAAGAATCAAAGTCATCGCCATGACGCTGGCAATTGTGGAAGATTGAAACGGTCTGGGCCAGTTTGGAGTGGCATTCCGCAAGAAGCCATAGGCGACTAGGCACGCGGCGAACGTCATGATGTCGGAAATGATAAAAAGCCACATCGCCAATTTTATTGCTGGAACCGCAAATGGCGAGGGTTCCATCGCCGGGGCATGATGCCCGCCCAAAGCTACATCGGTATGGCTCACAGCGCCCTCCTATGATCCGATCGAGTCGTTAAATCCTCATCCAGAGCAGCAAAAAGAGATAAACCCAAAGCACACCCATGAAATGCCAATAGTACGCGGTTGCATTTAGCGTGCTTCGCCGCAGAGTCGAATGACTGAGTTTCACTATGACCCGGACCAACCCGGCGAGGCCGCCCATCAGATGGAGCACATGTAGAGCGGTGAAAAGGTAAAAGAAAGAGCAGTTGGGGTTGGTGGCCAAATATAAGCCTTGAGAGCGCAAATGCCGCCAAGCCATGTACTGGCCCACCACAAAGAGTAAGCCGAGGCTCAGAGTTAGGTAGAACCAGAGTCTGGGGATCTCAACACGAGTGTCCTGACCACCCATGAAAGCAGCGACGCGGCGGCGAGCGATTTCAAGAGTGACGCTGCTAACCAGTAGCACAAAAGTGCTGAGGAATAGAACGGAAGGCAAGGTGATGTGTCGCCAGTCCGTTGACGAGCCTTGGCGAACGATTAGAGCGCTGGTGAGCGCGGCAAACGACATGCAGATTGCCGCGATGCCAACCCAAATGGCGCTGCTGGAAGGGGCCGGCGAGCGATCTTCAATCGCCCGCATGTTTGCGTCCGTAGGGACCAAGGTATTCCAGCCGCCATCGCCAGTGTCTCCCGTTTCCGGTTTCCGTGGCAGGCGAAGCACTTCGGGTTCTGGGGGTGGTAACGTAGTGGCCATGGCTTCTACACTCATCCTCTCCCGTTTCCAGCTTCCTGCGATTAATCTCCGTCTGCGGTCGCTAGGGGCATCTCCGGAGAGTTTTGCATGATGTAGTCCGCCCCCGACGCAGTTCTTACGCCGTACTGATCGGCGTCGTGATAAACGACTGGGTCTTTGCCGCCAAAATTGTTCCAGGGTGGCGGCGATGGCATAATCCATTCCAACGAAGTACCCTCCCACGGATTAGCCGGCGCCGGCGCCCCGCGGAGCCTGCTGTTGATGAAGTTGTAGATAAAAATTAGCTGGACCGCCCCGGTGAGAAGAGCCGCGACGCTAACGAATTGATGCAGAGGGATAAGCGGCTTGAGGAAATCATCGGTGAAGGCCGCATAGCGGCGCACGTTGCCGGCCCAACCGAGATAGTGGAACGGCATGAAGATGCAATACGTTCCCACGAATGTAAGCCAGAAATGAATTCTCCCCAAGGTCTCATTCATCATTCGTCCGTACATTTTCGGGAACCAGAAGTACGTTCCAGAGAATATGCCAAACATCGCCGCGACGCCCATCACCATGTGGAAATGTCCCACGACGAAGTAGGTGGCATGGAGCATGATATCGATCGAAGGCTGAGCCAGGAAAAAGCCGCTAACTCCGCCGCTGACAAACATCGAAATAAAACCCAGCGCAAACAGGGATGCCGAATTGATACGCAATTTCGCACCGTACAGACTACCGATCCAGATCAGGACAACAATGGTAGACGGGATAGTGATCATCAGCGTGGGGAAGGAGAATGCCAGCGAGGAAAAAGGATTCATCCCGCTGACAAACATGTGGTGTCCGTAGACCATATAGCTGAGAAAGGCCAGGGCCCACATGGAATAAAGAATCGCCTTCGTGCTGAGCATGGGGCGGCGCATGTTGGTCACTAGAACATGGCTCACGATCCCCAAACCAGGCACGATGGCGATGTATACCTCCGGATGCCCGAAGAACCAAAACAAGTGCTGCCAAAGAAGTGTAGATCCACCGGAATGAGGTACCAGCTGGTCGTTGAGTACCAAGCCAGACGGGACAAAGAAGCTGGTTCCAGCGACATGATCGAGAATGAGCAGGATGGTCGCCGGCATTAGTACCGCGAAAGCCGTCAGACCCATGCAGGAGGTGATGAACCATGCCCAAGCGGTATACGGCAAGCGATTCAACGTCATTCCCTTGCAGCGCATATCCAGCACGGTGGAGATGAAGTTCAACGACCCTAGCAACTGGCCAATGCAGAAGATGCCAAGAGCGGTCGCCCAAATTACCTGGCCCGCCCCTTGCCCAGGCCCGGCCGCCTTTCCTATTGCGCTTAGCGGGGCGTACGAAGTCCAGCCTGCAAGGGGTGGACCGTCACTCACGAAAAAGGCGGTAATCAGGACGCAGAAAGCCGTCAGGGTCACCCAGAAGGACATCATGTTGAAATGCGGAAACGGCATGTCTTCCGCGCCAGTCTGGATGGGTAGAAAATAATTTCCAAAGGCCGCAAACGGCGCGGTGGTGAGCACGAAAAACACCATGATCGTCGCATGCATGGTCATTAATTGGAGATACAACTCCGGCGTCATCACCCCGGCGGGTGCGCCGTTTGGCGAAAGCGTCTGTAACCCTGGTATGGCCGCATTGGTCCACCCGAGGTGGATGCGCATGAGCCAGGACAGCACCATGCCCATCACCACCGCGACAAAGGCGAGGTGATAATACTGTATGCCGATAACCTTGTGGTCCGTACTGAATACATGCTTCCGAAGAAACGTTGTCGGAGGACCGTGGCGCACTGCAGGTGCTACTGACGTTTCGTGCATTTCTCACCTCATTCAAATAGGAAGTCTCCGTCGACGCCAACTTGATCTGGCGGGCCTTGCTACTGCTCGGCCGCTTGCTTCTTAATCCAGTCGTCATAATCCTTGGGCGACATAACCTCGAGGAAAGCCCTCATGTTGTAATGGCCGAGCCCGCACAATTGCGAGCAGGCAATTTCATACTTGCCAATCTTCGTGGCGGTAAAATGGACCGAAAGATCGAGTCCCGGCACAAAATCCTGGTGGATGCGGAGCGCGGGCACGTAGAAGGAATGACTGACATCTTTCGCGTGCATGAGCAGGTGGATTTCCTTATTCACGGGAATAACCATCTCAGCCGTAACGATGTCGTCCCTGGATTCCACGTCATGTTCTGGATCCAAACCAAACAAATTCTGGTTGGCCTCATTGATCAACTCGGGATGAATTGGCCCAAACTTTCCATCTGCCCCAGGGTAGCGGAAATAGAAAGCAAACTGTCCGGCCTGAACCTGGACGGGCAGGGCGTCCGGCGCAGGCGGCGTGAAGTAAACCGTCGCCCACGCCTTCGCGCCAAACGCTCCCAAAGCCAGAACTTCCACGCCTACGAGGACAATGGCGGCAAGCACCAGACCTTTGGCCCCGCCGGGGAAGGTTTTTAGCTTCCCGCCCGGGCGAGGCTTGGAGAATTGCCATATGAAAATAGCCAAAAGGATTTGCGCCGCAAGGAACGACACGCCTGCCTCGATCATGGTGTCCCACATCTGACTATCGATCATCGGTCCATGAGTCGACACGTCTGCCGGTGCCTCCCATGTGTGCATCACCACGGGAATCGCCGAGAGAATTGCGATCACAATGATGGTTACTGCAAGTAATTTGCCCATCGCTCCCTCCCCGCCTTTGCCCGCTGTCTGCGCGGGTGCTATTTCACTGCAACCGATCGTGCCGTGCTTCTCCGCCAATTACGTTTTAGCTCTCAAGTCGGCGATCAATACGGCTTGGCCTTAAACACGAAGCTGAGGGTCTTGGTTTCCGAGCCAGATACGACGACCTCTTGAGACTCTTCACCGTAGGACTCATGGTAGGCAGTGATGGTGTACTTTCCCGGCGGCAGATTCGCCAGGGTAAACGCGCCACCATCGCCGGTCACGGCATAGTGAGAGTTCTTGAGCACCGCGAAAGTGCCATGCATCCACGGATGAACGTTGCACTTCACCGGAAAAATTTCTGCCTTGTCGTACTTTTCGCTGATCGGCGGAGTTCCTGGCGGCTGCGACTTGTTCCATTCGCGGTTTAGCTTCGGCAAGGGGTGAATGTTGTGCGAAGTTTGGTCGTCGTTCACGATCTTCAATTCCTGATTCACCTGAAACGCCAGCAAGTGAGGAATGTAGCGGCAGCCTTTCTGTGTGAATACTGCGGCTGTGGAAGGCGCGGCGTCGTCCGGCACCCCGGCAGATACATAGACGACCACATTTTCGAGGCTGTTCCCGGAGCCGGTCACGACTGTTTCTACCAACTGTGGCGTGGTGTACATTTTCGCGCACGACGGTTCCTTGGACATGTCAAGGGGTTTCATTTTGGCCGGTGTCCCTTCGTAGGTCACCTTACCGCTAACTGTACCGCCCGCTGGATTCGGCCCGACGACGGCCATGGCCGAGGCAGCAAGCATCGCCAGTCCCGCGATGACTACCAGCTTGCTTTGCATTTTGTTACTCCCTCCTGGAATTTTGGAGTCATGAAACGGCCTAATTCCAGAGTCTATTGGTGTTCCCCTCATGCGTGCTCTCCCACGGGATCAGCTCGGGGCTTCGATTGTTCACCTGCAAAGTGTGCAGATAATGCATGAGATCCCACGCGTCTTCCTGTTTGAGCACATTCGCAAAGGACGACGGCATGGGTGTCTGCGTTTGCTGGATGACAGTCAATCGAAAGGACTGCCGGAAATGCGAGGGAAGAGAGCAAGACAGTGCCAAGGCAGGCAAAACCACTCCGTACTTCTTTCAGACACGAGCGTTCCATACTGTCTCCTCTGAACGAGTGTCGATAGAGTCGCAGAGAACTAGCGTCTGATCGGATTCAAATTGTAGAGGGAGGGTGCTACAGAAGCACCCAGCACGGAAGGTTCCGGCCGGCTTACACCAAGCGTACGAAGATTGTCTTCCAAACGACCCCATCATGCTCACCAAAAATTTCACCCTGACTCTCCGTCGTAAGAGCGTGGCGAAATTCTTAGGCCCTGAACCGGGCTGGATGCTAATTCGACGGTGTTTCAGAATGCAAGAGGTTTCAGGAAAATGAACAATTTGTCATCCGCAGGACAGTAGGAGTTCATTTCTAGTTGATAGACTTCCGCAGGGAACTTTGGGAGGAGTTCCTAAAGGTCAGCAGGCGCGAATTCAAATCCGTCGATGCATTCTTAGCTTTCCGCGACGTGGATCGATTGTCCGACAAGCTTACCGCCAAGAGGAGGACCTTGCATGAAACGGAAAGCGTGGACATTTGTGTGTGCAATGAGCATTTTGACTCTTACTCTTTTGAGTCCGAATCAGCTGCACGCGCAAGTCGCTGGTGCCACGCTCTCAGGCACCGTCGCCAACCAATCAGGAGCAGTCGTTCCTAACGCCAAAATCTCCGTCAAGAATGTCTCCACCGGTCAGTCGGTAGAAACTCTGACCGATTTGCCTGGCCTCTACACCGTACCTGGCATGATCCCGGGGACTACGAAGTTTCCGTCTCAGCCGAAGGCTTCATCAGCAACGTATCTAAAGTGACCATCAGCGTAGCGGCCAAGCAAACGTTGAATTTGACGTTGGGTGGATTGCTTTCTCTGGGGGACCTCGGCTTTCCCACGGCACAGACCCAGGGAAATGCCCAGGATCAGGCCAGGCTCGACAAGCGCTCGCATATGCTGAAGCTCCATCAGCGGTTCGGTTTGATCGATACCGCGCCTCTGATCGCCACCGTCATTGCGGGGACCGGCGCCGGCGGGAAGAAGACCAGTACGTCCGATCGTTACCCGCATCTTGCTCTCGGCTCGGTGACCGGGGACTTGTGCTGACGATATCGCCGGCCCCTTTCATACTTCGCCTTCGACCTGGGTCTCTTCAGCGAGCCCCTGCCGCGGCCGCCAAAACTGGCGTTCCCACATTCACCTTGATCTGCTTCGGCTTTGCTTCCTCGCGCTTCGGGATGCTTAGCGTTAGCACACCATTCTGATAGTCGGCTTTGATTGCATCCGATTTCACGGAGTTCGCCAGCGAGAAGCTTCGGCTAAACGAGCCATACGCGCGTTCGACGCGCAGATAGTTTTCCTCGTTCACCTTATTATCAAACTTGCGTTCTCCGCGGATTGTGAGGATGTTGTTCTCGACACGGATGTCCAGGTCCTGGGGATTCACCTCTGGCAAGTCCGCTTTAACGACCAGTTCATGCTCGGTCTCGTAGATGTCGACGGCAGGAGCCCAAGGGGTCAAGTTCGACTCCTCGCTCGTACGTCCCACCATATCGCCAAGAACGCGATTGATCTGCTCCTGCAGAGTCGTGGCCCCGCGCAAAGGTTGATCCCAGCGATTCATTGTTCTCATTTTAACCACCTCTTAAATGTTCAGAAATCTGTCTTAGCCAAGGGCAATTCAGATAACCCCTGTCACCTCAGATTGCCGTCTGGTTTTATCGGTACAAAACGAGCGTGAGCTACTTAACTGTTGCTGTCAAGCGAAATCGCAG
>Ga0070762_10001128_pt1 | contig 12100 bp, 9 predicted proteins | sample HubBroMetageREF2_FD_66726 | JGI IMG/M metagenome (GOLD analysis project Ga0070762, IMG submission 66726) | Reference soil microbial communities from the Hubbard Brook experimental Forest, New Hampshire, USA - Hubbard Brook CCASE Soil... | ecosystem: Environmental > Terrestrial > Soil > Temperate... | reverse complement strand
GGCCGCGGATCGATCTGCGCCAACGCATCGCCTTGATGAACGAATTGACCCTCGGTGAAGAAAATCCTTTGTAACGTGCCCGTAATCTGGGTCCGGACGGTGACGGTCGCCAGCGGCGTGACGGTTCCGAGGGCCGGGATATTCACTTGAACATCGCCCGAAACGGCCGTGGCGACCGATACCGCGACCGGCGCGTTTTGGCCATTGCGGCCGCGCGGCGGCGCAGCGACCGGCCGCATGGTGCGAAGGTAAAGCGCGAATCCGGTCAATAGCGCCAGGATGATCAGCGCGATGATCAATGCCCGCCAGTGTCTGGCGATGAAGGGTCTAGAGTCTCGCGGGGGCGACAGAAATTGAGGATCTTCTTGTACAGTTGTCACTAATTCACCAATATGCGAGCCCATGCCTTGGCACGCACTGCCAAACGATCATCCCGGGCGAGCCGCAGACTATAACCAGATTCGACTCTGAACTACACACTGATCATCGGCGGAGTGATGTAGAGCCACGGAAAGCCCGAAAGTTCATAAGCCAATGTAAAGTATTGTGAACGATGCCTCCGGCGGGGGCATAAACCGGGCGGCTTACAGGCCAGAATCGGCGGAAACCCCTACAGCGCGGGTGCTAGAATTCGCGCCGCCAAAGACATAAGGAGCCTCGATGAAATTGATCCAGTCCATGACATGCTTAGGTGTGCTGGCGTTGGTGCTTTCGATGCCCACCCACGCCGCTCAGGTATGGACCGAGGGTGTGAATTATTTTCTGATACAACCGGCGCGAGCGCCGTCGGTACCCGCGGGCAAAGTTGAAGTGACCGAAGTTTTCTCCTACGCCTGTCCCGCGTGCAATATTTTCCAGCCCACCATGCACAAACTGAAGCAGGCCATGCCGGCAAACGTGGTGGTGGACTACCTCCCCGCGGCGTTCAATCCCGCCGAGGATTGGCCGATGTTTCAACTGGCCTACGTGACGGCGCAAATACTCGGTGTGGACCAGCAGAATCACGATGCCATGTTCGACGCCGTGTGGAAGGGCGGCGACTTGAGCATCACCGACCCAGCGTCTCGCGGCCTCAAGAGCCGCATGCCCACCATTGAGGACGCGGCCAAGTTTTACAACCAGCGCGCCGGCGTCCCGGTCGATAAATTCATCGCGGCCTCGAAGTCTTTTTCGGCGGACTTGAAGGTGCGCACGGATGACGATCTGATCATGGCGTACAAGATCGATCGGACGCCCACCATCATCGTCAACGGCAAGTACCGGGTGCACGTGGAATCAGCGGGTGGCGACCAGCAACTGATCGACCTGGTCAAGTACTTGGTCGCCAAGGAAACCAAGTAGGGGCTCGCGGCGCAGCCCGGGCCTAAGCCATGAAGGATCTCTTTCTCGGGCATCCGCGGCTGTGGATCGCATTCATCGCCGGTATCGTGCTGTTCTTTTTTCTACCGCATGATTGGTCTATTTTGAGCCGGGTGCTGGTGTGCTGGAACGGCGGCGTTATTTTGTTCCTGACATTGATTTCCATCTGGATGACGCGCCTCACGGCCGAGCAGATTTGCACCAAGTACATCGAAGAGGACGAGACGGCGCCTTTCATTCTCTTCGTGGTCGTCGTTGCGGCCGTTGCCAGTCTGTTTGCCATCGTCGAGCCGCTGGCCACCATCAAGCAGGTCAGCGGTTCCGTGCGCACCGCGCACTTCGCCCTGGCTGCGCTCACGCTGATCAGTTCGTGGCTGCTCGTTCCCACGATGTTCACCACGCATTATGCGGACATGTTTTACAGCGCGACCGCCGATGATCGGCCGTTGCACTTCCCAAATACTCCCGACCCGGTATTTTGGGACTTCGCCTATTTCTCCTTCACCATCGCCGCGGCGTGTCAAACCGCGGACGTGTCGACGCAGCATGCCGACATTCGCAGGGTCGTGATCGGCCACACGCTGATATCGTTTTTATTCAACGCGTCGATTTTGGGGTTCGCCATCAACGTCACCGCCGGCCTCATCGGCGGCTGACGCCCGAAGCACATCGCGTATCAGTTGGCGGCGGCTTTGATGATCTCGCCGCCCTTCATGACGAACGCCACCGACTGCAGCCGTGAGACGTCCGCGAGCGGATCACCGGCGACGGCGATCAGGTCGCCGTAGCGTCCGACGGCGATGGCGCCGACATCTGCCTGGCGCCCCAAGGCCTCCGCCGCATTCGCGGTCGCCGCCTGAATCGCCTGCATGGGCGTCATGCCCCATTTCACCATGGTGACGAATTGGCGCGCGTTGTAGCCGTTCGGGTAGACCCCTGCGTCGGTGCCGAAGATCATTTTGACGCCGGACTTCACGGCTGCTTGAAATGTCTGCCGTTGCTTCAAGCCAATCATGCGTTCCTTTTCCAGCGATTCCTTGTAGAGGCCGTTTTTCTCACCCTCGGCCATGATGTAATCGTCGTTGTAGATATCCATCGAAAACCAGGTGCCATGCTGTTTCGCCAGTGTGAATGCCTCTTCATCGGCGAGACTGGCATGCTCGATGGTGTCCACGCCCGCGCGGATGGCATCCTTGATTCCCGATGTTCCGTGAGCGTGCACGGCGACTCTCAATCCCAGCATATGCGCCTCGTCCACCAGCGCTTTCATTTCGGCGAGGTCGTATTGCTGTGCACCGACCGTATCGGTCTTGGACAGCACGCCGCCCGTGCCGCAGAACTTAATGACTTCCGCGCCGTACTTGCGCAATTTGCGCACCGTCGCGCGGATCTCTTCGGGCCCATTCGCAACCGCGGGTCTATTCACGGTAACCGACGGCGGTAATTCGGTGGCGTCGCAGTGGCCGCCGGTGGCGCCGATGGCGTAAGTCGCAGGAACGATCCGCGGACCCGTCACGATGCCCTGTTCAATGGCTTGTTTGATCGCGACATCATCGTAATTGGCCGAACCTACGTTGCGGACCGTGGTGAAGCCGGCCTCGAGAGTTTTTTGGGCGTTGGCCACGCCGACCACCGTCCAGAAATTGTCGGTGAATTGCAGCCGCCGATAACCGCTGAAACGCGGGTCGGAGGTCAGATGCGTATGCATGTCGATCAAGCCCGGCAGCAGCGTCATGCCTTTGAGATCGACGTGGCGCGCGCCCGGCGGCACGGCGGAGCCTTGACCGATCGCCGCGATGCGTCCATCGGTAATGGTGACCAGGGGGTGATCGACGATTCGTCCAGTCAGCACATCGATCATCCGGTCGGCGCTGACCACCACGGTATCGGCGAACGCCGGGGTCAGTGCGGAAATGCCAAGCACCGCGCCGGCAATGATGGCGGCGTGTTGAAGAAGACTCGATCGCATGCTCATCCCCTTTTTGGATTTTATGAAAACTATCACAACGAAGGCGCGGCGGGTTCGACGTCCGATAATAAGATCTGCAGCCGCGGCGCTTGCGCACCTCGGACCGACGCGAAGGCGACGATGTGCTCCACGATGTGCTGCACATAGGCCCGCGTCTCGTTGTAAGGAATATTCTCAATCCACACATCGGCGTCCATGGTTTTTTGCGGCAGCCAGCGCGCGACCGCCGCGGGACCTGCGTCATAGGCGGCAAGGCTCAAGCTCAGTTGCTCGCCATATCGATCGAGCAGTTCGCGCAGATAGGCGGCGCCCAACGGCACGGCGATCGAGGGATCAAACAGGCCGTCGCGCCCGGGTGAAGACAGGTGCCAGCGGCGCGCGACGGCCGAGGCGGTCGCGGGCACCATTTGCATCACGCCGCGGGCGTCCGCGCGGGACACCGCGTCCTTGCGAAACAGGCTCTCCTGGCGCATGACGCCCAGTATCCAATCCTGCGGCAATTGCGCGAGTTTGGCCGCCCGGCTCACGTCGTCCAAAAAGGGCCGCGGGTATCGCAGCATGACATCATCGAATTGCCCGCTTTGCGCCAGGGTCGTTATGGACTGCGCGAACCAGCCCCAGCGCGAGGCGAGCAAGGCGGCTTGCACCTTCAAGGCGTTATCGGCGCCCTCCAAAGCCGCGTTCCATTCTGAGGCCGCCTCATCTGCCATGTCGCAGTCGAACAATTCGTGCGCCCGAATCATTCCCGCCAGTTTCGACAGCGCGGTTTGTGCCGAGGCGTCGGGCGGCGAGGGGCGCACATTCAGGTTATAGGGTTTCGCGATGCGGTCCGCCGCGAGGTAGCCGTAGTAGTCGCGCAGTCCGGCGATTTCGCCGAACATCGGCGCGGCCGCCGCATCGCTCGAGGTCGCGGCGATGGCGCGCGCGTGCCAGTAACGCCAGCGCGGCTGCATCGCCAGGGTCGGCGGCATCTGCTCTATCCAGGCGAGCGCCCGCGCAAAATCGCCGTTCCACAGCGCGGCGCGGGCCCGCCATTCCTGCACCTGAGCATCCACCGCCGCCGGCGGGATCTCATCGAACGCGGCAATCGCGCGCGGATCGCGGTCGTAGGCGGCGCCCAATGCGGCGGCGCGCCGGAGCCGGCCCTTGAGCTCCGGCGTCAGGTCCTCGCGTGTCAGCAGTTGCGGCAGCAAATCCAGGGCATTGGCCGGCTCCGTGCGTGCAAGCTTCTCGAACCCTGAAGCCAAGGCCTCCGGCTCGACCGTCAGAGAAGGATGCGTCGCCAGAACGTTCAGCGCGGAGTGCGGCGACTCCAAGAGATCTGACCACTGCAGCAGGGCTGCCCGGCGGTCCAGCGGCACATCGGCGGCGAATTCTCTCGCCAGCCGCGGCGTGTCTGCAGACAAGGCAGCCCGTGTGCGACTCTCCGCGAGCGCTGGGGTCAGCAGTCCCTGCTGACGCAACCAGGCGAATACATCGGCGCATTCCGCAGGCGGTTTCTGTGGAACCATCCAGCGACTGAGCGCGGCAGCGCTCAAGCCTTGCGTGTCGTTGGTCGACAAGCGACCTTCGAGCCGATCGCAAGTCAACACAGGATCTGCGACATCGGCGGAGCGTGGCAAAAACCAGTCCCAGCGCCGGCGCTGCGCCAGGCTTGTGAGCCAGTCCCTGCGCAGACCATGCGTGACGGGTTGTCCGGCATGCGAACGCAGGAAGGCATCGATCGCCGCATCCAATTTGTCGTCCGCGCCAGCGGCCAGATCGCGCCGCAACCTTGCCGCGACCAGATACTCGTGGATGGCGTACTGTTCCAGCGCGGGTGAATCTGGGCTATCCGGCTGATGCAGGCGGATGCGCTGCATCGCTGCCACGAATTCGTCGCGGACCGGATCATTTTCCGCAGCCGGCTGCGCCGCGAGGGGTTGCGCGGACAGCAGCTGCGCAAAGGCAAAGGCAAAGACAAAGACGGCGCGCATCGGCGCTTTGAGCCAGGTCGACATGCCCGTATTATGGAGCTTGATGGCGAGCCGCATGAAATCTAAAGTCGTTGCAATCCTGGAAACGCGCAGCGGCGCCCATCTGGCCGAATTGGTGGCGCGCCGCGGCGGCGTGCCCCTGCTTGCGCCGGCATTGGAAGAGGTGCCCGATATCGATCCACAGGCCGTGCGCGCGTTGCTGGTGCAATGGCGAGAGCGGCCGTTCAATATTTGCATCTTTCAGACCGGCGTGGGAACGCGCGCGCTGTTCTCGGCCACCGATGCGGCCAACTTGAGCGCAGAGTTACAGGACCTTTTGGCTGCATCAACCGTGGTTGTGCGGGGTCCGAAGCCCGTTGGCGAGCTCAACGCGCGCGGCGTTCGCATCGACATCAGGGCCGCTTCGCCCTTCACCACCGAGATGGTGCTCGCGGCTCTTGCTGATGTTCCCGTAGCGGGCACTTCGATTCTGGTGCAGCGCTATGGCGAAACCAATGAGGCACTCGCCACGGGACTCCGAGCCCGGGGCGCTACCGTGCAAGAGATCGCCACATACCGCTGGGCCTTGCCCGCCGATACGCAGCCGCTCTCGAACCTCCTCGAGGCGCTTAGCAGAGGCGGCGTCGATGCCGTGGTCTTTACCAGTGCGGTTCAAATCCATAACCTCTATTCGATGGCCGAGAAGGCCGGAAGTGCGGCGGATCTGGCGAATAATCTCAATCGCTCGCTGGTCGCCTCGATAGGTCCTGTCTGCTCGCGCGCGCTGCGCCGTTACGGGATCGAGCCGGCGTTCGAGGCCAGTCCTCCCAAGCTCGGGCCGCTAATGGCGGCGCTGGACACGGCTTTGGGCGGCTAGTGCCGGAAGAAGTGTCGGCGAAATGCTGACAGTCGCTTGGCTCAATGTCTGACGAACCCGCATTCAGATGTTCTCGGAAACGCCTGCGCGGCGGTGTATAAATACGGGCGCGCTACCGCGACCTTCAGGAGTGACTTCAGTGGCCAAGAAGAAACTAAAATCAAAACCGTTTTTGACCGATGTAAAGACGCTGCGCGACCGGGCGCGTAAACACATTGCCACCGGCGGCTTAACCTTCACCTACAAGGGTGACGTCAAGAAGGCGATCGACATTTTGCAAGCGGTTCTTGCCACGGAAATTGTCTGTGTACTGCGTTACACGATGCACGCAGTTGCGGCGCAGGGTATTTCCAGCGAGGGCGTCAAGGACGAGTTTGCGCAGCACGCCAAGGAAGAGCAGGGGCACATGATGGAGGTCGCCGAGCGCATCAATCAGCTGGGCGGCGTACCCGATTTCAATCCCGAAGGCTTGAGCTCGCGTGCGGCCTCTGAATACGGCACCGCCGGCAATCTGGTCGAAATGATCAAGGAAAATCTGATCGCGGAACGAATCGCCGTGGATCACTACCGCGAGCTGATCCGGTATTTCGGCGATAAGGATCCGGGTACACGCACGATGCTCGAGGGCATATTGGTGGTGGAAGAAGAGCATGCGAATGACATGCATGACTTGCTCGTGGCGCATGAAGGACGCCCGATGCTGCCGGGGTGATATCGATCGGCCTGAACGCTCGGCAGGGAGGGTGAGAAGAGTCAAGGCCCGAAAGCAAAGGTCCTTGACTCTTCTCACCCTCCCTGACGGGAGTTCGAGCCGATCGATATCACACGCCGACGAGATTGGCGAGCGTCGGGCGAGGTGGCCATTCGAGACTCGTCCTCCGGCACGGTGAGTTTGAGCGTCCGCGTGAACTGCCTGGCGGGACGGGAGGCGTCGAGGGCCTGTGTTCTTCCGGGCCTCGACGCCTCCCCGTCCCGCCAGGCCACGCGTCCCGCTCAAACTCACCGTGCCGGAAAACTAGTTCGCCCCCCCAACCGCCGGCGAATCGCTGGCCGGAAACGACTCCTCCAGCGCCTCATCCAGCATCTCATCCATGTGGGCTTTGTCGGACCCTTGGTGCTGCTTGCGCATATACGCCGCGGCATAAGAACAGGCCGGATCTACGACCAACCCGCGCTCTTTGGCGACTTGCAATGCCGCACGCATCAACTCGGCCGCGATGCCCCGTCCGCCGATCTCCCGTGGAACGCGGGTGTGCGTGATGGTCATGACGCCATCGGCGAGTGTGTAATCTAACTCCGCGCGATGGCCGTCAACCTCGGTGGTAAAGCGTTTAGCGTCCTGATCATGGCTAATGGTGCTCATTTTCCTGTGGGTGCTCCGCTGGATGTTCCGGATGCTCCGGGGGTTTCGGAGCAGGCCGAACCTGCGGTTTCGGCGCAGGCTTAGGAGCCTGAGTGTGCTCCGGTTCGCGGCCCGGCTCAACTGGCGTTGCCGGCCGCGGCGGGGTGGCCTGCCGCGGCGGACTCGCGGGCGCGGCGCGCGTTTGCGGCGCCGGATTCTCGCGGGGCGCCGGATTTTCGCGGGGGGCCGGATTTTCGCGGGGCGCCGAATTCTCGCGGGGGCTTGCGTTTGCTTCGGGTGCGGGACGCGGCGTGCTCAATCGTGGCTGTGGCACCGGGCGTTCCGCGCCTCCGGCTGGACGCTCCGCGCCGGCGGCTGGGCGTTCCGCGCCGACGGTGGCATTCCGGGCGGGTGCGGCGGCGTTGCGTGCGGGCACGGGGTTAGAAAAATTTCCCGCGCGCGGCGTCGCGGCAATCGCCGGACGACCGTGATTGCTCGCGGCGCGTAATTCCGGATTGCCGCGCGCTGTCTCAACTTGCTGTCGCTGCGCTGCCGTCGCTTCGACATGCGGCCCCCGCGCAGCCGCCGCTTCTGCCGCAGTGGGCTCGGCGCGAACGCCGCCACTGCCGCCATTGAAGCTGACTCGCGTTACGCTGACATTGTTCACAACCGTCTTGTTGTAGACATTGGTGACGTGCACCGAACCGATGTTCACGACCGCGCGGTTGTAGAACAGGTGTCCGCCCTGCCAGTAGCCGCCCTCATAACCTCGGCCGCCATAGCCGAAGCCGTAGTTCACACCGCCGTAGAATCCGACTTGCGGCCCCCAGTACCCGGCGTTCCAGACGAATACGGCGCCGTTGGCTGCCCAGTATCCAGGCGTCCATAAATAGCCGGGCTGCGGTGCTTCAACCCACGTACCCGGCACCCAGTAGTAGTCCTGGATGTCATCACCCCAGGCCCAGTAGCCCGGCGACCAGATATAGCCGTCTCCGGGCAACGGCGGTTGGTCATAGACCGGCAATTCCGGCGGTGCGATGCTGACGGAAACGTTCACTTGCGCCGAACTCAGTGCCGGCGACAACATCAGAAGTAACGCCGGAACGATGGATAAACGCCAGGACTTCGAGAGCATGATTTTCTCCGCACGAATGAGAAGCGCGTTGCCGCGTGATTTCTTGTAGGGGCACTTTATAGGGAACGCGGCGTTCTCTTAATCAGCAAGCTGCGGTCACGCCTGTAGGATATGGCTTATAGCTCCAATTGGGCATTTCCCGGTCCTTCAATAATGGTTCTACCTATGACAGTCGCCCCGGTCTCCGCACCAGCAGTTGCCCAGAACGCGGATGTCCGTTTCCTGGGCAAGCTTCTCGGCGACGTCATTCGCACCTACGGGGGTGCTGCGCTGCTCGATCGGATCGAAGCGATTCGCGCGGCATCGGTCGATCGATTCCGCGGGATCGCCAATCCACGAGGACTTGCTGCCGGCTGGGAGAGCCTATCGCTCGACGAAACAGTGGCTTTCGTGCGCAGCTTCATGTTGTTTTCGATGTTGGCCAATCTCGCCGAGGACCGGCAAGGCGCCGCGGCTGAAAAGGACAGCACCTTGGGATCGGCCCTGGCCTTCCTGGAGGCGCAAGGTGTCACACGCGAGCAAGCGGCCACGCTTCTGGATGATGCGCTGATTACTCCTGTGCTGACGGCTCATCCCACCGAGGTGATGCGCAAAAGCATGCTGGATCATCGCAATCGCATCGCGGCCCTGATGACCCAACGCGACGCAGGCCTGCACGAAACCGCTGCGGGAGAAGTGATTGAGGAGGCCATTGCCGCGCAAATTGCCTTCTTGTGGCAGACGCGGGCGCTTCGGCACGAAAGGCTGTATGTCGCCGATGAGGTCGATACGGCGCTCGCTTACTTGAGAGACATTTTTTTGCCGGTCGTGCCGGCGCTTTACGCCCGATGGGAGCGCCTGTTGGGGAAACGTCTGCCCAGTTTTCTGCGGCTCGGCTCATGGATTGGCGGCGACCGCGACGGCAATCCACACGTGACCGCGGATTCGTTGCGTCTGGCATTGGGCCGCGCCAGCCAAGCGCTGCTCGCTGATTACTTGGAACAGCTCAACGCAATTGGCGCGGAGCTGTCGCTCTCGAGCGAACTCGCGGCGGTTTCCGATCCTCTCGCGGCCCTGGCTCAAGCCAGCGGAGACCTCAACGCGGCGCGCGCCGATGAGCCTTATCGGCGCGCGATCACCGGAATGTATGCACGTCTTGCCGCGACCTACCAGAATCTGACCGGCCGAATGCCGCCGCGGCCGGCCACCGTCGAAGCGCTCGCCTATGGGGACGCGCCGAGCTTGCGCGCCGATCTTCAAATCCTCGAGGAGTCTTTGAAGTCCGAAGGGCGGGTGCGCCTGAATGGCGGGGGCGCGCTGGCGCGGCTCAATCGTGCGGTCGAAACCTTCGGCTTCCATCTGGCGACACTGGATCTTCGTCAAAACGCCGACGTGCATGCCAGAGTTGTCGCTGAGTTGCTGCAGGTGGCGGGCGTTTCGCCCGACTATGAGGCCCTGTCGGAATCCGAACGCGTCGCGCTATTGCGCCGAGAACTGGCGAGCGAACGGCTGCTGGCAAGCCCGTATGCCAGCTATTCGGCGGAAACGATGTCGGAGCTCAGCATCGTGCGTGCCGCAGCGCAAGCGCATCAGCGCTACGGCGCCGAGTGCATCCGCTTCTACATCATTTCCAAATGCGAAAGTGTCTCGGACCTGTTGGAGGTCAACATTCTTCTCAAGGAGGCCGGGCTATATCGGGGTCAACGCAGCGTATCGGCGGCGATCATGGCCGTGCCGCTGTTCGAAACGATCGCCGATCTGGAAAGCGCGCCCAAGGTCATGCAGGCGTGGCTGGAAATGCCCGAAACCGCGGCAATCACCCAAGCCTTTGGGTTTCAAGAGGTCATGGTCGGCTACTCGGACTCGAACAAGGACGGCGGCTATCTAACCTCGGTGTGGAGTCTGCATCAGGCAACCCGCACGCTCGCGGCCGTGTTCGAGAAAAATGCGACTCCGATGCAGGTATTCCACGGCCGCGGCGGCGCCGTAGGCCGGGGCGGCGGCTCGTCGTTCGCCGCAATTCGTGCGCAGCCCCATGGCACGGTGCGCGGCCGCATCCGCATTACCGAGCAAGGAGAAATCATCGCCGCCAAGTATGGCACGCGCGAAAGCGCGGCCACGAATCTTGATTCCATCGCGGCCGCCACCGTGCTCGCCTCGCTGGAAAACGCGTCGCTATCCGCGGCCAGCGCGCGCCGCTTCGCGGCGGCCATGGACGATCTATCCAAAGAAGCGTTCCGGGCCTATCGCGCGCTGGTGTACGAGACCGAAGGCTTCGCGGCGTTCTTCAGACAATTGACGCCGTTGCTGGAGATCTCCGAACTGAAAATCGGTTCGCGTCCGGCCTCGCGCACCAACTCCCAGCGTATTGAGGATCTGCGTGCCATTCCCTGGGTATTCAGCTGGGCGCAGGCCCGCGTGATGTTGCCGGGATGGTATGGCGTGGGTCAGGCAATGCGTTGCGCCGATGCGGGATTGCTGCGGGAAATGCTCGAGGCATGGCCTTTCTTTCGCGCCACGGTGGATAACTTGGAAATGGTGTTGTCGAAATCGGATATGGGAATCGCCGCGCGCTATCTCACGCTGGTCAAGGACCAAAGCTCGGGTGAGGCGTTATTCGGACGCATTCGCGATATGTGGCTGGCGACCCAGGAGAGCCTGCTCGCCGTGACCGGGCAAACGCGCCTGCTGGAAAAGCACCCCGTGCTGGAGGCATCCATTCGATTGCGGCTGCCTTACATCGAGCCGCTGAATTTGCTTCAGGTCGAACTGCTGAGGCGCCATCGTGCGGGAGAAAGGGATCCGCGGGTACGCGAGGGCATTCAACTCTCGATCAACGCCATCGCGACGGCTTTGCGAAATAGCGGCTAGGAGGCTCCTAATGCTCCCGGATAAGGAGTTCGGACCCTGGAATCCAGGCATCGAATCGCAGGTGCCGCGGGAGCTGCGGCACCTGGCCACGATCTTTCGCGCCGAGAACGTCTTTACCAGCATCGCCGCCGCCGGCGAATTACACGGTTTGACCGGATTCAACTTGAGCGAACTGGTGGTATTTCGTCCGCAACGGCTGGCCTTGCATGAACTCCTGGTGCGCATCACGGCGGATTTCGCTGTCCCAGACGGCACGCGGATTGCGGATCTCGGCTTGAATTTTCGCGAGATCGCCCGCCTGCTGTTGTCGCGCTATCTCGAGCCCGCGATGGATGCCATCACGGCGGCCTATCGGTGTGCGTCGCAAGAGGCGAATGAGGTCATCGAGCCCGCGCTGTCGCGCTTGAAGCGCAATTGGGGTCCGCAGGAGATCGCGGATTTCGAACGATTGTCCGTCGCGACTGATAATGCGGCGGCCGTTGCCGCATACAAAAGCTTGGCGCGCGTACTCTCGGCGCTATTCACGACGCAAGGGGCGGCGTGGGGCACAAAGGATCTCATCGCATCGATGGCGGCAGGATTCGCCGGCAACGATTTCGGCAGCGATTGCATT
>Ga0070762_10001127_pt1 | contig 12103 bp, 9 predicted proteins | sample HubBroMetageREF2_FD_66726 | JGI IMG/M metagenome (GOLD analysis project Ga0070762, IMG submission 66726) | Reference soil microbial communities from the Hubbard Brook experimental Forest, New Hampshire, USA - Hubbard Brook CCASE Soil... | ecosystem: Environmental > Terrestrial > Soil > Temperate... | reverse complement strand
GATCGTCCACGTTGATACGGAACTTGACTTCCTTGACTGTGATCGTCTTCTGGTGCTTCTTGGCCTCGCGTTCTTTTTTCTCCTGCTGGTAGAGAAATTTCCCGTAATCCATGATGCGGCACACGGGAGGAACTGCGGTGGGCGAAATCTCAACCAAGTCCAGGTTTTTTTCGCGGGCCATTTTGAGCGCTTCGTAGGGGGGCATTACGCCAATCTGTTCGCCTTCGTCCCCGATGACTCGAATTTCACGCGCTCGAATACGGTCGTTCGTGCGGATAAAGCGTTTATCGATACGATCCTCCGTCGGCTATAGCAGCAACCAAGATGAAGAATTATAGCATGATGGATTGAGGTCGACCCGGAGGTCAACCTCAACAGCAGCGAACAGGAGTGTCTGCCCAACACGACGAACTACCAGATCTGCACGCGGTCTGCTGGAGCCAGGTAGAGCTTTTCTCCGGGTTGGACGTTGAAGGCTGGATACCAGGCGTCTACGTTGCGGGCTCCGTCGGCGCGGTATTCCGCGGGGGCGTGGCCGTCGGTCAGCACCTGCTGGCGCAGCGCCTCTTCGCGCGACTTCGATCCCCAGTTTTGTCCGAAGGCGATGAAGAATTGCTGGTCGCCGGAGAAGCCGTCTTGTACGGGTGCTGGTTTGCCATTGAGTGAAGCGCGATAGGCGTCATAAGCGGCGGAGATGCCGCCGTTGTCGGCGATGTTCTCTCCCAGAGTCTGTTTACCGTTCACAGAAATGTCAGGAAACGGTTTGTAAGTATCGTACTGCGCGGCAAGTCTTGCGGTGGCGGCTTTGAAGTGGGCGAAATCGGAGGGCGTCCACCAATCGCGCACGCGTCCCTTAGAGTCAAAAGCGCTGCCTTCGTCGTCAAAGGTGTGGCTGATTTCGTGTCCGATAACCGATCCAATTGCGCCGTAGTTCGCGGCTGCAGGAGCGAGCGGATCGAAGAACGGCGGTTGCAGGATAGCCGCGGGGAAGCTAAGCGCGTTCTGCAACGGCAGGTTAACAGCGTTCACGGTTTGAGGATGCATGCACCACTCTTTACGATCGACGGGATGGCCGAGACGGGCGACGTCGCGGTGGTAATCAAACAGTCCGCCGCGCCAGAGGTTGCCGAAGAGATCATCGGCCTTAACCTGGTAGGCGGAATAGTCGCGCCACGTTTCCGGATAGCCGATTCCGACGTAAAGCGTGGTGAGCTTTGCCTGAGCCTCGGCTTTGGTCGCGGGATTCATCCAATCGAGGGCTTCGATACGCTTGCGGAACGCGGCGATGATGTTTGCGACCATAGCGTCTGCCTGGGCCTTGGCTTCGGGTGGGAAATAGCGCTGGGCATAGATTTGTCCGATCGCGTCGCCTAACTGAACGTTGAGAAGAGCGACACCGCGCTGCCAGCGCGGACGCTGTTCCGTGGTGCCTGAGAGTGTTTTTCCGAAGAAGGCGAAGCGCTCGTCGGCGAGCGCTTTGGGCAACACGGCAGCATAGGCCTCGATCAAGTGGTACGCCAGCCAATCTTTCCAGGTTTCGAGATCGGTCGAGGCGACCAGAGCCGATTCGCCGGTGAATGCTGTGGGCTGCCAGACAATGAAGCTGGCTTGCTTGCTGAGGCCGGCGCCACCGAAGTACTCAGTCCAGTCGAGGCCGGGGGCTTTGGCGGCGAAGTCGGCTTGCTGCCAAGGGTTGTTGGCTTTCTGGATGTCTTCGCTTTCAGCCCGGCTACTCTGCTTTTCTGCAATGGCGTGTTCCAGTTCGAAGATGCGCTGGGCGCGGGCATCGGTGTCGGTGAAGCCGGCAAGCTTAAGCATGGCGGAGACGTGGGCCTGATATTTGGTGCGGATGTCGCGCATGCGGGCGGTGTCGGCGAGATAGTATTCGCGATCGGGCATCTGTAAGCCGCCTTGCATCAAGTAGGGGGCATAGTGGTCGGAGTCGTTAAAACCGGGCGCGACCCACAATCCGAAAAGGTTGGCAGTATGAAAGACGGCGTTGTTGAGCGCGTCGACGTCGGCTCGAAGGCTCTCGCCCAAGGCTCGGGACAGTTCCCGCTTATCACGGATGGCGGCAATGGCTTCGAGGTGCGAGCGGAGCGGAGCCAGGCCTTTAGCTTCGATCGTGGCCTCGTCCATGAATGAGGTGTAGAGATCGGCGATCTTACGCGGGTTGGAACCGGCAGGCGCGTTGGCCTTGACGGTTTCTTCAATCAGGCCGAGGGTACGCTTGTTGCTCAAGTCGTCGAGGGCACTGAAGACGCCGATTCGGCTGCGGTCGGGTGGAATTTCGGTGCGCTTGATCCAGTTGCCGTTGGCATAATCGTAAAAATCGTCGCCGGGCTTGACTGAAGGGTCCATGTTGTCGATGGCGATGCCGTGAGTCTCAGTTTTGGCCGTGTCCTGGGAGTTCATGGCGACGGGGGACAGAGTTACAAGAACAAAGGCTGCAATAAAGCCTGAGCAGGGGAATTTGATGAATCTCATACGATAGCGTCTCCGAGGCGGCTGATGGGCAGCCAAGAGGAATTAGACGGCAAACCAGCAAAAAGGGCAACGCGAGTTGTCAGATATTTCAGGGAATTTTCGCGGGTTAGGGCTTTTCTGCAACCGTAGTGAGAAAGCCTCGGGATGGACGCGTTGAGCCTCCGGTAGTGGGTTTCTCGCGGGTGCGTGGGCGAGGACGGCCCACTCCCAAATTACCTGTCATGACCTTCGTAATCTTTCGCGAACTGCCCGCGCAATACAAAATGAGAGTTCACCAGTGGCTAGGTTATTTCTCCACGAGTCCCTGCCTGCACCAGGTTCGATGGCTTGGATAGTGAATTCTAAAGTAGAAGCAACGACGGGCGATTTCCATGAAGTGTCGGATCATCGCGGTCCTCGGCACGAGGCCGGAAGCAATCAAATTGGCGTTAGTGATTCATGCGTTGCGGCAACGCTCGCAGGAATTTGAGACGGCTGTAGTTCACACCGGTCAACATCGCACGATGCTTGACCATGCCCTGCAGTTCTTCAAGATCAAGCCCGATTTTGATCTGGATGTGATGCGTCCCAACCAGACGCTGAACTCCCTGACTGCACGGGTATTGGATACGGTGGAGAACGCGTGCCATCGTTTTGAGCCCAATATGGTGCTGGTGCAGGGCGACACCACCACGGCTTTTGCGTCTGCCCTGGCGGCTTACTACTGCAAGATTGCCGTAGGCCACATTGAGGCGGGGTTGCGGAGCCATGATATATACAACCCTTTTCCGGAAGAAGCCAACCGGCGTCTGGCGTCGGTGCTGACCGAGATTCACTTTGCCCCGACGGCGTTGGCGCGGGATAACCTGTTGGCCGAGGGGGTGCCGTCCGAGAAAATCGTGGTCACTGGCAACACCGTGATCGACACCTTGCGTGCCCTCAGCGTGCTGCCGCATTCCTGGGAGAACACACCGCTGGCAGGCATTCCGGATGACAACTCGCGGCTGGTGCTGGTTACCTCTCACCGGCGCGAATCGCTGGGCACGGATCAGGAAAACATGTGTCTGGCGCTGAAAGATCTGGTCAAGCAGCATCCCGATATTCGAGTGGTCTATCCGGTGCACCTGAATCCCAACGTGCGTGCGACGGTGAATGGCCTGCTGCAGAACACGGACAGAATCCACTTGACGGAGCCGCTCGACTACATCACGTTCGTCAGCCTGTTGCGGCGCTGTTTTCTGGTGCTGACCGATTCCGGCGGCATTCAGGAAGAGGCACCCACGTTTGGAAAACCGGTGCTGGTCCTGCGCAAGCTTACGGAGCGGCCGGAGGCTTCACAGTTTGGCATGGCAAAGATCATCGGCATGTCCCACGAGGCGATCGTTAATGAAACCAGCCGTCTGCTGAACGACGCGGATGCTTATCAGGACATGTCCGAGGGCGAGAATCCTTACGGGGATGGTCACAGTTCGGAGAGGATCGTGGAGGCGGTCGCTCGCTGGCATGCGAAGAAGACGCCGCTTTTAGAAGCCGACAAGCAATTCAAACTGGCGCCCCGGCCGCAGCCGCGCCGTCGAAAGAGCGACGCCGAGGAGAATGCACGCAAGGCCGCGGCGGGTAAGGAGTGACCGGGGAGAACCACCGTCCGGGCTGCGGTTGGGCGCCATGATTTATGTTTTATACATCATTGTTTTCGTCATCTGCATTTACACAGGCCGACACTACTACTTCACCTTAAATCGCCTCTTCGGTTTCCAGCGGCATCCTTACATCGACATTGACACCGCCGACTGGCCTCCCGTCACCGTGCTGGTAGCCGCTCACAACGAGGAGAAAGTCATCGCGAATATTCTCGATGCCCTGATGACGGTGAAATATCCCGCGGACAAAATGCTGGTGATTCCGGTGAACGACCGTTCGACCGACGGTACGCGCGAAATCATCGACAAATTTGTCGAGCGCTTTCCCGGACGCATCCAGCCCTTTCATCGGGTGGGTGGCAAAGGCGGCAAGGCAGCGGCATTAAAAGATGCGATGGAAAACGTTACGACCGAGGTCATCCTGATTTTTGACGCCGATTACATTCCCGGAGCGGGCTTGATTAAGCAATTGGTTGCGCCGTTCTTTGATATCGAAGTTGGAGGCGTCATGGGCCGGGTTGTGCCCATGAATGCGGGCGCGAATTTGCTGACGCGACTCTTGGACTTGGAGCGGTCGGGCGGTTATCAGGTGGATCAGCAGGCGCGCATGAATCTGCGCCTCGTGCCTCAGCACGGGGGCACGGTGGCGGGAGTCCGGCTGAGCGCGCTGCGGGAAATTGGCGGATGGAATGAGAATTCACTGACCGAAGACACCGACCTCACATATCGCCTTTTGCTCAACGGCTGGAAAACCGCGTATCAGAACCGGTCTGAATGTTATGAGGAAGTTCCTGAAGTCTGGCCGGTTCGGATTAAGCAGATCATGCGCTGGGCTAAGGGCCATAACCAGGCCATGATCACCTACGGTCTTCACTTGCTCCTGGGCAAGCATCGCGCCACCTTGCGGGAACGGATTGACGGAACTTTGCTGCTGGGAGTGTATGTCATGGCGCCGATTACGCTCATCGGCTGGGGGTTGGCGCTCGGAGTGTTCTACGAAGGCGTGGCTCCGCTGCACGGAATCATCGCCTTGCTTTCTCTGACGGCTTACGCCGCACTCGGCAATCTTGCCGCTTTCTTTGAAATCGCAGCGGCGGCCCGCCTGGACGGGACACGAAAACGAATTTGCCTGCTGCCGTTCCTCATTCTGGGATTTGCCGTGAGCATTTTCTCCGTCTCGCGAGCCGCAATCTCGCAACTGAGTGATTTTGTGACCGGCGCTGAGTTCCACTGGGATAAGACCGAGCGCTTTCGGAAGGCTTTGTGAATCCGTACCTCACGGTGGCCGCTTTGGTTGGCGGGGTCAGCTTGATGTTTGTGCTGCCCCTGATTCCCGCGATCGTGGAGTTGCACCGCAAATCGGACGCGCTGCCGCTCAGCGTGGTGCAGCAAAACGCAGGAGAGATCCGCTATTTTTCCGACAGCTTTCGGACCTATATCAAAGGACTCGAGCCTACCATGCAACGCTGCGCGGCTGATGGGACGACGGCAACGGGTGCTCTGCCCGACGGTGAGGAATATGTGGTGCTCGGCCGCGTCGACGAGCCGCTAATACTCGCACTGCAGGAGCGAGACCGAACCCACCTGGTGATGGGAGCCGACGTCGACCTTATCCTGCCGAATGAAGCCAGATTCTCGAAAGATATCTATGCCGGAGGACAGTTCATCGGTGGAGCGAAGAACAACTTTCGCGCCATCCTCGGAGAAAAAAATGTTCATCTGGGCGCTTCCACCAGTGTTCTGCGCTGGGTTCACGCCGTAGGCGAGTTCACTGCCGGGTTTGGCTGCAATCTTTACGGGCGCATATCTTCGGACTCACTCATACGCCTGCGGGCTCAGTGCAGTTTTCGGCGGCTGAACGCGCCCCGCATTGAAATCGGACGGGTCACCGACGACTCGGAGGCGCCGCTTCCGCAATCGAGCAAGCCTGCAGGCTCCGGGGTGGCCCCCCGTTTTCTGCACGATGGCGATTTCGAGGTTCAGGCCGGTCAGGTCGTCGTCGGCGACATCCTGATTCGAGGCAAGCTGCACATTGGCGCGGGGGCGCGGATTTGCGGCAGCGTCAAGAGTGTCGAAGACGCGGTGATCGCAGACGGCGTGGCAGTGGAAGGCAGCCTGATCAGCGCACGAAGAATGAGTATTGGTCCATACTGCACGATTCATGGGCCGGTAATTGCCGAACGCGAACTCGCCATCGCGACCGGAGCGCGCTGCGGCACGCTTGAACATCCGACGACGGTCAGTGCGACAACGATTGAAATTGAAGAGGGCGCTGCCGTATTTGGCACGTTGTGGGCGCGCGAACATGGGCAAGTGATAGCCGGCCAGGCGGTGGCCAGTCAATGACGCGCGCGCGCATCGTCTTCGCAACCGGCTGCCTGATTCTCGGCGCACTGATCGCATGGTCGTGGGCAACTCACGATCGCTTTCGGTCTACTGCCGACCGGCTGCTGCTGCTGGTTCCCGACGGCACCAGTTTTTCCAATCCTAAAGTCACGATGTGGCTGGACGCGGGCAGCGAAGAAGGACTGCACGTGGTTCCAGTCCATGATTCCGAGTTCTTGCGTCCACTCTGGGGCGAGTCGAAGTGCGCGGGGGTGATTTTGCCCGACTCCATCCACCAGCAAGCGAGTGACTTGTTCATCGCCGACCTGCACCGTTTCGTAGCGGATGGCGGCAAACTTTTGCTGGTCTACGATGCCGGCACGTTCTCTCTTAACGGCGCCTATGCCGCCGGACGTTCCCGGCTGTCGGACCTGGCAGGTGTGGACTACGCTCTTTACGACAAACTTGGCGACAAGACGATCCAATGGAGCAAGGTCACGAGCAGCAGCGCGATTGTCCGCCAGCTGGAAATACCTCCGGGGAAATACTATCCGTTTCATGCGGAAACCAGTGGCTCCGTTGCGCACGGTGGCCCACCTATTACTCCTGGCGGAAACTTCGAGGTCGAGCTCAGGCGCTATAAATATGGCGATCTGCAATATCCCAGCTTCGTAACTTCCGGCGACTACGGTGGCGAGGCTCTATTCCGCTCGAGCAATGGACTCATCGCGGGTCAAAGGCCCTATCAGAAGGGCTCGGTCTTGTTTGTGAATCTGCCTCTGGGATATCTGAAAGGCAGTACGGACGGATTGCTGCTGCACGCTTTTCTCGGGTATTTCGCCGGTCATACCCTTTCTTTGCCACGCCTGACGGCTGTGCCCGATGGAATCGGGGGACTGGTGCTGAACTGGCACGTTGACTCGAACGCCGCCATCAAGCCGCTGCAGGAGATGAGTTCCTGGAGTCTGCTGCAACAGGGACCATATTCGATTCACATCACCGCCGGACCCGATGCGGGCAAGTTTGGCGACAGAAAAGGTTTTGATGTTGATCACAATCCTGTCAGCCAGACGCTGATTCATCAATTCGTGAATCAGGGCTACGAAATCGGCAGCCACGGCGGCTGGATTCATGACTATTTTTCTGCCCACGTCGACACTGACAATCCAAAAGACCTGGAGCAGTTCCTGGCGCTGAACCAGAATTCTTTGGAGAAGGTCGCGGGGAAACCGGTTAAAGAATATTCCGCTCCGAATGGCAATCAACCGCCATGGGTCACGCACTGGTTGGAGGCTCACGGCTTCGTAGCCTACTACTTCACCGGCGATACGGGCATGGGCCCGACGCAGGGGTATCGCAATGGCGAACGCGAAGCCCGCAACGTATGGGCTTTCCCAATCTCCCACCTCGATCGAGCTGCGGGCTTCGAGGAAATGAATACGGAAGGATATTCAAGCTCTGAAATTGACCGCTGGCTTGCGGCGATCACCGACTTCACGGCCGAGCACGGGACAGTAAGGTTGGTCTATTTCCATCCGCCCGGAATTCTGCAATACCACGGCCTCATCGATCGGTGGATGGAACAAACAGGCCGGCTGAAAGCCGACGGACGATTTCGCTGGTACACCATGACGGAGCTCGCCGGCTTCCTGAATTCCCGCAAGCAGGTGAAGTGGAAGATGTCGGAAAACAGCGGACTAATTACGTTCGAAGCAACTCATCCGCAAACTCTTAATCACGAAACGTGGAGAATTCCAGCCAGTAGCTTTGCCCAGCCGAAAATCGTGGAGGGGGCTGCCAAGGTAGTCCGCGATAACGATGCCTGGATGGTCGTCGCAGGCGAAGGGAAGAATCTCCGCTTTGAAACCGAGGCGCTCGCGAAATGACGCTTCGCCATTGCCAGCTTCGAGTCGCGATCACACTGTTGCTCTTGAGTTCTGTCGCTGTTCCCGATGCACGAACCCAGGACAGTCCGGCTTCGTCCAGTTCCACTCTGATTACTCCTGCCTCATCTGGCGATCAGCAAACTTCGCCGCAACAGCCGGGTGCGGATCTCCCGCCGCAACCTGGGCCGAAGCAGCTTACCAACTATGTGGAAGCCGGCGGCGACTATCTGACTCTGACCAACGGCTTCGGTTACTGGGCGGGTGGATACGCCCGTGGCGTGGTGACACAGGGAAACAACATCTGGAATGCGGAGGTCAACGGTCAACATGAATTCGGCGATGCTGGCGTATACCTTGCTGCCGGCGATACCTACAACTTCAATCCGGATTGGTATGGCTCGCTGACTGTGGGTTCCAGTGTCGGAGGGTTTTTCTGGCCTCGCTTCCGCGGCGACGGGTTCATCAACAAGAAATGGCTTACTGGCAAGCAACTGATCACGACGTTCGGCTTCGGTTACTACGCTGCAAAGGACGTCCACCGGGATCACAGTTTTTTTGTCGGCAGCACTTACTACTTCACCAAACCGTGGATTCTTGAAGAAGGAATTCGTTTCAACGTGAGCAATCCAGGTTCGGTTTTCTCGCCGGCAGCTTTTGTGGCCGTGACCCAGGGACGAAACCAGCACCACTATCTGACGCTTCGGGCTGGTTTTGGCAAAGAAGCCTATCAACTGATCGGACCGACAGCGACCCTTACGGATTTCCAGAGTCAGACCTTTACCGTAACGTGGCGCCAGTGGGTGGGGAAAAACTGGGGAGTGAATATAGTGGGGGACTACTATCACAGCCCTTACTACGAAAGAGGCGGAGCTAGCTTTGGATTCTTCCGCGAGTTTTGAGCTGGGTGAGAAGTCTCCCAGGAAAGTGCGTGTCTCGAAGGCGACGGGCCCTGTCCTCGCCCGCGGACACCGTGGCGGCGTTATTCCCATGCACCGCGCCCTCACTCACTTCCGCCTAGGGCCCATGAATCTGGTCACCGCTATATTTCTTTTTGTGTTTTTTACCTCGATCTGGTTGGTATTTCTGCCAAAGGTCTGCCACGTCTGGAATCGAATTTTAGTGTTCGGAATTCGCGTCTTGCCCCTGCGCGCCGATCTCGGTCTGTCCGAACATCATCTGACGCATTTCATCCGTTTCGAGGTTCCCTACCTCCGCATGGAGCCGGTGCTGCCCAGCGCGCAGGCCTGGTGGCTGACATTTGCGGCCACGCTGGCACTGTTCGCGGGCAGCTTCCTGATGTCCGGCCAGTTCATCCCGCTCATGTATCTGTTGCGCGGGATTTTGCTAGTACCCGCGACCGCCCTGGCATATTTCGCGCTTCTGCCTGCCCGTTTTCCTCACACCCCAGACAGCTATATGGAGGGACTGGTCACGGCGGGAATCGCATTGATTTCCATCGTTCCTCTATTATTCGGGCTTACATATTACATTTTTGATTTCGGTTTGCTGAAGAAAGCCTTTCTCACGGCCATCACCATGGCTCATTTAACGATGTTCCTGCCCCTGCAAATTCTGTTGCAAGCTCTGTTTCTGCAAAAAACAGTTTTGTTCATGCCCGTGCTCTACATTGTTTTCGGGATGCCCGTAAACATTCTGATCATCATCGCTTTCTATTCCTGGGGAATGACCTGGTTCTTCCGGTCCGCCTAGGCAGGTTGCTGACATTCCCAATCTGCGGGCTTCTAAGCATGTAATGTCGAGTGTGTTGACAACAGGCACATACAATGTGCACACTATCTATACACATATGAATACTAAACGTGCCCACGTATTGCTGCCCGAAGACTTGCTCCGGGAAATCGATGCCTTGGTCGGGCCTCGAGGGCGTAGCTCCTTCCTGGTCGAAACAGCGCGCGAGGAAGTTCGCCGGCAAAAACTACTGCGTTTTCTGAAAAACGAAGAACCCGCCTGGAAGGACGAAGATCATCCCGAACTGGCTGGCGGTGCGGCCTCCTGGGTACGAAAACTACGGATGGAGAGTGAAGGCCGTGGCGTGCCCCGGCACAAATCGGAGCCAGCGCGCATCAAGAGCTCGACTCGACGGACTCACTAATGCGCTTGTTGCTCGACACATCTGTGCTGATCGACGTGCTGCGGCTGCGTCGCGGACGACGCGAACAGCTTGCAGAGCTGGCTCGCGGCGGGCATACCTTCGCCACAACCGCTCTGAATGTTGCGGAGTTGTACGCGGGCATGCGTCCCGAGGAGGAGGCACGGACCGAGGAATTCCTCGACGTACTTGATTGCTACTTGTTGACCGGGGCGGCGGCACGGCTGGCCGGACGCCTGAAATATAGGTACGCAAGAAAGGGACGCACTCTTACTCTTGCGGATAGCATTGTCGCTGCGATTGCGATGGAGCGACGATGCACGCTCATGACCGATAATCGTAAGGACTTCCCCATGCCTGAGCTGGATTGCTATGACCTGCCGGAAGTGCGCTAGCCTTGCGCTTGGAACGACAAGAGAAAACTATGAAGCCGACCCTACCGCGAGCAACTCCCCAGACTCAATTTGCTTAACCTGCGCTTTCATCCACTGATTGGGTTTGTGCCTTCCCGCCAAACGCAGTTTCAGATAGTTATCCGTTAACGCTTCGGTGGAATTGCCATCGCAAATGTTCAAGGTGATCGCTTCCACGGTCTGTCCCACAAAAGACTGCATGAAGGCCAGTTTCTTCTCCGCGACCAGGTCGCGCAAAATCCGATTGCGTTCACGGGCGACGTGCACTGGAACCTGATCGGGCATGACTGCTGCCGGTGTCCCAGGACGCGGGGAATATGTGAACACGTGCAGGTAAGTGAAAGGCAGTTCTTCGATCAGCCGCTGGGTTTCGTCGAAATTGGTTTCGCTTTCCCCGGGGAATCCCACCATCACATCGGCGCCAATCGCGGCGGTGGGGATGGCCGCGTGAATTCTTTCGATCTTGTCGCGATAATGCCAGGGCCGATACTTGCGATGCATAGCCCGCAGCACACGGTCGCTGCCAGACTGCATGGGCACGTGAGCATGCTTGGCGATGCGCCGGGAGTTGGCTAGCAAGCCAATCAGTTCATCGCTCCAGTCCATTGGCTCGACCGATGAGATGCGCAGCTTCTCCAGATTCGTTCGACTCAAAATCTCACGAATCATGTCTTCGAATCGCAAGGGCCTATCGAGATCGCGGCCCCACCGGCCTAGGTTGATTCCAGAAATTACGACTTCGCGATAGCCGGCATCGACCAGGGCATTCACTTCGCTAACGATTTGGGTCAAGGGCAGAGACCGGCTTTGGCCACGCACCTGAGGAATCACGCAAAAAGAGCAGCGGTTGTCGCACCCATCTTGCACCTTCAGGTTGGGACGAGTGCGGTCGTTATTCGTTCCGAGCGCGCCGCCCTCGAAGACCGGCGCTGCCAGCAATTCAGTGTGAGCGAAGATGTCGGAGACGAAAATCTCCGTTTGCCCGCCGAATGTCAAGCTTGAGAGAGACACGAAGCCAGCGCGCGAGGTGATACCGGCACCCTCATCGTTTCGGCGCGAAGGGATAACGATTTCCGCCAGCTGGTGTTTGTGAGAATTACCAATAACATGGGCCACCCCGGGAAGCGACGCAACTTCTTCGGGCGCACGCTGCGCATAGCATCCGGTCACGACAATTTGGCAATGCGGATTTTCGCGACGAATGCGGCGAATGGCCGCGCGCGCATCCTGATCCGCCGAAGCAGTGACCGTGCACGTGTTCAA
>Ga0070762_10001124_pt1 | contig 12127 bp, 12 predicted proteins | sample HubBroMetageREF2_FD_66726 | JGI IMG/M metagenome (GOLD analysis project Ga0070762, IMG submission 66726) | Reference soil microbial communities from the Hubbard Brook experimental Forest, New Hampshire, USA - Hubbard Brook CCASE Soil... | ecosystem: Environmental > Terrestrial > Soil >... | reverse complement strand
TTTACCTCCGCCGTGCCTTTGATATAAGAAATTCCGACGTTCACTTTCACCGTGAAATGGGTCGGATCTTGTATCGAGAGTCCCTGAAAATCGGGCAGCAGCGCCGCAAACTTGTTCGGGTCAACGAGAAAGTCGTGAACGTCTTCCGGAGTGCGCTTGACTTCAAAGTCGCCGGCAAACTTGATCGCCATGCTTCAAGCACCTTTCATGTTCTGCGCCGCCATTTGAATTGCCTTCAAAATATTCTGATACCCGGTACAACGGCAGGTGTTTCCTGCGATCGCCTTGCGTATTTCCTTCTCGCTCGGTTGTTTGTTCTGGGACAACAGCTGCGAGGCCGAGAGCATCAGCCCCGGCGTGCAGTATCCGCACTGCAATCCATAGCAATCGCCAAAGGCCTTTTGGATGGGATGAAGTTCGCCATTCTTTTCCAGGCCCTCAACCGTGAGAATGTCTGCTCCGTCCGCCTGAAATGCAAACATCGTGCATGACTTGACGGCAGCGCTATTCATCAGCACCGTGCACGCGCCGCAGTAGGTTGTATCGCAGCCCACGTGCGTTCCGGTCAGATCGAGATCCTCTCGCAGCAATTCGACCAGGAGTTTGCGTGGCTCAACCGTCCGTGAATACGACTTCCCGTTAACACTAAGCTGAATCGGAATGTTTTCGATGCGGTCAGGCATGGCGTTGTCAGGCATAGATATGGCTCACCTCAACCCGCTCGCCGCGAGCCCGGCGAACCGCAATCTCGATGGCTCGCCTTACCAGAGCACCAACCAGAGCGCGCTTGTAATCGGCTGAGCCGCGCATGTCGGATTGTGGATCCGCAGCAGCCCGAGCCGCCTCTGCCGCACGGTCGATTGTCTTCTCCGTTAGCGTCTTTCCTCTCAGAGCACCTTCCGCATCCTTTGTTCTTATTGCAGTCAGACCAACGCAGCCCAGAGCAATCGCCGCGTCCCTACAAACATCACTGTCCATTGTGAGTTGTACCGCGGCGCTCGCAGTCGGATAGACCGGCGCCGAGCGCTTGAATGCCAGGTAAGCTCCGCCGCTTCCCTCGGGCGGAATGTTCACAACTACTTCACTGACTAACTCATCGTGGGCCAACGCTGTGGTGTATGCGTCTGTGATGAAGTCCGCGAGAGAAACCGTTCGCTCACCGTTGGCCCCAAAACAACGAACTTCAGTAGGAAGCGTGAAGAGCACGGTTGCCCAGTCGCCACTCGGATCAGCCTCGGCAAGCGAACCGCCAATCGTACCGCGATTGCGCACTTGGACGTCGGCTATGCCCGCGGCACAGTCATGGAGAATGGGGATTTTTCCAGCCCCGGCTGATGCCTCGATCTCCGCGTGCCGCGTGAGCGCGCCGAAACGAAGCGTGCCATTATCTTCGTTGATGTAGGAAGTGCCAGAAATAAAATTCAGATCCACTAGATGAGCCGGGTTCGCAAAACGCAGCTTCATCAGCGGAATCAGACTCTGGCCGCCAGCCAGCAACTTGGCATCGTCGCCAAGCTGAGCGAGCATGGTGGACGCTTCCTTTAGCGACCCGGCGCGGTGATAGTGAAACGCTCGCGGATACATCGTTTTCTTTGCCCTGAATTCCCGTGGGCGAATAAGCTTAACAAACGTAGTCGTCTCGCGACTACTAGGCGCGGAATAACATCGTGGGTTCGTCCCGGCACGACGGACCCGTTAAGCTTCTCTACCGATCTTCCGATACTCGCCTCGAAAATACAGCAGCGGATCTCCGTTTCGCACCACCACGTCCTCCACTTCAGCAATAAAGATCGTATGGTCGCCTGCGTCCTCCGTGGTCTGTAAGCGGCACTCCAGATAAGCCAAAGCTCCGTGCAAGACTGGCGTGCCCTGCTGCGTTCGATCGAAACGCGCTCCTGCCTGGCGCTCGGCGTGGCGATGGTCAGGATTCGGATCAGCATAATATTCCGAAACGGCTTGCTGATCCTCCGCCAGAACATTTACTCCGAAACGTTTCCGGGCATGCAGATGGGTGTGCGTACGCGCGTTATGGTCAACGCAGACAAGCACTAACATTGGATCAAGGGACACTGATGCAAAAGCGTTGGCGGTCATGCCGTGGACCTCGCCCTCATAGTCAACGGTGATAACGGTAACTCCGGTGGCAAAGCTGCCCATCGCCTTCCGGAATTCTGTGCGAGTTACGCCCATAGAACACTGAGAGGCTCTGGCTGATCACGAGATTCTGCGCGTCCCCTCCCGACAGCCTCTGCCTTCCAAGTTTTATCACGTCTTGAATATTCACGACGCTTTCGAACAGTATCAGCGTCAAACCGAACCTAATGTATGATTTCGGGAGAGTGAGCGTAAGCCAAACTATCTGGACGCGGCAGTCCCCGTCGAGTTCGAATGCGGAAGAACTGCGCGAAGGAATGCCGCTATCGCGAGACCGGGCTCGCCAACTGATCCGCTGCTCGGAGCAGGAACTTCCTGCGTTGCTCTTGGCTGCGCTGGAACTCAGGCAGCGTTTCAAGCCGGGCATTATAACTTATTCGCGCAAGGTTTTCGTTCCGCTCACCAATCTTTGTCGCGATTACTGCGGTTATTGCACCTTCCGCCGCGATCCCGGCCAACCCGGCGCACACACAATGTCGCCGGACGAAGTATTGGCGGTGGTTCGGGAGGGCGAGAAGATGGGTTGCACCGAAGCTCTATTCAGCCTTGGCGATAAACCCGAACTCGCATTTCCTGAAATGCGCGAGACCCTGCGTCGGATGGGATACAAATCGACCCTTCATTATCTCGAGGCCATGTGCGAACTCACACTCCGCGAAACCACTTTGTTGCCTCATCCCAATCCCGGCCTGCTCAGTGCGGAATGGATTACACGCCTCGCAAAGGTTTCTCCGAGCATGGGGCTGATGCTCGAGACAACGAACGCTGCGCTGCTGGCTGTCGGAGCGGCCCATGACAACGCTCCCGATAAGATTCCGGCCAAGCGCCTGCACACCATTGAGGAAGCCGGCGAGCAAAAAGTTCCCTTCACGACTGGCTTGCTGATCGGCATCGGCGAAACTCTGGAAGATCGCGTGGACACATTACTCGCGATCCGCGAACTGCATCGCCGCTACGGGCACATTCAGGAAGTAATCATTCAGAACTTCCGCGCTAAACCCGAAATCCCTATGCACGACTGGCCCGAGCCTACGCCGGGCGAAATGCTGCGCACCATCGCGGTCGCGCGCCTGCTCATGCCGGACGTCAACATCCAGGCTCCTCCCAATCTCTCTGCGCCGTTCTACGATGAGTTACTCGACGCCGGTATTAACGATTGGGGAGGAATCTCGCCGTTGACACCGGATTTCATCAATCCGGAGAAACCTTGGCCGCACCTGGAACAACTGAAGTTACGAACCGAAGCGAAAGGAAATGTTCTGCGCCAGCGGTTACCGGTTTATCCTGAGTTCGTGCCAGCTGTGATCAAAGAATCAGGTTTACTATCGGAGAAAGTCAAAGCCGCTGTCGATAACGAAGGCTACGCGCGGAGGCCCGTATGATCGTCGTGCTGACGGGCGGCACGGGCGGCGCAAAATTCGTGGAGGGCTTAAGGCAAGTTGCGTCAGCACAACAGCTCACCTTCATCGTAAACACCGGAGACGATCTTGAGTGGTGGGGATTATACGTCTCTCCCGACCTGGATTCGATCACCTATGCGATGGCCGGCCTGCTCAGCAAAGAGCGTGGCTGGGGCGTAAAAGGTGACACATTCTTTTGTCTTCAGGCCATGGGAGAGTTGGCTGAGCCGATCTGGTTCCATGTCGGTGATCGCGACCTCGCGGTCCATCTGCTCCGTTCGAAATATCTGGCGCAAGGAAAAACCTTGACAGAAGCAACGACCGCGATTTGCAACAAACTGGCGGTACAGGCGCAGATTTTGCCGATGAGCAACTCGCGAATCGAAACCCGAGTCGACACGCCGGCCGGCGATCTCAGCTTCCAGGAATATTTTGTGCAGCGCTGGTATCAGGACCCAGTCAAATCAGTTCGCTTCGCCGGAGCCACCGACGCCGAGCCGGCACCGGGCGTGGTCGATTCTATAATGTCCGCGAGCGCCGTAATTCTTGCCCCGAGCAACCCAGCCACCAGCATCGGCCCTATCCTCGCTGTAGCCGACATTCGAGAAGCGTTGCGGCGGACCCCAGCGACTGTGGCCGCCATCAGCCCGATTGTTAACGACGCGGCAGTATCTGGTCCAGCCGGCGCCTTAATGGCTGCGCAGGGATTGCCCGTCTCTATCGCCGGAGTCGCCAAGGCCTATGAGGATTTTCTGGATATTTTGATTGCCGACGTCCGCGATCTGGAAGCAGCCAAGAAGTTAGATCGTCCCGGACTGCGCGTACATTGCACAAATACCATAATGCGAACTGCGGATGACAAAACCAAATTGGCTCGGACTGTTCTCGCGCTGCTGAGCGCGGAAACCGCCCGCGCCGCGGACCCATCATGATCCTTATTCCCGTTAAGAGTCTGGCCAACGCCAAGCAGCGGCTCGCGTCGGTGCTCGATCAACCGACGCGTACCGAGCTTGCTCAAGCTATGCTTTTGGACGTGCTGGAAGCCCTGGGTGCGTGGCAAAACCGGTGTGAGATTGGAATCGTCACCAGCGATCCTTTTGCCCTTGAGCTTGCTCGGCGATTTAAATTCCAAGTCATTCCCGACCATGCAAATCATAGCGAGACCGATGCGATCGAGATGGCAACCCGATGGTGTGAGTCTCGCGGCGTGGACAGCACGCTGGTCATTCCCGGCGATATTCCGTTGATTAATACCGCTGAGCTTGAGCAAATTCTGGAAGCTGCGCCAGCGGAGGGCTCCGTACTCGTCCCCGCTGCGGACGGCCGAGGCACAAACGCAGCCTGGCGACGTCCTGCAGGCCTGTTCCCGTTGCGTTTTGGAAACGATAGCTTCAAACCACATTTAGCGGCCGCGCGCGCCACGCAGAAGCAGTGCGTAATTCTGTCGCTCTCCGGCATCGCTCTCGACGTCGACAATCCTTCCGACTTGCGCCAACTCGCGGAAGCCCCCGGCGAAACCCGCTCCCAACAATTGGCGCGGCAGTGGGACTTGACCAACTTTTCTTTGGCCGCGAACGAGTGATGGAGCAATGGGCGTCCTCGCCCGTCCACGACGATGACAGCCCTTTCAGAGCTCCGCGTTCTTCCAATCCGTTTTGCTGATGACGTCCGCCCCGGCGACTCGCTGACAGACAAACTTCTCCAAGCTCTCAAGCGTCTCAGGCTCTCGCCGAGAGCAGGCGACATCCTGATCGTTAAACACAAGATTGTTTCCAAGGCAGAGGGCAGACTAGTTGAACTGGATCGCATCAAACCCTCGCCCAATTCCCGCGCGTGGGCGCGGCGTTACAAGCTCGACGCCCGCGTAACCGAGGTGGCTCTCGCGGAGAGCAAACGGATCGTGCGACGCAAGCGCGGAGTTCTGATCACCGAAACTCGCCACGGCCTGATCTGCGCCAACAGCGGGGTGGATGCTTCCAATGTCGACGGCGGCTGCCACGCGCTTCTTCTGCCCGAAGATCCGGACCGTTCTGCGGCACAACTGCGTCGCGAGATTAAAAAACGGCTGCGACTTTCTATCCCCGTCATCATCACTGATAGTTTCGGACGACCGTGGCGGGAAGGCCTGACGGAAGTTGCGATTGGGGTAGCAGGAATGCAAGCCTTGCATGATTATCGTGGAGATCGCGATCCCCATGGCTACCCTTTGCGGGTGACCATTGAAGCCGTCGCCGATGAACTGGCTTGCGCCGCTGGCCTGGTCTGCGGCAAGCTAGCTCGAACGCCTGCGTGTATCATTCGGGGATTCGGTTATCGGCCCGGGCGTGGACGAGCTCGCGATCTGATTCGTCCGGCGGCGATGGATTTGTTTCGCTGATTTGCTTTTCTTCGAGGAGGGACTTATGGCTCGCGTGCTTACCCGGACTGAACTAGAAAACTTCCCTTCGCTCGAATGGTCGGATGTCGCTCCTCGCGTCAGCCGCGAAGTACGCGCAGCGCTCGAGCAAGCCTTAGAAACGTTGGACGGCGGCGTGCTCACGCGCGAACAACTCTCGCTGCTGGCAAACGCTGATGGCGACGATCTCCTCGGCCTGCTCGTTGCCGCCGACGCCTTGCGCCGCGAGTTAGTCGGAAACATTGTCACGTATGTCGTAAACCGCAACATCAATTTCACCAACATCTGTTTCGTCGGTTGCAAATTCTGCGCCTTCAGCCGCGGCCCGCGCGAATCTGACACCTATTTCCTCAGCCTCGAAGAAGTCGCGCAGAAGGCGCGCGAAGCCTGGCAAATCGGTGCAACTGAAGTTTGCATTCAAGGCGGACTGCCGCACGGCCTGCCTCCGTTTCATTACCGCGACATCCTGCGTGCCGTGAAGCAAGCCGTTCCCGGCATGCACATTCACGCGTTTTCCCCCATGGAGATTGCCTACGGCGTCGAACTGACCGGTATGTCCCTCGAAGACTATCTGAAAATGTTGCGCGACAACGGCCTCGATACTCTGCCGGGCACCGCCGCCGAAATCCTCGACGACGAAGTCCGCTTCGTGCTTTCCCGTAACAAACTTTCCACCGAGCAATGGAAACAAGTTATCCGCACTGCCCACGGCTGCGGCATTCGCAGCACTTCTACGCTGATGTATGGGCACGTTGAGTCACCCGAGCACTGGGTCAATCAGCTTTTATTGTTTCGCGAAATTCAGGAGGAGACCGGCGGTTTTACCGAATTCGTTCCCCTTGGCTTCGTTCATCAGAATACTCTGCTCTTCCACCAGGGAATTGCACGATCGGGACCCACGCTTGCCGAACATCTCAAAATCCACGCTCTCGCGCGAGTTCTACTAGCCGGTGCTATCAACAATATTCAAGTGTCGTGGGTGAAACTAAACCGCCAGTTGTCCCAGCTATGCTTGCACGCCGGCGCCAACGACTACGGCGGAACACTAATGGAAGAAAACATCTCGCGCGAAGCTGGAGCCACTGCCGGCCAGTACACCAGCCCCGAAGATTTTCAGTCCCTTATTCTAGAAACCGGCAGCATTCCCGCGGAACGCAATACGGTTTACACACGAATCAATCTCAAGCTGAAGCCCGATGCACTAACTGCTGAACGATTGCTCGAACCCGAGTTCGCATAGAAGAATCGCATGATGACAATCTCATGAGCGCGCCCAGGCCCATCGCGGTTCTCGGAGGCACCGGCCCCGAAGGATTCGGTCTCGCCTTGCGCTGGGCGCAAGCCGGTGAAACCGTCATCATCGGATCGCGAGACGCCAAGCGCGCTCAGGATGCCGCCGAGAAAATCAAACAGCGAGCTCCAAGCGCGAACATTTCCGGCGACGAAAACATCGCCGCCTGTGCAGCCGCAGATTTACTTGTGCTCACTATTCCTTTCGAAGGCCACTCCGCAATGTTGAAGCAGCTCAAGCCGGCAATTCGTCAAGGGAGCATCGTAATTGACACAACTGTGCCGTTAGCGGCAAGCGTGGGCGGCCGCGCTACCCGCACACTCGGCGTCTGGCAAGGCTCTGCCGCCCAAGAGACCGCGGAACTCGTGCCAAAGGGTATTTCTGTTGTCGCCGCTTTTCACAATGCCGGAGCCGAAATGCTGAACGCTGATAGCGCGGTCGATTGCGATGTGATTGTGTGCGGCGACGACTCCGCTGCCGTCCAGGTTGTGCGTAATCTGGCTGCAAAGATTTCCGGAGTTCGCGCCATCGACGGTGGCAAACTGGAAAACGCGCGCATCGTGGAACAGATCACAGCTTTGCTGATCGGCCTCAATATCCGGCACAAAGGCCACTCCGGAATTCGCATCACCGGCTTGCCGCCGGCAGCGTACCAAGTGTGACGACGGCTGTCTCAACTCATGAGCGATTCTTCCGACACTCGCCCAGCCATCGAATTCCGTAATGTCTCCTATCGGTTGGGCGGCAACGGCGACGCGTCACGTGTTTTGCTCCACGATCTCAACGTGGAAGTGCAACGCGGAGAAACTCTGGTTTTGTTGGGCCGCAGCGGCTCCGGCAAAACTACCACCCTAAAATTAATTAATCGGCTCCTGACTCCCAGCACCGGCGAACTTCGTGTCGATTCGCGCCCTGTCAGTGAATGGGATGTCATCCGCCTCCGCCGCATGATCGGTTACGTCATCCAGGATGTCGGACTCTTTCCCCATTTCACCGTCGAGCGCAACATCGGATTGGTTCCGAAGATCGAGAAGTGGGAGCCCGATCGAATTTCGAAGCGGGTCAGCGAGTTGCTGCAACTGGTCGGGCTCGATCCTGAGATCGCTCTGCGTTATCCTCGCGAACTTTCCGGAGGCCAACGCCAGCGAGTCGGTGTGGCACGCGCTCTCGCGGCGGATCCGCCCATCCTTCTGATGGACGAACCCTTCGGCGCCCTCGATCCCATCACCCGCGCTGAACTGCAACGTGAGTTCCTCGACTTGCAGAAGCGGCTACGCAAGACTGTCGTCTTCGTCACCCACGACTTGCGCGAGGCCCTGTTACTTGGAACGCGCATCGCGCTAATGGAGGCAGGTCGCGTGGTCGCGGTGCAAACGCCGGAACAGTTTCTCGCTTCCACCGAGCCGCTGCCTTCGGCGTACAAAGAGGCTTTCGGCACCAGACTGTAAATTGAATGTAGGAGGGAGTCCACGCCCGTCAAAGAGCGAACCTCGGTAGGTTTTGAGAACCAGGAGCTGTCATAGCGAGGAACCATGAACCTCTGGCAATTCATGCTGCAAAATCACACGGAAGTCCTCGAACTCACCTTCGAACATTTATGGCTGGTCGGAATCTCGACCAGCCTCGCTGTGCTGATCGGAATCCCGCTCGGCATCCTGATCACCCGTTGGCCCGTACTCAACAAACCAGTGCTCGGCGGCGCCAACATTATTCAAACTATTCCGAGCCTAGCTCTCTTCGGATTCCTGCTGCCCGCCCCCTGGATCGGCGAACGAGCCGACCGCATTGCCATTCTTGCGCTCGCGCTCTACGCTCTGCTGCCCATGATTCGAAACACCTACGTCGGCATCAAGGGCGTGGATCCCGCCGTGATCGAGGCGGGACGAGGCATGGGCCTGACCGATCGTCAACTCCTTTTTCAGGTCGAACTGCCGCTGGCTCTCGGAGTCATCATCGCCGGCGTTCGAGTCGCGACCGTGATCTCTGTCGGATTGGCTACTATCGCCGCGGCCATCGGCGCTGGCGGCTTGGGAGAATATATTTTTCGCGGCCTCGCCATGGTCAACAATCAGGTCATTCTCGCCGGAGCCATCCCTGCCGCCGTCATGGCCTTGCTAGCCGACCTAAGCCTGGGATGGCTGGAGAAACGCCTGAGCCCAAGATAAGAACAACTAAGAACCGGGAACCAATAACTGAAAACTGACTCTACAAGCATGCCCCACTCAAGCAAAAATCCATGGCAGCCCAACCAAGTGATCTGCTGGCTATCGCTCTTTCTAACCGCATTGGTAACCGACTGCGGCCCAACCCGCCAGAATTTAATCGTGATCGGCTCCAAGAATTTCACTGAGCAGCTCATCCTCGGAGAAATCATTGCCCAGCAAATCGAAGCCAAGACTCATCTTCCGGTCGAGCGCCGCTTTTATCTCGCTGGCACTTTCATCTGCCAGCAGGCCATCCTCGCCGGCCGCATCGATATTTATCCTGAATATACCGGCACTGCCCTCACCGCCGTCCTGAAGGAAAAGCCGAATGCTGATCGCGAAAGCGTTTACGGCGAGGTTCAAGCCGAATATGAGAAGCGCTTCAATCTGGCCGTGGGCGCACCGTTCGGCTTCAACGACACTTTCGCCATCGAAATTCGCGGCGACGACGCCCGCCGCCTGGGTCTGAAAACCATCTCGCAAGCCGCTGCCTACACTCCGCAATGGCGCGCCGGATTCGGTTACGAATTCATGGAACGTCCCGATGGCTACAAAGGACTGGTGGCCACCTACGGCCTGCACTTCGCCGCCTCGCCTCAAATCATGGATCTCGGCCTTCTCACTCGCTCCCTGAAAGACAAGCAGGTCGATCTGATCGCCGGCAACACTACCGATGGCTTGATTCCCGCGCTCGACCTGTTTGTCCTCGAAGACGACAAACATTATTTCCCCCCCTACGAAGCCGTACCTATCATTCGCCAGGAAACGCTAGCTGGACATCCGGAAATAAAACAAGCTCTCGACGAACTAGCCGGACAAATCTCCGACGACGACATGCGCCAACTAAACTATGCCGTCGACGGCCAGCACCGCGACGTCAAACAACTAGTCCACGAATTCCTGCAAAGCAAATCGCGTTAGCCGTATGTCGCGGACTCTCCCGCCCGCGAAAACGGCCGTATGGCACAGGCCTTCGCCGGTTGTTAACTCTAGCTAACTAACACTGAGGGGTGCCCCATTCTTGTCGCGCACTTTGCGACAGGGGTGGGAGGCGACAATCTCAAGCCGGAAATGTTTCGAGCGGATGGCCCACCCTTATGCCTTCTGTAAAGGCGCGGATTTATACTGCCTTAATCTCCTCCTCTACATCAGCCAAACCGCATCGACATCTACAATCACCTGCGTCCGCGGAATCTTCTCTTGCACTGCATAGACCAGCATCGATCTTAGCGACGCGTTGAGCTTCTCGCGGCTCGCCGACTTCAAAACAAAATGATAGCGGTAGTCCTGCTTCAATCGAACAATCGGTGCCGCCGCCGGGCCCAGCACGCGAATGCCTTCATGCCGCGTCTTCTCGAACCACTTGCCCAAAATGCCCGACCAGCGTAGCGCCTCATCCAGCTTGTCGCTGCGCACCAACACATTGGCCAACGCGCTGTACGGCGGATAGTGCATCCAACTGCGAAAGCGCAATTCTTTTTCGTAGAACCCAACGAAGTCGTGTTGCGCCGCATACTGCACCGCGTAGTGATCCGGAAAATAAGTCTGCAAAACAACTTTGCCCGGAGTCTGCCCGCGCCCCGCGCGTCCCGCCACTTGCGTCAGCAATTGAAACGTACGCTCCGCCGCTCGAAAATCTGGAAACCCCAAAGCCGCATCTGCTCCGACCACGCCCACAAGCGTGACTCCGTGAATGTCGTGACCTTTCGCGATCATCTGCGTCCCCACCAGCAGATCAAGCTCGCCTTCGTTGAGCGCGTTGAGCGCCCGCTCAAAATCTTCGTTGCCGCGTACCGTATCCCGATCAAGCCGCCCAATTCGCGCCTGCGGAAACAGCCCATGCAACAACTCTTCCAGCTTCTCCGATCCCGTCCCGAGGAAATAAACATACTCGCTGCCACACTCCCCGCAGACTTTTGGTACCGGTGCCATGAATCCGCAGTAGTGGCACACCATTCTGTTCGTGCGCTTGTGATGCGTCATCGCGATAGCGCAATTCCTGCATTCCATCCGGTTCCCACAAGAACGGCAGAGCGCGACCGGAGAATATCCGCGACGATTGAGCAGCATCATCACTTGCTCTTTGCGTTCCAGGCGCTGCTTGATTTCTTCCACCAGCTTTCGCGAAATCACCTGCTCTTTGCCGGTCTCCTGAAACTCCAACCGCATGTCGACGATTTCAACTTCAGGCAGCGGACGATGCTCTACCCGATCCGGCAACTCGAGCAGCGCATACTTGTTTTTCTTCGCGTTGAAATAAGATTCGAGCGAAGGCGTAGCCGAGCCCAGCACTACGACCGCTCCAGCCATCTTAGCCCGCATCACAGCTACGTCGCGCGCATGATATCGCGGCGTATCCTCCTGCTTGTAACTCGAATCCTGCTCCTCATCGACGATCATCAACGCCAAATTGGAGACGGGAGCGAACACTGCCGACCGCGTGCCTACGACCATCCGCGCTTCTCCGCGTTTGATGCGATGCCACTGCTCAGCGCGCTCCTGATCCGAAAGTGCCGAATGCAAGATCGCGACTTCCTCCCCGAACACGTGATGCAGATCAGCCGCAACCGCCGGGGTAAGCCCAATTTCAGGAACCAAAAGAATTGCCGAGCGTCCTGCCTCAAGAACCGATCTCATGGCGGCTAGATAGACCGCAGTCTTGCCCGAGCCAGTCACGCCGTGC
>Ga0070762_10001123_pt1 | contig 12129 bp, 10 predicted proteins | sample HubBroMetageREF2_FD_66726 | JGI IMG/M metagenome (GOLD analysis project Ga0070762, IMG submission 66726) | Reference soil microbial communities from the Hubbard Brook experimental Forest, New Hampshire, USA - Hubbard Brook CCASE Soil... | ecosystem: Environmental > Terrestrial > Soil >... | reverse complement strand
TTCCGGACGAGCACACTTTAAAACCATGCGGCTGGCCGCGCAGCGCAGCCGCCCAAGTCATGCATAAGACCGGTCATACTCTAGTAAGATGGTTCTTCGGCATGCCCAAGAAGCTCTCTCACTACGATCATTCCGGACGAGCCAGAATGGTCGACGTTTCCGCTAAATCTCCCACCAAGCGCGAGGCAGGGGCTAGCGCCTTCGTCGTCCTGAAGCCGAAAGTCCTCAAAGCGCTGCCCCAGAATCCCAAGGGCGATCCGCTGGAGGTGGCGCGGCTGGCGGGAATCATGGCCGCGAAGCGAACTGCCGATCTGATTCCCATGTGCCATCCCTTGCCGCTTGCCCACGTTGATGTGACTATGCGGCTATGCGAGAATGGCGTCGCGATTGCCTCGAGAGTTTCGACTACAGCCGTAACCGGCGTAGAGATGGAAGCCCTGGTGGCCGCGAGCGTTGCCGCGCTCACCGTGTACGATATGTGTAAGGCGCTCGATAAGGGCATCGAGATTCGCGAAATTGTACTCGAGCGGAAATCTGGCGGCAAAAGCGGCGCTTACCGCCGCGTCCGCAAAAAGACGTAACGCGTCCATGGCGAATAACGTAAGACTCCTGCTGGTGGATGATAATCCGATGGTGCTTGGGTTGCTGCGCGGGGCGCTGACTCCGCTCGCCACAGTCACCACCGCCACGGATGCTGCAGACGCGTTGCTGAAAGCTGTCGACGACCCTCCCGACCTGCTGGTATGCGACTATCGCATGCCGGGCATGGACGGCCGCCAACTCGTCGAGAAACTAAGGAGCCGGCCGCGGACCGCGGAAGCCGCAGTCATCCTCGTCGCCACGAAAGCCGACATCAGCGAAAAGCTGAGTACGCTCGATCTTCCAGTCGACGATTTTGTCGAGAAACCATTCTTCTTGCGAGAAGCTACGCAGCGCATCAAGCGGGTAATCGACAAAATCGCGCTGGAAAAGATGGCCAAGACTGTGGCCTCAGACGGCGTGCTGCGCGGCAGCCTGCTGCAGATGAATGTAATCGATCTCGTGCAATCCCTGGAGATGGGCCGTAAGAGCTGTTCGCTCACTCTGACCAACAAAGAGGACAAGTGCGAACTCTTCTTCAAAGAGGGGCAGGTGACTCACGCCACTTATGGCTCGCTGCTTGGCGATCCCGCCGTGTTCAAGGTTTTGCGCTGGACGGACGGAAACTTCGAGGTCAATTTCGAAGGCAAAAGCACGCAGCAGACTACCAACCTGAATACGCAGGGCTTGCTAATGGAAGGCCTGCGCCAACTCGACGAGGCGCAACGGGACGGCGGAAAAGCTGAAGCAGAGGAGGAAGAAGATGTCCTCCTCGACTCCTGAAGGCTCGACTCCCGAAGCCTCGACTGCCGAACAAATGACCGTAGCCGTGATTACGGTCAGCGATTCCTGCGCTCGCGGCGACCGCACCGATGTTTCCGGGCCCGCCGTCGGTGAGCTCCTTAGAAAAAGAAATTTCGCGGTCATGGGAACGGAAGTTGTTCCCGACGACCAATCGGCGATTCAGACCGCGATTGCCTACTGGGTGCAGGAAGCGCAACTTGTGGTGACGACGGGAGGAACCGGAATCGCCGAACGCGATGTCACCCCTGAGGCCACCCGTGCCGTCTGCGAACGCCTGGTCGAAGGAGTGGCTGAACGCATTCGTTTCGAAGGTGCGAAAAAGACGCCGTTTACCGCGCTCAGCCGCGGGGTCTGCGGAGTGCGAGGAAAATCCTTGATCGTGAACCTGCCCGGAAGTCCCAGCGGCGCAGTCGATTCGCTCGAAGCCGTGATCGATCTATTGCCTCACGCCCTGCGGTTGCTAAGTGGAAAAACAGAACACGAGTAAACGCCGCCTCTAGCCACGTAGCCAGCTGCGTCTTTTCGCGTACACTTCTAGTCTTACATCTTGAAGACGATCAAGCACATGCTTTCCCGCTACACGGCGTTCCTATGGGCGCTGTTGAAGCCTTTGGGCGCCTGGGGTGTGCTGGTCGTGGCTGCGATCGACGGCGCTTTCCTGGGTCTTCCCGTGGATGCGGTCGTAGCCGGGTATATCTACCAGAATCCGGCCCGGTTTCTGCTGTACGCTCTGATGGCGTCGGTTGGATCAACCCTGGGCAGCATCGTGATTTACGTGATCGGCTACAAGGGCGGTGAGGAACTCCTGCGCAAGCGCATCCCGCCCGCCCGTTTCGAAAGGATCCACGACGCATTCGACAAGCATCCATTCTGGAGCCTGATGTTGCCTGCCATCCTGCCTCCACCGATCCCCTTCAAAGTATTTGCGCTGGCCGCGGCAGTTTCCGAGATGGGATTTGGCCGCTTTCTCTTAGCCATTTTCTCCGGCCGCATGGTGCGCTTCCTCATACTGGGCGTGCTCACGATCAAGTTTGGTCCGGACGTCGTGCATTTGGTTGGAACAGTATTCCAGCAGCATTATTACTTGATCCTGGAAGCGATCATTGTGGGATTGATCGTTTGGTTTGTGATGCGAAGAAGAAAGAAAATCCGAACAACAAAGAGTGCCACGGGTTCTGTCCTGTAGTCTCGGCAACGCCTAATCCGAGGGCGCTCCGCTTTTTCCGGAACTTCCGGACGACCCGCGCTTCGGCAACCCGAAGTACTCCGCAACCACGTTCAAATTGCGATCGAGTTCGACGGTAGCCGACAAAACACTTCGCCCGGGATGCGCGGGATCTTGAAAGCGGAGATCCTTGAAATGAACGATGTAGCCCTGTTCATCCGCTAGAGGCTCGGTTTCCGTAATTGGATACTGTGCCCAGTCGAGGTAAACCCGCCCGAGGTAGGATCGTTTGGCCGCGAGCGTTACTGGAGTCTCCTCGGGCTTATAGAGGAGTTGCATTTCTCCGTTAGGATCGACCTCGGGAGTAGACGAGTCGACCATCATGGTGGCGAAGAAACTCCGAGTCTCGACCACGCCCGTCCATCGAAATGGGCTCCACCACAGAGGAAACGCCGAAGCTCGGATTGGATCGGCGCTCTCGTAATTGCGGGCCTGTAGGGCGCTAACGGCGTGCCGATGCTCGTAATCCCGCACTCCCCAAAGCGCCACGACGCCGATCAGTGCCAGAGTCGCAGCCCAGCGGCCCGCGGGCACCCGGCGTCGGACGCCGATCTCGCGATCGATAAAAGAAAAGAACGCGGGCAGTATTAATCCTGCCGTAAGCAGGATCAGCATTACGGGCTCAACAATGAAAACAATATCCCATGAATACCATTTCTCGGAAAATGGCCAGAACGGACGCACCCCGTAATCATTGGTGTAATCGAGCAGAATGTGGCTGAGTCCGGCAAGATAAGCGAACCCAAACAGCAGTCCCCAGCGCGGCGGCAGGTCCGGATCATTCAGTTTTCGTCCGCGCAAGCGCCAAATCAAATACACGAAGCTGACCACGACCGCCGATACCAGCGCGATGCCCAGGAAAGAATGAGTGAAGCCGCGATGGTGCGCGAAGCCAAAAACCCGTCCTTTAATCCCCGCGAACACGTCCAGATCCGGCGCTTCGGCAGCCAGCGTCACGGTAGCCGTGGCGAGAGCCGTCTTTCGATTCAGTCCGGCTCGTGCCATGCACGCGCCGGTCAGGAAATGGGTAACAGGTTCCAAGGTTGGATGATCTTGTTCGTGATCCGAGAGGCTAGCTTACAACTTATAACCTATACCGGAAAGTCAACGCGGGCGTTCTCGCTCGTGCGGATCCGGCATAAGAATAGTTAGAGCATCGGGAACCATAGATATTGCCGCCGGCAAGCTTCCCAATAGTTCTCCATCCGCTTCGACGAGGATGCGCGGCTTTCCAGAAGACGCCACTGCATCGTGACAGACCGCGCTCGCGCTGTAAACCAGGTCGACTCCGGGGGTTTTCCAATCGGCTCCGAAGAGCCCGCGGAGCACGTAGCGCAGATACTTCAGGCGACTCTGAGTGCGGAAGAGCACCAAACGAAGATCGTCGCGTTCGAGTGATGCGCCGGGAGCGAGTTCGCGCAGGACTCCGCCAAAATTGTTAATACGAACCGCGAGTAACTGCGAAACTTCTGCTTGATGGCTTCCGCCTTCGTTCTCGAACTCTACGGAAAAGTTTTCCATTTTATGCGTTAGCCACAGGTGAGTGGCTTTCGCGCAATAGGCGGCCATGCCGAAAGAGCGCTTTATTAATGGGTCTAATTTGTAGAAGAGATGAGCATCGACTCCGATTCCGGCGGTGACCGTGAAATATCGCAAGGCACGATTGCCAAAGAAATCCTGATACTCGATTCGCCCCACCGCAATCCGGCGGCGTTCCGCGTTGAGCGCGGCTCGAGCGGCAGCCGCAGGAGCGAGCGGTAAACCCAAGTCGTGCGCCAACGAATTGGCTGTCCCCAGCGGAATGATGCCCAATGCGGTTTCGGTGCCCACCAATCCCTGCAGTACGTCGTGAATTGTGCCATCGCCGCCGCAGGCGAATATGGTGTCGCAGCCGTCGGCGATGGCCAGCTCGGTCTGGTCCGTGGCATCCGATGGAGCGCGTGTAGGCGCGGACCTGGCTTCGACGCCGGCGCCTTGTAAAACCGAGCGCGCGGCTTCGACATCCGCCAACCGGCGTTCGCGGCCACGGCCAGAGAGCGGATTGTAAAGAAGCATCGCCTTGCGCATATGGTCGTCGGTCGTGGGTCGTTGGCTAACACTATTGACCGTCTCTCTTCCAACGACAAAAGGCCAACGACCAAAGACCGCTGTACGCGAAGCTCGACAGTGCAACAGTGCAGCATTGTATTCGTAGTGGCGGCTGTTCCCACTTGATTCTCGCCTATAATCTTTTTCGATGGCCGCCGCCACAAAAGACATCGAAAAAAGGATCGAGACACTCCGCGACAAGATTCGGCACCACGAGTATCGCTACTACGTGATCGATGATCCCGAGATCAGCGATGCTGAATTCGATCAACTGATGATTCAGTTGAAGAAGCTCGAAGACGAGCATCCAAAGCTGATCACACCCGATTCTCCCACGCAACGAGTCGGCGGCAAGCCCCGCGAGGGTGTCGTCAAGGCGGCACATTCCTCGCCCATGCTTTCGCTGGACAACACCTACAACGTGGAAGACCTGCGCGGCTGGGAGCGGCGAGTTCACGAACTCAGCGGACGCAACGATATTGACTACGTCTGCGAACTGAAACTGGATGGAATGTCGCTGGCCCTTCTCTACGAAAACGGAAAGCTGGTGCGCGGCATAACGCGCGGCGATGGCACGATTGGTGAAGATGTCACACTGAATGTCCGCACGGTGCGCTCGATTCCGCTTTCCATCCCGAAAGACAAGCTCAAGGCTGCGGGCATCCCGCCGGACTTTGAAGTGCGCGGCGAAATGCTCATGCCCATTGCCGCCTTCAGAAAAATGAACCAGCAGCGCGAAGAAAAAGGGCTCTCGTTGTTCGCCAATCCGAGAAATGCTACCGCCGGGACGGTCCGACAGCTCGAGCCGAGCATCGTGGCAGAAAGGCGGCTCGATTATTTCGCTTACATGTTGCTGCGGGACGGGCGAACTTTCATTGACCGGCAATGGGAGACCCTGAACGCTCTCAACGCGGCCGGCTTCAAGGTCAATCCCAGCCGCAAGCTGGCGAAGAGCTTCGACGAAGTCTGGAAATTCATCGAGCAAGAAGAAACCAGGCGCGAAAAACTGCCTTATGAAATCGATGGCATTGTCGTAAAAGTAGATCGCACCGCGTTGCAGGAGGAACTGGGCTACACCGGTAAAGCGCCGCGCTGGGCGATCGCCTATAAATACGCGGCTCGCGGGGGGATCACTCAGATTGAGGGCATTCTCTGGCAAGTGGGACGGACCGGGAAATTAACTCCCGTGGCAATGCTGAAGCCTGTTCCGATTGGCGGAACAACCGTCAGTCGCGCCACGCTGCATAACCCTGACGAAATCGAACGATTAGGCGTGAGGGTTGGCGACTGGGTAGAAGTCGAGCGTGGCGGCGACGTCATCCCCAAGGTCACGCGCGTTGTAGATGATAAAGATCACCCGCGAGGCCATAAGTTAATCCATGTGCCGGACACTTGTCCCGTGTGCGGCACCAAGGTTGTGCGCACCGAGGGAGAAGTCGACTATTTTTGCGTCAATGCCAACTGCCCGGCCAAGCTGCGAGAAACTATTTTGCATTTCGCTTCACGAGGCGTGATGAACATCGACGGCATGGGCGAAGCCTTGGTCAATCAGCTCACCGATCGCGGGCTGGTAAAAAATGTCGCCGACCTCTACAAGCTGACCGAGGCGGACCTGCTCTCGCTGGAACGGATGGGCGAGAAGTCCGCCCAGAATGTGCTTCGCGAGATCGAAGCTTCCAAGAAGCTGCCACTGGAACGCGTGATCTACGGATTGGGCATTCGCTTCGTGGGCGAGCGTACTGCGCAGTTCCTCGCCGAACACCTGGGCTCCATGGACGCTCTGATGAAAGCCAGCGAAGAAGAACTTCAGGAAGTGAACGAGGTAGGACCGCGCATCGCGCAAAGTATCGCGGAATTCTTTCACGAGCCAAAGAATCGCGAACTGGTCGAGCGCCTGCGCAAGGCGGGCTTGACCTTCGCCGGAACCAAGAAAGAACGAGGCACCAAACTTGCCGGGAAAACATTTGTCCTGACGGGCACTCTCACGCGCCCTCGCGATCTGGTAAAGAAGACGATCGAAGATGCGGGAGGCCGCGTTTCAGGCTCAGTCAGCAAGAAAACGGACTATGTGGTCGCTGGCGCCGATGCTGGCTCCAAACTCGACAAAGCCAAGGAACTGGGCGTAAGTGTCATCGGCGAGAAGGACTTGGACGAATTGCTCTGACTCCAAGAACCGCCCCCATCCTTTCCCATGCCAATCTTTGCAAAAACTTACAAACTCTTGACATCTTGGTGACAATCGCTCCGTTGTCGCGATTTACCCTTTGCCCATTGCAACTGCCGATCGTCCGCTTGAGGGCTCGGGGGAGTAACCTCTAGCAGGAGTCCCGACTAAACGATTAGCGAGGAGAGCATATCTCTTCGATTGCAGTTTTATTCGAGATGCGCATGGGTGCACAGGGAGCATCGCGGCCCGGGTATCCGGCGTCGCGATTGTGCGCTTCTTGCGTTTGCGGCGATCATCCTGGGCGAGTTTTCTGCCCTTCGACTCTCGCTCAGGATGACACCGGCGCGTCCAACGCAGCTTTGATCCTCGTGTAGGTCGTTTCCAGGGTCTCCGGCAGAACTCGCGTTTCTCCAACCACTGAAATAAAGTTCGCATCCGCTACCCAGCGCGGCAGGACGTGCATGTGAATATGTCCAGCGACCCCGGCTCCAGCGGCTTTGCCGATGTTCATGCCTAGGTTTATCCCGTCTGGCTTGTAGAGTTGACGAAGCACTCGTTCCATTTTCTGCGATAAATCCATCATCTCGTGTGCCGCATCAACCGGCAGTTTCTGCAATTCGTCGAGATGCGCGAACGGTACCACCATGACGTGCCCCGGCGTATAAGGAAACGTGTTCAAGATGATGAAACAGCGCTGGCCGCGATACACAATGCGAGCTTTCTGATCGTCGCCCAGCTTCGGGAGGTCGCAGAAGATGCAACCGCTAGTTTTTCCGCCTGCGGTGACGAAGGCGTAGCGCCAGGGCGTCCAAAGATAATCCATCGCAGGGCAGAGTAGCAGATAAGAGTAAGTTTCGGAACCTTGGCAGGGCACAAAAAAGTTCCGAGCATTTACGCCAGCTACTCTAGGGTGAAGTCGACGTCGCTGCGGTCAAACGCGCGTCAACAGTCTCGGTCTTTCTGTGGCGCGCTGCGAGAACCTGTTGCAGTAATTTCCAATCATTTTCGACATCCCGTCCCGAACCCTTTGGAGATCCGCCCTTCTTCAACTCTTCGCGAAGCCGCAGCACCAGAATCGATTCCGTCAGCTCTGGCGGCGCCGACGCGGTCAGAATGTTGTTGCGTGAAAGTCCGAGGTCAACGGTTTCGTCACCATCCCGAATCTGCAGCAGGGGATTACCGGAGCCGTCCAATCGGGGCACGGAGTCAGCTTGCAATTGCTGCCAGGTGGCCTCGCTCCATGGATTGCCCTCCGCGACCGGGCGTTTCAGGGCGTCTAACCAACTCTGATAAACGCGTCGTTGTTCCGCGCCTAAGGGCGGTTCCAAGTCCTGGCTTGGCTCGAAGATCATGACATTATGCGCCGGGTTGAAGCGCGCATTGTCCGCAGCAGCGGCAACCAGGGCACCCGTGATCACGGGATGGAGCACGAGAAGCGGCACCATATATTTCTTCGCCCGCACCACGGATTCGACGACGCCACGAACCGGTCCGCTACGGCGAATGCTGCCCGGAACTTGAGGAATAACGAAGCTGGTTAGGTGCAACTCCGGATGATGCTGCCCATAGCGCACGAACAGCTGCGCAATATGCTTGGGCGTCGTAACTCCCAGATCGCCCACCAGGCTGCGATGGAGCATTTTCGGATAGTAAGTATTAATCAGGTTGCGGGCGAAATCCGCGCAGTTATGCGTCACCAGATTGAAGCGGAAGCGATTTGGCGCCGAGTTGTACTTGCGAATGAGCGCATCGTCCTGTTCTTCAGTCGTGTCCAGCTGGAAACCGTAAATGCTGCGCCGATACTCAGCTCCGACCAGTTCGATCCACCGTCCAGACGGCGGTTCGCCATCTGGGCCGTCGGGCGCAACCGATTCAAGATGATTTCGACGATATTGATCTCTTAAGAAGTCGACTAACTTTGAGTCTGCAGACAGCGGCACATTTTCGGCTTCGTTCACCGCGTAGAGGTAAGGAATCAACGGAACTGCGATCCAGTCGCGTCCTGCGATGCCGTCATAGCGGCTGATGACCGCGCCTAGCTCTCCCGGAGCGCAACGGCGCAGAACTACCGGCGTCTCAGCACAAACGCTGGATAAGTAAACTGCGGCATGGCCAGTTCCTGCGAACGCTCCATCGTAGCTGTATGGCTCTTCCAGCAACAGCGTTACGCGAGCATGCGCCGGCGCAATCGCAAGCCACAACAACCAAGAAATCGACGCTAATCTCAACCGCAACTTCATAAATCCTCAACTAATACAAACCCTACTGCCGATGCTTTGATGTTGTGCAGGTGGGCTAGTGAGCGCAGTATACAGTCCCTTTTAGGCCAACCTACAGTAACGAAAGAGGTTGTACTTTAAGGACTATCTGAGAAAAGAGCATTTGGCGGGCTTGTCTAAAACGCAGACGATTTGCATCCCATTTTTAACCTCACTGTAATCAATCTCAATTATTCTTGGTTTGGGGTTTGACACTGTTTGCAAGCCGTTGCTATAGTCGAAGAGTTCCCTTTTGGACGCGGGTTCGCTATTTGCAACGTCCGACCGCTGGGATTGTTCAGGTCCGTCCGCCAGGGCGGGCTCCACACAACCTAAGACTCACGCCAGCAGTCCGCTAAAAGCAGTTCCCGCATCCTTCGCGCACGCGCGAGTACACCAGAGAGGCGATAAACCTTGCTCGACGACAACACTTCCCCCAACCTGGATTCAGCAACCTCAACCTTAACCGAGAGCCCTGAGAACTCCCCGGAAACCTCGAACCTGCACGCTTCCGCCTCCGAGACGCCTCAAGCTCAGCATCAGGACGAAAAGTCCGGCGCTACCGAAGACTTTGCTTCCGCTTTGGAGAGCTTCACCACAGAGAGTGAAGAGGCCGTCCGCGAAGACAAAGTCCTCAAGGGCACCGTCCTCAAGCTCACGGGCACGCACGTCGTGGTGGATATCGGCGCCAAGTCCGAGGGCATGTTGCCGCTCTCCGAGGTGCTGGATTTCGAAGGCAAGCCCCGCTTCCAGCCCGGCGACGAAATCGACGTCATGCGCGACAAGGGCGAAACCGAGGAAGGCTACATCAACCTCTCGCATCAGAAAGCGCAAAAGCTGCGGGCCTGGGATGAGATCGAAAAAGCCTACAACGAGAAGAAGCCGATTCGCGCCACCGTGGTCGAGCGCATCAAGGGCGGCCTGACTGTGGACATTATGGGCGCGAACGCTTTTCTTCCTGGCTCACAAGCCGACCTGCGCCCAGCCCGCAATCTCGACGCGGTGAAGGGACAAACTCTCGAAGTCGCGATCATCAAGCTGAACAAGAAGCGCGGCAACATCGTCGTCTCCCGCAAGCAGGTGCTCGAAGGCGAGCAGAGTGAAAAGCGCTCCAAAACTCTGGAGCACTTGGAAGAAGGCTCGATCCTCACCGGCGTGGTCAAGAATCTCACCGACTACGGCGCCTTTGTCGACCTCGGGGGCATCGACGGTCTGCTGCACATCACCGACATGTCTTGGGGACGCCTTACTCACCCACGCGATCTGGTCAACGTCGGCGATCAGATCCAGGTAAAGGTTCTGAAGTTCGACAAAGATAAGCAGCGCGTATCGCTCGGCTTCAAGCAACTCACGCCTGACCCGTGGCTCGATGCCGAACACCGCTATCCCGTGGGCGCGCACGTCGGCGGACGCGTCATCAGCGTCACCGACTACGGCGCATTCGTCGAACTCGAGCAGGGCATCGAGGGATTGGTCCACGTCAGCGAGATGACTTGGTCCAAGCGCATGAAGCATCCTTCGAAGCTCGTGAATGTCGGCGATCAGGTGGACTGCGTCGTATTGAATGTGCACCCAGCCGAGCGCCGCATTTCGCTCGGCATGCGTCAGCTCGCGACCAACCCTTGGGATGCGCTGCACGAGAAATATCCGGTCGGCGCCACCGTCGAAGGCCGGGTGCGCAACCTGACCGACTTCGGCGCGTTCATCGAAATCGAAGACGGCATCGATGGTCTCGTTCACGTCAGCAACTTAAGCTGGACCAAGCGAGTTAAGCATCCTTCGGAGATTCTCAAGAAGGGCGACCGCCTAAAGGCCATTGTCCTGGCCATCGAGCCCGATAAGCGACGGCTCTCGCTCGGCGTAAAGCAGCTTCAACCCGACGTCTGGGAAAGCTTCTTCGCAGCGCACAAAGTCGGCGACGTGTTGCACGGAAAAGTCCTGCGCGTAGCCAGCTTCGGCGCATTCGTGGAAATCGCCGAAGGCATCGAAGGACTTTGCCACAACTCCGAAGCAGTCGATGCCAATGGCCAGCCCTTAACCCTCGAGCCTGGACAGGAGCACGACTTCAAGATCATCAAAATGAGCCAGGAAGAAAAGAAAGTCGGACTCAGCATCAAAGCCGTCGGCGAGGAAGCTTCACGCCATGAAGTCGAGGCTTACAAGCACCCCGTGTCGAGTACGGGCGGTTCCACCATCGGCGAATTAGTGTCGTGGAAGCGCGCTGGCAACGAAAATAACTAGTGTGTGAGAGCGGGCGCAGCCGCCCGCTAATTATCCTGAGGCCGCCAGCCATGGCGGCCTTTTTCGGTGGTTTGACAACATGGGGGCGCGAAACCTTCGGATCAGAGCGGTCGAGCCACTTTCGCCAATCGCGCAAAATCCTACTTCAAATCAATCCGCAAGACGATATTCACGACCTTGCGGTCATCGAATTGGCTTACCGTCTTGGTCTCGCTCTTTTGTCCCTTATATTGAGCGTAAACCTCGTAGTCGATGTTCGGAGAAAGCTCCGGAAAGTGATAGGCGCCGTCGGTGCCGACGATGTAGCTCTTCACTGCGTGCGTGCGCGTATCGCTAAGGTAGACCACGGAATCCGTCAAAGCATTGTAGTGCTGATCGAGCACCTTGCCCGTCAGCATGCGGCCGGTTGCTTCTTTGTCTTTGTCCTTCGCGTGGCAGTTCGCCGCCAGGAGCAAGCCGATCACCAGCACCAGGGGCACAATGCGGTACTTTCTCATGTGATTTCTCACCCTAGCTTATCGACAAGCGGTGTCTCCGGTGTTGCTACTTCAGATGCAACCCGGTGTCGACTCGCTCATCCCCAGACACGTGCACTTTGACCTCTTCACCCTTCAACTGATTGCCGTTTTTAAGCTTGATCCCTTTCAAGTCGGCCCAGATGACGTAGTCCTGTTCGCCCGCCGGCACCCGCTGGGCGAACTCGCCGTTGTGGTCGGACAACACCTCCCATCGGGCCTTCTTCTCATCATCGCGTCGAATTTTGATCT
>Ga0070762_10001118_pt1 | contig 12141 bp, 14 predicted proteins | sample HubBroMetageREF2_FD_66726 | JGI IMG/M metagenome (GOLD analysis project Ga0070762, IMG submission 66726) | Reference soil microbial communities from the Hubbard Brook experimental Forest, New Hampshire, USA - Hubbard Brook CCASE Soil... | ecosystem: Environmental > Terrestrial > Soil >... | reverse complement strand
GCGTCCGCCGACATCATCGATCGGCGGCGAGGCTTGGGAGTCGGTGCCGAACGTATACGAGGGTTTGGCGACGGCGACGACGCTTGCGATGGTCTTGAGCCCGGCGACGTCCGGCTGCATCATCACTTCACCCACGGACGCCGGCGCAACGTGCACCGACGATCGCATCGTCCAAGCGAACGGGCCTAGGAACTCCGGCTCGATCGTGGCCGGTGGAAGTTTTGCGTTTGCCGGCGGTTCGCTGACATTTTCCATTCCGTCGGCGAGCCGTACGGCGTACCGATCCACTTCCACCGACGACGACTCACCGGTGTAATAGCCCATCGGCCGTTCCGTAATGTGCCAGGTCGTCGTCCAAACGGCAAACGGCGGCACCGGATAGGATTGGAGCCGTCGGAAGCTTTCATCGAAAATCTGTTGGGTGCTGGTCGCTTGCGGCGGCGCTACGCCCGGCGTGAGCAGCATCGCAAGCGCCGCAACGGCCCATCTCATCAGAGCTTCATTACTCCAGGTGGGAGCCGGCGGCCCCCCGGCTCGAAGTTTGTCACCTATGATACGTAAAATCTTTGCCGCCGCTTCGTTCGCCGCACTGGCAACCTTTCTCGGCTCCGTAGCGACGGCGCAGACGGCCGCGCCGTCCGCCGGCGTCATGACCGCGCGCTTTTCAGCGTTTCTTACCGACGTTCTCTCCGGACGCGTGCCGACCGACATCTCGGAGACCTTGAAATCGCAGTCGTCAACAATGCTGACGCAGGTCCGTAGCGACCTTGGAAAGTTCGGAGAGTTTCGCCGGCTTCAGTACGTGCGCCAGGACACGTCGCAAGGATACCCTCAGTATCACTACATCGCCGTTTTCGACAAGGGATCGCAACCGGTGGTCTTCGTCACGAATTCGAGCGGCGTGATCTACGGATTCTTCCAGGATCAGCCAACGCCAAAAGAGGCCGGTCCCGCGAGCAGTTCGCTCACACAAACGTTTTCGGGATTTTTCAGCGACGTGCTGGCGGGGAGAGTACCTTCGGCAAATATGTCTGCAACGATGCGAAGTGGCCTAACGCCTTCGATGCTATCGCGAATCCGCGGCTCGTTCTCGTCGCTGGGTGCGTTCGTCGGACTTCGTTTCGTCAAGCACGATACGACGCAGGGATATCAGGGTTACCACTATAGCGCCGTATTCCAAAACGGTTCGCAGCCGATCGTGTTCGTTACCGATTCGAACGGGACGATCGTCGGCTTTTTCCAGGACCAGCCGCAATAGCCGGCGCTAAAAAATCTGTCCGTCGCTAAGCGCCAGGCCTTGGACGATGCCATAGCCCTCGACGCTGATCTCTTCGTGAAGCAGGTTGGGACTTCCGTTCGGATTGAGCAGCGGATAGGGGGAAGCGTAGATCTCGTCGTGAGCCAAGCTCGAAACGAAGAGCGTGTTCTCGTGCGAATCGATAGCGAGCTGCGTCGGGATGTCCTTCACGCCGACTTCGAGCGTGGGGACCTGGTAGCCGGGTGGAAAGACGTCGATGCGATCGGTTCCGCTTGTTCCGCCGGTTTCAACGGTAAGAATCGTTCCCGCGTTTGTCACGACGACACCTTGCGGCTGATCGAGCGACATGCCCAAGACGGTGCCTTTACCCGTATGGAGATTGAACTCTTCGATGCTGCCCGTTCCGCTTCCGTAGGAGCTATAGGAGGAGCGATAGGCAACGTAGAGGTTTCCTTGGACGTCGAAGCCGAGTCCGTCCGCCTCTGAACCGGGCGTCTGGAGGACTTGCTTTACGCGTGTGCTGCCGTGCTTATACTCCACGACGGTGCCATTGTCGGCATTGGTGACCCAAAGGTTCTGATTGCTGTCGACTTCCGGATAGAGCGGGCGTTCCAGATCCTGCGAGTACGTCTGCGAAGGCTCCGTCGAGCCGAGTGGATAGACGGTGACGGTGTTGCTATACTGGTTGGCTACGTACAGATTGCCGTACCGGTCGATGCAGAGGCCGTACGCCGACTCGACCCCATCGGTGATCTCGCCGATCGGTGCGGGATTACGAGGCCCTTGCGGAAAGATCAGGATCTCCGTGCCGTCGGCGACGTAAACGGTACGCCGAAACCGTACGGAAGGCGAGATCCAGCCGCGCTCCTTCGTTCCGTGATGCGTGCGGAACGAAGGCGATGCGAACGGCCGCGGAGCTCTCGTCGACGTGTCGGCGACGCCGGCCGGCGTGTTCGCACCCGAGCACGCCGCAAGCCCAACGGCGAACGATGCTGCCGTCGCGCAAAGTGAGGCTCGTAGAATCACGCGCATGGAGTCACTCCTTCGTTTCATTCGAGACTAGTGCTGGGTGCTGATCGTGGCGCCGTAAGGATGCTTGAAGTGACGGAGCTTCTCGGTGGCGCTGCCGCCGGCGGGATACGGGTAAAGGCCGACGATGTCGAGATTCGCGTCGGGCCCGATGATACTCGTATCCTTAATGGCAAAGCCGACGACGTCTTGTGCGCCGTTAAAGACGATCGTGCCGGCGATCTGGCCGCCCACGCCGGTGGTTTGGTAGGCAGCCGATTGCACCTGATCTTGATACATCTGATCGCCCACGACGACGTACTTGCCGTCCCATTGGATCCCCCCTGGCCAGTAAATCGTTCCGTTGAGCGCGATGGCCTTAAATTTGTGTCCGTTACGCGGAAGCTGGGCGAACTCGAAATGGCCTGACGTATCGAAGCCGTCAATGTAGAGATTGCCTTCGTTGTCGAAGCCGCAAAAGTAAACATAGTAAATATCGGGATCGGTCAAGATGAGGGGTGGTCCCGCTGCCTTATGATAGACGGCAACGCTGCCTTGGCCACTGCCCGACGTAAAGATGTTCGTCACGACGACCGCCCCCGTTCTCGGGTTGACGGCGCATCCCAGCGGGTATTCGCCGGGATCGCTGAGCGACTTGATCTGCGTCGTTCCGCCGTGCGCGTACTCGACGATATCTTGCCCGAGATTGTTGACGACCCAGACGTTGCCCGACCTGTCGTGGCAGAGGCCGTCCGGCCCATCGAAACCGGTCAGGGTTCCAACGAGCTTGTCGTTTTGGAACACGAGCACGTCGTCGTCGTAGTAGTTCGAAACGTAGAGTAGGCCGCAGGGCGGCAGTTTTCCGTTGTAGGCGCAACTCGCTTTGGAGGGCAGCATCCACGATTTGGCACGATCCGGCCGCATGGCGCCTCCGGCGCGTACCGCGCCGCTGCTTGCGATGGCGAGGCCCGCTGGGCCCGCTTTGCCGGTGGTTCCTCCAAGCGTCGTGAGCTGTGAGGTGCTGCAGCCGGCCAGAAGCACCGCAATTGCGGCAATGCCGGCCGCACGCAGCAGGAAAGACTGACTCTTCATGCGTCGCTCGTCCTTTTATCCGGAAGCCCCGGATAACCAGAGAGTACAACTAGGGTCACTTTTCCGCAAGGCAGAGCCGGGGCAAAAAAAGAGAGCACCGGTTGTTCCGATGCTCTCGCCTGGCAGAGGGAGCCTTATTGAGCGCCAATTTTCTCGTTAGCGTTATCCATCAGGTAGATTTTGTCGGCGTGAGCCGATCCGATTGCTTTTCGATCGTAAACGACGGCAACGTATTGACCGGCCTTGACCTTGCGCATCTGATACGTCGTCTTGCCGTTGGCAGAAAAGACTTGGTCGAACTTCGGAACGAGCAAAAAGCTCATGGTCTGCTTCGTTCGAGGGTCCTGGACTTTGATGTTGTTGGTCGAAACGTGAACCGTTATGCCGTAGAAGGTCCACGTCGTCGCCGCTCGGGCGGCCTGCGGCAGCGCCCAGACCGCAACGGTCGCGAGCAGCAGGGCGGCGGTTCGAATAAGCGATGATTGCGTCATGCCCCTTGATGTACCCACCGGGCGGGCGGTCTATGCCTCACCGCCGAAGCCCGCGCAAGTATGGAAGCCACGCTTTTTGCCGATGGAGGCTCACGCGGCAATCCCGGACCGGCGGCGAGTGCCGCTGTCCTGATCGACGCGACGGGGGAGACGATCGAGGAGATCGACGCTTACCTGGGCATCGCCACGAATAACGTCGCGGAATGGACCGCGCTGTTGCTCGGCTTGCAGGCCGCAGAAAAGCGCGGAATCCGCCGATTGACCGTTCGCCTGGATTCCGAGCTCGTCGTCAAGCAACTGCTCGGCGAATATCGCGTCAAGCACGAGGGCCTCCAGCCCCTCTATCAACGCGCCCGCAGGCTCCTGCGAAGCTTCGAACACGTTGACATCGCGCACGTACGCCGCGAGCAAAACGTCCTGGCCGACCGGTTAGTCAACCGTGTGCTCGACCAGGAAGCGCACGCGTCGACAAAGTAGGCGCCGGAATGCGGCGTTTCCCAATCGAGATCGTGATCGTCGCGCTGTGCGTGGTCATGCTGGTCTTGGGTTGGCGGATCTATGGTGCGGGAGAGATGGGGCGTTTCACGCCGGTAGTCCACGCGCAAAAAGCACCGAGCGCTCTCTACTCCGGCCTGACGATCCACTACGCCAAACCCCCGATCGAGACCGAAGAGTACCGCATGTCCGATATCGAGGGCGTCTCTTCATTTCAGTACTCGATTCGCGGTGTCGACGGAAGGCTCATCACGGTCAACGCGCCGCCGGCCCGCGTCTACGACGTGAGCTTTTTCTTCGGGCGCCTCGTTCAAGACGGAGTGTGGGACATCGTCGACAGGCCCTCGCTGGCCGACGCCGATGCACACTATACCGTGTACGTCCGGCAGGTCGCCGACTATCAGCGAGGCCAGCGTACCGTGACGTTTACCGATCCGCAATATTGGGCGACGAAAGCCGGCCGGCAGTACACGATCGACCTCTCGAAAGGCGTGCCGCGCGACCTGCTGCACGTGCAGAGCACGGAAGCCACCGATCCGCGCTACGCACAGATCGTCAAAGATTTTCGCGATTTCGGCCCGGACGTTTTTCGCCGCAACGTCGCGGCCGCGCAGGAACGCATCCGCGGCACACACGGTTGATCGCGTGAAGCGGCGCTGGCTCGTGCGCGTGGCCGTCGCCCTGGCATTGCTCGGAGCGGTTGCCTACGAAGGTTATGAAGTTGTAGAGAGCCCGGGCAGCCAGCTCTTCGGCAAGACGCTGGTCAGCGGTCCGAAGAATCAGCGCGTCGTAGCGCTCACCTATGACGACGGGCCGAATCCACCGTACACCGGCGAGCTGCTCTCGGTTCTGCACGCGGAGGGAGTTCACGCGACGTTCTTCGTTGTGGGCCGCGCGGTTGCAGCCTACCCGGACGTCGTGCGGCGTGAAGTGCACGACGGCAACGCGGTTGGCAATCACACCTGGAGTCACGAACATTTGGTGCTCGACGGCCAGAGCGGCCTTCGCCGGACCCTCGAACGCACCGATCGGGCAATCTTCGACGCCGCCGGAGTTCACACTCGGATCATGCGACCGCCTTTTGGCGGCCGCGACTGGCTGGTGCTCGGTGAAGTGCGCAAGCTGGGGTACACTCCCGTGATGTGGTCGGTTCCGCTTGCGAACGATTGGGAGTTCCCGCCGGCGCGCGTGATCGCTGCGCGAGTCTTGCGGTATGCCGGCGACGGTGCCATCATCGATCTCCACGACGGCAACCGCGGACTCCTCTGCGCGCGCATGCATGAGGCGGCGCACGAATGCGATCGCAGCGCCGACGTCGCGGCGACGCGCCTGATTATCGACGCGCTCAAACGCCAAGGCTATCGGTTCGTGACGATCCCCGAGCTGCTGCGGATGCAGGCCTCTACGCGTACAGCTTCCCGTGCAACCGAATGAAACCGCCTCGGCGATCGTGCTGCGGATCGTGATGGGTCCAATGAACGATCGGAGGGCGTCCGGGGTCGTGCACCATTTGGCCGGAGATTTCGATCGAGTCGCCCGTTCGCACCGGGCAACGCGGTGCGATGCTGACATTATCGACGACCTCCAACCCCCCAGCGCTGCTCCGTACGTCGAATGCCTCGTGCATGCAGTGCGTGCGCGAGCCGTAGAAGAAGCGCGGTGCAGAAGAGACGATCCCCGTGAAGTCAACCCACGCCGGCGATCGGCTTGCATAAGCGGAAGCCAAATCCATCGAGGCTACCATCACGCGCAACCGCGAGGACATCAAGGGCGAGTTTTGTCGCGTTGATACTGATTCGAACCGCGCGCCTACGACTCGTTCCCGTAACCGCGGCCAATGCGGGTATTCTGTGGGAGGTTTTGCAAGAGCCCGACCTTCGCGATTACCAAGATCTGCCCAACGTCAATCGCGCGCAGTTTCTTCGCGCGGTTGCGGCGCGGCCGCCACGGTTTGCTCCTGGAGTCGTCGGGCGCTTCGAATGGCTGCTGCATTTCCTTGAGCGCGAGAGCGCAGCGTTGGGCTGGGTTTCGCTGCGTGTTTCGGATAGCGACCGGTCGTCGGCGGAGATCGGCTATAGCGTCGTGCGGGCGTATCGCGATCGCGGCATCGCGAGTGAGGCAGTTGCGGCGCTGGTCGACGAGGGGTTCAAAGCCGGCCGCCTACAACGGATTCGCGCGTTTTGTTTGCCGGAGAATCATTCGTCGCGCGCCGTCCTCAAGCGTAACGGTTTCGAAACCGAGGTTACGCTGCCGCGAGGGGCCACGGTGCAAGGAAAGCCCGTGGACGTGATGGCGTACACGCTCGAGCGCGAAGACTGGGTTGCCGCGCTCAGAGGGAGTCGGCAGGCCACTCAATCGTAATCCCGGCGTCGTGATAGCCCATATAGCGGCGTTCGCTGCGACCCTCGAGATAGGCGACTAACGGCTCGCGCACGACGCGTACCGCAATTCGTTCGCTCACCGCGTCGAGCGGAACCCACTCGACCGCAACAACATGATCCCCCGGCGTCATCCCGGTGTCATCCTGAGCCCTTCGACTGCGCTCAGGGCAGGCTGCGTCGAAGGACGACACCGAGACCACCTCTACCAAAAATGTCGCGTTGAGGAAGTGTTGGTCGCCGTCGTAGCTTTCGCTGACGTACGCGAGGGCGCCGGCGCGCACGCGTACGTGCGTCTCTTCGGAAAACTCTCGAACGACGGTCTCTACGAGAAGTTCTCCCGGCTGTTGGCGCCCTCCAGGCAGATTCCACAACGGCTGCGGTTGATTCGGATAACGTGACGCGACCATTAGCAGGCGCTCGTCGCTCACCGCGATTCCGGTCGCCAGATGGATTGCCGATCGAGGCACGCTGCTATAACGTTCCTTCAATTACTTCGAGCGTTCGCGACGCGGTTCGATCCCACGTAAAAAGCGCAGCCTGCGCCAAGCCGCGGCGACGCAGGTCGTCTGCGCATGGGCGATCTGCGGTAACGCGCTCGATCGCCGCGGCGAGCGCCGTGGGATCTCCCGGTGGAACGTACGCCGCGGCGTCGCCGCCGGCTTCGGGCAGAGAAGAGGCATTTGACGTGATGACCGGCGCACCGTAGCTCATCGCCTCGAGTATCGGCAAGCCGAAGCCTTCGTAGCGCGATGGAAAGGCGAGGACGGCGCACGCGCGATAGAGTGCCGCGAGCGTATCGTCGTCCACGTATCCCAGCTCGACGAGTCGGACGTTCGCCGGCACGGTAAAGCGGCGGTCGAGCCGCGTCGTTACCACGAGTGAGAGCTCCTGGCGTTCGCTCTGGAGGAGAGCCATCGCTTCGAGCAGCGTATCGAAGCCCTTTCGCCGCTCCGCCGTTCCGACGTAAAGAACGTACCGCCCAAGTTCCGTGACATCGAGTTTCACGGGTTTGGGCGGTCGCGCTTGACGAACGCCGAGCTCGATTGGAACGAGCCGCTCGGGGTTAAGCTGCAACTCGCGCGCGAGCTCGCCCTGCGCGAAGTGCGAATCGGTGATCAGTGCGCGACAGCGCTCTGCTGCAGCTCGAAAGATTCGCTGGGTCTCCGGCGCATAATCTTCGACGACAAAGTTCGACGCGTCGTGCAGCGTCGCCGTCGCAGGCAGCGTAAAGTTCGTCCAACTGCATCCGTTAAACGGAAACCACAGCGCGTTCAAGCCGGCGCGCGCGTGCCCTCGTCGCGAGACGATGCGATACTGCGCCGGCTCGACCTCGCGGAGATAGCGTTGTCGCACCGTCCACGAGTGCCACTCGGGCACTATTAACGTCACCTCGACCGTATCCCGCTCACGCCACACGCGCAGGATCTCGCGAAGGTAGCGTCCGATTCCGCGATGGTCGCCGGGCAGGTTCCAGGCGTCGACGCCGAGACGAATCATCGCGCGACCGAGGCAAAGAGCGCCACGTGTTGTTCCGCGCTTCGATCCCAACTGAAGAACTTCGCTCGCTGGGGGCCGGCCGCACGCAGCCGCCGCGCGAGCTCCTCGTCGTCGACGATGCGCCGTAACGCAGCGGCCCACTCGCGCGCGTCGCCTGCGGGCGCATAGAGGGCGGCTTCGCCGCCGATCTCGGGAAGCGAGCTTGCCCGCGACGCCACCACCGGCGTTGCGCATGCCATCGCTTCGAGCATCGGCATGCCGAACGTCTCGTGGTATGACGCCAGCGTCAATGCGATGGCTCCGCGGTAACACGCGCGCAGCGCGTCGCCGCCGCCGGCGGTCAAGTCATCCCCGAGGTTTCCAATATGGACGACTCCCGGAAGCTCCGGCGCCCGCGGCCCGGCGACGGCAAGCAGCGGTCCATCGAGCGCGGGCCACGCCTGCCGATAGGCGTCGTATAACAGGTCGAAGTTCTTACGCGGCTCGCCGATCGGGTCGCCCACGAAGAGTAAGAATCGCCGGCCCTGCAAAATCAGCGGCAGCGGCTCCGCAGGCCCCGGCGCGAACGTGGGCTCGACGCCGTGCAGAATTACTTCGATTCGTTCTAACGGCAGGTCGAGCATTGCATGCAGCTCGCCGCGGCCGAACTCCGAGACCGCGATCACGCGTGTTGCCGTGGAAGCCGAGCGCAAGAATGGGCGTTGCGCGTGCTCGCGGCGTTTTGGATTGGGATCCGGATAGCGGAAAGGCACCGCATCGTGAATCGTGGCGAGGCTGGGAACGCGCGAAGAGAAGAAGGTGCCGTTCGCGGGATGCCAGAGCACGTCGGCGTTCCTGGGAACTCGCGATCGCACCGCAAAGTTGCCGTTACCCAGCGCGCGTGCGTATGCGTCGCGCCGGCGCTGGGGAAAGAAGTCGTCGGCAAGCAACGTTAGCTCGAGATCATCGCGCAGAACCAGCCGCCGCAGAATGGCCCGGGCGTATCGCCCGATTCCGCGCGTATCCTCTGCGACGACGCGCGCGTCGACGGCCAAACGCAAAGGCGGCATCGCGCTGGATTTCGCGCAGCTGGCGGAAACTCCGTCGGCGCGCTCGAAGCGCTGGCGATGAAGCCGCCGGTGGACGGCGTCGCCGCTCATTTGATTCTGGGAGCACGCGACGAACCGTTCTTAAGTGCGACGCTCGCGTCGATAGCCGATGCCGCGACACTCTTGATCGTCAACGACAACTCCCCGGGAGATTCGCCGCACGCCGCGATCCTGGCGGAAAGCCGCTTCGGGAAAGAAGGCCGGCTGGTCGTCGATCGCGCGCCGTTCCGCGGATTTTCCGCCGCCCGAAATATTTGTCTGCGCATCCACGAAGAGCTCGCTGCCGGCAGCTGGGTGGCGTTCATCGATGCCGACGAAGTTCACGGTGCCGGCGTGCGCCGCATCGCAGAACGTCTATCCGGCGTTCCGGCAGGATACGATTTCGTAGACGGTTACACGTGGCATTTCTTTGCATCGTTCGAGTATTACACCTCGATCGAGCGGCGTATGATGTTTTTCCGCTACCGGCGGGGCCTGCACTGGGAGGGGGCGGTGCACGAACGACTGATGGGATTGTCCGGAAAGCGGATCGCGTTGCCTTACGTGTACGCGCACTACGGGCATACGCTCGAACCCCGTCGCCATGCCGAAAAAGGGCGGCACTATTCGTCGCTCGGCGCACCTGGCGACGTACTGCCGCAAGATCGGCTCGCGGACTTCGACGTCGTACGCTACTTTAAGCCGGTCTATCCGCGCCTGCTGCACTTTGGCGGCTCGCATCCGCCCGCGGCGCGCGCGACTCTGGATCTCCTCACACCGAGGCTACGGCGCGACCACGAGCTTACCGAGCGCGTCGTTCGCTCCCAGGGCACCGCAATCAAAGCTCGAAACGTCGTCCGCCGCTTGAACTATGAGGCTCGGTGGAGAACTCGGATCATGGACCGCTTCGCGGGCATGCTCCGAGAATAAGAAAGCGCTTAGTTGTTATGCCTAGGAAGCCGCCTGCTTGCACGGACGTCATTAAGATTATATACTGAATGCCCAGGTGGCTAACTTTATGAGCCCCTCCGGGACGTAATGAACCGAAGGATGCCGCGTCAGGGTCCCACGATCGTGCGGCGGGCACGAATCGAAGAATGGTTGGAGCGCTTTAAGGGCGCGCCAGTTCGCTTTTTGGTGGCTCCCCCCGGGTTCGGGAAGACGATGGCCTTGCTGGATTATTTGCGCCATTGCGCCGCGAACGGATATTACTGCGCGCTCGCTGTCGGTGCAACGAAGGAAGCGGTCTGGAGCGAGCTCGCCGGCGTGCTGGGAGAGGAAGCCGGATTCGCTTCGCACGAGGAGCTCTTGCAGGCGCTTACCGCGCGGGCACCGCTGGAGTTGGCCATCGATTGTGCGGCCGTCCCGGGAGCCGATGGCGTCGCCGCCATTCTGCGCCTGGTCGAAGAGGTGCCCGAAGGGGTCTCGTTGCTGATTGCGTGCCGTTCGCGCGCTGCATTCCAGGTGCGGGACTTAGTCTCTCGAGGACTCGCTGCACTCTGCGATGCCGAGCGTCTGGCATTTTGCGCCGATGAGATTCGCCATCTGTCCGAGACGTGCGGCGTGCGGTTTGCAAATGTCGACGTCGTGCGCATGCTCGAGCTGACCGAGGGCTGGCCGCTAGTCGTGAGCGGTGCCATCTGTAAGGCCGCCGAGGATAACTGTAGCCTTCACGAAGCCTTCGGGAATTGGCGGACGCGCCGCGGGCATTTCCTCAATGAGTTCATCGCTGCCGTTCTGGCGCAGGTGCCCGAAGCGCATGCCGCGCTCGTCTACAAACTGATGGCCGGTTCGCAGCCCGATGATCTGCAGCAACTGCAGGCGCTCGAGGAGCAAGGCCTCTTCGTCACCCACACCGCCGACGGCTATCGGGCACTGCGCGCCCTTTCGCGCAGCAATTTGTATCGTCGTTACGCTAGTGCGCTCCCGGCCTCGCCAATGCAAGTGCGGCTTTTTGGGTGGTTTGAGGCCGAAATCGACGGGCGTCCGATCCAGTGGGTCAGACGGCGCGACCGCGAAATCTTCCAGTACGTCTCGCTGAAGTCTGGCGGCATCGTTTCGCGCAGCGAAATCGGCGAAGCCTTCTGGCCCGGCGTTGAGAAGCACCTGGTGGCCCAGAGTTTGCGAACCGCCTGCTCCAACATTCGCAAAGCGATCGCATGCGTCGTCGGTTTCGACCAGGTTGGAATCTATTTCAGGACGGGCCACAGCGACGTTTCCATCGATCCCGATCACGTCGTCGTGGACGTCAAGAGCTTCATCGCGCATGCAAATGATGGCGACGAGCAGTACGAGCGCGGCGAGCTGAAAGCCGCACTCACGCATTACCGTTTGGCAGAAGAGCTCCGCACCGGATCGCTCTTGATCGGACACGCGAGCGGATCGTGGGTAGCCCTACAAGCCGCAGAGCTCGAACAGCGCCACCTTACGGTTCTCGAAAGGCTTTCGGAGATCTCGGCCGATCGTCAGCGCGAGCCATGGTCGGACGCGAGCTTCGCCGCCGGCGCCTAATCGACGATTTCAAGAGCGGTTCTATCGCTGACGGCGGTATCCGTACGAACTTCCGCTGCAGTTCACAGCATCAAGACATCTTCCTATTCGAGAATGCTATGAGTACGACGCAGATAGCTAATGCTGCGAAACCTATGATGTCAGACATCGCTCGCACTCCGTGTGAACGATAAGACTCGCTCGAAGAAGCCATCGATATCCGTCCACTTGCCACAGGCCGATGCCAATGGTTTCGGCATTGCTCCGGTTACCATTAGCCTGAGCCGGCCACACCGGTATGCGTCCGCGCGTTTCTTCCATGGGTGAGCCCTCGCTCGCGTCGCGGCGACACGCGGAATTAG
>Ga0070762_10001117_pt1 | contig 12147 bp, 10 predicted proteins | sample HubBroMetageREF2_FD_66726 | JGI IMG/M metagenome (GOLD analysis project Ga0070762, IMG submission 66726) | Reference soil microbial communities from the Hubbard Brook experimental Forest, New Hampshire, USA - Hubbard Brook CCASE Soil... | ecosystem: Environmental > Terrestrial > Soil >... | reverse complement strand
GTTTCCGCGCCAGGCCGGCAGCCTCTATCACACCACCAAGGTGCTCGACACCGATCTGTTGTGGTTTTACGTGCGCATCCATGGGCTTCGCGTCACCGACCTGATGCAGGGCCCGGTCTACGGCTTGTCCAGCGACGAAGCCGATCTCGATCCGCGGCTGAAGCCGAATTTCCACTACGACGATATTTTCGGCACGGTGGTGAACCGCTTCCTGGTGCAGGCAGTGGCGAGTATTCCGCTGACGGTCTACGGCCGCGGCGGCCAGAAGCGCGGCTACCTGAACCTGCGCGACACGCTGCAATGCATCGCGCTGGCGGCGGCGCATCCGCCGGCGAAGGGCGAGCTACGCATCCTCAATCAGTTCACCGAGACGTTCTCCGTCAACGAGCTCGCCGAGCGCGTGCAGCGCGTCGGGCGGTCGCTCAATCTAAAGGTCGACATCCAGCATCTGGACAATCCGCGCAAGGAATTGGAGGAGCACTATTACAATCCGGCGCACCACGGTCTGGCCGAGCTCGGGCTCAAGCCGCATTTGATGAGCGACGACGTGGTCGCAGTCATGCTCGAACAGGTGCTCGAACATCGCGATCACATCGTGTCCGAGCGCATCCTGCCGCGCGTGCGGTGGCGGTAGGCATGCGCTGGCTCGTCACCGGCGGCTGCGGCTTCATCGGCCGGAATTTCATCCGGTTGTTGCTGACGCGCAGCAACGACACGATCCGCGTCGTCGACGATCTTTCGGTCGGCACGCGCGCCGAACTCGAAGCGATCGGCCCGGTCGTGGCACTCGATCCGCAGACGCTCGAACCCGCCGACGCCGGCGGCACGGCTTGCCGCATCGAGCTCGTCGCCGGTGACGTCCGCGATGCCGCGCTGGCGCGCCGCGCCGTCGCCGGAGCCGACGCGGTCATCCATCTCGCCGCCAATACCGGGGTCGGGCCGTCGGTCGCCGACCCGACGGGCGACTGCACCATCAACGTGCTGGGCACGCTCAATTATCTCGAAGCCTGCCGGCACGGCGGCGTGGGCCGCTTTGTTTTTGCCTCGAGCGGCGCGCCGATCGGCGACTGCGAGCCGCCGATCCACGAGGAACTTCCCACTCATCCCGTGTCGCCCTACGGCGCCAGCAAACTTGCCGGCGAGGCCTATTGCTCGGCCTATAAGCGCAGTTTTGGCATCGATACGGTGGCGCTGCGCTTCGGCAATTGCTACGGGCCGTTATCGACCCACAAAGGCAGCATCGTCGCCAAATTCATTCGCGAGGCGATGGCCGGACAAGCTTGGGAAATCTACGGCGACGGCTTGCAGACCCGCGATTTCATCTACGTCGAGGACATCGCCGAGGCGATCTTCCGCGGCGCCACGGTGCCGGACGTCGGCGGCGAAATCTTCCAGGTCGCGACCAATGCCGAGACCACGGTGCTGGAGATTGCCGAGACGTTGCGCACGGTGCTCGAGACGAACGGTGTCCGCACCTACGGCATCCGCCACGCCGCACCGCGTGTCGGCGACGTCAAGCGCAATTATTCCGACACAAGCAAGGCGCGCCGCCGCCTCGGCTGGACCGCCCGCGTCGGCCTCGACGACGGCCTCGACCGCACGGTGAAGTGGTTTCTGCAACGCGGCTGAAGACGAGACTCCGGCGCCAGGCCCGGCGGCGGATCAATCGAGCGGCTCCACCGCGATCCCGCCCAAAATCAATCCGAGCTTTCCGTCGCCGACGAACAAAAACCTTCTGTGGTTGACGGGGCGGACAGCCACGAGGAATTGGCCGTCCGATGTCGCCAGATTGATCCACACCTTCTGCCAATAGTTGGGATGCTGCTCGACGTCGCGGCCCTGTACGCCGGATTCGTCGAGGACCTGATGGTTGTACAGGTCGAAAACGGCATCGCCGTTGTTAAGCGGCTTGTCGGTGTCGGGACTGTCGTACGCGGCGAGCTCGACATTGCCGCCTGCCACGGACTTGACCCAGGCCGATATCCGATAGGTTCGGTTTTTGTCGAACCCGGTCAGTCGAGCGGCGAGCGTATGGCCTTGGTCGTTGGGAGTTGCAATGAGACGCAAGACCGGCTGGCCGCTCACCATGGCCTCGGCGTTGACGACCTGCACGTTCAAGCCGCGCACCACCTGCCAGCGGAAGCCCGGCGTGGCAGGTTCCGGCAAGGCGGATAAGGCCGTGACCTGTGAAACCGGCGGCAGGTCGAGGCTGGCGATGTCGGGTGCCGACGGCGGCCTTGCATCCAATGCGATCGCGCCCTCATGGGAAAGCCAGTCGATGATCTTGCCGGTCACGACCTCTTCGAGGCCGGCGAGAGCATGGGTAGGCTGCGCGTTGCAACTGCCTTCGGGATAGGCGAACGCATCGTGGAGCATGAATTGCGTCCGGCCGCCTTGCAAAACGATCGCTTGAAAATGCGGCGCCCGCAGCGCCGCGGCCGCATTTTTGATCCGGTCGACGACCGGCAACGAACACCGATCGAATAGGTGACCGATGACAAGGACGGGCATGCGGCCGAGCGCGCGCTTGACGCCGTCGATGAGCAGCGTGCTGTCCGCGTCCGGCGGTTCGAGGATCGGCGAGATCAGAACCAGGCCGGCGACCGAATCGATTTTGCCGCGCGCCACCGCATTGAGAGCCGACGTGGCGCCGGTGTCGTAGGCGATGATCCAGACTTTCGGCGCCATGCCGTGCAGTTGTTCGGCCATCGCGCGCAGATCCTCGGCGTGCAACTCCGACGTTCGGAATCCGGCGAGCGAAAACGGCGGCTTGTGGTCGAGGGCGACGTCCGGAATGATCGTGGCGATGCCGTGGTCAAAATAGTGCCAGCGGGTTCGGATGAGGAAATCGTCTTCGCCCCAGCCGATATGTCCCTGGCTGTCGAGGTTGATGTTGCCGTGGCCGCCGGGCAGCAGGATGACGGCGTCCGCCGGCCGATTGGCTTTCATCAGCAGGACGCGCACCGCCGTATCGGGCCGGGTCACCCAATTGTCGGCGATCACCGAAGCAGCACTGAGCGGACCGCAGTCGAACATGCCAGATGCAAGGATCGCCGCGGCACCAGCCGTAATGAACGCGGTCTTTCGCGACCAGATGGTTGCCATTGCCGAGGGATTTACCTCGATCGGCAAATAGTGCAATACCCCACCGCCAAACGGCATGGCGCAAGCGCCGGCACGTGCGATGGCCAAGGTCGAGGGTGACAGTGACGGAACGCCCCGATTCCGGGTCGCCGACGGTGCCGGTCCCGATCCGAAATCTTCTTGCATCGCTGCGAGCGCGGGAGCCCCGCACGGTAATCGCGATTTTCGCGCTCGCCGTATCGGTGCTGTTCGCGGTCAACGTGCTGCATGCCTATCAGCTCGGCTTCCAATCGAAGATGTACGACTCGCCGATCTATCGCTGGCGCGAAAGCCTGGTGATCGCATTGTCGCGCATGCAGCCGCAGCCGTTGCACGGTTATGTCGGCTATAGGTCGATTCTGTCCTACTTTACGCAGCGCGGGCTCGCCCTCATGGGCGGCGAGGCCTATCCGCTGCCGACGCCAGCACAACGTGCGGCCCTGATCGCCGACGGCGCGCGCATGAACCGGTTGATGAAGGAGGCCAACGAGGTCGCGATCGACCCGACGCTGCCGCCAGTCATCTTGCAGGGCAACGAGCTCGGACTGGTCGATTATACATACTGGGCGTTCAAGCTTTACGGCATCAGCATCAACGCGCTCGTGCTGTTCTATTTTACCTTGCTGTTGGTCTCGGTTGCCGTGTTCTTCGTCACGTTCCGCCGATCGCGGTTCTGCCTGCTGCTCCTGATGCTGTATTTGGCGGCGCACTATTTTGCGCTCGATTACGCGCAAACCCGCGCCATTATCGCCGTCCAGAACAGCCGTTTTTTCCCGGTTCTGGCATTGCTGCCGGCGCTGTATCTGCTGCTTCTGGTCGTGACGCGGGCACCCCCGACGCTTGCCGTGGTGGCAATGGCCGCCGTTCAGACCTTCATCCTGATGTTCATGGTGTTTTGCCGAACCCAGACCTATTGGGAAATTCTTGCGATCGTTCTGACGGCCGTCGTCGTCACCGGATTGCAACCGCTGTGGCAAGCGGCATTTCATGCCGGCCGGTGGCCCGCGGCCATCGGCAAATCGCTTTACCAAACATGGCCGGCGGCGCTCGCCGTCGTGGCAACCGTTGTGCTGTTCGGCTATGGCAGCCTCGCGCCGGACAAGGCTTTTTATTCGCGAGAATCAAAAGTGCATTTGTTCTGGCACGATCTCTATGGCAGCACCGTCAGTGCCGAGCCCACACTCTATGCGATCTACGGTTACAATTCTCCGCCGTTCTCCGACGATATGAGTTATATCGCCGCCACGCATGACCTGCGCGGACGTAACGATGGGGCCTCGCCCATTGCCGAGGTTGTCGACGGCGTCATCGACATTGATATCTTCAAGAGCAACGGCGTTTATGATCAGGAAATGCGCCGGCTTTATTTCCGCGTTGTGCGCGAGCATCCGTGGCTGGTTCTGCGGTCGTTCGTGATCGGGAAGCCGCTGGCCCAATTCGGCTTTTTCCTCATTACGCCCGAACTGTGGAACTGGCACAGCTACGTCACTCCGTTGCTGTTGGCTCTGGCCGCGACCGTGCTGGCGCTTACGTTCGGCGCTCCGCTGCCGACGACACGAACGGCGCGCATGGGCGTGGCGGTGGCGGTGGTCGTGTTCGCCGCTTCGACGCTCACCAGTTTCTTCTATCCGACCGCCCTGATCGCCGAAGTGCTGGTCACCTGGCTGATCCTGGTCATGCTCTGCACCGTATATCTGCCGCTGACCTTGCTGTTTTATGTCTTGCGACGCGGCCGGCCGGCGGCCGCGATTTCATAAGCCCGTAGTCTGAGGCAACGCGCTAGCCGCGCGGATTTGCTTCGACGCCGCCCAGGATCATACCGAGGCTGCCGTCGCCTTTGAACGTCAGGACGTCGCCGTTCGCCGGCCGCAGCGTGACGTCGAGGTTGCCGTCGGCCGTCACCAGATTGAGCCAGATCTTTTGCCAGCCGTCAGGGCCTTGGTCGATGCCGCCGTCCTTGATCACGACGTCTCCGTCGCGAACCGTGTGGTTGCTGAGACTGAAAATGGCGGCGATGTGATGGGGCGGCTGTCCGGACGGCTGGTCGCCGAGCTCGAGCTGGATGTTGCCTCCGCCTGACGCCTTGACCCAGGCGGTGACCCGGTAGACTTGGTTCTTGTTCAGGCCGCTGAATTGACCACCCAAGGTGTGGAAACCGTCCTGCGGCGATGCGACGACCCGCAGCACCGGCTGCCCTGCCACCACGGTCGGCTCGGTTTCCGGCCGCACCAGCAAATGCGCCATGGCGGCCCATTGGAATCCCCGCGACTGCACTTTCGGCAGCGCATCCGCCGGCGTCTCTTGCGTAGCGACGGCCGTTGCCGCGGGCACAGGCCGAGCGGATGGGGCAGGTTCTTGCGGTCGCACGGCTAGGGGCGATGGGATCGAGGCGGTGAACAGCGGGTCGTAACTCAAATTGCCGGACCACCAGTTCAGCGCAAACAAGGTGCCGGAAAACGATGCGGCGACGACGACGCTCCCAATGATCGCATAAGCTAGCCTTGATAGCATGATCGTCTCGTGCCCCGATGGGACTACGCGTTGGCTACCCCGGTCGGCTGTTTCTATGTTAATTATGGTTAACGCAACGTTAAGACAAAACTTTGTCGGATCGATCGTTGCGCCCGTGCAACATCGGCTTTTGTTGCGACGTGTCCGCCGCTGGAAATCAGGGATGTTTTTTCAGGAACCCGTTCGCACCGACCGATCGAGGACGTCCGCAACGCTCCGGTCGCGCCCGTGTCGCCGGCACCCAGAAGCGGATGCTGCGATGAAGCGGATGCTGTGATGAAGTCCTGGCTGGATTTCTGGAACGCGCCGAACGCCATCTATGTCAGCCGTCGCCACCAAGAGGCCCATTACGCCAAGGTCGCAAGCGGCATCGGCGGCTTCGTGCCGGCGGGCGGCGACGCGGTGGTGCTCGATTGGGGCTGCGGCGACGCCTTCATGGCCAACGCGCTCGCGCAAACGTGCCGGGCCCTGCTGCTCTACGACCGCGCCGAGGCCGCGCGCCGCCGGCTCATGTCGGCCTATGCCGGCAGCCCGAAGATCCGCGTCCTCGACGAGGCGGCGCTCGAAGCGCTTCCCGACGCTTCGATCGACCTGATCGTCGTCAATTCGGTCGTGCAGTATCTGAGCGCCAGTCAATTCGCCGACGCGCTACGACTTTTTCACCGGCTGTTGAAGCGCGATGGCACGCTGTTACTCGGCGACATCATCGCGCCGGATACGCCGCTCGTCGGCCACGTCACCACGTTCCTGCGTTTCGCGTGGCGGAATGGTTTTTTCATCGCGGCGCTCGTCGGGCTAGCGCGCAATTTCGTGTCGCCCTATCGCAAGCTGCGTCGCGAAGCCGGTTATGCCTGTTACACGCAAACGCAGATGCTGGGTCTGCTCGACGCAAACGGTTTTGCCGGCGAGCGGCTCGCATCCAATATCGCGGTCAGTCAGCTTCGCTCTTCCTATCTGGCGCGCAAATCGGGTGCCGAGGGTGTATCCTCGAACGACGAATCCGTGCGATGATTCGTTCCGCCGCGCCTGCATTGAATCCCAGGCGCAACGCCTCCACCGGCCTGATGCGATGCGCCATTCGATAATCCGCCGATCGCTGGTTCTGACTACGTTCTATATATCCGGGCACGGCTTCTATTATCTGCTGCTCCTGATCGCGAATGCGATGCTGGACCCGACGGGCTTCGGCCGCCTCTATACCGGCTGGGCCGTATTGAACGTCCTGGTCGCGCCTATTTCCATCATAGCGCTCTTGCTCTCCAGCTATTTCGCGCAAACCAACGCCAGCAAGGGGCCAGCCTTCGTATCCAGGATGCTCGCCCGCATCGCCGCGATTGCCTTGCCGTGGACCGCGGCGACGGTGCTGGTGCTGGAAGTGCTGTTCTATCTCGGCGGCAGGCTGATCGGCGTCGACTCGCTGGCGCTGATCCTGGTGCTGCCGCTGACCGCCGTGTCGTTTCTGGGCGTGGAGATCGTCCGCGCCTCGCTGCAGGGCACGTTGCGGTTTGTGGCTTATGGCGCCAGCTGGTTTTTCTGGTGTGTCGCCCAGTGCGCCGTCGGCGCGGTTGGACTGTTGTTGACCCGTTCGCCGTGGGGATGTTTTGCCGGCATGCTGGTGGCGAACCTGCTGACGCTCGGCGGACTGTGCTGGGCGGTCGCCGGCGGCGGCGGCGGCGCGGCGGCGCCGGACGCAACGGAAGACGGCCCGAAACTCCCGTCATACTCGCTGCGGCGGGCGCTGGCGTTCTGCAGCGCATTCGTCGGCTTCGTGCTGTTCAACAATGCCGATATTTTCCTCGCCTATCTGATTTTGAGCCCGGCGGATCTGGGCATCTATACGGCGTCGAGCGTGTTGCCGAAAGCGATCGTGACCGCGACGCAGCCGGTCGTACAAATCATCCTGCCCGTGGTCATCAGCATTCAAGGCGAAGGCGAGGACACCTCGCAGGCGGTGATGAAGGCGATCTTCGCCGCCTTCGCACTCGGCGCCGCGGCATTCGTCGTGTTGTGGGTCGGCTCGGATCTGGCATGCGGCTCCCCACACGGCATCCGGTTTTGCACGTCGCCGCTGATGCTGCTGTTGGCCGCGGCGGCGGTGCCGTTGTCGGTCATCCGCACCCTGGTCACGGCCGATGTCGCGCACGGCCGCTATTGGCTGCCGCATCTGCCGTTCCTGGCGCTCGTGGTATTTGCCGCGGCGATGACGCTGACAAAAGTGTCGGGACCGGCGGAGAACCTTCATCTTGCCACGACGTATCTCTATTCCTGCTGGGGATTGCTTGCGGTTTGGGCGGCGTCGGGAATTTTCCGAGGGCGGTTTTTCGCGCGCGGCGAGATCACGCCGGCGACGCTGCGTGGCCGGCAATAGGGAGCTGAGCTTGGCAAGCCCCGTACCGCCTGGACTGATCGTCAATGCCGACGATCTCGGCATTCACCCACGCATCAATGCCGGCATCGTTTCGGCTTACCGCCACGGCATCCTCACGTCGTGCACGATGCTGATGACGACTGCCTATTTCGATCAGACGATCCGCGACTATGTGCGGCCGCAGGCGCTGCCAATCGGCATTCATCTGTCGCTCACCCTGGGCAAGGCGGTGGCACCGCGCGGCGAGGTTGCCGATCTGGTTGACGAAGACGGCAACCTCAAGCTCACCGCCGACCGGCTCATTCTGTCTTCGTTCAAGGGCGAGCGCGGCGGCGCCTTGCTGCGGCAGATCGGGCGCGAATTCGAGGCCCAGCTCGCCATGGCGCGCGACCACGGCCTCAAGCCGACTCACGCCGATTCCCATCAGCACGTGCACATGAACCCGCCGATTTTTCGCCTGCTCGAGGCGTTGCTGCCGCGATTCGGCATCGATCGGCTGCGCTTTTCGCGCGAGGCGTTCCATGCCTTCGTGCTCGGCCCCGATCTCGCGAAAGTCATGCGGCGCAACAATCTCGCCAAATGGGCATTGCTGCGTTGGCGCGCCGCGGCGCTCACGCCGACGCTCGCCGCCACCGACGATTTTTTCGGCGTGCTCTATTCCGGCGCGGTGACGAAGCGGGCCATGCTGTCCTTGCTGCGCGCGGCTCTCCCCGGGCGTTCGTTGGAGATTTGCATTCATCCGGGCTTTGCCGCGCCGGCGGGCGTGCGCGACTATCCGCGGCCGGGCTATAACGCCTTCATCAGCGCCGAAGCGCGCCAGTCCGAACACGACGTGCTGGCCGATCCGGATGTTGCCGGCCTCCTGCGCGAGCGGGGTCTCGCCTTGCGCTCATTCGACGGGGCGATGAAAGTTTAGATTTTCGCCGGCAAAACGCGTTTCTTGTTTTGATCGGTTTGCCAGAAACGAAAAGCTCGCGGCAGTTTAAGCCGTGTGCTGCAGGCGCAAATCAACAGGCAGAGCCAGACCGCGTCGTTCACGTCCGCCATGCGCGGGTCGGTGAATGTGCTGGCCGATTCCACCAGCCGCGTATCGGTGAACGGCATGACAATGACGGTCGGGACCACCCAGAGCGCCAACAAGGCAACGGGAATGACCAAAGCCGACAGCCGTCGCGCTGCCGGCACCACATAGGGCAATCCGACCGCCGCGAGCGCGATGGCGCCGGCAATCCCGCCGATCGCAATCAGCGCGGCCGCCCGCAGCAGCCAAAGTAAAGGCGTGTGCGGACCGATGCCGACCGCCGCGACGGCAAGCGCGATCAGGCCGAGTTCTTTCAGCAGGTTGATGCCGACGGGCGCCAACGCTCGCAGATAATGTTCGATCATGATGCCGGGATATTGGCGCCACAGATCGAACACGACCTGTCGCGCCAAAGGATCGCGCTTGCTTTCGTTCCAATAGTCGCCGGCCAAATAATCTTCCAGGCGCTCGCCGCGTTCCTTGATCTTGATCCGCAACAGCGCGCCGGCATAGGCATCGGAATCCTGGATGGTCACACCGGAATCCCGTTCGAGTTGCGGAATGAGCCACTGGAACGACGGCATGGTGCTGACCAGGTATGCCAGCCAATAGCCGTGTCCGGAAAACGTCGCCGTGCCGTAGACCACGGCGTCGCGCCGCCAATGATGGTTTTGGATCAGGATCGCGGCGCTCAGCGCGAACACCAGCACCGGATAAACGGACAGGCGGCTAAGATGCGCGCGTAGCGGCAATCGCCAGGGCAGCAGACGCGCCACCACGATCAAGACGACGAGCGCGACCAGCGGCCCGGCCTGCCAATAGGCATAGGTCCGCGCATTGACGACGAAGGCAAAAACCAAACCGGCAATCGCCGCCCCGATAGCGTCGATCGGACGAAAACCGCGGCCGGACCCGACCAGGGTCAGGCAATACAACACCGGATAAAGCGACAGGAACGGCAGCATGCGGCTGTTCGTCAGCGGGCCGAATCCGATGTCGCTGGAACGCAGCGCGTCCTGGTCTATCAGCAACAGCAATAGATACAAAATGGATGGAACGATGAATATCGCGCGATGGCGAAACGAGCCGATGAAGCAAAACGCCATCACGGCGAGAATGCCGATGTAAAGCGCATAGATCGAACGGACGTGATAGCCGAACAATTTGAACGCGACATAGTAGTAATCGATCATCCCGGTTTCGTTGAGCGCGAGGCCGAACGTCTTGCTGCGATCGGCGATCGTAAGATCGGCTGCGGCGCGCAATGCCGCGTCGGCTTGTTCGGGATGGGCGTTGAGGACAGCCATCAGCTCGCGGTTCGGATTGATGCCGTAGCCGGATTTGTCGAGCGCTTTCTCGACCTCCACCAGGCCGACCATGCCGGTCGTGCCATGGGCCGCTTCGGAGATCGCGATCGCCAGCGACGCGGTGTGCCGATAATAGTTGGGCACGATGGCGTCGAGGCCCTTGCGCACGCCGTCCGCCGCGATCAGCAGGACCAGCAGCAGGCTCGTCGCCGCCAGCAGGTAGAACATGCCGCCGGCGCCGCAGCGGCGTATGATTGCGGTCTGTGTGTTCATGGTCGCCAATCGGCCGCCGCGTCGCCTCGTCTGATAGCCGCCGCGGTGCCGCTGGGCGGTCATTCTCCCGAAGCCGTGCTATTCGGCGCCCTTTTTTGTCAGCCCGTCGAGATTGCACACGATCTTCCCGCCGGCCAGATAAAGCGTTTGAACGTGGCCGTTCTGCTCGACGAGCTCCACGATATAGTTGTTCGGCGCGATCGGCGTCATGGTGAACGTCTTCGGGGCGCCGGTCTGCATTTCCTTGTCGCCGTCAATTTGGCAGGAAACCGAGCAATGCGCGTTGGCGGCGCACTCGTAGGTGCGCGGCCCTTGCATCGGCACCTGCGCCATGGCCGAGGCCAAGCCCACAGCGAGCATGCCCGCGACCAGGCCGCCGACGCGCCGGCGATTTGTCATGTCACTCTCCACTGGAGCGCGTAGCGCGGCAGCCAACGAATCCTTCGTCGGATTAATTAGCATCGCGTATCAGCGCGGACAATGATGGGCCCGAACGATGCTGCCATCGGTCTTACCACGGCGTCGGGCCTGTTCCGCCGTGGCCGCGGAATTGACATGCCGTTACCCTGTGTTAGGACGGACATGGGTTGGCAGGTGCCCCATGCGCGACAGCAACAGATCGTTTGGGCTGCTCATCGGCGGCGTCCTGCTTTTGGTCGCGGGCCTGCACTATTGGAAGGACCGGCCCGATTTTCTCGTCTGGCTGGCCATCGGTTTGGTTTTTGTCGCAGTCGCATTGCTGATCCCGCATATATTGGCGCCGTTGCGGCGGCTGTGGCTCAAGCTCGGACACCTGATGAGTGTCGTGATCAGTCCGATTATTCTGGCGCTGATGTATGTGCTTGCGATCGTCGTCACCGGCGTCTTGATCCGCCTGTTCGGCAAGGACCTGCTTTCGCTGAAGCTCAAGCCCGAAGCGGCGTCATATTGGATCAAGCGAAACCCTCCCGGCCCCGAGCTCAAGTCGCTTGCGGACCAGTTCTGACGGGTATCGGAGCAGGGCGCGCAGTGGCATCGACGGCGGGCTTTACATTATGATCGGGCGCAAACGAGTTTGACCGAGCCAATGCGCGTTCTGGGTATCTCCGCATATTATCACGACAGCGCTGCCGCGCTCGTCAGCGACGGCGACGTCGTCGCCGCGGCCCATGAGGAGCGCTTCTCGCGCAAGAAATTCGACGAAAGCTTTCCGCATCAGGCGATTCGCTATTGCCTGGAAGCGGCCGGCGCCCGATTGCGCGATATCGACAACGTGGTGTTTTACGACAAGCCGTTCCTCAAGTTCGAGCGGCTGTTGGAAACCTATCTTGCTTTCGCGCCGCGCGGATTTGCCTCTTTCGTCAAAGCCATGCCGCTCTGGCTCAGCGAAAAGCTGTTCCAGAAGAGCATGCTGCTCGGGGAATTGCGCAAGATCGATCCGGACTTCGACGCGGCACGCCTTATGTTCACCGAGCATCACCATGCTCACGCGGCCAGCGCCTTCTTTCCCTCGCCGTTCGAAGAAGCGCTGGTGCTGACCGTCGACGGCGTCGGCGAATGGTCGA
>Ga0070762_10001115_pt1 | contig 12155 bp, 12 predicted proteins | sample HubBroMetageREF2_FD_66726 | JGI IMG/M metagenome (GOLD analysis project Ga0070762, IMG submission 66726) | Reference soil microbial communities from the Hubbard Brook experimental Forest, New Hampshire, USA - Hubbard Brook CCASE Soil... | ecosystem: Environmental > Terrestrial > Soil >... | reverse complement strand
GCCTGGTATCACCTGACCGCAAATCTCAGCTATCCGCTGATGATTGTGCTCTCGGTATTGCTGCTGCCGGCCATGATCATTCGCTTCTACCAGGGCTGGTTCCAAATGATGTATATCGACCTGCCGCTCTTCATGGCGTCGACCTTTTCGATCTCGAGTTTTTATCTGGTCTCGCAGCGGGAGTTATTTCCCGGCAAGTGGTTTCGCGCCCTGCTTTATCTTCCCTTTCTGATGGCTCTAGGAATCGGCCTCACCGTCACCAATACGCGAGCCGTGCTGGAAGCGCTGCTGGGAAAGCAGTCCGAGTTCGCCCGTACTCCGAAATATCACGTCGAGTCCAAAAAGGACAAAGTACGCGCCAACAACTATCGCCGTGGTCTGGGCTGGGTGCCGTGGGTAGAACTGCTGATCGGCTGCTACTTCGCCGTTACGGTGTACTACGCGATCGACAACGAAAACTACATCACCGTGCCATTTCTGGTTTTGTTCGTGCTGGGCTATTGGTACACGGGATTAATGTCTCTGCTGCAGGGACGGTTCGCGGGCATCTCGCTGAGTGCGGAGACCCATACCAAACCGTTTCCGGTCGGTGTTTGAAATTCGAGTCTTCAAGGAACCTCATGCGCAAGGTCTTCGTCTTCGCTGTCCTTCTCGAAATCTTATTTCTCACTCAGCTCGGCTCGGCACTGGACCGCCAGCCTAACGCCGACTACCGTGCCCGGCGCCAAGCTCTGGCCAGCAAGACCAACGGAGGCGTGGTCTTACTCTTCGCTCCCACCGAAGCTGAAGGTCCGAATGCAGTGTATGGGTATCGCCCCGACAGTAACTTCTTTTATCTCTCCGGCTGGACTCAACCCGCTGCTGCTCTGCTCATTGCGCCTGCAGTCGAGGCCAAAGGCCAAGACCCCGCGCGTCCTTATACAGAGATTCTGTTCCTTCCCGCGCACAATTACACGGAAGAGAAATGGACCGGGCCCAAGCTCGGTCCGGAGAATCCTCGGGCCACCAGCATCACCGGATTCGATCACGTCGATGTACTCGACAGCATGCGTGACGAACTCGTCCGCATCCTTCCCCCACTCAGGGCCACGATTTATACCGATACCCCTGGCCCCGCTGAGAAGTCGTACTCTAAGACGCCAATGGAATGGCTGAGCCGCACCAACGCACTTCCTCTGGGACTCTCTCAGCAGGATGTTCGCCCGCTGTTGGCTTCGCTGCGAACTTACAAAGATGCGGGAGAGATGGATCTCATCCGCAAAGCAGTCGATGCCTCAATCGCCGCGCATTTCGCAGCCATGCATACCATGAAGCCGGGCATCAGCGAACGCGAGATCTCCGCCCTGATGCAGTACGAATGGGGTAAGCGCGGCTGCGAACGTCCAGCCTACATTCCCATTGTCGGCTCAGGCTTTAACTCGACTGTGCTGCACTATTCGGATGATTCCGGAGTGATTGAGTCCGGAGATGTTACAGTAATCGACGCAGCCGGTGAATATTCTCTGTACGCCTCCGACATTACTCGCACCCTGCCGGCTACCGGAAAGTTCACCGCCCGCCAGCGCGAGATTTACGAAATTGTCCTGGGCGCGCAGCGCGCAGCGATAGCCGCATTTCAATCAGGGAAGTCTCACCTGCGCCGCGATCAGCCGAACTCCATCCACAACGTCGCGTACGACTACATCAACACGCATGGCAAAGACTTGCACGGCGAACCTCTCGGGAAATATTTCATTCACGGACTCGGCCATTACGTCGGGCTCGATGTCCACGACTCCGGCGACTACGACGTGCCACTTGCTCCGGGGATGGTTTTCACCATCGAACCTGGCATTTATATTCCGGAAGAAAAGCTGGGAGTGCGAATCGAAGACATGTATTACGTCGATGCCAGCGGCAAACTGGTCGAGCTGACCGCAGCACTGCCCCACACCGCCGACGAAGTGGAACGCGCCATGGCCGCCAGATGATATCGGCACGCGCCGCGGGGTTTTGATATCCTAAGACATTGTGCGGATGATGTGGTTATTCCTGATTCTCGCCTGCAGCGGCGGAGCCGTTCTGTGGGCGGGCATAGCAGCTTATCTTCGTGTGCGGCGCCACATGAAGATTACGGCCGAGTTAAGAAAAAGTGGCGCTCATCGTGAAGTGGACAGCCTCTAGCACAAGCTTTCCTCTCGCAGCAGATCGGAGAACCGCAGGCATGGCCAAACCCGCAACTGCAACCATCGGAACTCAAGATCGCGTTGTCGACGCCGCAAGCCAGGTCGCAATCGTGATTGGCACCAGCCTGTTTGTGGCGCTATGTGCCCGCATCTCGCTGCCTTTACCCTTCACCCCGGTTCCTTTGACCCTGCAAAATTTCGGCGTTCTGCTCGTGGGACTTGCACTCGGTCCTCGCCGCGCCTTCGCTGCGCTCTTTCTCTACCTCGGGGAAGGCCTCATGGGCCTGCCCGTATTCAGCCCGATGGGCCCCGGTGGCGTGGCCCAACTCCTGGGTCCGACCGGTGGCTTTTTGATGGCCTATCCTTTCGTCGCTGGCATCGCCGGCTGGGTCTTCGAAGGGAAATCCCCCTCAAAGAAAGAAAAGAGTTTCGCGCGCGCGATCCTCGCTTGTGTTCTGGCCGAGATTTATTTGTTTGCCGGCGGCCTCTCCTGGCTCGCCATCCTCACTCATTCTTTCGCGCAAGCAATTCGCTTCGGCCTCTATTGGTTCGTCTTCGCCGAAGTCATCAAGATCATGTCCGCCGCCGCTCTGGCCAGCGGCTGGCAACGTTTCCACAAGGTTCAATCATGACTCCCATCAGCGCCCCTTCCGAACACACGCCCACTCCCATCACCGATGGCAAACGCGAAATCACCGTCGCCCACAGTCCCGACTCCGACGATGCCTTCATGTTTTACGGACTCGCCACCAACAAGGTTCGCGTACCCGGCCTGCGCTTCACCCACACTCTTTGCGACATTGAAACCCTGAACCGCAAGGCCATGGAAGGCGTCTACGACGTCACCGCGATTTCCTTTCACGCCTACCCCTACATTCAGGATCACTACGCCCTGCTCCCGAGCGGCGGCAGCGTGGGAGATGGTTACGGCCCGATGATCGTCGCCACGCGCGCGTACTCGGTCAGCGATATCAAGCACAAGCGCATCGCTGTTCCCGGAACGTTAACCACGGCGTACCTGGTGCTCAAACTTTTCGCCCCCGGGATCGAAACCGACGTTGTCCCCTTCGATCAGATCATTCCGCAGGTGCTCGAAGGCAAACACGAGGCCGGTCTCATTATTCACGAAGGCCAGTTGACCTACGACAAGTCCGGCCTGCATCGCATCGTCGATCTCGGAAAGTGGTGGCAGAAAGTCACCGGGCTGCCATTGCCCTTAGGAGGGAATGCTATTCGACGCAGTCTCGGACCCGAACTGATGTCCAGCGTGGCCACTGCGTTACGTGAAAGCATTCAGTACGCGCTCGATCATCGCGAAGAAGCGCTCGCCTACGCTATGCAGTTCGCGCGCGACCTCGACTCCCAACTCGCCGACAAATTCGTCGGCATGTACGTCAACGAGCGCACCCTCGACTACGGCCCCGATGGCCGGGAAGCCGTGCGCCGCCTGCTCGACATGGGTCACGCGGCGGGAATCATTCCGCAAGAATCCAGAGTCGATTTCGCCGCTTAAGAAGCTCTAGCTCCTGGCTCCTAGCTTTCGGCTGGGAGCAACGTCAGAGCGGAATTCGCTGTCCAGCGGGTGCGGTGAAATCGGCGATTTTGCAAAGGAAATTCTCATCAAAGCCAGAATCCTGAGCACGAACCGGAGTTTGTTGAGTTGACTGCGAAGAAAATTCGAGGCATTGAAGGACTTGCAGGCGATCAACTTGACCTTGAAGTCGATCGGGGAGCCAAGTTTGTCGTGTATTGGTATTGCTGGTCCACAATCGTGATGACATTCAAAGAAGCTTCGGATATCCACTTCATTCGGGCCGGCGAGAGTCGTGTTAAGCGCGGACTTCCATACATCGTGCTCACCATGGCGCTGGGATGGTGGGGCTTTCCCTGGGGCCCGATCCGATCGATTCAATCCTTAGTTATAGATTTTCAAGGCGGCGAAGATGTGACGGTGGAAGTGCTTTCACGGTTGAACAGGCCTTCGGAAGTGATATTGCGTCGTGCGATTTGGGGCGATTCTTAGCCTCTCTTGCTCAAAGAAACAACCGGAGAATTGCAAACCTACGCCGCTGAACCTTGTTCCAGCAACTTCACCAGACTGTAAAGAGTCTGGTTAACCGGAGTGGGCACGCTCAGCTCAGAGCCCCTTCGAACCAGAAAACCGTTCAACGAATCAATCTCGGTGGGATTTCCGCGATCAACGTCCTGCGCGGTTGAAGAGAGGGCTTCTGGCATCGCCTCGTTGCCGAGCTTCAACGCAGCCGCGATCATCGAATCCGCGGACAAGGGAACGCCAGCAGCGTTGCCCACCGCTACGGCCTCGATAACTACACGCTTGATGACGTCAATCGAGCCGGCATCGCTGGCGATGCGCCCGTATTTCATGCGCGCCAGCGCCGATATCGCGTTGTAAGCGCAATTTACGATGAGTTTTTCCCACAGGTCGACCGCAACGTTCTTTGAAATGCGACAAGGAACGCCAGCCCGTGTGAAGGTCGCCGCTACCTCCACGAGCTTCGATTCACTCTCATCGTGGTCCGTCAAAGGGTTGCCAACGATGAGATCACCGCGGCCCGAGTGCCTGACCTGCCCCGGTCCGGTCATCGCCACCGCGATGTAGACTACCGCTGGAATCACTTGGATACCCGCCGCAAAATCGATTCGCTCGGCATTGTCCACGCCATTCTGAAGAGAGACCACGATGGTGTCGGGGGCGAGGTATGGCGCCAACAATTTCGCGGCAGCTTCGGTGTCCACGGTCTTCACCGAGAAAAGAACAAGCTGCGCATCGCGCACGTCCTTTAACTCGGTCGACGCGGAAACCGAAATCCGCTCCTTGAAATGAATGCTGTCGATAAGAAGCCCGTCACGATTGATTGCTTCGACATGCGGTGCGCGGCCGATAAGAGTAACCGGCGCTCCAGCGCGTGCCAGCATTCCACCGAAATAACTTCCTACCGCGCCCGCACCGACCACGGCAATCCGTGGCCATTCTTTTTCCACCATGTTTTCTCCGCAACGAAAACAGAAGGCTCTAACTCTTCAATCTGTGCTTTTGTTTGAATGATCGAGCAGAACTAACGAATTGATCGTCGATGCAATAGCTAGGAGCCAGAAGCTAGAAGCTTTCCTTAAACGAAAACACCGGATCAATGTCCACCGGCACGTCGACTGCCGACTTCAAGGAAGATCGCAACTCGCCCGGCATCGTCCCATATTTCCGGAACCAAGTCTCGGCACGCGCCCGATCACCGGTCGCTTCGATCTGCAACAACTCTTTCGCCAGATCATTTATGGCGCCCGGCATTCGCCCGTAGTCGATGGTGTATCGGCTCGAGGTTTCGCGCACGATTGCTCCGCGCTCGGTAAGGTAGTTGAACTCCATCATCTCCGCCTGCCCGTGAGCTTCGGCGACGCCAAAGCGAACCGTACGAAAAATGCCTGCAATATAAGACGCGTAATATTCCTCCAGCTTGTCCTTGGGCAGAACGTCGTGGTCGACCAGCCATTTCAAACCAAACATTCCGACCACATCTGCTTTGGCTTCCTCGAGTGCGCTGTAGATTGGCCCGATGGATTCGCGAATGTCCATCTTGCCCGCAGGTGTACGCGCAAACGCTGGTCCCAGGCCATGCGCCATCTCGTGCATAATCGTCGCCAGAAGATAACCCTCGCCCGATGCTTGAGCCGCCTGCGCCGGCAACATGACATTCTGTGCCACCGGCAAAACCACGTAATTCACCCGCGCATCCATGAAGTTCTTGAAGAAGAGCTTCTTGCTTCCCTTCTGCTCGTGCACGCGCGGATCGTTGGGCAGATTATCGGCGACCGCTTGATAACCATGTGTCAGATCGCCCGCCCGGAATGGAGTGTCCATAACTTCCATTGGAGTCTCAAGGCCATGCTTGGAAGGCCGATCCTCGGGCGCGAGGGGAAGCGCATCCTGAATATCCGCCACATACTTTCGGAACATTTCGAGCTTGGCGCTCTCTTCCCCGTTGCGAATCATCACCGCCGCACCGTAAGTTGCCTTCACGCCTAGCAGGCCGTCGTCATAAGTCTCATCAGGAGCAAAAGCCACATCAAACTTGGGATTCTTCAAATCAAGCCATGCCAGGTTACTCTTGAAATAATCGTCGGTAAGTAGCGCGTCGGCACGCAGACGAAGGAAATTCGCGAAAGCCGGATCATCGCTCAAGTCGGCCGCCTCACGCAGGCCCTTCGCCGCAGGCTCGAGAAATGAACGGTAGGCAACGTGGTACGGTAGCCCTTGCAGCTGATCGCCGTTCCAGCGCACCACGGTGAACGAACTATAAATCTCCTCTTTCTTCTCCGGATGCGCTCTCACGTACTTCTCAATCTGTTCGCGAGTCAGATTTTGCGGATAAAATCCTCGTCCAGGCGGCGCCTCAGTCGTACCGACGAAAGCTTTGTTATCGTCGAGAAGATCGAATCGCGAAGCATTGATCCAGAGGTAGCGGCGCACCGCTTCATCCGTTGGATTCTTGCTTGCCGCCAGCGACTCATACAGCGTCAATCCGTCGGGATCGATCTGTTGCCAGTAGATTTCCTCAAGATAGCGCGAAGCGTCTACCAACTTCTCCACCAACTTCACCTCGCGAGCGGTCAGACCCGCGGAATGGAATGGCATTTCAACGCGGCGGAACCTGGCAATCCGCTGATCCAGGTCAGGAACAACTTGCACGTTGGCTGACACTGACCCTTTAGCAGCGGGAGCCGTCATCGGCAGATGGCCTTTCTGTGCTGAAATAGTAGCGGGAAGGATAAATAAAGCAAAAAGCGGTGAAAACCAGGCCCCCATTTTTGTGAACATGAATGATTTATTTTAACAGAGCATCGCGCAGTTAATCGTTTTACATCTCGCGGATCAACACTAACACCGTTATCATGTTGAGTGATGTCCCAGAAGCTTAATTCGAGTCAGCAGACGTTGCTCATCGATGCCGATGACACGCTTTGGGAAAACAACATTTATTTCGAACGTGCGATTGCGAATTTCATTTCGTTTCTGAATCATCACGAGTACTCGCCTGAACAGGTGCGAGAGGTCCTGAACGACGTTGAGCGCGAGTGCATTGTCAGTCATGGTTATGGGCTGCACAGCTTTAGCCATGCACTGGTCCAGACTTTCGAGCGGCTGGCTGTCGAGCCGCTCACTCCTGCGCTGCACGAAACGATCAACGGATTCGCCCACACCATCGCCGAACACCCGGTCGAGATTCTCCGCGGTGTTCCCGAGACGCTTCAGTACTTGTCCGAACGCCATCATCTGATGCTGCTGACCAAAGGCGCTATCACCGAACAGTCCGGCAAGGTCGAGCGCTCTGGCCTGAAGGATTATTTTTCCGTGGTAGAGATCGTCGCCGAGAAGGATGTGTCCACGTATCGCACGATCGTATCGAAGTACGATCTGTCTAGCGATTCCACATGGATGGTAGGAAACAGCCCAAAGTCCGACGTTAATCCCGCTCTCGCAGCCGGACTAAACGCTGTCTTCGTTCCCCACGGCAGCACCTGGATTCTTGAGCACGAAGAAGTCGCGCAGGCTCAGCCGCCGACTCGGCTGCTGATCGTCGAAACCTTCGCAGGATTAAAAGACCACTTCTGAATTATTGCCCGCGGGAACAGCGCAGAATTTGTCGAACGCTTTCTTCAGCTCGGCCGCGATATCCAATGCCTCGCGATGTTCAATATCGCTACGCTGGATCATATGAATCAGCTTTCCATCGCGAAGCAATGCGATCGAGGGCGACGACGGAGGATAGCCCGTAAAGTAGCTGCGAGCCCGGTCGGTGGCTTCTTTGTCTTGTCCAGCGAACACGGAGAACATTTTCTCGGGGCGCGCAGCATTCTGCAGAGCCATGCGAACCGCCGGCCGCATCCGACCGGCCGCGCATCCGCAGATCGAATTCACTATCACCATGCTCGTGCCAGCTTGGCCGGCAATGGCACGATCTACTTCTTCAGCGCTACGCAGTTCTTGCACTCCCACGCGGGTTAGCTCTTCACGCATAGGAATAACCATAATTTCTGGGTACATTTTTTCTCCTTGAGAGGTTTCTAATAGCCTAACAGAAGACTCCTGCAACTGCCGAGATCGAGCCTCCGGATTCGCCGCACGAACGTAGTACCGCCAGCCTAAACCCTTTTTTTATTCGTATATAGTGGATGTAACCGCCGATGGTTATCACTGAAAACGTTGCGCTGGCCCCGCTCACCACTCTCAAAGTCGGTGGCGCAGCCCGCTATTTCATTGAGGCGACGAGCACTGCCGAAGTTTCCCAGGCGGTCGAATTCTCGAAATCTGCTAATCTTCCCTTATTTATTCTCGGCGGGGGCAGCAACCTGGTCATTTCCGACGCAGGCTGGCTCGGCTTAGTCCTCAAAATCGGAATCACCGGGATCAATCATCGGCACGGTCACGATGAGGTCATATTCGAAGCTGGCGCGGGCGAAGACTGGGATAAATTCGTGGGCATGGTTGTGGCCCACAACATTGCGGGTATCGAATGCCTAAGCGGCATCCCCGGCTCTGTCGGGGCTTCCCCGGTGCAGAACGTTGGGGCTTATGGGCAGGAGGTTTCGAATACGATCGAGTCGGTGGTTGCGCTGGATCTTCGAGATGGTCAGGTACACGAACTCAGCAACCAGGATTGTGGCTTCAGCTATCGCACCAGCATTTTCAACTCTACCGAGCAGGGAAGATACATCATCTTGCAGGTGAATTATTCGTTGAAGCACGGCGCCGAGGCGCACGTCGCGTATGCCGACCTCAAGAAATACTTTGCGGGATGGAGCGAGAAGCCAACCTTGGCCAACGTTCGAGACGCGGTAAGAAAAATCAGAGCCGGGAAAGGCATGCTCATTACTGCCGGCGACGATGACTGTCGTAGCGCCGGATCTTTCTTCAAGAATCCAATTCTTTCGGCGGACCAGTATCAAGCGCTGACCGCGCGAGCCGCCGCCAAGAATCTGCAGATCCCGAGTTATCCGGCCCTCGACGCCCGGAAGAAAGTTTCAGCCGCCTGGCTGGTTGAGCACTCCGGTTTCAGCCGAGGTTACGGCAACGGCCCCGTCGGCATTTCCCGCAAGCACGCGCTGGCGATCGTGAATCGTGGGAGCGCGACGGCGGCGGATATTGTGGCTTTCAAAGAGGACATTCAGCAGCGCGTGGAAGAAATATGGGGCATCCTTTTGGAGCCGGAGCCAGTCTTCGTAGGATTCTAGATTTTACGCAGGACGCGAACATCCTCGCTTCGTGATCCCTCGCGAGAAACTTAGGCAGCCGCCACCCCAGATCGCGCCCTTTTTTGGCATTTCCCCTACATTGGGGAGGGTGAGCTTTCCGGCCCCGGCGGCGGCCGCCTCTCTTTACCCATCGGCAATTCTTGCCGCCTCTTTAAAAATTTTCACGAACATCTGGCGGGTCAGCTTTCCGGTTTGGGTGTTCTGATTGGAGGGATGGTAGGAGGCCAGTAAGGTCTTTCCATCCGCCATTTTGTATTTGGCCCCGTGCTTGAAAATGTACTCTTTCCGGCTCGTGAGATGGCCTTGCCGTTTTAGGTAGTTAAGGTAAGCATCAAAGCCAATCCGGCCAAGCGCGACCACGACCCTTACATTCTTGAGGCCCGTCATTTCACGATCCAGATATGGAGCGCAGTTCGCCAGCTCTTGCGGAAGCGGCTTGTTATCGGGCGGAGCGCAGCGTACCGCGGCCGTGATGTAAAGGCCTTTTAGCTTAAGTCCATCCTCGCGATCGGTCGCGTTGGGCTGGTTGGCAAAGCCGGTTTCGCACAAAACCGGGAACATGAATTTGCCCGACGCATCTCCGGTAAACGGCCGGCCGGTACGGTTGGATCCGTGCGCTCCGGGAGCCAAGCCGAGGATAAGGACACGCGCATCGGGATCGCCGAACCCGGGTACAGGTTTGCCCCAGTACTCGCAATCGCGATACGCGCGACGCCTCTCGCGAGCAATCCTTTCGCGATATTCCACGAGGCGCGGACAACGGGCGCAAGCAACGACCTCGGCATTGAGTTCCGTCAGCCACTTGCTGTTGACTGAAACATGGGCCATCGTTATCACTTTACAACGATGGCTTCGGCCACGCGAGCCCGGGAACAGATCTTCACCACAAAGACACCAGGGCACGGAGAAATTCCTTGCTGTCTCGAAAACCGCAATACGTCGGGCGTTCGCTTCCAAGGTATTGCTATCACAGGACTTACGATGGACGGTTCAAAAAATCGCGGTCGCGGCCCTTCCGCGTTGACATTGTAGTTGGCTTGTTGAAACGCGACGGGTGGACAGACCACTATCGAACATAGAACTTGACTTGTGCGCAGAAGCTTGCAATAACTATGCAGTCCCATTGGACGAGTTTGGGGGTGTAGTTCCGTTGGCAGAAGTCAGACTGCAAGAGGGCGAGTCCCTTGAAAATGCACTGCGCCGGTTCAAGCGCAAGGTGCAACAGGAGGACATAATCAAGGAGGTTAAGCGCCACTCCTTTTATTTGAAGCCGGGCGAGAAGAAGCGCGTGAAGGAAGCATTGGCGCGCAAACGCAGCCGGAAAAAAGCTCGGAAAGAGCAAGACTAGTCGACACAGGGCCGCTCCTCCCCGGGTGGCGGCCCTCTTCCCTTTTATCAGCGCATTCCCGGGTCTGGGATATGCGTAACCACGGGGTATCCGCAGTTTTGCACAGCAGTAATCCATGTCCAGTCAGGGCATGGCGGGCCGAATCCAGGGGTAGTTCAACTGAGGGGGATGAATCGAAAATCCTGCGCACTCGTGCGCCGGGTGAGAGGTCTGATTTTCTCATCTGGTGAGCGAGTGGGGGCGGGAAAGGGCCGAAGGAGCATCCTCAATGGAATTCCAGGACAAGATGTTAAAGTGCGTTGACTGCGGGGCGGAATTCGTATTTACGTCCGGGGAGCAGTTGTTTTTCCACGACAAGCAGTTCAGGAACGAACCCAAGCGGTGTAAGAGCTGCAAAGCGAAGCGGGTTGCAGTGCTGGGATCCGCAAACATGGGTCATCATGGTTCATCGAGAACCGAGACCCGCGCCGTGTGTTCGCAGTGCGGCAAGGAGACGACGGTGCCGTTCAGGCCCACACAGGGACGTCCGGTGCTGTGCCGGGAGTGTTTCCAGCAGAGGCGGCCAGCGGCGTCGGCTTGATTTTGGAAGCGGCATCACTCGGGGACAACCGGGAGGTTACCGCGATGGCTGCCAAGTCGTCGGGCTAGCTGATCTTCCTCCTGCCTTCCCGATTCAAACTGGCAGTGTGTCTGCCCGAAAGAGTACCGGGCTGCAAGAGGGGCTTCTCGTCTGCCTGCACATTCTCGCGCAATATATCTTCGCGCTGTATCAAGAGAGCCTCAATTTGACGCAGCAAATCCTGAGTGCCTACGGGCTTCACCAACAATGACTGCGCTCCGCCCTGCTTCCAATCGGCGTTCTCCGGAGGGTAAGCAGTGAGCAGTGCGGTAGCAGGATTGTAGGCTTGACGGCGCGCCGCTCGAATTACCTCGAAGCCGGCATTCTCGTTCTCCATGCGCGCATCGGTGATGACCATCTGGTAGACGCCCGATGTCAATTTCTCCATGGCTTCTGCCGCTGAGCTCGCGGTGTCGACCGAGAACTGGTGCAGTTCGAGCACCGCCTTCAAGGTAAGTAGAACCGCAACGTCGTCATCGACCAGCAGGATTCGCCGCTTCATTGGAGCACCTCGCACAAAGCTCTCGAAGCCGCAAGTTGTACGGCCGCGCATCGAAGTGGAAGAACCGCCTTGGCGGAGATCCGCTTCAGCTCACTGCAGCCAAGTATAGAACACGACCGGGCGGTAATGATGAATATGTGCCCCAACTCAGAGTATGCGGCGGGGAAATATGGCGGCGTCACAATTGACGTCACGATCGATGACAAATTTGTTTCGACGAGTCCGGGATGAGTTCTGCAACGATCGCATGCA
>Ga0070762_10001114_pt1 | contig 12168 bp, 9 predicted proteins | sample HubBroMetageREF2_FD_66726 | JGI IMG/M metagenome (GOLD analysis project Ga0070762, IMG submission 66726) | Reference soil microbial communities from the Hubbard Brook experimental Forest, New Hampshire, USA - Hubbard Brook CCASE Soil... | ecosystem: Environmental > Terrestrial > Soil > Temperate... | reverse complement strand
ATGCGCGCCGCCTCGACAGCCTGGCGCATCACCGCGACGTTACCGGTCGCCTCGAACGTGAAGTCTGCGCCAAAGCCACCGGTCATCTCGAGGATCTGCGCCACGGTCTCCTCGCCGCCGATCAATACGTCGGTCGCACCCTGCCCGCGCGCGAGCTCCAAGCGCTCGGAGGCCAGATCCACGCACACGATTCGCTCCGCGCCCTGCAGGCGCGCGCCGGCCACCGCGCCCAGCCCGACCATGCCGGCGCCGAACACCACGCACGTCGAGCCAGCACTGACCGATGCGGTCTTGATCGCCGCCCCCAATCCCGTCGACAAGCCGCACGCAAACAGGCATGCACGGTCGAGCGGCGCCTCGGCACTGATGCGCGCGAGCGCGATCTCTGGCATGACCGTGTACTCCGCGAAAGTGGAGGTGCCCATGAAGTGGCGCAGCGGCTCCCCCGCACGCGAGAGGCGGGTGCTGCCATCGGGCAGGTAACCGAGGTTCTGCTGCTCGCGGATCGCAACGCAGAGGTTCGTCAGCGGGCTCACGCAGTGCACGCACTCGCCACATTGCGGCGAGAACAGGGTCACCACATGGTCGCCCTCGCGGACCATCGAGACACCCTCGCCGCAGCGCTCGACCACGCCTGCCCCCTCGTGGCCGAGCACCGTCGGCGCATAGCCAGACGGATCAACCCCGGAGGCCGTATACATATCGGTGTGGCATACGCCGCATGCCACCAAACGCACGAGCACCTCGCCTGCACCGGGCTCGGCCAGCTCAACCTCCTGCACGACAAGCGGCTTGGCGAACTCCTCGAGTACGGCGGCGCGGATCTTCACCGGCTCAAGGCACCGCGTGAGAGCAGGCGCTCCTCGCCGGCAAGCGTCTGGCTGGTCGCGCTCAGGATCTCCACGTCGGCCAGCTCACCTGGCGCTGCTAGACCGGCAAAGTTGACGGCTTTGTTGTGGCGCGTGCGACCTCGCAGGCGCTCTGAGTCGGTGCGCGAGGGCCCTTCCACGAGCACCTCGAGCGTGCGCCCGACGAAGCGCTGGGCACGCTCTCGCGCGTCACGCCGCACGAGCTCCAGTAGCTCCTGCATGCGCTCCACCTTGACCGGATGCGATACCACGCCCGCGGTGATCTCGGCTGCCTCCGTGCCCCGTCGCGGCGAGAAGATGAACGTAAACGCGCTGTCATAGCCCACCTCCTCGACGACCTCGAGCGTTTCGCGGAAATCAGCATCGGTCTCCCCGGGGAAGCCCACGATGATGTCTGTCGTCAGCGCCGCGTCAGGCACGTGCTCGCGGATCATCGCCACCCGGTCGAGATAGCGCGCGCGGTCATACGTGCGACGCATCGCCTTGAGGATGCGGCTCGAGCCGGACTGCAGCGGCAGATGGATGTGCTCGCATACGCTCGTGAGCTCCGCGTGCGCGCGGATCACGTCCTCACGCATGTCCTTTGGGTGGGGGCTCGTGTAGCGGATGCGCTCGATGCCATCGATCCCGTCGAGCAGCCCCAATAGCTCGGCGAAGCTATTGCGTTTGGGCAGGTCGCGACCGTAGGAGTTGACGTTCTGCCCGAGCAGCGTCACCTCCTTGACGCCGTCTGCTGCCATTGCACCGACCTCCGCTACGAGCTCCTCGGCCGGGCGACTGACCTCACGCCCGCGCGTTGAGGGGACGATGCAGTAGGAGCACGCGCAGTTGCAGCCCACGCTTATCTGCACCCAGCCCTGAAACGGGCGCTCGCGGTGCGCCGGCAGATGGCCGGTAAAACCCTCGAACTCGAAGAAGCCCTGTGCGGTGAGCGAGTCGCTCGTGAGGAACTCCGCCAGCCTGTGCACCTGGCCGGGCCCAAACGCGACGTCGACGAACGGGAAGCGCTCGAACACCTCGTCCTTGACCGACTGCGCCCAGCAGCCGCCCACGCCCACGATCCGCGCCGGCTGTTCGCGCTTCAGCCGCTTGGCCTCCCCCAGGTGGGCGAGGAAGCGGCTGTCCGCCGTCTCCCGGATCGAGCACGTGTTGAACAGGATCACGTCGGCCTATGAGCGCTCGAGCGCCTGCGTGTAGCCGAGCGACTCGAGCATGCCCTTCATGCGCTCGGAGTCGTGCTCGTTCATCTGGCATCCAAACGTCGTCAGGTGGTAGCGCTTCATCGCAACAGCGTATACGCCGCAGGCGCCCGGTTCGAGCGCAAGACCTCGTGCAGACAGACAAGCCGCTGCAGAAATGCGTGCAACGGACGATACATGCCTAAAGCGTCCCTAAGAGATCACCGATGCCCCCGCGACGGACACAGGGAGTGTCCACTATCCCAAAGGGGGCCCGAAGTGAAAATGCGTATTGGCAAGCGAACCTTCGCTAGCCGGAAGCGAAACATAGCGGGCCTGTGCGCATTCGTGCTCGCAGGCGTGATCGGCGTGGGCGCATACGCGTTCACGGCAAGCAACACCGTTCCGGCGCAGGCTGCCGGTGGCGGCACCAACGCAGTCAGCGGTTACACAGAGACAGGTGTCAGCTACACCTGGTCGCTGACCGGTGAATTCATTACCGAAGCGCACATCGTTCTCACGGGTGTTGAAAAACTCGAGCCGAGTGACGTCGCGGTCGCGCTGAGCAAGGAAGAAAAACCAGGAGCCGGAGAATGGGTCGACTGCCCCTCCACTGGCTACACGAAAATAAGCGTAACCGAAACCGAAGTCGTCTGCAAGTTCAAGGGCGGCGAAGGTGCATGGGAAAACGCCACCACACCGGCGACCAACAAATTCGCCACGAATGGTGTACCTAACGTCCAGGGCAAAACGCCTGACGAAGAGGGTATCCAGCTGAGCATCTCTGCAGTAAGCGAAGGCAAGGTCATCATCGAACCGTAAGTAGAAGGACGTTTGGGTACAGAGGGCGGCCGGCGTGCCGGCCGCCCTCTGGCCTACTACCCCACGGACGGGCGCCCGCCAACTCCAAGCCATGCGACGCCACCCGCTCAAAAAACTTCTCGCCGTCACCCTGGGACTCATCGTCCTGGGGTCCCTGTGGTTCTACTTCGCCCCGGCCCCACTCGGCGGCTCGACGACCTACGTCGTCACTCACGGGGTCAGCATGGAGCCTCATTTTCACACAGGTGACCTTGCGATCGTGCGTAGCCAGAGCAGCTACCACGTCGGTGAAGTCGTCGCCTACCACAACAAGGAGCTGCACACGATCGTGCTGCACCGGATCATCGGGCGCGACGGCAACCGCTACATATTCAAGGGCGACAACAATGACTTCATCGACTTCGAACACCCTGCCGCCAGCCAGCTGATCGGCGCCCTGTGGCTGCACATCCCCGGCGCGGGCGCGACCCTGCAGTCGATCCGCTCGCCCGCACTGGTCGGGATCCTCGTGGGCGCCGGGCTGCTGCTGTCCATGGGCGGAGTGTTCGTGCGCCGCCGCCGACTCAGGCGCAGGCAGAGGCGTGCCGGTCAAAGCCACGAGCACGGACACATTCACTCGCCAATGCCTGCTGGGGATTCCGTAACGATGATCCTCGCGTTCGGGCTGATCGCGCTGCTCCCATTCGTCATGCTCGCTGTGCTCGCGTTCACGCGCCCATCGACGAAGCTCCACGCTGTCCCGGTGCCCTATAAGCAGAGCGGCAGGTTCTCCTATTCCGCCAACGCAACCCCGGGACCCGCCTACCCTGCCGACCGCGCCGTGACCGGCGACCCGCTCTTCACCCGTGTCCTCAACGAAGTGAACCTTCGCTTCGGCTATCTGTTCGCGAGCGCCGCCAAGCACTCGCTGAGCGGCAAGGCGTCGCTGTCCGCGACCCTGACCTCGACGAGCGGCTGGAACACGACGTTCCCACTGGGGTCAACCACATACTTCCGAGGCGACCACGGTGGCGTCTCGGCGACACTCAACCTATCCTCGCTGCAAGCGTTGATCCAAAGTGTGGAAAAAACAACGAAGGTGAGCGGCAGCTACACGCTGGCGATCGTCCCGCACGTGAGCGTCACAGGAAACCTGGACCACCTACCGCTGAGCACCACGTTCTCGCCGCTTCTCGAATTCTCTGTGAGCGAACTAGAGGTTAAGCCGACCCTTGGGGGTGGCGCGAGCTCCGCCACGACAGCTCTGTCCACGGCGACCGCCTTCACACCCTCGGCCAGCAGCTCCGTGCCATCCAAGGGCTACCAGCCGCTGTTTCTCTCCTTCAAGCTCGCGAGACTGTCGGTCGCGACGGCGCGCTCGATCGCGCTGATCGGAATCGCGATCGTGATCGCCAGCCTGGTCGCGATGCTAGCGCTCCTACGTCTACGCGTGCTTCCTCGCGACGAGGCGACCAGCATTCGTGCGCGCTACGGCCACATGATCATCCCCGTTGGCCACATCACACAGCCATCCGCAACGTCGGTGATCGATGTCGCGGACATGGAGGCCCTCGTCCACGTCGCCGAACACTACGATCGTTCGATCCTGCATGAGACGGGCGCGGGCGGCGAAGCCTTTTGGGTGAGCGACGAGAGCGGACAGTTTCGCTACGCAATCGGCGCACCGGCGTTGATCGCCGATCAGCCTGCCGTTGCCAGCGAGAGCGAGCAATCCACCTACACGGTCAGCGCACCCGCGTCCATTGCAGCCCAGCAGGTTGCCGCCGCCGGGAGCGCGCAGCCTGATTACACGTTCAGCTCACCAGAGCTGAACATGCATCAGCCGGTTGCCGAGCCGCGCACTCTGGAGTTCCCCGCGAGCGAGGTCTACGCCGAGGAGCTCGAGCTGGGCGGGGTGATCTCGGCATTCGAGACGCAACCATCGCCCGAGCCTGTAGCCCCGGAGCCAGTCGTGCACGGTGGCTGGCCAACCCCTGAGCCGGCCGCACACAATGGCTGGGCAGCAGCCCCTGAGCCAGTCATACACGAACGATGGACAGCGCGTGATCTAGCGGACGCGCTCACGCAAGACAACCTGAGTTGGCCTGGCGAGGATGAAGCCGCAGATGCTGAACGTACCCGAGCTGGCGCCTTCGCTCGGATCGCCGGGCTGAACTAGCCCTAGGCCGCGGCCACTGCGGGTTCGCTGGCGATCGGGGGCTTCGTCGCATCCTTGTCACGGTCGATTGGCGTCACCAGGTCCTTGCCCAAGCCCAGCGCCTTGTAGATCTTGTCTTCGATCTCCTTCGCCATCGCCGGGTTCTCGTCGAGATAGGCCTTCGCGTTACCGCGACCCTGACCCAGACGGTCGTTGCCGTAGGAGAAGAACGAGCCGGACTTGGAGACGATGCTGTGCTCCAGGCCCAAATCGATCAGGCAGCCAGAAGTGGAGATCCCCTTGCCAAACTCGATGTCGAACTCGGCCTGGCGGAAGGGCGCGGCGACCTTGTTCTTGACGACCTTCACACGCACACGGTTGCCGACCGCCTCGGTGCCATCCTTCAATGTCTCGATGCGCCGAATGTCGAGACGTTGAGACGCATAGAACTTCAGCGCGCGTCCACCCGGCTGGGTCTCCGGAGACCCGAACATCACGCCGACCTTTTCGCGGATCTGGTTGGTGAGGATGCAGAGCGTCTGAGTGCGGTTCAGGTTGCCCGCCAGCTTGCGCATCGCCTGGGACATCATGCGTGCCTGCGCACCGACGGTCTGATCGCCCATCTGTCCCTCCAACTCCACCCGCGGCGTGAGTGCCGCGACCGAGTCGATCGCCACCACGTCGACAGCGCCAGAGCGCACGAGCATGTCGGCGATCTCCAGCGCCTGCTCACCGTAATCGGGCTGAGAGACGAGCAACTCGTCGATGTCGACGCCGATCTCCTTTGCATAGAGCGGATCCATCGCATGCTCGGCGTCGATGAACGCGCACACGCCGCCGAGCTTCTGCGCCTCGGCAAGCACGTGATAGATCATCGTCGTCTTACCCGATGACTCGGGGCCGAACACCTCTACGATTCGCCCGCGGGGAACGCCACCGATCCCGAGCGCCAGATCCAACGAGAGCGCTCCCGTTGGAATCGCGTCACAGCGCACCTGTGCACCCTCGTCGCCCATCCTCATGACCGAGCCCTTGCCGAACTCGCGCTCGATCTGCGTGAGCGCACCCTGAAGCGCAGCATCACGCGCCTTGGCGGCCTTCTCCTGGTCGGTCACAGGCATGGTCTGACTCCTCGGTTCGAAATGGAGAGGACAAGCTAGTGCCCAGCGCGGACGGAACAGCTGTTCGTATTCCCCACTTCGTCCAAAGACCGTGCACACGCTCGCGCCAGAGCGGCACGACGACGATGAGCCAGCAGATCTCCACCACCCCCAGCCGCCGATCGCCTTGCTCATCAACACATCCACCCGACGCTTCGCCTCGACCGTCACGTTCGCCGTGTTCCTGGCCGTGCTCGTGGCAGCGCTGCTTGGGCCCTCGCAGACGCTCGCGCAGACGCACAAGATCGCCTGCTCGCACGCCAGGGCAAAGCGCCGCACACACGTGTGCACGCAGCTCTCGCGCAAGGGCAAGACGCGCCATGCGAGCAGGCATCCAGGCAAGCACTCACTCGCCCAGGGTCCCAGCGAGACCGTCCCCGCACTCACCGCGGCATCCTGCGAAGACGGCAGCGCGCCGGCACGGGAAAGCAACGGCTCCTTCTCCTGCGCTGACGGCTCCGAACCGGAATGCGAAAACGGCGCGACCCCAGCGCGCTCGGGCAACGGCAAGAGCCTCCTGTGTCCTGTCATCGGCGAAGACGAATCGGAATCCGAAGCGGAATGCGAAGAAGGCCTCGCCGCCGTCTGCGCCCAGGGCACGCTCCCTGGCTCTGACGAACAGGCCTGCGAAGTCTCCTCGAGCGCCGACTCGAGCTTCATCTGCGAACAAAGCTGATCGCGCACAGCTCAGCGCGCGGCCGGCATGAGCGCGCGGCGCAGGAGGTGCATCGCGATCGTGGTGGCCCGCTCGCGCACGTCGGCTCGGCCACCGGGGAGGTTGATCGAACGGGTGACCGGCTCGCCCCCGTCCAGCGTCACGCTCAGCCACACGAGGCCCACGGGCTTTTGCTCAGTGCCGCCGCCAGGCCCAGCCACACCGGTGATCCCCACACCGACGTCCGCGTCCAGAGCCGCCCTGGCGCCATCCGCCAGCGCATGAGCGACCTCCGCCGAGACCGCCCCGTGTGTCTCGATCAGCTCACGCGCCACCCCCACCTGAGCGATCTTTGCCTCATTCGAGTACGCGACGATCGCGCCGCGGAAGTAAGCGGAGGCGCCCGGGCGCTCGGTCAATCGTGCCGCCAGCAGGCCACCGGTACACGACTCGGCGGTAGCGATCGTGCGTGACGGACGCGAGCCATCTCCCCGCAAGAGCGCCGCCACCTGCTCGTCAACGGTGCTGCCGTCGCGCGAGAACAACGTGTCGGCGTGACGCCTGGCTATCACCGCCACAAACGCGTCGTAGACATCCTGCGCATCGGGCTCGTAACGAGTCACGACCTCGACCTCGCCGCGTTTCAGGCACGTCGTGACCTCCAGCTTGGCAAGCTCGACACCCTCGCGCTCGGCCGCACGCAGGGTCTCGGCGATCTCCGACTCGGGTATCCCGAACAGGCGCATAGTGTGTTGCACGTACACGCTCGCCCCCGCGAGCGCGGCTTGAAGCGCCTCGGTCTCGAGCGCTCGAGCCCACATCGGCTGCAGCTCGCGCGGTGGGCCTGGCAGCACAACGACCGTCGGTGCCTGGCTGGGAGACGAGCTGGCAGGCGGGACGACCAGCCCCGGCGCGGTACCGACCGGCTCGAGAATGCTGGCGCCGCGTGGGATCGTCGCCTGCTTGCGGTTGGCCGCGGCGATCGCCTCGGGGTCGATGTTCGGCCAGCGCTTCATCAGCGGCGCCACGATTTGCGCGATCCGGCCGGCCAGAGCCTCGTCGAGCACCATCTCGCGACCTTGAAAAGAACCGACGACCTCGGCGGTCAGGTCATCCGCCGTCGGCCCAAGCCCACCGCTGGTGAGCACGACGTCCATGCCGTGCTCGGCCATGAAAGCGAGCGCCGCGCGCATGTCTTGCGGCCGATCGCCCACGATCGTCGTATAGGCGAGATCGACGCCCAGCTCGCGCAGCCGTTCGGCCAGCCATGGCCCGTTGCGGTCGCTGACCCTGCCGGTCAGCACCTCGGTGCCGGTCACGACTATGCCGGCGCGCGCGCTCACGTGCAGGTCGGCAGCCGCCCCGCCGTCAGCGGCCGGCGACCGTATGCCTTGGTGATCGAGTATCCGATTGCTTGGCTGGATGGCGCGACAGTCCGCGGAATGCCATCCACATACATAGTCACCGAACTGTTGCCAAGAGTGATCTCGAAGCGTTTGGCGTGATAGGTCGGCGTACTTTCGCCGGGCTGCAGGTCAACGCCTGGGATCAGCTTGCGCCCACCATCGCCGATCAGGCAGACATAGACCGGACCGGTCGGCTTCAGCGTGAGCGCCACAACAGCCGATGGCGAGACGACGCGGCGGCGTGCTACGCCGGTGTGGCGCTTGGAGCGCGATGCTGTGCTGTGCGTCCGAGCCGTGCCCGAGGTTCCGGTCGGGCTGTTGGAGGATTTTCCGCCGGTGACGAGCAGCACGATCAACGCGACGATGACCACGCCGATGGCCCCCACGGTGATCATGTAGGCGCGCGAAGGTCCCGTGTCGCTCGCCGAGCGCCCTGTCCGTCCCGCGCGTGGGGGCGTGCGTCTGCTCTGCGGTGTGGAGACGATCGGCTCGAGCATCGCCTCGCTCGGGTGCTCGTGCTGCAGCCGATACTCCTCCACGAGTGCCTTGCCGTCCAAACCCAGGGCCTGCGCGTAGGTCCGCAGGAAGCTCTTCACAAACGTCGGCCCCGGCAACAGGCCCCACTCTTCGTTCTCGAGCGCCCGCAGATACTTGGCCCGGATCTTTGTCTGGGCCTCGATCTCCGAGACGTCTATGCGTGCCCGCATACGCGCCTCGCGTAGCGTTGCTCCGATCTCCGGCATATCAAACCAAGAGGCTAGTCGTTGACAGCGGTTGCAGACTCGGTGGGTCGGGATTCCAATCCCGCGAGCACCCTCGGCAGATCGGCCTCGGTGACCAGCACCTGCCTGGGCTTGGAGCCTTCGTAACCGGAGATCACGCCACGTCGCTCGAGCATGTCGATCATCCTGCCTGCTCGCGTATAGCCCAGACGCAGGCGGCGCTGCAGCATCGAAGTGGATGCCGTCTGCATCTCGGCGACGAGACGGATCGCATCGGTGAGCAGCGGATCCTCATCCGGGTCGAACCCGTCGGGGCCTCTATCGGAGCCCTCCCCCGCCTCCGGCTCGACCTCCTCGAGCAGCTCTTCGCGTAGTTCCGGCTCGCCCTGGCGGCGCCAGCCCTCAGTCAGCTTGGCGATCTGCGCCTCGTCGATGTAGGCGCCCTGGATGCGCTGCAGGCGTGAGCTGCCGACCGGGCTGAACAGCATGTCGCCCTGCCCCAGCAGCGACTCGGCGCCGTTCTGGTCGAGGATCACGCGCGAGTCCGTCTGCGAGGAGACCGCAAAGGCGATCCGCGAGGGCACGTTGGCCTTGATCATGCCGGTGATCACGTCCACCCGCGGGCTCTGCGTCGCCAGCACCAGATGGATGCCGACGGCGCGCGCCTTCTGCGCGAGGCGGATGATCGAGTCCTCCACATCGGCGGGAGCCACCATCATCAGGTCCGCGAGCTCGTCGATCACACAGAGGATGTAAGGCAGTGGCGCTTCGCCGCGCTTGGCGCGTGCCTTGTTGAGCTCGATCAAGCTGCGTGTGCGCGCCAGCGACATGATCCCGTAGCGCTGCTCCATCTCCTTGACGAGGTTCTGCAGTGCATTGGCCGCCATCCGCGGGCTCGTGATCACCGGGGTGAGCAGATGCGGGATCGACTCGTAGTGGTTGAGCTCCACCTGCTTGGGGTCGACCAGCACGAGGCGCACCTCGTGTGGTGTGGCGCGCATCAGAACGCTCGAGAGCATCGCGTTGATCGCGCCCGACTTGCCGGCGCCGGTCGTGCCGGCGACGAGGATGTGCGGCATCTTCGCGAGGTCCGCGCCGATTGCCTTGCCGGCGACGTCCTTCCCCAGCCAGACCGTGAGCGGCGACCAGTCCTTTGGCGGCGCCTGGAAGACGTCGCCCAGCTTGACGATGCGCCGGTGCGCGTTGGGCACCTCCACGCCGACAGCCTGCTTGCCGGGGATCGGCGCGAGGATGCGGATGTCGGTGGCGGCGAGCGCGTAGGCAAGGTCATCCTTGAGCTGGGCGACCTTCGCAACCTTGGTGCCGGGCGCCAAACGTAGCTCGTAGCGAGTGATGTGCGGTCCGGCAACCGTGCCGATCACCTTGGCCTCCACGCCGAAGTGCCCGAGCGCTTCGACCAGGTTGGTGGCGATGCGCTCCTGACCGGCGGTGTCAGGGCGAAGATGCTCGGCGCTCGAGCGGCTCAAGAGCCGTGACGCGTCCGGCAGCTCCCACACGTAGTCGGGGTCGTCGGTGACCGACCCGCGCAGCCGGCCCTGCGGAGTCAGTTGATCGGGGCTCAGCCCGTCGGGGTCCGCGTGTGCCACACCGGCGATCTCCTCGACCTCCGATTGCGCATCGTGCTCGGGGTCGAAGTCGGGCTCGCCATCCTCAGCGAGGGCCGCGTCCGGCACCTGCACCGCTTCGGCGGGCTCGTCCTCGCGCCAGTCTCGCGACGGCGCCTCAACGTGCGTGGCACGCACGATCAGCTCCTCTGGCGAGGGCTCGGGTGGCTGCATGTGATGCTCGGCCAGCAGCTCGTCGTCCAACACCCCGGCGCGTGGCCGCGCACGACCCTCCCCGCGCTCGTCCACCCGGCGCTCGCCCAGCGCACGCACCATCCGTGTCGAGTCGACCAAGCCGTTGCCGGTCGCGCGAATAACGCTCGCGATCGAAGCGCCGGTCAAGAGAATCGCGCCGGTCAGCAGCAAAAAGATCGCAAGGATGTCGACGCCAACGCTTTGCACGAGCCGATGGGTGAGCTCGTACAGCGCCTGCCCAGCAATCCCGCCGTGCGTCTGCAGGTGCGCGGACGTCCAAGCGGGTGCGCCCTGCGGTGAGCCCGCGCTCAGCCCGAGCATGCCGGCGGCGAGGGCAAGCGTCACAGCGGCGAACACGCATAGCGCGCCGGTACGCAGGGGGCGCAACGCCGGCAGCACCGGGCGCAACAAGAGCGCTGCCCCGCCAACGCCCAGGGCCACTGGAGTGAGCACACGCGCGCGGCCAAGCGTCCAGCCGAGAGCCACTGCCACACCGTGACCCGCGCGTCCACCGTTCCAGCCACCGTAGAAGATGAAGCCCATGAACACGCCGCTGGCAACCAGCGCCAGGCCAAGCACGTCGCGCTGGCGCTGCTCGAGGACCGGTAGGCGCGGCAGACCCGCGGCTAGTAGCGACGCCAGGTTGGGAACCTCGCGCCGGCGCCGGCGCCGAGCGGGGGCGCGTTTGCGCGCGCTGGGGCGTGCAGTGGGCTTGCTCGGAGCAGCGCGCTTGCGTGTGCCCCTCGGGGTGCGAGTGCCAGCCATCGAGCGCAACTTCGACACCAGAGCCCCAGAACCTCCCTCGGGCCCTTACCATCGCTTTACACGCTGGCACTTACATAAAGACCATGAACGACTTCTCACGCGCACCACGCGTCCTCGTAGTGGAGGACGACGAGGACATCGCTCAAGCACTCCAGCGTTCGCTGCGCATGGAGGGATATGAGGTCAGGACCGCAGCCGACGGCCACACTGCGCTCGAGCAGGGTCATACGTTCGCCCCGGACCTGGTGATCCTCGACCTCGGCCTGCCTGGGATCGACGGCCTGGAGGTCGCGCGCGAGCTACGCGCCGGCGACGACATCCCGATTCTGATCCTCACCGCCCGCGACGCGCTGGAGTCGCGTGTGGAGGGGCTGGACGCCGGCGCCGATGACTATCTGGTCAAGCCATTTGAGCGCCAGGAGCTGCTGGCGCGCATGCGGGCCTTGCTGCGTCGGCGCCCGCCGCGCGGCTCGGCGCCGCTGCGCGTCGGCGACCTCTCGCTGAACGTCGACACACACGAGGTCACGCGCGGCGCGCGCGCGATCGACCTCACGCAGCGTGAGTTCGAACTGCTCGAGTACCTGATGCGCAACGAGCGCATCGTGATCTCGCGCCAGCGCCTGCTCGACGAGGT